>Ga0206128_1001581_pt1 | contig 22082 bp, 23 predicted proteins | sample Helgoland_Spring_7_FD_148601 | JGI IMG/M metagenome (GOLD analysis project Ga0206128, IMG submission 148601) | Pelagic subsurface seawater microbial communities from Kabeltonne, Helgoland, North Sea - Helgoland_Spring_Bloom_20160426_1 | ecosystem: Environmental > Aquatic > Marine > Epipelagic ... | reverse complement strand
CCCCCAAAGACCATGCCCTTAGCTGTTGCAACATAAATATTGCCTGGCCCAACAATCTTATCAACTTGAGGAATCGTTTCTGTACCATAAGCTAAAGCAGCAACCGCTTGCGCACCACCAATAGCAAAAATCCGGTCAACACCCGCAATAGCAGCGGCAGCCAACACAAGGTCATTCCAAAACTCCAGCGACTTTAGCCGGTATTGCATTCATTAATACAGATGAAGGGTATGCTGCTTTCCCACCTGGAACATATAAGCCAGCACGATCTAAAGCCGTTACCTGTTGGCCTAATACAGTGCCATCAGCTTCTGTATAGGTCCATGAGTCTTGCTTTTGATGCTCGTGATAGCTACGAACTCTTTTCGCAGCCGCTTGTAATGCCTCTCTTTGTGCTTTTGGAATCGTTTGCAAAGCTTGTTCCGCACGGTTCAATGGGATCTCTAAGTCAGCCATTGTTTCTGCGTCAATACGATCAAAGCGACGACTATAATCTAATACAGCATTATCGCCCTCTGTCTTCACATCCTGCAAGATTTCTTTGACTGTATCTGTCACTGCCGTATCTGATACCGCATCCCATGCTAGGATTGATTCCAGCTGAGACTCAAAATCAGTCATAGTGGAGCTTAATTGTTTAATCTCAATCATTATTCTTTTCTGCTACTGCAGCCCTGATTCGTTCTATAAATTGCTGAATCCGAGCATGTTTCATTTTCATAGATGCTTTGTTAACAACTAAACGTGAGCTAATATCTGCAATATGTTCTAGTGGCTCAAGACCATTAGCACGCAGCGTGTTCCCTGTATCAACGACGTCAACAATACGATCGGCTAAACCCACTAGAGGCGCAAGCTCCATAGAACCGTATAATTTAATGATATCAACTTGTTGTCCCTGTTCGGCATAAAATCGACGGGTGCTTTGGATAAATTTAGTCGCTACTTTTAAACGGCCTGATTTAACTGCCTCACCGACTTTGCCAGCTGTCATCAATTTACATTGTGCTATCTCTAAATCAACAGGCTCATATAATTCGGCATTGGGGTGCTCTAACAATACATCTTTACCCGCAACACCAATATCAGCACCACCATATTCAACGTAGGTAGGGACATCCGACGCACGAACAATAATCAATCGTACATCCGCTTGATTAGTCTCTAATATTAACTTTCTACTAGTATCAGGATCATCAATTGGCTCTATACCTGCCGCTTTCAATAGAGGTAAAGTCTCTTTAAAGATCCGGCCTTTAGATAAGGCGAGTGTTAATGTATTTGGCATTTTAATCTCTCAGCGAGCTTGGAACACGACGTATTTTTGCACCGAGTTGTTGTAGTTTTTCTTCTATACATTCATAACCACGGTCGATGTGATAAATACGCTCTACCGTCGTTGAACCATCGGCAACCAAAGCAGCCAACACTAAGCAAGCCGACGCTCTTAAATCCGTTGCCATCACAGGTGCTGCTGTCAGTCCTTCAGTACCTTTGCAAAGTACGGTATTACCTTCAATTTGTAAATCAGCCCCCATTCTCTGCATTTCTTGCACATGCATAAATCTATTTTCAAAGACCGTTTCAACTATTGTAGCTTGTCCTTCAGCAATACTATTAAGCGCTGTGAACTGGGCTTGCATATCTGTAGGAAAAGCAGGATAAGGTGCTGTACGAATGTTGACAGCTTTGGGGCGTTTGCCATGCATATCCAGTGAAATCCAGTCTTCACCGACCTCAATATCAGCACCAGCTTCTTCTAATTTCAACAACACTGATTCCAACTCATTGGCATCCGTGTCTTTTAATTTAATACTACCACGCGTGATCGCTGCTGCAACGAGATATGTACCTGTCTCAATACGGTCTGGCAAGATATTGTATTCTGTACCATGTAATGATTGAACGCCTTCGATTTCAATGGTTGCCGTGCCCATACCTGTTATTTTGGCACCCATTTTATTAAGATAATTAGCCAAGTCAACAACTTCTGGCTCACGCGCTGCATTTTCGATAACGGTGGTACCTTCAGCCAGCGTTGCTGCCATCATCAAGTTTTCCGTACCCGTCACCGTGATCTGATCCATTAAAATATGAGCACCCTTTAAACCACCACCATTAGTAGCACGGATATAGCCATTTTCCACCTTAATGTCAGCACCCATCTGCTCTAAACCACGCAGATGCAAATCCACTGGACGAGAACCAATAGCACAACCACCTGGTAAGGACACATCTGCTTTGCCAAATTTAGCGAGTAAAGGTCCTAACACTAAAATAGAAGCACGCATCGTTTTGACAAGGTCATAGGCTGCTTCAGTATCCGTTAACGTCGTTGGGTCAATCACAACACCCGAACGCTCATCTACAGTCAGCGTTACTCCCATTCGCCCCAATAGCTCAAGCGTGGTTGTAATATCATGTAAGTGTGGGACATTGCCAACACGAACAGGACCATCCGCTAGTAACGCACCCATAACGATAGGTAGCGCAGCATTTTTAGCACCTGAAATACGGATCTCTCCATTCAAAGTCGCTCCGCCTGTGATAATTAATTTATCCATGAAAACCCAATTGTGTTATCTGCTAGCGTTAACTAGGTACAGATGTCTTTAAAGATAAGGCATGCAAAACGCCTTCGAAACTTGTCCCTAAGGTGGCATACACCAATTTATGCTGTGCTAATAATGACTTTCCTGCAAATGAAGCACTGATTACATGCGCTTCAAAATGCTGACCATCGTCACCTAGCACCTGAACTTGAGCATCAGGTATGCCTGCTTCTATTAACTGCTTTATTTCTACTGCTTCCATCAATATAGCCCTATTTCTGCTGTACAGGAAGCAGTTCGTCTAAACCGCTCGCTGAAGTGATTGTCATCATTTGTCCTTTATACCGCCAACTGCTGCAAACTCTAATACTGCTGACACTTAAACAGTTAACGTTTGATTCATGCCTTCACTTTTTCATTACGTGAAGCTAGGTTTTCAATTAGTTTATCCATTCCATCATTACGAATTTCGGTGGCAAAACTTGAACGGTAGTTGGTCACCAAGCTAATGCCATCGATTTTCACGTCATAAACTTTCCATTCGCCACCCTTATTTTGATACATAGACAAAGCCATCGGAATCGATGGGCCAGCTGCCTGGAGGACTTCCATTGCTACTTTTGCTCTCCTAGTACTTAGATCGTTATCTGAGGGTAAAAAGCGGATTTCTTCGTCTGTATACTCAAGCATGGCCGTTGAATAGGTCCGAACAAGTAATAGACGAAACTCTTCTACAAATTGCGCTTTCTGTTCTGTATTCGCTCTACGCCAGTTTTTTCCTAAAGCCAGCATAGACATTTTTTCAAAATCAAAATTAGGCATTAAAATTTCTTGCACTAAAGCATAAATTTCTGTCGGATCTTCTTCTAACGCTGTTTCATTGTCCTTAAGTGCTTGTAACATTCTGTCAGAAGCATCTTTTACAATAGCTTGAGGATCCGAAGCATCCACCTCTACAGCAATCGCTGGGGGCAAAAACATCACTGGTAAAAACAAAGCGAATAGCATCATTATTTTATTCATAAGTGTTTTAAACGCCATTATTTATTTCCTTCTGTTTTTCTTAATTAAAACTGGCTTATAATTAGAGCAACCATTGTTAACTCTACGACATTGCCATCTTGTAAAAATTCGTCTTCAGCCTCTGTTTTAAGACCAATATTTCGGTCTGCTAGAAAACTAGCTATATAGCTATTGTCTTGGGCATCACTACTCACAATGTTAACTTTAGAATACAAACATAATACTAATAACACGTACCATTGCGCATGAAATAATTTATGCCCATCTTGGCCTTCTACCCAACCAACTCTCAATTTAGCATCGATTAGCCACTGATGAGACAATGTAGCATTACAAGACTTATATCTCTCTAATCCTTGATAGGCATCACTTTCAGGCGATCGATATCAAAATCAACCCCCTCGAAAATAGCCCTGCCACTGCCATAGAAATGTCAGTCCCTAGTTTTCACTCACAGCACTACGGTCTTCATCAGACATTCTAAAATTAGAAAAGCCGTTAATTCTCAATAATATGTCTAACTAAGTCAAATATTGTTTACAAAAAATAGACTATTTTGCTAGATTAAAAACCAGTCACAATAACATTCAGCTACAGAGATATTGCCCACATTCACTAAATTGTTCGCATTAAAAAGACATAACCATGATCACTAGCCAAAATTGTAGCATTTGTGCAGCTTCAGAATCTTTGAGAGATAAGGCCCAAAACCTGTCGAAAATTTTAGGTTTGCCTTTTGACGTTGAGTCACAGACAAGCATGCAGCTAATGGTGACTGACGATCATATAGAACTTCGAGTTGCAGACTTGGGTAGTCCCATCTGGATTGACTTTACCGAAGGCAAAAATGCCCACCGCAGAAAGTTTGGTGGCGGCCGAGGACAAGCACTCGCAAAAGCCGTTTCTCTAAAGCATGGCAAAACACCTTCCATTATCGACTGTACTGCGGGCTATGGCCGTGATGCCTTTGTTCTTGCCACATTAGGTTGCAAAATCACACTAAAATTGAACGCAATCCCATCATTGCCACCCTATTACAAGATGCTCTTGAACGTGCTAAATCCAATCCAGAGACTGCAGAAATTACTGAAAGGATGAGACTACACAATACGGATGCAAAAGACTACCTACAAGCCTTGGACTCTCAGCAAAAACCCGATGTGATTTATATTGACCCGATGTATCCCAGCAGAGCTAAATCCGCTTTAGTAAAAAAGGAGATGCAATTGCTGCATCAAATCATAGGGCCTGACACAGACAACGATTCTTTACTCACCATCGCTCTAGATGTCGCGTTAAAAAGGGTGGTCGTTAAAAGACCTAAAACAGCACAGCCTTTAACAAAGCAAAAACCAAGTTCGTTTATAGAGAGCAAAAACACCCGTTACGATATTTATTTTTAACTCTCAAGGCTGTGTAACTTTTATTTTTTTGCTTTTTTATCTAACTCGCCCAATCTAACTAATTTTTCGGCTATTTTGATTTCTAAGCCTCGGTTAACAGGTTGATAATACTGCCGCTCAGACATTGATTCTGGAAAATAACTTTCCCCAGCCGCATAGGCGTCAGGTTCATTATGGGCATAACGATATTCTTTGGCGTAACCCAAATCCTTCATCAGCTTAGTGGGTGCATTACGTAAGTGAAGCGGTACTTCGCTAGAACCTTGTGAACGCACATCGGCCATCGCCGCATTGAAGGCACTGTAAACAGCGTTACTTTTAGGGGCACAAGCTAAATAAAGCACAGCTTGGGCAATAGCTAGTTCCCCTTCGGCCTTACCTAATTTCTCATAACTTTCCCAGGCATCAAGTGCAATTCGTAGTCCTCGTGGATCTGCATTGCCTATATCTTCCGAAGCCATTCGAACAATACGCCGCATTAAATAAATGGGATCGCAGCCACCATCAAGCATACGACACAGCCAATACAATGAGGCATCGGGCGAAGAGCCTCGTACCGACTTATGCAAAGCCGAAATTTGATCATAAAAGGCTTCACCACCTTTATCAAAACGTCGCAAACTACCTGACAAGACTTCCGCTAAATCGTCTTCTGATACGGAATCTTGCTGTTTACTCTCGGCCAGATCAATAGCAATTTCTAACAAATTGAGAACACGACGACCATCACCATCAGAGGCCTGAGCTAATTGCTCTCGAAGATCTTCACTTATCGTAATTTGTCTTTGTGACAAACCACGCTCATCATCAGACATTGCACGATCAATAATGCCTTTTAAATCTATACTTTCTAGGGACTTAAGCACATAAACACGCGCTCTTGAGAGTAAGGCATTATTAAGTTCAAAAGAGGGATTTTCCGTTGTCGCACCTATAAAAGTGAAAGTGCCATCTTCAACATAAGGCAAAAAAGCATCTTGTTGAGACTTATTAAAGCGATGGACTTCGTCAACAAACAACATGGTTCGACGACCTTGTTCTTGCTGAAGCTGCTGTGCTTTGGCGACTGCAGCACGTACATCTTTAACACCCGCAAGCACCGCTGAAATGGTGATGAACTCAGCATCACAATAGCCGGCTATCAATTTTGCTAGTGTTGTTTTACCTGTTCCAGGTGGCCCCCAAAAAATCATTGAGTGCGGCTGACCAGCCTCAATAGATTGTCTAAGTGGCTTCCCTTCAGCCAGCAAATGTTGCTGACCAATATAGTCATCCAATGTCGCTGGGCGCATTCTATCGGCTAAAGGCCCCAGTGCTATATCATCGATGTTGTCAAACAAGCTCACTGATTAGCATCACCTACAACATCCACACCTTCTGGTGGAATAAACACAAATTCTTTAGCTGCCAAGGTGACATTTTCTTGGCCTTCACTAAAAACCAGCTGTGTTAATTGATCAAAGCTATCTTTCATCAGCATTTGTCTTAATTCATTGCCCTCAAAAGCCAAACTCACTGTTTGGAAATTTGATTCGATATCTTTTGGCACAAGCCTAACCCATGATAGCCCATCATCAGAAGCAATATCACTGACAAAATATTTCTCTGTCGGTAATATTTCACCAGAAAGCAGTGTTGCTGGTGTGCTTGTGAGAGCCTCTTTTTGTGATTTGACAGTAACTTGTTCCAGATCGACATCATAAAACCAAATATGCTCACCATCAGCCACAATATGTTGAGGATATGGTTGATAATAGTCCCAACGGAATTTCCCCGGACGTTCAAGTACAAATTGGCCTTGCGCCTGCTCTAATGTTTCACCTTGAGCATCCAGTACATTCTGTTCAAATTTTGCTTTGAACGTCACCACAGTTTGTACAAAAATTGTTAACTTATCTGACGCAGTATTCTCTGCTGATATAAGGGGTGCAACCGATAACAATAATGCCATCAATCCACATTGAATGCGTTGCTTTAAGTTCATAGTTTATAGTCCAAATTGGCTTAATTTCCCTGAGGTTCGCATCTTTGACTGTAGCAACTGACTCAAGGTTTCCCCAATAAAATTGAAACCGGATTATTAATCCCTTGGTGGTGGTGCTAATACTTCACGGCTACCATTGGCTTGCATTGCCGATACGACACCCGCTGCTTCCATCGCTTCCACAATACGTGCAGCGCGGTTGTAACCCACCTTCAAACGCCTTTGTACACCTGAGACTGATGCCCTACGCGATTCTGTAACAACTTGAACAGCTTGATCATATAGAGGGTCAGTTTCGCCATCACTGACATCACCCAAGCCAGATTCGCCCTCTGTCTCCAATGAGTCCTGTGTGATTTCTTCAAGATAATTAGGGTGACCTGCTTTTTTCAAGAAGGCAACCACTTCATGTACTTCATGATCATCAACAAAAGCACCATGCACACGTTCAGGCAAACCAGAACCTGGCGGTAAGTACAGCATATCGCCCTGCCCTAACAACTGTTCAGCACCCATTTGATCCAATATTGTTCGAGAATCAATACGAGATGACACCTGAAATGCCATTCGTGTTGGGATATTAGCTTTTATTAAGCCAGTAATAAACATCTACAGAAGGTCGCTGAGTAGCCAATATTAAATGAATACCAGAGGCACGTGCTTTTTGAGCCAAACGAGCAATTAATTCTTCCACTTGCTTCCCGACCACCATCATCATATCTGCTAACTCATCAATAATAACGACAATAAAGGGTAATGGTTCAAGGGTCGGTGCCGGTTCACCATCGACAACGTCCACCGTTGGATCAACGATAGGTTCTCCTCGATCAATGGCTTCTTTTACCTTCTTATTAAAACCTGTGATATTCCTCACACCCATAGCAGCCATCAAGGGATAACGGCGTTCCATCTCAGCAACACACCAACGAAGTGCATTAGCCGCTTCTTTCATATCAGTCACAACAGGCGTTAATAAATGTGGAATATCTTCATAAACAGATAATTCCAACATTTTAGGATCAACCATGATCATACGAACTTGTTCTGGTGTCGCCTTGTATAGCAGGCTCAAGATCATCGCATTTACCGCAACCGACTTACCCGAACCTGTCGTACCAGCCACCAGCAAGTGAGGCATTTTTTCCAAATCAGCAACCACAGGGCGACCCGCAATATCCTTTCCAAGCGCCATCACTAAAGCAGATTTATTGGTTTCATAATCTTGGCAGCCAAGAATTTCTCTTAAGCGGACAATTTCTCTGTGTTCGTTAGGGATTTCTAGACCAACAACAGGCTTGCCGGGGATAACTTCAACGACACGAACACTGCTGATCGACATGGCTCTTGCCAAATCTTTAGCTAAGCCTGTAATTCGGCTAACCTTAATACCAGGTGCGGGCTGTAATTCAAACCGCGTAACAACTGGACCAGGTTGTACTTCGACAACTTGTACCTCTACGCCAAAATCTTTTAATTTTAATTCAACCTGACGAGATAAAGCTTGCAACACGTCTTTGCTAAAACCTTTGGAACTGGTTTTTGGCATATCTAATAAAGCTAGGGCGGGCATTTCACCTTGTTCAGGCGAATTAAACAACGGCACTTGACGCTCTTTTTCTTCACGCTCGCTAGGTTCAGCGATTTGAAGCACAGGTTCAACACGCACTTTTGCTTTATCTTTTAATTGAACACTTTTTTCTTTAAAGGTCTCCGTTCTTTTCTGTTGGGCCTGTTTCGAAACTAGCTTAGCTTTAATTTCTCTGGCCCAACGAGCAATATAAGTCATCATGACGATGACCAGAGCGCCCAACTTATCTATGATCATTAACCATGAAAGACCTGTAAACAAGGTAATCCCTGTCAACAGAACAGCAAGTAGCAATAACGTTGTACCGGACGCGCCGAATATAGAAACAAAACCATTGCCAACCACTTCACCCAAAACACCGCCAGCACCCATAGGCAGTAATTGTGCATAAGACATTAAACTTAGTGTTGATAAACCACTAGCAGCAGATAAAGCCACTATCAGTCCAGCTGCTTTTAGCACCCAGAAATGAAGTGCGCCTTCAGAGTTAGCCACTTTACCCCAGCTAAATAGTAACCAACCGCTAAAACCCAACATTAGGGGCGATAGGTAAGCTGGAAGACCAAAGCCGTATAACAATGAATCTGCGCTAACCAAGCGCCAACAATGCCGCCTTTATTGGCAATAACATCATTACTACCCGTTGTAGACCAGCCTGGATCGGTAGGTTGATAAGATGAAAGTGATAACAATAAATAAGCTGCTAGCGCTAAAGCTAAAATCAACGCTGCTTCACGTAAGCGGAAACTCACCGCGCTCGGCATCGCCTGAGCCTTAGCTTTATTATTTACTCGTGTAGCTTGAGCCAATGTAATAATTCCAATAACACCAATATATTAGCGCCATATCTTACCACAGTCTTATAACTATTATGCTTTACCAAATATTGTTCTGTGGGTAATCTGTTCTATTTAGTAAATTCACCCTTTTGGAGATCTTCATGGCTGACAGCAAACACTGCCGCTTACTTATTCTAGGTTCAGGACCAGCTGGTTACACTGCCGCAGTATATGCTGTATGCTGCTCGTGCTGCACTTGAGCCCGTTTTGATTACGGGCATTGAGCAAGGCGGTCAATTGACTACCACAACCGATGTTGATAATTGGCCAGGGGATGCTGACGGCGTACAAGGGCCAGAACTGATGCAACGTATGCAAAAGCATGCTGAACGTTTTGGTACTGAGATCATTTTTGACCACATTCATACAGCTGATGTTAGTCAACGTCCCTTTAAATTAACGGGTGATGCTGGCGAATACACAGCAGATGCCTTAATCATTGCTACGGGCGCATCAGCGATGTATCTCGGTCTTGAATCTGAAGAAAATTTTAAGGGTCGCGGTGTCTCAGCTTGTGCAACTTGTGATGGTTTTTTCTATAAAAACCAACCTGTTGCTGTTGTCGGTGGCGGTAAAAAAGAAGCTTTATATCTTTCAAACATTGCATCAAAAGTTACCGTAATTCATCGCCGCGATGCTTTCCGTTCTGAAAAAATTCTTAGTGCCCAATTATTGAAAAAAGCAGAAGAAGGCAATGTCGATATTTTATGGAATCACACTTTAGATGAAGTGCTTGGTGATGATGCGGGGGTTACAGGTGTCCGGTTAAAAAGTACACAAGATGAAAGTACACAAGAAGTAGATGTTCAGGGCTTATTTATTGCGATTGGACATAAACCAAATACCGATATTTTTGCTGATCAACTGGAAATGGAACACGGCTATATTACACTGAAAAAAGGCACACAAACCAGTGTATCTGGCGTATTTGCTGCCGGTGATGTTTCTGATCCAATTTATCGCCAAGCGGTCACATCTGCTGGTGCTGGTTGCATGGCAGCGCTTGATGCTGAACGCTTCTTAGAAACTAGCAAATAAGACTGTACATAACATTAAATGAGGGGCTATTATTCAAATAGCCCCCCCCTACCTTATTGCGAGGTGATTGTTTTGTCTGATTATCAACACATATTAATTGCAGCTGATTTTTCGAGTCACCATCAACAAGTGTTCGACAAAGCAATTGATGTAGCGGCCTCTAATCAAGCCAAGCTCAGTCTTTGTCATATTGTTGAAGACTACCCCATTACTGACTTTGCCTATGAACCCATGATCAGTGTCGACATTGATATGCGGGAAGAATTATTAAAAAGTGCAAAAAAAACAATGGCCTCAATGGCAAAGACACTGGCTATCCCTACTGAAAACCAATGGATAGAATTTGGCAACCCACGTCATGATATTGTGCGATTAGCACAAGAACATGATGTCGATCTTATTGTTGTTGGCTCACATGGTCGCCACGGCATAAAACTATTATTAGGCTCGACAGCAAATGCTGTATTGCATCATGCTCAATGCGATGTTTTAGCTGTACGCTTAAGTGAATAGGCCGAGTAAACTAAGTTAACTTCTTTTTAACTGCTCGAATAAGCCATATTGCCAATCGCGCGTTGCCAACATAACAGTGCTACCACGGCGCTGATCTAGTGATAAGGAGGCATCTTGTGTATTGAGCTCATCGAACTCCCTTGCTAACTGTTGTAACTTACGATGAAAGACCGTCATCGCTTCATCACTCAACATGCCATTGATAACAATTAACTGTTCACGTGGCTGATTGAAACCACCTTTTAAAAAATCAGCTGCCAATTTTTGCTGGAAAAGTTGTTGAATTGGCCCATTTTCAAGCCATTTAAAATTTGCAGATACTTTTAGTTTTATCTTATTCTTTGGGAGTAACTCGATTAACTTTAAGCGTTCTAGTCTTGCTAAATAATGAATACACTGTGGTTCTGTTAGATGATAGTTCGCCAGTAAATCATCCGTCGTCCAACGGTTTAACACACAAACCGTCACTAACAATAAAGCTGCATCATTGGCAATTTCTTGCTCTTGTTGCCGTGTCAGCTCTGACAGCATAGCTTCAGCATTACGTTGATTCATCATGACAATCAAGTCAGAGATTTCTATCGACATCATTTGACAGATGGCATCTAACCTTGCCAAAGAAAAACTGCAATCCGAAAACAATCGTTTTACACTAGCTTCTGACAGTTCTAGCGTTTCAGCAACATCAGAGTATGAAAAACCATGTGATTTTAATGCCTGTTTGAGTATATCTATGACTTGTCGAGTCTGAGCCATTATCGCTCCAAATAAGTTAAGATTAATAACATTATCCAATAAAGTATTATATATTAATACTTTTATCCACTCGTAACGTAACTTTTAACAATTAGGTATCTTTTTTTAAATAGGTTCTTATGATTGAACACCAAGCACATTAACGATAGGCTTTATGGCATGAAATCACTGTTAAAAACGACTGGCTTTATCTCATTCATCAGCATGATTTTCTTAAATGCTTTTGTGGATCTAGGTCATAAAATCATTATTCAAAACACCATCTTTAAGATTTATGATGGTTCAACGCAAATCATTTTAACCGCTATCGTAAACGGCCTTATTCTATTACCTTTTATTCTATTATTTACGCCTTCAGGCTTCTTAGCAGATCGCTTCAAAAAGCCGACTATCATGCGCTGGTCTGCAATGGCGGCTGTCGTTATTACTCTGCTCATCACCCTTTCCTACTATATGGGCTGGTTTAACTTCGCCTTTGCCATGACCTTTATGTTGGCTGTACAAAGTGCTTTTTATTCGCCTTCAAAATACGGCTATATCCGCGAGATCGCAGGCAAAGATAATCTAGCGCTAGCAAACAGCTTTGTTCAATCTACGACGATTATTGCCATTTTATTGGGCATGTTTGTATTTTCAATTTTCTTTGAAACCCATTTGTCTGGACACAGTTTCACCTCTGAACAAGATATTATCGAAATCATTGCACCTATCGGTTGGTTACTCGTCATAGGAAGTCTTATTGAACTTTATTTTTCTTTTCAATTACCTCCATTTCGCCAACAACAGTCAACTAAAGCCTTTAACTGGCAGCATTATCGTTCGGGCAAATCTTTAAATGCTAACCTCAAACTGATTCGCTATGACTCTGTTATTTGGCTGTCAATTATCGGTTTATCTGTTTTTTGGGGTGTATCTCAAGCTGTTTTAGCAACGTTTCCCGCTTATGCAAAAGAAGTATTAGCGATAAACAATACTATCTTTGTTCAAGGTCTATTAGCTTGTTCAGGCTTCGGCATTATTGGTGGTTCTTTATTAGCTGGGCGTATATCCAACCATTACATTGAAACAGCACTCATTCCGCTTGGTACTTTAGGCATGGTGATAAGCCTTGCAGCTCTACCGCAAGTGAGTTCTGGCTACGCATTAGTCAGCAGTATTTTAGCTTTCGGTTTTTTTGGTGGCTTGTTCATTGTGCCATTAAATTCATTGATCCAATTTCGCTCAAACCCACAAAAATTAGGCACGGTATTAGCGGGCAATAACTGGATTCAAAATGTTGTAATGTTAGGTTTTTTAATCCTGACTGCCCTATTTTCACTAGCGGGTATACACAGTCAAGTTTTACTTTATATCGTCACCGTAATGACCGCTATTGGTGCTATTTATACCGTATTTAAGTTGCCCCAATCTCTGATTCGTTATGTGGTAGGCCTCGTTTTCTCAACACGCTATAAAATCAACGTTCAAGGATTCCACAATATCCCTTCACAAAGCGGCGTATTGTTGCTTGGTAACCATATCAGTTGGTTAGATTGGGCAATCATTCAAATAGCCAGTCCAAGGCCTATCCGTTTTGTGATGGATAAAGGTATTTACGAGCGAAAATATTTAAAATGGTTCTTAGACTTTTTTGGGGTCATTCCTATTTCACGTGGTGCCAGTAAAGAATCGCTGATTGCCGTTAATAACTATTTAAAAGCAGGTGAAATCGTTTGTCTATTCCCCGAAGGCAGCATTAGCCGAAATGGTCAATTAGCGGAATTTAAAAAAGGTTTTGAGCGTAGCGTCGAGGGTGTCGATGGCATTATTCTTCCCTTCTATATACATGGCCTTTGGGGGAGTCGATTTTCCAGATCGAGTGCTGGCTTGCGTAAAATAAGACATCGTCCACTGCGTAGAGATATCATCATTGCATTTGGTGATTCTATGGACATCATTAGTGATGCACGTAGCGTCAAACATGCCGTGTTCGAGCTCTCTATTAATGCATGGCAGCACCATATTGAGACGTTACCAGCATTAGGTAGAGCATGGATAAAGCGCGCTAAAAAAGAAGGTCGTGCTGATTGCTTAACCGATATCCAAACTAATAAAACAATATCAAGACGTGGGGCATTAACAGCATCACTACTGTTCTCTCGTTATTTCAAGTCTCATCATCCTACTGTCAATAATATTGGCTTTTTATTGCCCACCAGCAGTGCTGGCATTCTAGCTAATATGGCCTGTTTTATCAGTGGAAAGACAGCTGTTAATCTCAACTACACGGCATCAGCAGTATCCTTGATGTCAGCTATCAGAAAAGCAGATATAAAAACCGTCTATACCTCGTCTAAATTTCTACAAAAGTTAAACAAGAAAGGGATTGATTTAAGCGCGGCCTTAGATAATGTTGAGGTCATCTACTTAGAAGATGTACACCAGCAGCTTGGCAAAGTAGCACAGCTTGTTACTTTTATCGCGACCTACTGTCTACCCGCTTCACTACTACAAACATTTTTTGGTGGAAATTCTACTAGTGAGCAAAATGCGGTCATTTTATTCTCTAGCGGCAGTGAGGGAGAGCCAAACGGAGTCATACTCAGTCACCAAAATATCATGGCCAATATTAAACAAGTTTCTGATGTACTCGACACCCAGACTGATGATGTGATTGTGGCTAACTTACCTTTATTTCATGCCTTTGGTCTCACAGTGACCAGCCTTATGCCACTTATCAAAAAGGTATTCCAACTATTTGCCATCCTGATCCAACTGATGTATTGACTATTGCTAAAGGGATTAAACAACATAATGCCAGCATTTTTTGTGGCACCTCTACATTCTTACGACTCTTTAATAAAAATAACCGTATCCATCCGCTGATGTTGGATTCATTACGTATTGTTGTTGCGGGTGCAGAACGTTTAAAACCTCAGATCCGTGATGAATTCACATTGAAATTTGGTAAAATTATTTATGAAGGTTATGGCACCACAGAAACAGCCCCAGTTGCCACTGTCAATATCCCAGACCGCTTGGCAGTACAAGGTTGGAAGACTCAAATTGGTAACAAACTAGGCACCGTAGGTTTACCACTCCCCGGTAGTAGTATCCGGATTGTTGATCCAGATTCAATGGAACAATTAGCTGCTTTAGAAGACGGGCTTATTTTAGTCGGCGGCACGCAAGTAATGTCAGGCTATCTTAACGATGGGGCCAAAACTGAACAAGCTATCGTAGAACTCGATGGCCATCGTTGGTATAAAACTGGCGATAAAGGACACCTCGATAAAGATGGTTTCTTAATCATTATCGATCGTTATTCACGTTTCGCAAAAATTGGTGGCGAAATGATCAGTTTAGGTTCTGTAGAATCCACTATTAATGAAGTTTTACCTAATGATATAGAAGTGATGGCGAGCACGATTAGTGATGATAAAAAAGGGGAAGCCGTGGCGCTGCTCTATAGTGGAGAAATTGACATCGAGCAACTAAAATCAAGCGTCAGAAACTCTAATTTGCCGACATTAGCAATGCCTTCACATTATATTCAGCTTGATAGTATCCCTAAACTTGCGAGTGGTAAAAATGACTTTAACAAAGCAAAACAAATTGTCGTTGAAACGCTCGTTACAACATAGAAATATGGGCAGGCAATAAACTCGATGACGACAACAAACCCAGCTGAATGCGTCATTCTTTTACATGGCTTAGCTCGTACTCATCGCTCTATGAATAAAATGGCTAAGCACCTAGAGAGAAAAGGCTATATCGTATTTAATGTTGGTTATCCTTCAACAAAATACCCTATTGAAACTTTAGCCCAAAAAACAATATCTCAAGCGATCGATAACTGTCCAAGCAATACAAAGATTAATTTTGTAACTCATTCAATGGGCGGGATTTTACTACGTCAATATTTACAACATAGCACACCATAGAAAAACTAGCAAGAATCGTCATGTTAGGACCCCCTAATAAAGGTTCTGAGCTCGTCGATAAATTTCATCAATTCAGTTTATTTATCCATATTAATGGGCCTGCAGGCAAACAGCTTGGGACATCTCATTCTGGTTTTATTAATCGCTTAAAACCCATCCAAATTGATGTTGGCATTATCGCTGGTTCTCGTAGTCTAAACCCATTGCTATCATCACTATTCCCTGAGGATAATGACGGTAAAGTATCGATTCATAGCACTAAACTTGTTGAAATGTCTGATCATATTACTTTGCCTGTGTCGCATAGCTTTATGATGAACAATTCTATCGTGATAGAACAAACTCTTTATTTTCTGGAAAATGGCCGCTTTTATACCGAAAATGAGTAAATTATCAGCAATTTGTGCTTTAACGCACAGTAACTACTTTCCGGTTCTCTTCCCTATAGTTGTATATGATACAATCGCGTAAATTTTTAAACCCAAAGCTTTGAGGAAATGTATAGTGACCGGTAAATCATTCCCGCCAACCTATTCAGAGCCTGCTCAACAAGCCTCTGAAAACCTAAGACAGATCATTCCTCTTGTCAATAGACACAAGACACCTGTCAACCCTGTTAATTACGCGGTTTGGTATGAATATGTATCAGGTACAAATGATCAGTTACGTCATGAAATTGATCAGCACTTGAATAGTAATAAACCAATCACAGCAGAAATCACGCAAACACTTTACGAAAAATACGTCCTACTTGATATGCCAGATCGGCTTGAACATGCCAATGCTGGGATGAAGCTTGTGGTCGATAACACGCTCTCAAATATTAATAAAGTTGAGTCAGCTGCTTCAACTTGTGTCGCAGATCTAACGGATTCACAGACAGTTTTAGATGACTGTTCTGATGTCGACACACTAAAAACGATTGTTGGCAGTATACTTACTAATACCCAAACACTGACTGAAACAAGTCAAGAATTAAAGGTCGAGCTTGAAAAATCATCTAGCGAAATTGAAAAGCTACGATCTGAGCTTGAAGCTGTTAAAGAAGTCTCACGAACAGATGCACTCACCGGCCTAATAAACCGTGGCACACTTGATAAAGAATTAGAAAAAGTGTGTTCACAAACAAAAAATACAGGTACGGCTCTGTTTTTTATTCGATCTGGATCATTTCAAAAGCCTAAATGACAGACTAGGCCATTTAATCGGCGATAAAGTATTACAATATTTTTCATCTTTACTGATTAATCATGCTGGAGATAACCATTTGGCAGCGCGTTTTGGCGGCGAAGAAATGGTGATGATCTTACACGATGTATCCCATCAACAAGCTGTCGAAATAGCTGATAAAATCCGTACCGAATTAGCTGACAGTGAATTGAAACATAAAAAAGATGATCAGCGTATCGGTAGAGTGACTGTATCGATTGGTGTTAGTTTCTTCATGGCAGGTGATACACCAAGTAGCTTCCTTGACCGTGCTGACAGGGCACTCTATACAGCTAAGGACAACGGTCGCAATCAAATCCAGACTAACTAGCAGCAGCTAAACTTATAAACCGTAATAAGTATCTGTCAAATAACGGACTACTTGTTGACGTTGCTCACTCGTCCAATCTGCATCTGCGGCCAAGGAACAACTTCTTACTCTTTTTGTTAAGCCAGCTAAATTTGTGATTTTCCGATTGGTTCGAGTATAAATCTCATTGGCCTTGTTAGGTGCCATTAGTGAGCTATGGCATTGCATGCAACTACTATCATGGAGCTTTTTACCATCAGCAAATACTGTCGATGTCCATAACACCGCCATTATTATCATAAGCCATTTCATTCTGAGCTCCCTTGTAGGTGCGCCACACGTAATGTTGCAGGCGGGTGAGAGTCATAGATTGCTGATACTAGAGGATCTGGCGTTAAAGTACTCGCATTCTCTTGATATAACGACACCAAAGCTTCAATGAGGTGTTTGGCACTAGAAACTGACGCAGCATAATCATCTGCTTCATATTCATATTTACGCGACATCGCTGTCATCATTGGGTGTAGAAAAAAGCTAAACACAGGGATCACCAACATAAATAAGACTAATGCCATGGCATTACTTTGAGTCTGTACACCTAGACCTGTGTAAAACCACTCTTGTGAAGAAGCCCAACCCAAAATAGCTAAACCCACTAGGCGCTCATTATCGCCATCATGATCATATTTTTAATGACATGCTTACGTTTAAAATGGCCAAGCTCATGCGCCAGTACAGCTTCAATTTGGTCTTCATTTAATGAGGTCAATAGGGTGTCAAAAAAGACGATTCGTTTATTACTACCAAGCCCCGTGAAGTAAGCATTACCATGACCTGAACGCTTAGAACCATCCATCACAAAAATACCCTGACTTTTAAAGCCACAACGTGCTAATAAACCTTCGACTTTTGCCTTTAAATTTTCATCTTCAAGGGGTGTAAATTTATTAAACATCGGCGCTATGAAAGCAGGGTAAGCCCACATCATCAACAAGGTAAAGCCCATCCAAACAGCCCAAAGTTGCAACCACCAATATTCACCTGCACTACCCATTAACCATAATGCCAGCCACAATAGTGGTGTCCCTATTATCAGCATCAGGATAGTCTGTTTTGCTAAATCCGTTAAAAATACAGCGGGCGTTGTGCGATTGAAGCCAAACTTCTGTTCTAAACTAAATGTTTTGTACCAAGACAAGGGCAAATCGAGTACCGCGCCAATCACAAAAAAACTCAGCATGAAAACAATACCTGTCGTCATCTCAGACCAAGCTAAGCTTTGCCAAGTATCAAATAACCACGCTAAACCACCACCAAGCGTCCAGAACACTAATAACACTAGACCAATAAGACTTTCTATCCGCCCTATCTTGCCTTTCGCCACAGTATAGTCTGCAGCCTTATGATGATCCGCAATATCAATCTGTGAACGGAAAGCCTCTGGTACTTTGTTTCGGTGAGCGGTGACATGTTTTGTTTGTCTAAGCGACAGCCATAGCTCAAAGGCAGTCATCGACACGAGAGCAATAATAAAAATCCAACTAAATTCATTCATAGTGAATATAAACCAATAAAAATCTTAACAATGCTAAGCAGCTTAGCGTTTGATACAATCTCTGGCAAGAAGTTCACCCTCATGCGTATAAACATAAGATGGATATCATGGCTAAAAGTAAAAAAAACCTAATCTGGATCGACCTAGAAATGACTGGACTAGATACCAATAATGACTGCATTATCGAAATAGCCACTATTGTCACGGATGGCAACCTAAACATCCTAGCTGAAGGCCCTATTATTGCTATTCATCAATCTGATGAGGCACTAGAAGGCATGGACGAATGGAACACTCGCCAACATGGTGGATCTGGTTTAACTGAACGAGTCAAAAATAGTGTCACCAGCGAAGTCGAAGCCGAACGTCAAACCATTGAATTTCTAGAACAACATGTGCCCGCTGGTGTGTCTCCAATGTGCGGTAACAGCATCTGTCAGGATAGACGATTCATGGCGCGCCTTATGCCAGAACTAGAAGCATATTTTCATTATCGTAACTTAGATGTCAGCTCTCTCAAGGAATTGGCTAGACGTTGGGCGCCAAAGGTCGAAAAAAGTTTTAAGAAAAAATCATCTCACTTAGCAATGGATGACATAAAAGATTCCATTAGGGAATTACAGCATTACCGTGAACATTTTATAAAGTTACCTTAAGTTCCAATTACACCACCATCTCTTTTAGTAATAACGACTGTCGCTGAGCGCGGTCGCCCATTAGGCTTTTTATCAGGCCAATTGCTGGCGGCATTGGGATGTTGTGGTGATTTAATGACGCCTTTTTGTTTAAGGATCGATGGCACTTCCCCAGGATGTTGAACATTCACCCACATTGTTTTTTGGTCATCGGTCATTGTCACACCCGTTATCTCACAACCAATCGGCCCTGTTAAAAATCGTCTTGTTTCTTGGGTATTCAAATCTACCGCCAGCATTTGATTATTACCAAACTGAGCAAAACTTCCAGTATTGAGACGCATACTACTAACATCAGTCTGCACCCATAACACGCCTCTCTTATCGATCATCAAACCGTCCGGATTCGCATACTGATCTCCACGAATGGTGCTATCACTCTGCTTATCTCCAGCCAGCACAACCACCAACATCCCAATTAAAATGAGTGCTGCTCGCATCCTGCTCGGTAATTTTTATAATATGTCCAAACTGATTATTGGCTCGAGGATTGGCAGAGTGAGCATTCGGCTTATCTTGTTGCCCACGACTGCTATTGTTTGTCAGTGATACCAACACATCACCAGAGTCTGGGTTTACGGTTATCCATTCAGGTCTATCCATAGGAGTGGCAGACAAATAATCGGCCGCTAACCTTGCATGAACCAACACATCAGCTTGATCAGAAAATCCAGCCTCGCTTGTTAACTTGCCTTCACCAAAAACTAGAGGCAGCCATATACCGCTGCCATTTTCATTGAGTTGTGCAACATATAATATGCCTTCATCCATTAACTGTCCGTTCTGTGCCCCTAAACTACCGTCCCATGATTTTTCAGTAATAAACTTATAGATATACTCGAATTTAGCATCATCGCCGGAATAAAATGCGATTCGATTATCTTTTGCTACTTTATGTGCCACATTTTCATGGGCAAATCGACCTAGGGCGGTTCTCTTAACAGGTTTGCTTGCTGGATCAAAGGGATCGAACTCGACTATCCAACCAAACCGATTAGCTTCATTAGGTTCAGATTCAAGATCAAATCGCTTGTCATGCTGTTGCCAACCATAATAGCTCGTGCCAAGCTCATAACGTTGCATTAATTCACGTTGACGCTCATCGAGCATCTCAGCTGTTGCTAGTTGGAAGTAGCCATTAAAATTTTCTTCGCAGGTCAAGTAAGTCCCCCACGGGGTTTTTCCATTTGAACAGTTATTAAGTGTTCCTAAGATTTCTTTTCCTTGTGGATCGACACTCGTCCGAATAAAATCACTACCTGCAACAGGGCCAGAAACCGACATCGCGGTTCTCGCTGTTATGCGACGAGCATAAGTTGATGGCCTAACAATCTGCCAATCTTCGGTTTTCTTAATTTCGATCACCGACACACCATGAGCATATTGTTCTTTTTTCACCTTTTCCGCTGAGTAGCTTTCAGGCGAGTCCATAAAACCGCCATCAGCATGTAACAATTGTGGATCTATATATTCATGGTTCATTACTAATAAACCATGATTCGACTGCTCTTGTTCTAAACTTGTAGGGAATGGAAAAAATTGCAATGCATCATGATGCATACCCGCCTGTTGCAACTGCTCTTGAGCACTATTGCTTGCATCTATTTTAAAACTAGGGCCATCAGAGACAGGGTCACCCCAACGATAAAATATACGAGCATCGTAGCCTTCAGGCACGATCACTTCATCAATTAAATGAGCAATATCAATTGCTTTAAAACCAATTAATCCTTTCAGAGTTTCCGCCTGCCCCAACCCCGGCATTGCCGAAGCTAAAAAAGCGCTCAGTCCATATTGAAGCGCTTGTCTTCGCGATAGCCTTCTATGGATTAATAGGCTAAGTGGTGACTCATTATTTAAGTTTTTTTCCTCGGACATTAACCTTCTATTTCCTTATTTTCATGTTGTAACAATGCCCATTCAACATGTTCTTTAATTAGCTCGGATGAATGATCGCGACGTGAATTTAATGCTGAAATAATTTCATCATTACTAGCAGCATTGCCTAAAGCAACAGCAATATTACGCAACCAACATTCATAACCAATACGTCGAATGGGACTTCCTTCCAGACGAGATAAAAATGTGGCTTCATCCCACAAAAACAACGCTATCAATTGTGGGGAGTCGAGCCCATGCCGGGGCAAATAATCACTTTCTTCGGTCACTTGGGCAAACTTATTCCATGGACAAACTAACTGACAATCATCACAGCCATAAATTCGATTTCCTATCATCGGTCTGAAAAGTTCTGGAATCGCACTACGAAGCTCGATGGTTAAATAAGAGATACACCGCCTTGCATCCACCACATAAGGTTCAACAATTGCCTGCGTTGGACATATATCAATACAAGCTGTACAGCTTCCACAATGGTCAGAAACAGCGCTTGTGTCAATGGTAAGGGTAGGTCGGTATAAATTTCGCCAAGGAAAAAGTAGGATCCATGTTCTCTATTCAAAATATTACTATGCTTTCCAAGCCAACCTAAACCTGACTTTTCGGCTAAGGCCTTTTCCATAACCGGGGCACTATCACAAAAAACACGAAAAGCCGTCCCAGCCAATTCACTCTGTATCTTTTCGGCTAGCTTACTCAACCGCTTTCGCATCAATTTATGATAATCACGTCCCAGCGCATATCGAGAAATAAAACCTTTTTGATCATCGGCAATAACCTCCCAAGCATCAGCAG
>Ga0206128_1001578_pt1 | contig 22123 bp, 21 predicted proteins | sample Helgoland_Spring_7_FD_148601 | JGI IMG/M metagenome (GOLD analysis project Ga0206128, IMG submission 148601) | Pelagic subsurface seawater microbial communities from Kabeltonne, Helgoland, North Sea - Helgoland_Spring_Bloom_20160426_1 | ecosystem: Environmental > Aquatic > Marine > Epipelagic ... | reverse complement strand
AAAAAGTCATCCGCGAAGGAAAAGAGGACAACTGGACAAGATTCTCCATCCTTGTAGATCATGGCACGGATACTCGAGAGCGTATATCAGCACTCACGGCCGCCAAGCAGTGGCCCATCCGCACCCTACATCGTCACAGCTCGACCCTAGAAGATGTTTTTGTCGAACTCACGCGGAAGGATTAATCTCACAGAATTGATATTACGACATTAGTCTCACCCGGTCGGCCTCACCCCGTCGGGTCACTCAACTCTAACGAGACTCAACGACTCTAATCGATGGGTGAAATCCGTCGGTAGACTCCCCCGATTTCTGGTATTCATCTCAAGTCTTGTCAGCACTTGTGAGCCAGAGGCAAAGTCCTCCACAGCAATGATCGCGCGCACATCACCGCGCTGGCAGTCCCAATCACTATCATTTTCCAATGGCTGCCAACCATCTTCCATCATGGCATCTAAAACCTGCTCACGTGTGATGTGACACTCACTCCACCACTTGGCTTCGTAGTCATCATACTGACACGTCACATCTATGAGAACAAACTCACGCTCACCCGAAGTTCGTTCCACTTTGCCCCGCCACCCCAGACTATGCCACCACCTTGCCCACGCCCTTATGCGCGGTTGTACTGCATTTGCAAAAGCTAGCTTCGCACGTGACTCAGTGCAGAAAAACTCCTCCGGAATAGATCGCTGCGGCTGCATCGTCGTCACCAGTTGCTGATACGGCGCCATGCCCATCACGCCATGATAGATGAAACTTCCATCACTCGCACCCATCGCTTGACCTGAATAGACACAGCCCTTCCATATGGCGCCACCACCCCTGCGAAATCTCTCAGGGTGATCCTGCATCAACAATGCCTCCGCCTTACCATATTGATATTGTTGCATGAAATAACGCCACAACGTTGCACGTCTTCGATGCCACACAAAAGCTGCTGCCGAGAATCCCATGCGAAAGCCCGCCTGCTGCAAGCGCCAGCAGAAATCAACATCGTCACCCGCGATTAAATAACGCTCACTAAAACCACCAATCGCCTCCAATGCCTTTTTCCTCACTGCAAGGTTACACCCAGGCAAATGCTCTGCCTCATCATCACCTAACAGCACATGAGAAGGAGCTCCTTGTGCCGAAGCCACCACAACCTCATCGATGATACTAGCACCGCCATCATCTGAGCTTTGGGGACGCGGAGCCAAATTAGGACCACCACAGGCATCCCAGCCCCCCTGATTAAACGCCTTAGCCAACCACCACAACCACTGCCTATCTGGCCGACAATCATCATCTGTGTAGGCAATAATGTCTCCCTGAGCCTCACGGGCGCCTCTATTTCTGGCTGCTCCTAATCCTTCATGTTCGGATTCAATCAGGCGCACATCGCTAAAACCACGAACTATTTCTGCCGTATCATCAAAGGAGCCATCATCTACCACCAAAATCTCAAAATCAGGATAGTCAAGATTCTGAAGTGCCCTCAAGCATGCTCCAATCCTAGCTGCACCGTTATGGGTGCAGACTACCACAGAAAACGCAGGCGATTCGCTCAACTCAATTCCATCACCGGGTGAGTCAATGCCTGCGAGCTTATCACGCAATGGTAGCAGCGAAAGCTTGGCCTGCCCTCGCCTATCGAATAGACCGAAACTCCATTCATCGATCACAAGCCCCCCCCTTGACCAATGGTCACTCCAAGCATAGATCGTTACCCCTGCCATTCCAGCGCACACCGACTCGTCAACATACCAAAGCAGGGCATCACTCTGTGCCTGCTCACCCTGGCGAAAAGTATCCAGCCCAAACTCACTAAGCAAAACAGGACGATCACCTGCAACATTGTGCAGGCGCGCTAAATAGCGGGCGAAGTCATCCCTATTTTCGAGATAAACATTCATTGCCGTAAAGTCGGCATTATCCGGTTCTTCATATTCCGTTGTCGGATAATTGGCATAGGCAAAGAGCAGATGAGGACAAATGCTGCGACCCAGATTAATGAGCTCCTCAAGTGCCTGCTTAACCCGAGTCACCCCCATCCACCTAACCATGTCACTGGGAATCTCGTTAGCGACAAATACCCCTGCAAGCGCAGGATGTGTGCCCCATGATTTGAGGCCTTCTTTCATCATCACCTGGGCTGTGCTGTAAATAGCCGTGTCAGAGACAAAGTCGCGATGATACTCCCAGTTCAAGCCGACAAATACCCACAACCCAGCTTTCTGTGCTGCATCTAGCAATGCGTGCCCCGGCTCTTCATAAACCCGTATGGCATTGAACCCGGCATCCGCAATGCGCCTCATCTGCTCATCATGATCCGCTAAAACCTCTGGTGTCGGTTTAGGAAACGGGCCATAAGTCACCATCTTGAGAAACACGCGCTCAGCTCCGGCACAGAAAAACTTCCCGTCCACTCGCAATCTCAATTCCTCATTCCTTTTCTCACCTGTTGGCACAACGCACTCTACATCGACTTACTCGAGACTTGAAACTGAAAACTTCTCACATGAGACTCTGCCCCGTGCTCAAGACTACTGATTTCGACTACAAGCTCCCCGAGGAGCTCATCGCCTGCCGTCCACTTGAGGATCGCTCTGCCTCTCGCATGATGGTGATCCACCGGAACACCGGTCTGATCGAGCATCGCAAGTTCACTGATTTTTCAAGTTATCTTCAGCCCGAGGACCTTCTTGTTCTCAATGACACCAAGGTCACCCCAGCTCGCTTTTTCTCCAATGACGGCAGCATTGAAATTGTTTGCACCAACAAACTCTCAGAGCTCGAATGGGAATGCCTGGTGCGCCCCGGCAAAAAAATGAAACCTGGGCGCAACGTTGAAATTGGACAATCGACTGGAACCGTCCACTCAATCCTCGAAAACGGCAACCGCATCATCCGCTGGGATCAGGCCGTTGATGAGAAAACCCATGGCCGCCTAGCCCTACCACATTACATGAACCGCGAGAGTGATCCAGAGGACAGAGATCGCTACCAAACAACCTTTGCACGCGAGGAGGGTGCCATTGCTGCGCCCACCGCCGGCCTGCATTTCACCCCAGAAATCCTTGCCGAGATTAAACACACCTTCCTCACCCTGCACGTCGGTGTCGGCACCTTTCGCCCCGTCAAAGCCGAATACATCAAGGATCACGACATGCACGCCGAGCGCTACCATATCAGCAAGCACACCGCCGAGCTCATCAACAGCACACGCGCCCTCGGCGGCCGCATCATCGCCACCGGAACCACCGTCACTCGAGTCCTAGAAAGCCTAGCTAAAGAGACCGATCAAGAGCCCAACACCCCTTTGCAGATCCCTGCTATCTCGGGCGAAACTGATATTTTCATCAACCCGCCTCATACCTTCAAAGCCGTCGATGCACTGCTCACCAATTTTCATCTTCCCCAATCCACCTTGATGATGCTCGTCTCCGCATTAGCCAGCCGTGAACTCATTATGGAGGCCTACGCCAAAGCCGTTGAAGAACGCTACCGCTTTTTCTCCTATGGTGATTGTATGTTGGTTTTGTGAGTGGCCCACATTCTAAAATCTTCACAGTTCATAAATCCCCTTGCAATCTCATCATCAGACATTATGAAACCTGCGCTGTCAGGGCTGTGGAGTGTCGGCAGATGAAATTGGTCAGGACCGAAAGGTAGCAGCCACAGTTTGTCCGTCATTGCCGCAGTTCCTGGCAGTATTTTTTTGCTCTTTTTTGCTCTTTTTTACTGTGGGCGGAGTATTCGCTTGGAAGTTTTGCCCAATCAGTGCTTAAACGAGTCCATGGCCAACGATGATACCCGCTCCTCACTGAGAGCCCTCTTACTTGAAAAATCAGTCCGCACCGGTGAATTCACCCTCGCCTCAGGAAAAACCTCCGACCTCTACATTGACTGCCGCGTCACTGCCATGGATCCCCACGGTGCCAACTTGATTGGCAAACTAGGCTGGGAAACCGTCAAACAGGAAATCGCCGCACGTGGTCTTGACGTGCAGGCCATCGGCGGCATGACCCTGGGTGCTGACCCGATCTCACTCGCTGTCGGCATGACCTCAGCATCAGACGAGAAGCCCCTACAGGTGTTCACCGTGCGCAAGGAGCCCAAAGGCCACGGCAAGGGCAAACAAATCGAAGGCAATTTTTCAGAGGGGGATACGATTGTCATCGTCGATGATGTCATCACTACCGGAGGATCAACCATCAAGGCCATGGATGTCATCGAAGCCGCAGGAGGAAAAATTGCTTTTGCGCTCGTGCTTGTCGACCGCGAAGAAGGCGGCCGCGCAGCCATCGAGGCACGTGGTGTTCCCGTCGTTTCGCTATTCTCTCGTTCAACGCTACTTGACTAACATCCCGCAACCTTTGCCCTTCAGAATTCGTCTTGCGCATAGAAATCATCAATACTGGCAGCGAGCTACTACTGGGCACTACACTCAATACCCACGGTGCGTGGATGGGTATCGAGCTCTTCAAGCTGGGCCTGCGCGTGCAGCGCCAAACCACCGTCCCTGACGGCGAGGCCATTAACATCGCGATGAGTGAGGCGATGGAACGCAGCGATGTGGTCATCGTCACCGGCGGCCTCGGCCCTACCAGCGATGATATCACCCGCGAAGCTGCCGCGGAAGTGCTCGGCGTTGAGCTGATCACTGATGAAGCAGCACTGAGATCAATCGAAGCCTTCTTTGCCCACCGTGATCGTGAGATGGCTGAGGACAATAAAAAGCAGGCACTCAATCCGGTTGGCGGCGATATTTTACCCAATGCCAACGGAACCGCCCCAGGCATCTACACGCCACCGCGTATGAGCGGAGACAGGTTATGTGCCCTGTTCCTACTTCCTGGGCCGCCGAGTGAAATGAGACCTATGTTTGAAAACGAGGTCGAGCCGAGGCTGCGCTCTCTTGCCGGAGCCCATGAAGATCATCATGTGCAAGTGCTCCGCTTTACGGGTGTCGGCGAAAGTGATTTTCACGCCAAGCTCGATAAAGAGCTGATGACCATTCCCGATCTAGAAGTCGGTTATTGCGCCCGCACTCGTGAAGTAGACCTTAGATTAATTGGGTCAAAAAAGAGCACCCAGCAGGCAAGCCAGCTCGCCTTAAGCACTTTCCCTGGCATGTGCTTCAGCCAAAACGGAGAGTCTCTGGAAGAAATAGTCGTCAAGCTTCTCAACCAGCAGGGCAAAACAATAAGTATAGCCGAGAGCTGTACGGGCGGCCTCATTGCTCATCGCATCACCAATGTGCCAGGCGCTTCAGAAGTCTTCACCCACGGTTTTGTCAGCTATTCCAATCCAGCCAAGCAGCAACTTTTAGGCGTTAGCGCCACCACCTTGGAACAACACGGAGCGGTTAGTGAAGCGGTGGCCATCCAGATGGCTGAGGGCGCACTTGCCAATGCTCAAGCGGATATCGCTGTCTCAGTCACCGGCATTGCAGGCCCCGGAGGCGGTAGTGAGCATAAGCCGGTGGGAACGGTCTGGATAGGCATCGCCACAGCAACAAGCAGCAAGGCGATCAAAAAATTCACACCCTACGGCCGAGAGATCTTCAAACAAGCCACTAGTCAAGACGCGCTCAACCTTGCCAGAAGAACACTGGAGGAAAGCGGCAACGAGACCTGTTAGTCCTCAGGATTTTTCCTGAGATAGATCACATAGTAGACTAGCCCTACGAGCACACTGCCGCCCACCATATTACCAAGGATCACCGGCATCATATTTCGAGCGAATCCTGCCCAGCCGATCACATCTACGTTTACCACCGTGTGACCCGCTGACTTGAGCAACATGCCCATCGGGATAAAATACATGTTGGCGATACTGTGCTCAAATCCAGCAGCGACAAATGCCGAAATCGGAAAAACAATGGCCAACACCTTGCCTGAGACACTGCGTCCTGCGATAGCCATCCATATCGCCAAGCAAACGAGAATATTGCAGAGAACCCCCCTAAAAAAAGCCTCCCAGAACGGCAGCGAGCACTTAGCCGCAGCTATCTTGAGATACTGATCCTTGATCGCGCCGTCGTTCATTTCCCAATGCCCCGATCGAAACACCAGATACGCCAAGCCAAAGGCGCCGACAAAATTAGACAGGAAAACTACCACCCAATTTCTCAATAGATTCGCCGTGGAAACCTTACGGTCAGCCCACGCCATCACGATCAAATTATTGCCGGTAAACAATTCAGCTCCAGCAATGACAACCATGATCAGCCCTAGGGAGAAGGCCACCCCACCTAGCACCTGAGAAAGAGCAAACCCTAGACCTTGGTCAGACTTAATGATTACAAAATAAAGAGCCCCTAGGCCAATGAACGCACCCGCCAAAACTCCAAGAACAGCCATGGACAGCAGAGACAACTGAGCCTTTGCAACTCCGATCGTCTCCACTCGGTTGGCGATCTCCTTCGGCTGATAGACATCAAAATCAAAAACCTTAGGCATAGTGATTCATTCTAAGTCGCTGGAGCCGACAGGTCAATCTCGCAGATCAATACGCGCTCAAGTGCCTTAGATAACTCGGCTATCCAAATTAAATACTTGGCCCGATGTATGTGGTAAATGCTGATGCAGGTAGGTGACAAAACCAGCCACCGCCTCCGCTGTATTATATCTACCCAAAACATGCCGATTACGAATGCCCGCCTTGATTTCGTCATCTAAGCCCGCCGTCATTTTGGTCTCCATGAACCCAGGGATCACAGCATTCACACGCACATTACGGCGGCCAAGCTCCTGCGCCATAGACTTCATCATTCCCAGCAATGCCGACTTCGCAGCGCTATAATTAGCCTGCCCAACCGGAGGGTGCAGTGCCGAAAAACTAGAAATAAAGAGGATATGGCCACTTCGACGTTTTGCCATAGCTCGAGACACCTCACGCGCGCACAGGAAAGCCCCCTTCAGATTAACATCAAGCACACGTGACCAATCCTGCTCGCTCATCCGTGCGATGGTCTTGTCGATCGTCATGCCGGCATTGCAGACAAGCAGATCAGTGTCTTTGCAGGACTCAAAAAAGACCTTAACGCAATCAGACGAAGTAACATCAAGCTCCCCTTTACCAGGAGCAAGAACATCCATTTCAGCGCCACGTAAGCTCTTGGTAATGGCTTGGCCCAAACCACCTGCGGCTCCTGTGACGACAGCCTTCATTAAACCAGCATCAGAGCTGGATTCTCGATGAGCTTTTTGACCTCATTGAGGAATCTGGCACCTACAGCGCCGTCCACCACACGGTGATCACAACTCAAGCCAATGTTCATGCGCATACCAGGAACGATCTGGCCGTCTTTCACCACCGGCTTTTCAATAATTGCACCCACACTCAAAATCGCAGCTTGCGGCGGGTTGATGATAGCGTCAAAACTTTCAATTCCCCATGCACCGAGATTAGAAACAGTAACTGTGCCACCATCAAATTCATTGGGCATGAGCTTTTTGTCACGAGCGCGCACAGCGAGATCTTTAACCTCTTGAGAAATCTGCAGCATCGACTTGCTTGCCGCATCCTTGATCACAGGAGTCACCAAACCATCATCAACTGCAACGGCGATAGAAACACCCACCTTGGCAAATTGCACGATGCTATCACCATTGAAGGAAGCATTGATTTCCGGGACTGCCTGCGCAGCGTTGATCACTGACTTCAATACAAAATCATTAATGCTATATTTATTACCATGCGTTTGCTCTGCCTGTGCATTGATCTGCTTACGCAAGGTCATCAACGGGGCCGTGTCACACTCAACATGCAGATAGAAATGAGGAATCGTTGTCTTCGATGTCAACAAACGATCCGCGATGATGCGGCGCATGGAGCTTAACTCGATGGTTTGATCGCCGGCAGCAACAACAGGATTGATTGCCACAGCAGGTGCTGGTGCAGACACTGCCGCTGGTGTTGATTGTACGACTTGAGCTTTTGCAGAGGCCGCAAGCGCAGTAGCTGCACTCGCCAAGCGTGAAGGTGCGTTACCTCCCTCAGCAGCAGCCTCGACATCAGCCTTGACGATTCTTCCGCCAGGACCCGATCCTTGAATCGCAGCGATGTTAACACCCTTAGAATCTGCAATTTTTCGTGCAAGAGGTGACGCTTTGATCCGCTCACCAGGACCAGCCTGTTGTGCAGCAGGAGCAGCAAGCTCGGCTGCTGGCTGGCTAGCTTCGCCCGCTTCAGCGCCTTGAGCAGCTTCAGCCCCTTCAGCCCCTTCAGCAAAAGGCTGTGACTCTGGAGCGCTGATCGCAGCTGGTGCTGATCCGGGCGCAGGTGCTTCTTCCCCGTCTTCGAGTAGCACGCCTAAGGTCGCACCAACGGCGGCTTTCTCCCCTGCTTGAACAAGAATATCAGAGAGGATGCCTTCATCAAATGCCTCCATCTCCATGGTCGCCTTATCGGTCTCCACTTCAGCGATCACATCACCAATTTCAATGGTGTCACCCACCTGTTTGTTCCACTTTACAAGGGTACCTTCCGTCATTGTGTCGGAAAGCTTGGGCATTTCAATATTTGTAGGCATAAGTTAAATCAGTTAATCACGCAGTGTGCAGAGGCACTTTTCTTCGAAACATGGCTTGGGGGCAAGCTGATTATACCAAAATCCGCGACTGTTTATGAAGATACTAAAAAAAATGACAGATCTACCGAAACGCAGGCAAGTAAAAGGCTATGACCTAGCGGGCATAGCCTTAAGAGATATTGGCGAAAAGGGGCTGATTAATCGCTAGTAGCGAGTTCTTTCATGGTCGGAACCAGCCCGATGTTGGGCTCTCCTGAAGCTTGGGCAGATGCACGAGCGAGAACTTTAGAACTGACCATGCTACAGCAGGATGATAGTCCGAGAGAAAAGATTGTTAGGATTAATAAATGTAAGGTGACTTTCATAGTAAACACTATTTTATAAAAAAATAGTGTTACTTACAATAAAAAACTAAAAAAGACTTTGCGCTCAAATCAGCCGACAAATTAAGCCAGCGTCAATACCTGCTCAATAATACGACGCGGGTTGGGAAGCTGCTCATCCTCAACGTATGGAGAATAAATCGCAGGAGCATCAAGCGCACAAACGCGTTTCACTGGAGCATCCAGATAATCAAAAGCATGCTCTTGGATAAGCGTAGCAATCGTAGCACTCACTCCTGAAAACGGCTTACTCTCATCAACTAAAACCACTCGGTTGGTCTTCATCACCGTATCAAGAATCGCTTGCTGATCGAGTGGACGAATAGAACGCAGGTCGAGAACCTCACAGTTGATACCATGCTCGGACTGCAGTGTCTCAGCCGCTTCAAGAGAGCGAATCACACTGCGACCATGAGCAATCAGAGAAACATCAGTGCCTTCACGTTTGATGTCCGCCTTGCCCAAAGGCACAAGGTGATCACCATCTGCAGGATCGGGCACAGGTCCCTTAGTGCCATACAATAAGGTGTTCTCCATGATGTAAACTGGATCATTATCTCTGATCGCGGTCTTCATCAGCCCCTTGGCATCGGCAGGAGTTGCAGGTGCGCAGACTTTCAAACCAGGAAAAGCCGCAAAAAGACCTTCGGGGCAATGCGAGTGGGTTGCCCCAACCGCTGTCCCGCCATTGGCAGGGCCACGCATGACGATGGGCACATTACATAATCCGCCTGACATGTAGCGCACACATGCAGCGTTGTTCACCAGCTGGTCAAAGGCAACCGAGTGGAAACTCCAAAACATTAACTCCATCACAGGACGAACACCCAGCATAGAAGCACCAATGCCCATGCCAATGAATCCGGCTTCAGAGATGGGGGTATCAACGATGCGCTTACTGCCCCACTTGTCCCACAGGCCTTCGGTCACTTTATAAGCGCCGTTGTACTGGGCGACTTCCTCTCCCATGACGACGACTTTGTCATCGCGGGCTAGTTCTTCATCAAGGGCTTCACGTATTGCGTGACGGTAGAGTAACTCTCTCATAGAAAAATGTGTTGGACGTTATTTAAAAGGTTTAAAATCAGTCGTTGAAAAAATGTCGGCCGGTATTACCCGATTCAGTGTTGTTATCAATTTCCCAGTAAACGTCCTCAAAAATTGACTCTACGGTGGGCGGTGGTGATTGTTCTGCAAAAACAGCTGACTGATCAGCTTCAGCTTTTGCTTCTTTGTCGATGGCGTCGGCTTCGGCATCAGTGAATACAGCCTCCTCGATCAAACGGCGACGCCAGAGACGAATGGGATCGTGATAGGTCTTATACTCCTCGATTTCCTCCGGTGTGCGGTATTTTTTAGCGTTCGCATCAGCAACGGAGTGCCCGTAGTAGCGATACGTGGCAATTTCAAGCACAGTGGGCTTGGACTCTTTACGCGCGCGCTCCATGGCAATGTGCGTTTTAGCGCGAACCTCATAAAGATCTTCACCATTCACCAAGTCCCAGTCCATGTCGTAGGCTTCAGCACGTTGGGCTAGGCAGTTTTTGTAGGCGCTAGAACGGTTCTGACTCGTGCCCATCGAATAACCATTATTCTCAATAATATAAATGACGGGTAATTCAAAAAGAGCTGCTATGTTGAGTGACTCGTGAAAAGCACCCTGGTTGATGGCACCATCTCCCAAGTAACAAAGGCAGCAACCTTCCAGCTCTTGATACTTCACTCCGTAGGCAAGACCCAAGCCAAGTGGTGTTTGTCCGGCAACAATACCGTGTCCACCCCAGAAGTTTTTCGATGGGTCAAACAAATGCATGGAGCCACCCTTGCCTTTAGCGGCACCGGTAGCTTTACCGTAGAGCTCAGCCATGCAGCTATTCATATCCATACCCATGGAGAGTGCATGCCCATGACAACGGTAAGCGGTAATGGCATGGTCATTTTCCTTACATAATCCGAGCGTGCCAGCGGCAATAGACTCTTGACCTATGTAGAGGTGTAAAAAGCCCCCCATCATGCCTTTGTTGTAGAATTTGAGTGCCGTCTGCTCAAAACGGCGAATGCGAGCCATGTCCCGGAAAAATTGAATCTTATCTTCAGGCGTCAGATCCTGATTAATCTTAGATTCGGAAAAGTCGAGTGTTGTGGGAGTGTTCTCAATCATGGAATTCTGGAGAGGATGTGCAAGTTGCTGTAGTGACTGGCTGCATGTGATTCAAGCTAAAATAGCAACTGAATAGTAGGCCACAAGACTCATGCGGATAGGCTCATGCGGACTCACGGGGCAGATGCACAATACGCTAATCATGCACCTTGTCTTTGACCAGAACAATTCAAGCATGCGTCAACAACGACCAACAACACCCTCAAACGATACCCTCAGGAATTTAACATTCTGAGAGCATCTCGGACCAGATCTTCGGTAGTCGCAGCAGCTTTCAGCTTCGCCACCGCGGCCACTGCCTTTTTCGCATCTGCCTGCTTATAACCAAGACCAATTAAGGCAGACTCCGCATCAATCGAGGCACTCGGAGTTGCGTCACCAGCGGCAGCCTGCCATGCCTCCGCTACACCCACCTTGTCTTTAAGTTCTAAAATAATGCGCTCTGCCGTCTTTTTGCCCAAGCCCTTGATCTGGGAAAGTGCCGCCGCATCGCCATTGACCACACAGGCCTTGAAATGCTCCACCGGCATACCACTGAGCACCGACATCCCGATGGATGGGCCAATGCCGCTAACCCTCTCAATCAGTAATAAGAACAAATCACGCTCAGCATCTGTGGCAAAACCATAAAGCGTGTGCGCCGTCTCACGGATATGTAGATGGGTACGCAGCTCCACCTCTTTACCCTCCACAGGGTTGATCAAATCATAGGTGCTCAGCGAAACGCTGACCAGATACCCAAGCCCATTCACATCAATGACCAGCCTACCCGGCAGGGCCTCTAACACTTTACCACGAAGTCGAGCAATCATCTAAGTCATTAGACTCGGCTCACACCCCCCACGTCAACAGGAATTCCTCTACCGCCTTATTTAAGGCGAGTTTGTGACAGTTGATGCGCTTCTCAAGCTCCAGCGAGCTCGGCGTCTCAAAGGTATATGACACCTGCGTGCCCTTATTTGCCATATAGATCGCTTCCGGCCAGTCCTCGGGGAAATCAGCCTCTGGTTTGTGAAAAATCCAGCCTGGTTCGCGCACAGCATGATCATCAATTAGCGAACTTGGCTCAGGCGCAATCTCAACAGCCGCCGACTGCAAAATGGCGTGCGCCACACTGGCAAAGGCGCACTTCTGAATTTCATAGAGATAAAAACCTGTGCTCTCCCAGTCCTCATGCAGTGATAAAAACACATCCGGCACGGGCTGTTGTTCAAGCCACGCCACATGCCCCGCCACCTCTGCGCTCGCCCGACGAAAATAGTCTCGGTTCAAGTCCAGTCCCTGATGGTTTTCACGACAGCCCCTCGACACTCCCGTGGGATTCATTAATGGGCATAACATCCACTCGACTTCAGACTCAAACAGACCCTCCTTGAGCAGCTCCAGAAGAGCCAAGGGTCCCGCTGGCTCATCACCATGCATACCGGAGGATACATACACTCTGGGCGCAGCCTCTGCACGCCGCACAAATGCTGGGATTTCATAACCGTCAACTTCGGCAATTACTTGACGGGAAAATCCACACTCACCGGCAACACCGGAGAACCTAGCGAGATAATCATGCACGTCAAAAGTCACGGCCTCATCATCCACACTCCCATCATAATACGCAAACTTGAAACTTGAAAATTGAAACTTGGCTCATACGTTCCCCACCATGAACGTTCTCGTCGTCGGAGGTGCAGGTTACATCGGTAGTCACTGCGTTAGACAACTCCAAGCTGCCGGTCACTCGCCCTTTGTGCTCGATAATCTAGTATACGGACACCGGGCCGCTGTCGCCGATGATATCCCCTTCTTTGATGCAGACCTCGGCAATCGCAGCGCGGTCGCTAAAATCCTGACGGAAAACAAGATCGAGGTCGTCATGCACTTCGCCGCCTTCATCAATGTCGGCGAATCCGTCAACGTCCCACTCAAGTATTACGAAAACAATGTCGGCAATACCATCCAGCTGCTGCTCGCCATGACCGACGCCGGGGTGAAAAAATTCGTGTTCTCATCCACCTGCGCCACCTACGGCGAGCCCGACACCCTGCCACTGGTCGAGGACCTGCCCCAGGAACCGATCAACCCCTACGGTGCTACCAAGCTGCACGTCGAGCACATCCTCAAGGACCTCGCCCGCTCAGGTGAAATCTCCTCAGCCGTATTCCGCTACTTTAACGCCTCGGGAGCCGCAGCAGATGGCACCATTGGTGAAGATCACAGCCCCGAATCACACCTCATTCCCTTGGCTATCTTTGCTGCCACTGGACAGCGCGGCGCCCTCAAGATCTTTGGCACCGACTACCCGACACCTGATGGCACCTGCCTGCGTGACTACATCCACGTCGATGATCTTTCCCGTGCCCACATCGCCGTCTTCGACAAACTGGCAACACCTAACACCTTCGTTCACTACAACCTCGGCACCGGCAAACCCACCTCCGTGCGCGAGATCCTCGACGCCGTCGAACGTGTCACTGGCCTAACCGTGCCCGCGGAAGAGGATGTGCGCCGCCCTGGGGACCCACCCTCTCTGTATGCCGACAACACCAAAGCCCGCACCGAACTGGGATGGGAGCCGCAACACATGGATATTGAATCCACAATCACGACCGCCTGGAAATGGCACCAGTCCCACCCGGATGGTTATGGTGAGGCCAAAGAGTAGAGCCTAGTGAGCACTCCCCTGACCCCGTCATGTATGCGTCATACCCTAGTCATGTATTAGCGAGGAACTGACCTTGACTCCCTTGCCCGTTGGATTGAATCTATCGCCATGCCGACCGAGCTTCATTACTGTCCAGACTACTTCGCTTACTCACGCCGCAAGACGCGTGAAATCATGGTTGGCAATGTTGGTGTTGGCGGAGACAACCCAATCCGGGTGCAGTCCATGATCACCTCTGACACGCGTGACACAGAGGCATGTGTGAAACAAGTGCTCGATCTCGCCGAGGCAGGATGTGAAATCGTCAGGATTACCGCCCAGACCAAAAAATATGCGGCCAATCTGGAAAATATCCGTGACGGCGTGCGTGCTGCGGGGTGTGACGTGCCGCTGGTAGCAGACATCCACTTCAAACCCGATGCCGCTTTTGAAGCCGCCAAATGGGTGGAGAAAATCCGCGTCAATCCCGGCAACTACGCCGACAAGAAAAAATTCGAGATCCGCGAATATTCCGACGAGCAGTATGCCGAGGAACTAGATCGTATCCGCGAAGACTTTGCCCCACTCGTCGAGCTCTGCAAAGATCTTGGCCGTGCCATGCGCATTGGCACCAACCACGGCTCTCTCTCGGACCGGATCATGAACCGCTACGGTGACACCCCGCTCGGCATGGTGGAGAGTGCCCTCGAGTTCGCCCGCATCGCCCGGGATCATGACTACCATAACTTTTGCTTCTCGATGAAGGCCTCTAACCCGAAGGTCATGATTGAGGCATACAGGCTGCTCGTAGCACGCCTTGACCATGAAGGACCAGACTGGAACTACCCCATTCATCTCGGCGTCACCGAGGCAGGCGACGGCGAAGACGGCCGCATCAAGTCCGCCATTGGCATTGGCTCTTTGCTAGCCGACGGCGTTGGAGACACCATCCGTGTGTCACTCACCGAGGATGCTGTTTATGAAATCCCGGTTGCCCAAGCCATCGTGGCGAGTATTGAAAATTCACACCTGAGTGACGACCCCGCAGGCTCCCAGCGAGGCACACTTTCCTACGATCCTTTTTCCTACGAGCGCCGCCACAGCCATGAGATGAAGATCAATGGCCACAAGCTTGGGGCTAGTAACACCGTGCGGGTATTTACCTCACGCAAGAAATGGGACGCGCTCGCACACAAGATTGATAAACTCGGCGATTTCACCCCCGAAGCTGTTGCGGAAGATTCGAACATCATTGAGCTGGACCCTTGGGACACAGCCTCGATTCAGGAAGTCAACGCCATGCGCGAGCCGCAGCTCGTCACCGTCAAGGACGGCTGCCACAATGCCGCGGTTATCCACGCATTCCGCCTGCTCGCTTCCAAGCTCTCCGCCCATCACCCCATTCTACTTAAGGACACACTCGAGCCGAGCGTAGATGCTGGCAAAGATTTCCTGGATGCCTTGCTCGTCGCCTCTCGCAACATCGGATCGCTCCTCTGTGATGGTATCGGCGACGCCATCCTCATTCAGGGAGAAGAAGCACCAGGGCAATCACTGCGCCTCGCCTATAACATCCTACAGGGAGCAGGTTCCCGAATTTTCAAGACTGATTACGTCGCCTGTCCGTCCTGTGGCCGCACCTTATTTAACCTGCAGGAAACCACCCAAAAAGTACGCGCTGCCACCGGCCACCTCAAGGGCGTACGCATCGCCATCATGGGCTGCATTGTCAATGGCCCCGGTGAAATGGCAGACGCAGACTTCGGTTATGTTGGCGGAGCCCCCGGCAAGATCAACCTCTACGTCGGCAAGCAGGCCGTCAAATTCAACATCCCAGAGCAAGAAGCCGTCGATCGCCTCACCGACCTCATTCGCGAACACGACAAATGGATCGACGCTCCTGCACCTGTCTAGCGATCTCCTACTAGATCAGCCGGTCTAGCTCAGTCGCTGCTCGCAGCAGCAATACCACGCCGTGCTGCCCATTTACTGGCAATGTGCTGGCAATCATTGGCGTTCATTCAAGCCTCTTGGATCGCCTTCCATACCTGCTCAGCGGCACCTTCCTTGGTTCGGATAAAAAGTTCCTGCAACCCCTTCGAAGTTTGCGTCACCGCCTTGAGCCCACCGGAAACCTCTCGCTGCACACGGATCTCCCCTGTTTTACCCCCTTGTCCCAACGACTTACCTCCGTAGGACCTACCAATAATCACGCCCACCACTCCAGGCATCGCCTCGATCTTACTGATCGCCCGTAGACACTCCTTGGAGGAACTTTGATGACGACCTCGGGATGGCATGACGAGAAATAGGCTGTGGTGTTAAGCACCTGTACTCAAAAAATCGATAATCCGCTGCTTAGGTCGGCCAATGATCGCCTTGTTACCACGCAATAAAACAGGACGTTGAAGTAGCTGCTTGTGCTTGATCAAAATCTCGACGACCGCCTCTGCATTATCCACATAATCCTCGGGCACAAGCTCGAGCTTTTTAAACTTCGAGTCCTTACGCACCAGATCCTCGACTGGGTCTTCCAGCGCCTTCACTATTTTTTCCAAGTCTCCACGCCCCGGCGGAGTCTTGATGTAGAGGATCACTTCATGATCAACTCCCAGTTCCTCGGCGACCGCCAAGGCATTTTTTGAAGAGCCTCAGTGTGGATTGTGGTAAATCAGTGTTTTTGCCATACCCGTTAAAAGCACGAAGCCTGATGAATTTCAAAGTTAAAAAACCCAGCCTTAATTCCAGCCCCTGACAACAAGACATTGCTCCAATCGTTCATCGAAAAAAACGCATTGCTTACTTCACCAGTTCGTTTTTATCGATTAGATTATCCCTCATGGCCGCTGAGATAAATCCAACATCACCTGATCAGCCCCCAAGGCAAAAAAAGGCCAAATCCCATGCAGGCGGCACGCCCGCGGTAGCATCCGCCATCAAGCATGTGATGAAAACCGCGGGTCCTGTCCGCGGCACCAAGGCCTTGCTAGAGCTCAACCAGACCGACGGCTTTGACTGCCCAAGCTGCGCCTGGCCAGACCCTGACGACCACCGTGCCGTCTCTGAGTTCTGTGAAAATGGAGCCAAAGCCGTTGCCTCTGAGGCCACCACACGGCAGATCGGCAGAGACTTCTTCCGCAAACACAGCATCGCCGAATTACTCGAACAAAGTGACTACTGGCACGATCAACAAGGCCGCATTACTGAGCCTATGGTCCTGCGCCAAGGACAGTCTCACTACCAGCCTATTACCTGGCACGATGCCTTTCAGCTTATCGGCAGTGAACTCAATGCGCTCGACCACCCCGACGAAGCCGCGTTCTACACCTCCGGACGCGCCAGCAATGAAGCCGCGTTCCTCTATCAACTTTTTGTCCGCACCTTCGGCACCAACAACCTGCCCGATTGCTCAAACATGTGCCACGAGTCGAGTGGAACCGCCATGAAACAATCCGTCGGCGTAGGCAAGGGCACCGTCACCCTCGATGATATCTACCAGGCCGACACCATCATCTGCATTGGCCAGAACCCAGGCACCAACCACCCGCGCATGCTCTCCGCATTGGAAAAAGCCGTGGAGAACGATGCCCGAATCATCGCCATCAACCCGCTCAAGGAAGCTGGGCTCGTGGGTTTTGCCCACCCGCAGAAAGTATCCGGCATGCTCGGCAAATCCACCCCCCTGGCATCACAATACCTGCAGGTGAACTTAAACGGCGACCTCGCCCTCCTCCGCTCCCTCGGCAAGGAACTCTTCGAGCGCGACGCCCTCGATGCACCCTTTATCGATGAGCACACTCAAGGCGTCGACGCCTACCGTAAGGTCTGTGCCAATGCAAACTGGGATGAACTCACCAGCCTCTCTGGTATCGGCAAAAAAGAAATCAAACAACTTGCTGACACCATCTTACGCGGCGAGCGCAAACTTATCACCTGCTGGGCAATGGGCATTACCCAACACCGCAACGCCGTTGCCACCATCCGTGAGATCACCAACATCCACCTCATGCTCGGCGCCATCGGCAGACCAGGAGCCGGCCTCTGTCCGGTCCGCGGCCACAGCAATGTCCAGGGGGATCGCACCGTCGGCATCTACGAGAAAATGCCCGAAGCCTTCCTCGCCGCTCTTGATCAAGAGTTCGGCATCACCTGCCCGCGCAAGCATGGCTATGACACCGTCGAAGCGATCCTCGCCATGCACCGCGGCGACGCCAAAGTCTTTTTCGCCCTCGGCGGTAACTTCCTGCAAGCATCTCCAGACACCAACTTCACAGGCGAGGCTCTCTCCAACTGCGCACTCACCTGCCACGTTTCCACTAAGCTTAACCGTAGCCACCTGATCACCGGTAAAACCGCCCTCATCCTCCCCTGCCTCGGCCGCAGTGAACGCGACACTCAGAATGAAGGCGACCAGTTTGTCACCTGTGAAAACTCTATGAGCATTGTGCACATGTCACGGGGCAAACTGAAACCAGCATCACCCGATTTACTCAGCGAACCAGATATCATTGCGAGGCTTGCCGAAGCCACCCTTGGCAATCTCGAGAAAATCGACTGGCGCTGGCTTGTTGGAGACTATGACCGCATCCGTGACTTAATCGAGAGAGTCATCCCCGGCTTCGCCCCCTTTAATCAACAAGTGCGCGAGCCAGCTGGATTTTACCTACCTAATACAGCCAAACAAAGGGTATGGGACACCCCCTCAGGCAAAGCTGAATTCAGCGCAGCCGATGTCGAGCAAATCCAAGTTGCCGAGGGCAGACTCATCCTCCAAACCCTCCGCAGTCACGACCAATACAACACCACCATATACGGCCTCAACGACCGCTACCGAGGCATCGGCATGGGACGGCGAATCATTTTCCTCAACCCTGATGACATGCAAACACGTGACATCCGACCCGTTTCACTTGTCGACATCACCAGCCATTGGCAGGACGGCGAAAGAAAGGTGGAAAAATTCTACGCCATCCCATACGATATTCCTCAAGGCACAGCGGCCGCCTACTTTCCCGAGGCCAACCCGCTAGTACCGCTCAATTCCACCGCTTTGGAGAGCAATACTCCGACCAGTAAATCGATTGAAATAAGCATCAACGCAGCACGCTAACCATGGCCAAAAAAACCTACCAAGTCTACATCCTCAAAAACCGTATGAACCGCCGTTTCATCGGCAAAGCGGAGGATGCTCAAGCGGAGCATACGGCACACAACAAAGGTCAGTTCAAAGGCACCAAAGCATTCAAACCATGGCAAATGGAATGGTGTAGCGACCAACTGTCTCGCAACGACGCTCTTCGCCTCGAAGAAGAGCTGCGCCATCATAAAACCAACACCCCTATGTTAGAGTCCATCACGCATAAACACGAGATGGGAATGTAGGTCACAAAAACCACTAGCCTACTGGCATTTTGAGGTTATAGTTCGCGCATGGACAATTCCTACGCCAACTCATACGCCAATCCATACACCGTTGCATCTCAGTCCGTCGACGTACGCGCTGAGTTTGTTCGCAAAACATACGCCCACCTTGCAGGTGCGGTCGGCGCCTTTGCCCTCATTGAAGCCTCGCTGCTTTCCATCCCGGGTATCGCCGGCACCGTATTTGGTCTCTTGGGAGCTAGCAGCTACAGCTGGCTCATTGTGATGGGTTTATTCATGTTTGCTTCTCACTTCGCCAACAAGTGGGCCATGAGCTCAACGAGTCTCAATATTCAGTACATGGGACTTGGTCTCTATGTCGTCGTTCAGGCTCTCATCTTCCTGCCGCTCCTTCTCATGGCCATGAAAATGACGGGTGATGCTACCCTGATCATCAAAGCTGGTGGTGTTACCGGCCTGCTCTTTGCTGGGCTTACCTTTGTTGCCTTTACCACCAAGAAGGACTTCTCCTTCCTCGGTGGTTTTCTCAAGATTGGAGGCCTGATCGCCATGGGAGTCATCGTCATCGCGATCATCTTCCCCTCCTTCATCACGCTCGGCTTCTGGTTCTCAGTGATCATGGTGTTATTCGCCGCTGGCTCCGTGCTCTACAGCACCAGCAACATCATTCACCACTACAATACCAACCAGTATGTGGCCGCCTCACTTGGACTTTTTGCCAGTGTCGCACTGATGTTCTGGTATATCCTGCGCATCTTCATGTCGCGGGACTAAAGCTCAGCAGTTCACCACTTAGCCGATAATTCGCTCTTCCCCCGAGTAGATATTAAACTTCGGCGGACGCAAAAAACCGATCAAGGTCTGGCTACTTTCGCGCGCAAACTCAACGGCTAACGACGAGGGTGCGGAAATAGCCGACACCACTGGGATGCGCGCCACCAAGGCTTTTTGCATCACCTCAAAAGAAACTCGGCCAGATACCTGCAGCAGGGTTTTTGAGAGATCCGTTCCATGTTCTGTAGCCCATCCAATGACTTTATCGATGGCATTGTGACGACCCACATCCTCACGCAAAACGAGAATTTGGCCATCCGCCCCACAAAGCGCGGCCGCATGTAAACCCCCGGTATCGGCAAACACTTCCTGGGCCGAACGCAGCGCATCGGGCAAAGCCATCACGGTAGCAACCGGAACAGTGAAATTTCCCTCAATGGGTGGCGCATGCTGCTGAATCGCCTCAATGCTCGCCTTGCCACAGATACCGCACGATGAAGCACTGAACAAATTCCTGCTCAGCCGATCATGATCTAAGACGATACCATCGGCGAGAAATACGTAAGCGTGATTCTGTTTATTTTCGAGATCGATACGCACCACATGATTGAGTGAATCGACCAAACCTTCAGTGAGCATAAAACCCTTCACCAGATCCTCATCATGCCCCGGAGTGCGCATCACCACCGCCACCGGCGTGCCATCGACCGTGATTTGCAAAGGCTCCTCACGAGCCACAGAATCACTTACCAGATGACGATCATCGCCAACTTGCTTGGCTATCTCAAATTCCGTGGATTCTTCACGCATCGTCACTTCGTGGTTCGACTTCTGCTAATATCTCAAGCTCGCAGTCACCCACAGCTAGCTCACCTCCCTTGACAATCCTTGCCCGCAAGCCTCCGTAGCCCTTGAGGAACTCATGTGTTCCCGGAGCACAAGCCTGATCCATCCAGTAACAGGGGCTACACTCACATGAGCCTGTCAGCTCCAGACCTCCGAGAGTGAAGCGTTTATCAATCAGCTCGTTGAGATCCACACCCTGCATGACCACATTACGACGAAACGCCTTAGGATCGAGCTCCCCCTTGACAACCTCATCCCGCACCCGCTCATACACCGCCCAATCAAACAAAGTAATCTGGCCCTTGTAGTCCGGCTTATAATCAAAAAAACGATCCCCCTCAATCCCACGCCCCGCCACACAGTTGATCCGCTCCACCTCCTCTATCGGGTAATCCATCGCCCCCTTACCATGCCGACCATAATAATTATGGCCCGGGGAAATAAAGATGTGTTTCAAGGTGACATTCATATTTACAGGATGCTTCATTAAGCAATTTCTTCAAACTCATTACTTCCTGCTATCCACCCAGATAGGACATCTCAGGCTTGGGCTGGGCAACATCGATTTGGCTACGCAACTCAGAATAACGATCATCCCTGGCAGCCCAGACACTGCGAATGACTTCTGTTATTTGTCCGTCGGTGCCGCCATCACGCAGCAGCTTTTTTAAATCGTGCCCGTGTGACGCGAATAGGCAGGTGAACAACTGACCATCCGAGGAAAGCCTCGCCCGATTACAATCGCCACAAAACGGTTTACTCACTGAGCTGATAAAACCCACTTCCTGACCGGGGAGATCCTGGTAGCCAAATCTCTTTGCCGTTTCTCCGACATAATTGCACGGAATGGGTTCCAGCGGGAAGTGCTGCTGCAGCAGCTCAAGCATCTCCGTGTATGACACCACCTCACCCAACTTCCAGCCATTGGTATTTCCCGTATCCATGTATTCGATAAAGCGCATGGTCACGCCACGGTCGCGGCCGAATTCGGCCAGAGAAACAATCTCATCTTCATTGACCCCCTTCTGGATCACACTATTGATCTTCACCTTAAGCCCATGTTCAAGAGCCGCATCGACCCCCTCAATGACGCGCTCAGGAGATGCGCCAGTGCCATTCATGCGCACAAAGATTTCTGGGCTCAGCGCATCCATTGAAATCGTCACCCGCTGCAAACCAGCCGCTTTGAGTTTTTTGGCATACCGAGCCAGCGCACTACCATTGGTGGTCATCGCAAGGTCATGCTCGCCTGGAATGTCAGCCAGCATACTGACCAGATCCACTAAGCCACGTCGCAGTAGCGGCTCACCCCCAGTCAGGCGAAGTTTCTCCACTCCGAGGCTACAAAAAATCGCAGTGAGCCGCGCAATCTCTTCAAGCGATAAAATCTCAGGCTTGGGCAGATATGGGTAATCTTC
>Ga0206128_1001576_pt1 | contig 22136 bp, 20 predicted proteins | sample Helgoland_Spring_7_FD_148601 | JGI IMG/M metagenome (GOLD analysis project Ga0206128, IMG submission 148601) | Pelagic subsurface seawater microbial communities from Kabeltonne, Helgoland, North Sea - Helgoland_Spring_Bloom_20160426_1 | ecosystem: Environmental > Aquatic > Marine > Epipelagic ... | reverse complement strand
CTTCAACCTCAAAATCACCAGCAAAAGTAATAGGCTCTGCAATCTCATAATAAGCATTTGCAATCGGGTCTAGGTCTATGAATGTTCGCGTAATAGATGTTAATTTACTAACAAGCCCATTAATAATACTGCTAACAAGTGATTTAACTAGGTTGTTAATCATGGCACACTCCAATTTTATTTTTTTGTGTTTTTATTTGTGTAGCAGTGATTTGTTCTAACGACATTATCATGCGCCTCGTTTATTAAAATGCCGAAAGAAACGGCTACCAACATTAACCCAATTATTACCACGATTAAACACCGTTTAAACCTCTTGTCAACTAGCGTTCAGTATACATTACTCTGGCGGTTCAATTTCAGAATTAACTTCAATTTCTTTCGGTTCTGAGTAGTAAGTTATCATCTCAAAACCGCCCGCACCAACCACTTTAATCTTTTGCTTGTCAACTGGATTGCCTTCAACCCACGCACCGCCCACTTCAATGTACGTCACCATTATATTTTCTCCAAAATGTCGTAAGCGTATCTGATGCTTCTAAGAGTGTTTCCAGATGGATGCGTTAATGAAAAAGACGTACAAAAAATAGATGGTAGGATATTAAACCCGTAGAAAATAGAACTTGACGCATATGACCGAGACACAGCAAAATAATTGGAGTTAACTGATTGACTGCTTGGCGTGTAATCAATCAAAATATCGTTGGTAAATAATGCAACCCCATTTACAGTAAATGTAAGCCCATTCTCAACTCCAGTATCGTATGTTATTAATTCATTTAATTTTATATACTGACCCGCGCCAGCGGTTACTGACAATAAAGTGCCAGTCGCCCCTGCGCCTATTAGCGCTGAAACATGCGCTACAGGTACTAATGGTGATCCACCACCCTCAACTAAACTATCTAAAGTTCCTGACATTTTAATATCCTCTCGTTAATTTTACCCTGCTGAAACAGACCAACTTGTTGCACTAATTTTTATTAATCTAATTATACCTGCGGCTTCAAGCGTTTGAACTCTATTGCTGGTTTTGTCAGGCAAAATAATAACATTTGGAGTTTGCACGTTTATAGTAGTTGTGCCAGATTCGGTATACTGTCTGTGTATATAAACTCTATCACCAATTTCAAAATCTGTTGTTATCAGGTTATAACTTGCGCTTGAGCCAGACCAGTTATCATGCTGTATATACGTGTTAACAGCCAATCTTCCAAATGTTTGAGTAGTGGCAGCTAAATATGTTTTTTGTATTGCTTCTATAGATGCGGTATTGGCCGCTATATTACTGGTGTTAGTCGCTATCCCGCTGGTGTTAGTCGCTATATTACTAGTATTGGCCGCTATATTACTGGTGTTAGTCGCTATCCCGCTGGTGTTAGTCGCTATATTACTAGTATTGGCCGCTATATTACTGGCGTTGTTGATTATGTTGCTGGCGTTGGTGACTATATTGTTAGCGTTCGCCGATATATTCCCAGCGTTAGTTGCAATGTCATTGTCATTATTAACAATATTGGTTTCAGTCGTATCAATTCGCCCCTCAACTTCATCAATTGCATTTTGCACGTTAGTTGCTGATAAGCCGCTGGCTGCATTATTGTAGCTGACAGTTGCAGCTTGCTGCACAGATGATATCAAATCCCACTGCGAATCATCTCCGTTGTAAATAATTTGCTCACCGACATTTACAGCAGTTAAAACAGGTGTTGCTCCGGCAGTTGAAACAGTAATAGTGCCGCCAACCGCAATAACGTATAAATCACCATTTTGTGGAGCTGCTGGTAAAGCTGAATTTCCAGCAGATACATCCAACTGACCTCTATACACTACAGAACTAGGCAAATTGTTAATGAGTGCTACAATTTCATCAATGGCCGATTGCCCTGTAACTGCTAGTAGCCCTGATGATGTGTTGTCGTACACTACGACGGCGGCATCAGCTATACTAACCCAATTATTCGCGCCGTCTGTTGACGGTTGATTTCCTGCGTTAGATGCTATGGTACTTCGGTATATAACACCACTCTCGAAAGTTAAACTGTTAACAGCGTAAATTTCTTGGGCATTCCAATATTTTATTTCAAGTAACTCTGTCCAAAACTGGTTATTACCAGCGTCTAAAGTAGGGTCATTACCTTCGTTTTGGTTTGTAAGTGATATATACGGTTCGCTATTACTACCAAAAACAATATCGTTAACACTATAAACAACATTGCTGTCCCATATTTGGTAAGCCCCGCTAGCGGTAGTACCACCTACAGGGTCTACGTCAAAAATTTGGTTGCCTGCCGCATCATCTACCACAGCCCTAGCCGACAAACTATAAAAAATATTAGGTACTTCACCCCTGCTTCCAAGAGTGACGGGGTTAGCAATAGGCGTACTTTCGTTTACGTCAGCGTATATACTTAATAGTACGTTTGTACCACTTTCATAAAGTGATAAAGTTCCGCCAGCCGCTAAATCGCCATTCTCTAGGATAAACTGCGGTATTGGGTTAGTAAATCTGCTCATTTCATTACCTCATTTGTCTTTCGAGTTGCATATACCGTTCGTTATAGCTCGGCGTGTTACGTTTATTTTCTTCTTCTTCGTCCTGCGGAGGCGACCCTAAAGTAGCAGCTTCTTGCCCAAACGCAGCACCTAAAACACGTAATCCGCGAGCGTATTCTACAGATTCTTTTTGTATTTTCGATGTTAATTTTTCAACTTTTATATTTTGCAAATCAATATCGCCCATAGCAAGTAATTCGCCAAGTTCTTTCATATCCCGTTTTTTTATTGGCACTGCTTTTAAATACCGCATAATAATTTCTTGGCCGTTTTTTCCAGCTAAAACTTGGTTTGCTAAACTAGTGTAAGCTTTTCCAAAATTTTGTTTGCGGCGTTTGTATAAACCCTCTATAAAACGAGCGGGTTGTACGGAAGCAACTTGTCTAAACGTTGTATTTACAGCGCGCCCTAATTTAGCTAGAAACACTAAATTTCCATCCCCCTCATTAGCAAACGCCCCAAAAGACCTAACGTAATTACTTGATTCCTCCCTACGTGCATCGCTTTTTTGCATAGCCGCATCACTTTTATCATATCTCTCCCCTGTAACTTTTTCGTCTGGCAACTTACCATCCGCACGTAAGGGCGCACCACCAACTATATCCTTCATTATTTCCCGTTCACGGAGAGTGTAAAATCTATTCTTACTGGGGTCTTTAAGTATTTTTTCCATTTCAGTTTGATAATTTTTAACAGCTCTACCTGTAGAACTGGCCGCATTATTTAAGGCATTACGTATCTGCCGAGTCCGTATTACCTGCCCCGATAACCGCTGCGCGTTAGCTTTTAATTTTTTGGCGTTGTCCTTCCCTATGTCTGAGTAACCAAACTTTTTAAAATCTATAAAATTTGTATCAAACATAAAAGTATCTAAATTTTGCGCCATATTATTTAAAGCGTAAGCTTCGTTACCATTGCCGATACTTTGCGCTCGCGTTTCTAAAGCACGTTGAAAGTTAGTTATATCGCTAAAACGTTCGTTGTAATTTGAACCGAACTTTTTCAACCTTATTTTATTGGCGGTATTTAGTTTTTTAAGTTCTGTTTCTATAAATGATGATATACCTGCTACATCCGACTCTGGCATATTATTCGTCGCATAGTTTATAGCTTTGGTAAAAGTACCTTGTTTAACATCTACATTTCCAAGTTCTTTATACGCAATGTCTGTTAGCTCTTTCATTTTATCTACGTTAAATACGTTGTTGTCTAAACGTATTGCGGTTTCTCGTACATCCCTAAACGTAGCATCTTTACCTACTTTGTAACCTTTAGTTGCAAGTGAAGCACCAAGTGCGGCTGCGCCAAGTTCCCCACCTCCTAAGATAGCGTTAGCATATACTTCTGACCCTGTTGCGTCAGTTAAAAACTCTTTAAATTCTTCGGCTTTTTCACCTATAAAATTCATGCCGTCCTCTATAGGCGTACCTTGTATATTACTCATCATGTACTCAGATAGCGCGCTTTTAAATTCTTGCCCTTCTTCTGTGAATACTTCAGCCGTTAAAAACTTTTTAACATCTTCCGCACCTTTTAAGAGTAATTCATCTTGTACATTTAAAGCTTTACCATCATAAACACCAAGTTTTTTTAGGAACCCCTGCTGCATTTGATACACTGCCGAGCCTAAACTCCCTGCAATATCCCTACCAAATGCTTGCCCTGCGTCTAGACCCCCTACTACCCCTTCAACAGCGTCTATACCAGCGTTTGCAACTTCACTAAAAAGATTTTGCCTCCCCGCGATTGGCATAGGGCGTTGTTCCCGCTTGGGTATTACATTAAGTAAATCTTGCTGTGCGGGTGCGGGTGCGGGTGTTGATGCCGGAGTCGGAGTCGGTGCGGGTGCGGGTGCGGCTTCAAGCTCCCGTATTTTATTAGCTATTTTGTCACTCATTACCTTATCGTTTCTAACGATTGACTTAGCGAGTGCGGCTTTATACTCATCTATAGTATTCATAGTTCTATACCGTACTCCGCCATAGCCCTAGCAGATACTTCCGTAGATACCCCAGAAGATACTTCCGTAGATACCCCAGAAGATGTACCGAACAGATTACCTAAATCGGTTTCTCTTTTTTCCGCTTCCCTACGCTCTTTTTCTTGTTTGTTTTCATACCGTTTATAGAATTGGTCAAACCTAGTTCCAACATCAACTTTTATCCCGCGCATATTAGTATCTACTGGAGATACTATCCCGCTTCCTGTAGTTTCTATCCATTCAGCTTTTAACATTGATGCGTCAGCTAGTTTTTTACTAACGCGATCATACGCCCCTAACCATTTAAAAAGTTGGTCAGGGTTAGCGTATGCGTCAGGTAACGCCGCCGCCATTATTGCCACATCTCTATCAGATGCCGCGCCTTTAGGTAGCATAGATACTAACTCGTTCGCAAGTAAGTTTTTAGTTTCAGTTCGTAAGAAAGTTAATGCGTCTTCTTTACCCACTAAACCAAGAACTTGGTCAAAAACTTTACCTACTGTCCCGCTACGCTCGGTAGGAATGCCATTTTTTAATTGTTCCTTTAATTGAGTTGCTATGTTAGCCGCCTGCGATGCCCTAGCGTTTGTAGTACTAGAATTTTCTATGTATTTACTACGCATTACGCTTAGTTCTTTGTTAAGGTCTCTACTGTCAGCAGGACGACCAGCTTTAGTTTTTCCGGCGTTTTTAAGAATATTTTCTTTTTCAATACTTTCCAGTGTTCTACCAGTAAGTACGTCGTTAGTAACCCCGTAAGTTTTATTGTAAAACCTACTATACTCGTTACCATCATCGTCAAAATAATCGCCTATTTCTTCATCATCACCTTGGGGTATTACACCCATCGTTTTAGCAGTATTAAAACCAATATTAAGCACTTTTTCAAATTCTTCATCAGTGCCATTTAAGGCGGCTTCTATTATTGGCGCAGTAAAACTAGAGTCCGAGTTATTTTCACTTAAAATTTGGCCTCTATCTAGCCAAAATTGCCTACTCTGTTTTACATTACCCGCCGTAAAATTTGCTTTAGACTCAATTATTCCGCTAGACAAACTTGCTTTTTCTTGCTCACCTAATTTTTCATCTATATCTAAAATTTGTTTGGTTTGTACGGGGTTTAAACGCGACATACTACGCAGCAAGGTAGGGTTTTTAGTTTTTTCATACTCATTATACAAGTTACTATATTTTAGTTCCCTTTCCCTAGCCAGCCGCGACGATTCTTTTTCTTCTTCGTAGGCTTCTTTTCTAGCTTTCTGCGCCATTAAAGCGCCAAAATCTACGTTTAAACCTGATACGTTGTAATTATAAGCCATTGAAAACCTCACCGTAATTTACTCGGTCGTAACCGTCTGCCCCGCGAACTACCGCAGTAGGTACTAATTTTTTAACTTCATCGGACATAAATCCGAACCCTTTACCTGCCAGCCCACTTATATCTTTCCATTTCCATTCATAAAATGGTAAGCCACGGAAATCACCTTGCTTTTGTATGTCTGTTTTTAAACGTCTATCTGACATCATCATAGCGGCTGATATGCCCGTCCCTAGTGTATTGTTAATAGCATTGGCTTGCCCAGTAATTCCTGCTGCTCTAGCTGCCCCCATATCGCTGTTCATATTAGAAAGTTGAGTACCCTGACCGACACCTAAATTAGCCATTAATTGCGCTAATTGCATGTTCTGTCCTGCTTCCCCACCACCTAAGCCACTTAGCATATTAGCTAAGTTATTGCTAAATGAGCCAATTTGACTACTATAATTTTGACCTAACTGGTTTTGATAGTTAGCCATTTGATTAGCCGTATTTTGGTATTGACCGGCTATGTCACGACCTGCTTGCATTCTATCACTTGCTACTTGCTGCCCTATGCTACCTGTCATGTTAGCGCCCTGCTGTCCTGCGCCAGCCATAATATTAGCTGCCTGCCCACCTAGCTGACCAGCTAAATTTGCTTGCTGACCGTATAGACCGCTCTGCGCGTTAGCCGCATTAGCACTTAAACCGCCTAACGCTTGCCCAGCTTGCATAGCTTGCCCAGAACCTTGCCCCATAAGGTTAGCTTGCTGCCCAGCTATATTAGACCCTAAATTAGCTTGAGATTGACCAGCCTGCGCCGCCATCCCTGCACCTTGCCCGTATAAACCACTTTGCGCTCTAGCTATATCTGCTGCTGCTCCTGCTTGAGCTTGCCCCATCTGGCCTGCTAGGCTAGCTTGACCCTGTGCCGTTTGGCCTGCCAAGTTAGCGCCTTGACCCATAAGCCCACTTTGCGCTCTGGCTATATCAGCAGCATTACCGGCTAAAGCTTGGCTTGTTTGGCCTGCCAAGTTAGCTTGACTTTGTGCCGTTTGGCCTGCCAAGTTAGCTTGACTTTGTGCCGTCTGGCCTGCCAAGTTAGCGCCCTGACCCATAAGCCCGCTTTGCGCTCTGGCTATGTCTGTCGCCGCGCCTGCTTGAGCTTGCCCAACCTGACCTAACAAATTAGCTTGAGCTTGACTTGCTTGCCCTGTAGCGCCTGCTAGTTGACCGTATAAACCGCTTTGCGACCTTGCAATATCACCGGCTGTTCCTGCTTGCGCCTGCCCTAACTGCCCAGAAAGGTTAGCGCCAGCCTGCCCTAATTGTGCCTGCATCCCTGCCCCAGCTTGCTGAATGCCAGCTTGAGTTTGGCCTAACTGCCCTAATAAACCTGCCCCCTGCCCAAATACGTTAGCTTGCTGACCGGCTACATTTTGCATGAGGTTAGATATGTTCTGCCCGCCCTGCTGCGCTATGTTAGCACCGGCTTGCGAGAGTGACGCCTGCCTTCCTGCGGAATCGGCGGTTATACCTGCGCCCGCTTGCCCTAATTGCCCTAATAGCTGCCCCGCCTGCCCACCTAATTGCGCTTGTTGCGCTGCTGACGCTTGCGCTAGAGAAGCACCCTGCCCGCCTAATTGAGCAGTTATATCAGCCCCGCGTCCTATTAAGTTCCCTGCGTTTGTACCTGCTTGCGCCGCTAAATTAGCACCTGCTTGCCCTAATTGTGCTGCGGTACTAGCGCCCTGCCCTGATAATTGCGCCTGCTGACCTGCCCCACTTTGCAATAAATTAGCAGCCGTGTCCCCTGACGATTGCGATAAATTAGCACCAGATTGCGATAAATTAGCACTTTGGCTAGCGGCTTGCTGCGCCAATGATGCGCCCTGCCCTGATAAATTAGCTTGTTGCCCCGCCATTTGCCCTATAAGCCCAGATGCCGCTTGCCCTTGCTGTCCTGATAAACCGGCTAATTGTGAAGCGGCTTGCTGCCCACGCCCTGCAACACTTCCTAGACGGTCAAACGACGCCCCTAATTGTTGAGATGCAAGCCCTTGCCCAAATCTGGCTAAATCCCGCTGTACTTCACCACCCCCTAAGCCACCTGTAGCGGCTGCGTTAGCTAATAATTCTCTCCTACCCTGTTCACGAATAAAATCAAATTCTGGAGAATTAAGTGTGGCGTCCATAGCTTGTTTCTGAGCGTCACCACCTAAAGCACCTGATAAAGCTGCCTGTTGCTGGTTAGCTTGCGAACCGCCTTGCGTATAGGGGTCAACATCTTGACGTGCTTGGTCAAACCCTTGGTTTAACTGGTTTAGCGCTTGTTCTTGCCCACTAGTTATAGCTTGCGCACCCTGCTGCAATGATTGTTGGCCTTGTTGTTGGCCTTTAGTTATAGCTTGCTGTCCTTGCCCTAGCTGATTCTGAGCTAACTGCGAACCGCTTTGTATAGCGTTTAAACCTGTTTGCGTTGCTTGATTTATAACCGCCTGCCCCTGCCCTAACTGTGCTGCGGCTTGCTGCTGCGCTTGAGATAATTGCCCTTGCCCTTCCAATGCTCCCGCTGTTATGGTGGATGCGCCTTGTTGTAATTGCTGGCCTGCTTGCCCTTGCGCGTTTGCAAGTTGCGACTGCACAGCTTGTTGAGAGCCTGATAATAATCGCTGCGCATTTTCAAATTGTGCTGTACCAGCTTGCCCTGCTGCTTGTAACTGTTTATTGGCTTGAGCAGCACCGCTGGATAGTTGGTTTTGTCCTTGCGCTACCATACTTTGCGCTTGCTGCTGCGACTGGCCTAACGCATTTACACCCTGACCCCCCGCCTGTTGTAAAGCCGTATTAGCGTTACCTAACTGCCCTAAACCTTGATTTGTTGCGTCTTGTGCCATTTGACCGCCAGCGTTTAAACGCTGCGATAGTTGTTGATTAGCTAACGATAATTGTCCAAAACCTTGACCAGAAGCATTAGCTAAGTAATTTTGAGCCTGTCCGCCAGCCTGTCCTAAAGCTCCTACGCCTTGCCCTATATCGTTCCTAGCTTGGTTTAAACCTTGCCCTATAGTTCCTATTCCTTGTTGACCGGCTTGATTAAGCGCGTTTTGAGCATATTGCCCTGATTGACCTAGCATACCTACACCTTGGTCTAAAGCACCTATGCCCTGTTGCAAGCCTTGCCCTAATGCCCCCATACCTTGTTGAAAGCCTTGATCTAAAGCCCCCATGCCTTGTTGGTTTCCAGCCATTAAGTCGCTTCGCCCTTGTTGGCCTGACCGACCTAACATGTCTACGCCTTGCCCTAATGCCCCCATACCTTGTTGAAAGCCTCGGTCTAGAGCGCCCATGCCCTGTTGCCCTGCGTTATTTAAAGCCCCTTGAGCAAATTGTCCTGCTTGGCCTAATGCGCCAACCCCTTGTCTTAATGCCCCCATGCCTTGGTCTACGCCAGATTGTATCTGCCCCGCTCCCGTCTGCCCTGATTGACCTAGCATACCTACACCTTGGCCTAACATTTGTTGAGATTGCCCAAACGCGCCAGTAATATCGTTACGTCCTTGGTTTAAACCGTTTTGAATAGTTTGCTGCCCTTGACCTAAGTAATTATTTATTTGGTTGTTAGCACCACCAAGCTGTCCTAATGCATCGCCCGTAGTTTGTTGTAGTATGTTTAAACCCCCACCTAAAGCGCCCTGTAACGCGGCTTCACTACCGCCTAGCCCATATTGCTGAGTAGGCTGCGGTTGAGTTTGAGCTATTGGGCTTCTAGAAATTGGTAAATCAGCATAATTTGGAGATTGCTGGAATTGCGCAGGGGGGGTGCTACCCACCCTCGGCAAATCAGCATAGTTTGGAGATTGCTGCCCAATTTGTGGCCTGTTTAAATTTGCGTCATTTTGCATTCCGCGTGGCGGCATTTGGTTAGGCTGGCGCATCATATTTGTTGGTGAAGGCATATTGCCGGTATAACCTCGTTGGCCTCTTTGTGGTAATGCAGACATAGTTTTATCCTAATAAGTCGTTTAATTATCGTGCGGTAAACGTTGTTGGGTTATACGGTAATGTGCTTGGTTGTATTGAATCGTAGTTACCGCGATAACCGTTAAGAGAACTTCCGCCACCCATCCCACCACCCATTCCTATTCCGCTAGCACTACCACCCCCACCACCTATTCCACCGCCACCCATTCCACCACCCATTGGTAAATCAGCATAATTTGGAGATTGCTGGAACCCGCCACCCATTGCAGCAGTACCATTAGTTAATAAATTGTTATAATTTGATGGCTGATAAGGGTTTAAAATATTGTTTAAAATTTCTGGAGGCGCAGGCTGCGAAGTTGGTAAGTTGTTTGCTTCACTAAAAATGTCAAAATTTGATGGAGGCTGCGGTGTAGCTGGGGGTTGCTGAGTAGAATTTGTGTTTGGGTCGTATACGCTAGGCATACCACCTAAAAACGATTGTGCGTCAAAGTTTATCCCTTGTGGCTGTAAACTACTGTAGTCTACGGCGTTACCGAGAATAGCATTTTGCATTTGTGGCGCTGCCCCAGATAAAGTTTGCTGGGCTTGCATATTGCCTTGATTCATAGTATCTAAAGCGGGGGTAAACCCCTGCCCCATAACATCAAAAGCTTGTTGCGTCCGCTGTAATCGAGAATCAGTAGCTTGTCCAGAGTATTTATTAATGTCGGTTTTTGCGTCCGCAATACCTTTTTTATACTCTACCATACCTTTTTCGGTTGCTGCTATTTGCGCTTTAGAAGCGTCTTTTGCGCTACCCCCAAAAACTGCGTCTGTTATTGCACTCATTAGAATATACCTCGTTGAAACAACACCATGTCGCAGTGCGCCTCATCTTTAAAAAACCCGTCTTTATAACGGCCTATTTCTTTAAACCCTATTTTACGTGCAAATAAGGATGCGTAGCGTTTAGACGCCGGTATGTTAGTTATGATGCTATTATACATTTTAGGCGCGTGAGTGCTAGCATACTTTAAAGACGCTTTTCCAGCTTTTTCACTATATTTTCTAAACGGCTTTTGTATAAACGGGTGAATTTCTAACATAGTTCTGTTGTAAGGTTTAAATTGTACAACACCTACTAGATCAACCCCTGCGTGTATAGAAACCCACAAATCTTTTAACACGTCAACATAACCGTCTAAAGCGTTTATGCCTGTACCATCTTCAACGATATCATCAAATAATGGTATTATGCACTTTGTTATAGTTTCTTTATCAAAAATACGTTCTACGCTAATATCCATCCTTTTGTCCTATCACCGTTTACGGCTTGCGCCGTTTTTATGTATATTATAGCGCCTGTGCCGGCGGATAAATCATAATATGTAGCGCCAGCTTCAGCTTCTATTATAGCTTCTGGAGTTCCATCTCCGGTAATTGGGATTCTAGCTTCTATTTCTTCTTGTGCTACACGCCCTTCAGTATTTAAAAGCCCGTAATCATCAAAAAAAATACGTGTCTTTGGTAAACCGCTAACCTTGCCCACTACCAAGCCCCCGTTTATACGTAAGTTCCATCCCAAAAAAACGTCTTTTTACAAAGTCACTAACCGTAACTTTAAATATGCAATACCTGCTTACGCGCCCGTTTTTATACCATATCTGGCGTATTTTTCTATCGCCTACAGCACCTAGATAGCGCGTTCTAGGGTTTTCAAATACCGCCCCGTCCCTACTAACTTCTAATCTAATTTCAGGGTTAGGCGCATCAGAATTTCCAACTCCAGAATCGCATAAAACTTCTATGCTAGGTAGGCTAAAGCTATTCCCCATATCATACAGTGGCGACGTAGTAAAAAAGCTAATTAACGGCTCGTCATATTCTTTGTAAACGCCTGCTTTTATTAAACCTATCCGACCATCTTCAGAATCACCTACAAGCAATTCATTATACGCACTTACGACTGTACGAATACGGCATGGTTTTGTTATTCTAAATCCTCTAGTATCCCTAGTTTCACTTTCCCTTTCATGCCATTTAGTTGTAGCCGTATCAAATATAAAAGTCCAATTACTAGCTGTAAAAGCTATAAATTCATGCCCCCGTAAAGAATATGACCAACTATATATATTAGAAACTTCTTCTTCCGATAACTCATGTATTTTAGTATCTATAGCTGTGGAGCTTATTTTTTGGGGTTCTGAACCATTAAACAACCATATTACAGGCTGTTCATTAGCCCCATTGCCAACCCATAAAACTTTATTACCTATTGACTGTACAGAATTTGGAGCTATACAACCCTGAGATAAAACAAACCCGTTTATACGCTGGAAAGGAACGCCCGCTCCACCTATATTACGGTAGGTTTCTGTAGTTTCAGCACCTAATAAATATAGTTGATTTTTAAATACAAATGGCGCTACTATTTCGTCAGGGTCAGCTTCGGCGCTTATAAAATCAAGCGCGTTCCAATCAGTGCCGTCGTTAGGAGCGGAAATAATAGCTTTTTTCTGGTTTGTAGTAACTATAAAATATGAATCTATAAATACGACACGTTTAGGAATACCGTTAGCTTGAAACCCTGCGTCAGTAATACTTTGTAATTGAGGATTTGCGGTAGGTTGGTATATATGTCCATTACCTTCGCTGTCTATAATTATTAATTGACGCCCGTTATCGGACATAGAAACCGCGCCCGTACCTTCTATTTCCCCTAAAGTTACTATTTTATAGCTAACTGCGCCACCAAAACCTACTGAGCGGTCTAAACGATATAGAAAATCTCCATTAACAAAAAAAGGAACCGCATTAAACACCCACGACCCTCGATTTGAATCTGCTGCATTACGACTAGTCGTTAACACTTCTTCAATACCTTGCACTTCAAATAAACTAGTGCTTGATAACGCAGGAGCTTGCGGGTAGTTAGGGTAAAGATTGACACATCGTTGATTAGCAAACGGCAATGAATCTGATTCGTAGTATCCGTTCCCCACGTCAATCGTAACGTTAGCCATTTATTTGATCCTATAAACTATATTTTCAATCGTAACATTATTAGAATTATCATTATTTTCAACCCAAATTTCAACGTAATCATTTGTATTTAATGGTAAATCCCAAATCAAAGACACGTTTGCAGTTGTTGTTGCAGTAACTTCTTGCATAACTCCCGACCCTGAAATAACCACACCGTTTTTAGCAGTATAAAATGTAAAATCATGTGTGCCTGAAGCACTTTTAAATGTTATTGATGCTGTTATATCTGAATTATGTTGTCTGACACCATTGTACGTAATCCTACCGTTTACATTTGTAGTGAACAAAGATGCCTCAACAGCCGTAAAAGACCCGTTAACAACAACCGGAGTATTTACAGTTGATATTGCTGTAGTTGCCGAAGAGTTTAAATAGGTAAGCGCAACTGGTCGTGTGTCAGATATTTTGTTGTTGTTTTGAAAGTCCCAACCTGCATCATTTACAGTTACAGTGTCTAAACCAATCATGCCACCAGTAATTGTATTGTGAGAAATAAAACCAATCACACCCGCTACTAAATTAGCGCCAGATGCCGCACCCTTTAAAAACTTTTGGCCTGCCACGCTGCTTGCAATGTTAACGTTTGCAATGTTTAAAGATGTAAAAGTTGCAGACCCTAAGTCAGCAAAAATTGATGTTGCATTTGTTGTGGATTGCACAGTAAATGAATCTATATTTAAACGTCTATTGGCTACTGCACCAACTGTAAACCCTTGGCCTGTGTGTGACTGTATAAAAACATTATAAATGCCAGTTGCGGGAGAATTTAAACTACCTAAATTTTTGACTTGATAAAACAAAATCCATCTTAGCAATAAATTACCTGTTGCTACTGCGGCGGTATTTAAAAAAGTACCGTTTGCGCAATTAATTCCAATTTCTTTAACACCCGCAAGACCGTTGGAAAACGTGAACATATCACCCGTTCCAGTGTACGTTAGTGTTGTATTAAAACTATCGGCTGCGCTTACAACAGTATTAGTGCCAAGTACAAACCTGTTGCTCGTTGAAATATCGGCGGTTAAAAAATAATTGATATTGTCTTGCAGCGTTATAACGCCAGCTACGGGTGTTGGGAAATCTGACAGTGAGCTAATTATTCTTGTATTGTTAGATAAAGAAACTTCTGAGTTATCAATTATAATTTTATCAGATTCTTGAGTTATGGATATTCCTCGCCCTGCAAAAAGACGTCTAAACTCAATAACTGCGGCTGTACGGTTTTTAATAAGCTCCGCGCCATCATTTGTATTACCGGCATTATTAAACTGGCCTGATAGAGTTATAGAACCGCTGGGGTTTACGCTGGTACTGATACCTTGCTCCCCTACTACACCCCTAATACTGTAACTTGGTGATACACCTGTAAGTACCGGAGTTGCTCCGCCAGCGTTTAAACCTGTTATAGCGCCAGTAAGCCCTAAAGAAGTAGATAAATCACCAATAGTCACCCTATAAAGCGTGTCATTTGTAACAACGGGGAAAGTATCCGAGTTATTTACGGTGCTTTTTCCTAAAGCTACCGCTAGTTGTTCAGGTATAGTTTTACAGCCCATTTTTAGCACTCATTAATATCTTCGCAACAATCTGGATAAAACGGGTTTCTTAAATAGCTACCGCTTGACCCTTCGTTTCCGCTGCCTATTGGTAAAGTACCGCCAAAATTGGAGTTTCCAATTTTAACGCCTATTATTTCCATTGTTTTTAAGGATTCATTAGCTGACCTAACTAAAGATTGGCTAACAGGGATGTCATAACCGCTTGCAAGTCGCATAGCTAAATTAAACACCATACCCTCATTAACACCTTCTGGAACTGTTACAACGTCATTAGGTGAATTAACTTTAGTATAGCCTAATTTTACACCCACAGCGTCATATGCCGCCATCATCCTGTTTAAATACCGTATGCCGGTGTTTAAATCAACTGCTGGTAGAGTCTGTTCTTGCGCTTGTACCGTAAGTTCAGTTAAAGCGTCACGAATAATTGCTCCCGCTGTTTCTGGCATGGTTTTACTCCAACGTACCTACTGAAAAATTAGGTAGTTTAACTTTTTTAGGGGGTTTTATTTTCTTTTTAACGTCGGCGGCTAGTTTCTTTTTAGCTTTTTCTATGGCGTCTTTTTCTTTTTTCTTTTTAGCTTTATTTGCATCACGTTTAGCTTTGACTTTTAAAGCATCTTCAAAATCTACATTTAACCCCGATACACCGTAATCATAAGATTTCATAATTTACTCCACAGTATACTTTGTACCGGAGCTTGTTTTATTTTCTCGCTTCCGGCGTTTTTCTACAGATTTAAGTTCGCGTTGCGTTCTTTTGGCTTTAATCTTATTTTGTAGTTTAGGGTTGTTTATACGATTTGAAACATCTCGCGCAGGGTACTTAGATAAACCCTTAAAAGCCCCTACTTTTTTAAATTCTTCGTCGGCTTTTCTTAAAGCCTCTTTCTTTACGCCTTTTTTAACTGTGCTATCTCTAGTACGTTGAGAGTTCATTTTTTGAACACTCTGCTCTGCCTTAGAACCTACTTTATCCACTGGTTTAGATTTAACTTTTTTAATAGTTTTAGCAGCTTTGTCGGCGTCTTTTTGAGCTTTTTTAACTTTGTCTAGTGCTTTTTTAGCTTTATATAGCTTGTGTGCTGCTGCAATAGCTTGCTTTGCTAACGTTACGGCCATAATTTACACCTCTTTAGCTAATGGTTTTTTTCGTCTTGGTGCTTTAGCTTTTGTTTCTTCCACAGGAGATAAACGCCACCCATCTAACATCATTGTTTTTGCAGCATCTTCGGCGTCGTTAATTTCTATTTCACGACCTTCTGATTTGTACATTTTAATTTTTTTCATGTTTCTCTCACAATTAAAAAAAGCCCCCTAAAAGGGGGCAAACTTGCTTGGAGACTTAAGAGCCGTAGCCTAATCCAGCGAAGAAAGGATTAAACGTAACGAATGCTGGTAGCAAATCAAAACGAATTTTCTGCGTGTTAGCATCACCGTCTGCGTACTTAGAAACACGAATTGAAAATCCGTCTTCTGTAGTAGCAACAGTATCAGTGCTGTACAACTTAGGTAGCTTAACAGTAGCCATACCAAACGCTTGCTTATGGAAAAACAAGTTAGGTTGAGCAGTGTAACCAGCAGTACCGAGTACAGTAATTACATCATTAGTAACGATAGGCGCACTAATGTTGTTGTACTGACCGTTAGTTTCGCTTATACCTGCACCAGCTATGATAATTGTACCTGCACCGCCCGATAGTGTTACATCTTCTGTAACTACACCACGGAATTTAACCTGAGAACCCGTATTATCTACGAAAGGTAAACGAGTAGACTGGTTAAGATAGTAACGACCTGTTATTTCAACAATAGAACCCGCTGTAATAACGCCCGCAGTAGTCATACCAGAAACCGCTATTGCTTGAGTCATGGTGTCTTTAGCGCCAACGTATGTAACGATTGGGTTAGAAGCAACAATACCAGCACGATCAGTAAGGTTAGCGTTATCTGCAACAGTTGATAATGTGTTACAACCAATTGCTCTCATGCCACCAAAGCTAGAACTAATTTGTGCGCGTTCCCACGCTGTTTTAACTAGAGAATCGCTAGCGTTTAAACCTGCTTGCGCGTCTGCTAGGGCAGTAGTGGTATACGGGTTCATTAGGTATGAAATATCATTGTCCATCGGTACACCGATAGATTGCATTAAAGCACCTGCGTAAGCAACGTCAGACCACGCATCAACAGCGTTATCAGGATTACCAACTGAAAGGTTACAGTTCTTACGCATATACGCTGCTAGGCGTGTTTCTAGTGACGTAACAACGCGAGTAGCCATAGGAGCAAGAATTGAGTCTAATTGATCAGATTCAAGAGCTTCTTCGATATTTTCCCACTCAGTAGCTACAGTGATGTAGTTCTGAACGGTAGCAGTTGCTTTACCAGATATAATATCCGATTTAGTAGATGCTGAAATATCACCGTTTGTGGTGCTAATTTCGTTGTAATCGTGAGGACGTTTTACTGCTACTTCACCGCCAGTTCGCGGGGTAAACCGACCTTGGATTAATTGAGTGTCAATAGTTTTAGTTACGACGCGACTAGCTTCAAATTTTTCTAGAAAAATTCGTGCTAGGTCTTCGACTGTATTGGAGTTAAAATTGTTAGCCATGATGAATTACCTTATTCAAAAGTTGCTCTGCCACCAGTAAGGGGGTATTTATCCCTTTTACTTGGTGTCCCACCTTTTATTTTTGAAGGGGGGCGCGGAGCGTTAGATTTACGATTAGTAATAGCCAGTTTTGGCTTTACTTTCTGTTCAATATACATTGCCGCTTGTATTGGACTAGCATATGCAATTTCCATTAACTCGTTGATGTTATTTCCAAGATAGGCCGTAATAGCTGCGCCTTTTTCATCTTGTAAAATGTGCATCGCAACCGCTTCGTTTAAACCTACTTGGCTTATAACTTGGCTTGCTTTTGTTAGCTGCTCGGTAGAAATACCCATTTTTGTGGCACGTTCCGTATAAACTTGAGCTACTGTTGCAATGTGTTGCTGCTGCGCCAACTGTTGCTGTTGATTGCCATACTGCTGCTGCTGAGAAAATTGTTGTTTTTGCTGTTCCCATGATACTCGTTGCTGAACCGCTTGGTCACGCTGCATTACTGCGGCATTAAATTCCCTGTCGCTAACCATATCAGGGTCAGGTAACTCAGGAATATTAGGTTCTTGCTGGTCAAGTATATGACTTTGCAAACGTACAAGTTCTTCCTGCCGCTGGTCTGCTAATCTTTCCGCTTCACGACGTTTTCTAGTTAACTCACCAATTCTTTCTTCAATTTTAGGATTGGTAGGTTCATTAGTATGTCCGGCTTTTTCTTCGTGTTCGGTATCACTATCGGGTTCTGAATCCGCTGGCTGTTCATCGGCAGCCTCTACTACTTCCTCAAATTCTGCCTCTAAAGGCTCGATTGTGGGTTCGCTTTGCAGGTCTACTTCATTCTCGTCTAACATTTTTACCCCTTACAGGTCGCCTTGATTGTGGCTCAAGTCGCCATACTATTAACGTATATTCTAACCACGTTTAAACACTATACTAGCTTTATATGATTAAAAAATCTACTTTTCTAATGAATCAGTAAGATTTATAGCTGATTCCTCGTATGCTTGAGTCGCTGTTGGTGACATTATCACGTCTGCGCCTATGGCATTTTTTATCTGCGCCATCGCATTTGATAGCGTAGTAATTTCTTTCATTTGCAGTTCCATCATACGTATCATCATATCTGACTGGTCACGTTGGGCTTGCAATGCTACTTTACTGCCTTCTTGGTCTATACGCTGTTGCGTCTGTTGTATTTTAGCTGAATCTACGGCTAGCTTACTTTCAGTTTTTTCTTGGTCAAGTTGATACTTAACCTGTAACTCTTGCATTTTTATCTGGTGTAGCTGTCCAAGGTTTTGTTCACGCATCTGCTCTGTTTGCGCTTTCATCTGCTCGATTTCCATTGCTATCTGTTCAACACTAGGTTGTTCTGGCTCTTGAGAACGTTCTTGCTCCTCTGCTAATTCTTCTTCGGTCATTTGGTCAAATGGAATAACACCGTTTTGCATGGCTTGACCACGCAATCTTGCAGCTATTTTGTCAAAACCTACAGCGTTTATGTTGTTCATCCATATATCGCCGGCTGTTTGTATCAAACTTGGGTCACGTTCCATTGCCCTAAGAAACATTTCTGAGGATTCTTGCTGGCGATTTTTATACGAAGCGCCAATATCGCACACTACGTCATATTTACCTTGGCTTAGGTCGTTTAATAAAAACTGTTCGCCAGTTTGTTGGTCTACTACGACTTGATTCATAATAGCCATTTCAATAGCGCCGTCTTCACGCAGTATACGAACCTGACGAGTTGCATCATAAACAACAGGTATGGCGGTGTTAAGAATTACGCCCGTTCTACATATAGCGACTTCCATAGCTTCAAAATACACTGAAGTACCGTTATTCCCCCTGTCTATCTGCTTTTCTATGGCAACGCCTGATTGTAGCTGGGTATTTGCGCCCATATTAGCTGCAAACAACCCAGCAGACCGGCTTATAGCTTCATCGGATTGACCTATTATAGTTTGCAACGCAGGGTTAACTTGATTACCTTGCGATTCGTAAGGCGGAGGCGTATTACCTTCCATATTATAAAACTGAACGGGGTTCATGTTAGTATTCATACTGCGAATAGAGTCTTCATGCCCTTTAGCTTGCGAGGGGGTCATAAAAATCTTTTTACGGGGCGCTAACGCTACTTCTTCTACGTTACGTGATACTGCGTAGTTGTGGACTCTTTGCATGTCCATTAATTTTTCTACTACGCCACGATATATAATTTTACCTTCTGTGATTTCAAAATTACCATACGCTGGAACAATTGGAACACAATCAAATACTGTTTTTTCAGGGCTAGATAGCCAACCGCCTGCGTCAAACATACGAAAGCAACATATTTTTTGTTTTACGTCACGTTCATCTTCTATTGTTATGCCTTGGTTTAATAAATCATCTAATACGTCTTCTACGCCTTCATCGGTGCTTCGCAGAACTTTACCATCAGACATAAGATACAGTTGGGCATCTTCTTCTTTAATGTAGTATAAATGCCCTATAGTTATAGCGTCGGGTTTGTGATAATAGGAACTGTTCCAAGAATCAGTACCTAGCGATTTCATTTTACCTTTAGGAAACTGGTCTTCGTAAGCATCTTTGGTAATGTAGTGAAGTACCACACCCCATTTAGCATCTGAACCGTCATTTGTTAAATCATTAGGGTCAAGCCAAACCCTATCGTGCGCATCATGTATAGGTTCTACAATTAAATCTTGGTCAAAAGATGATTCGTTAAAATAATCGTGCGTTACAACCCATGCAGCAAAGCCGCCTTTTACTACTTTACGTGCAGCTTGTGAAAAAATTGAATCTGCGTTAGACAGATTTCTGATATTCCTAATTAGCCCGTCGCGTGTTTGCGCTAAATATTTTGTAGCGTCTCCGCCAGCAGGTCTAATTTTAATTGAAAATTCGGCATTTTCTAGCTCGCCTGCAATTTGATTAACAATGGGGTTAGTTCTATCGTCTGTGTATCTAGGTTTGCCGCGCATTCGAGTGATAATGTCCGGTTCCCACTGGCCATCTCGCTTATCAACAAAGTCGTGCGCTTCTCTAACAGCATTACGCATGTCTCTTTGTGTACCCTGCGCATCTCGCAGCATGGTTACTACTTCGTCAAGTTTAGTATAGTTCATTAATCCCACCAAGAATCAAAAGTTACTACCGGCGTACTGCGTTTAGACAGGCTAATTTCCGGTATTTCCATAGCCATTGCAAAGCAATCTGCCATATTAGGTGACACAATTTTATGCTTACGCCACATTTCATCTTTTGACATAAGCTGAATTTTGCCAGAATTGTTGTGCTTACGGGGTATTCTACACACTTCTGAGCGTAATTTGTCCAATAACTTAATATCTGAACTTATAGAGATGATATTATCAGGTGCTATATACTCGCCCATTTCTATTGCTCGATACGTCTGCCACATTCTTTCAGCTAGCTTAGTATAAAACTGCGCTCTTTTGTTTACAAACATCTGTTTATTAGTTTTTGTACCTTCTGCCCACTTCCCTTCATAAGGGTAATCAGGCTGGTCTGGCGTTTCTGACCCTCGATACATTCTAGTTTCGCATTTGATACCGTCTAAACCTTGTTCTACGGTATCACGTAATAATGCTCCAATGCCGTCGCCATCCCAAACAAACAAATCAATACGTTCTTGCCTAGCAAGTCTAAGTCCTTCTCCCGTATCCACATTACCATTTTCTCCGTTAAACTCGCCAAAGTCGTAGAAGAAAATTCCGGTACGTATCGCATACCCTGTGGAGTCTTTACCAGTATCACTGGGGTCGAATGCCATAATTTTTGCGCCTGTCGGCTCAATTTTAAGCTTCTTGTGCGCGTCAATACACGCATCAAAATGTTCCGGCGGTATGATAGAGTTTTCGACTTCTTCAAGATAATGCCCTCTCCATTTATGGTTGTACTCTGCCCTAGATAAGTTTTCGTAATCATCTTTACGTTCTTGTTCCAGACCTGAACCTAACCACCATTTTTCAGGCATGTCGTTATAGTTAGCTTGCGTAACCATAATAGTGTCGTCTTCGTAAAACCCTGACGCCTCTAAAGTAGGTTCTGCCCTTGATAGGTATTTTTTAGCTACCGCATCTTCTCGCGAACGGCGATTCATAGTTATCCAAATTTCAGGCATCCCTAATTCTTGCAATGTCTTCTCGCCGCTTAAATACCGCTCGGCTTGTAATGCTGTCATACGCAATGACGCAGTTAGCACTCGTAGCGATTCACCGCTTAGCGTTTCACCTTCTTCAATCCATATACCGTCTAAACCCTGCAACACACCTTTTAGTGAAGTTACGTTACGTTCTAAACCTTTGTAAAAAGCATAGCCGCCTGATTTATGAACTAGCTTGCGGTTTGATTCTTTAAACTCGTCTGTCCACCCACAACGCTCGGCTTCATCTAACAGCGTCCTATGTACTGATTCATCTAGCGAGTTTTGAAATTCACGCGAGCAGCACCATATTTTTCCCATACGTAAACGCGACAGAACATAGTCTGCTGCGAACGTAGTTTTAGTAGACGCCCTACCACCGACAAATATCTTAACTCGTTTTGGAGTTTGTATTGAGTGTCCGAATACGTCTAAACATTTTATTTGCGACATGGTAAACCTTATAGAAAGCGTGACAGCAGTTTAGACGTGCTACAGGCATTAGTCAATTATGTGCGTCCTTTTTATGGAACCAAAAATTTTATAGGACGCCTTTTAAATATATTAAAAAATTTTTCTATAGGCGGTTTTTTATACGACGCCCCACGGGGATGGGGGTGTATATATATATATTTATATATGGAACCTTAATATGTGGATCGTATCCGGCCATCGCGTTTATACGTCACTCACTCGCGTCAGAGTACCAAATCAGCATAAAAATCAACAGCTTACGTATATATGGGCCGCGTATATACGCTGTCAGTCTATAGCTTGCGCCGCGCTCGTCGTGCTGCTAGTCGCGACGGTGATGACGTTGCGTGTATATACTCAGGCCCAGGCTCAGGCTCAGGCCCAGGCTCAGGCTCAGGCTCAGGCTCAGGCTCAGGCTCAGGCTCAGGCTCAGGCAACATCGCCGCACTGTTAACGCCGACGAATAATGCCCC
>Ga0206128_1001558_pt1 | contig 22289 bp, 29 predicted proteins | sample Helgoland_Spring_7_FD_148601 | JGI IMG/M metagenome (GOLD analysis project Ga0206128, IMG submission 148601) | Pelagic subsurface seawater microbial communities from Kabeltonne, Helgoland, North Sea - Helgoland_Spring_Bloom_20160426_1 | ecosystem: Environmental > Aquatic > Marine > Epipelagic ... | reverse complement strand
GTAGCAGCAGTTAATATCTACTATTCAAAATATTTCTATGATCACGAGGAGTAAAGAAAGACATGAAAGGTGGTGAAATTGGCAGACACGCCCAACTGTCTCTTGGGTGAAGACAAGAAATAAAGCACTTAGTTGCCTAATCCCTTCGTAGAGGTTCGAGTCCTCTCCTTTCAGCTATTGTTACAATATTGCAAAATCTCTATTTAATAATATGAAGCTTACAGTACCTACAGATTTAAGTGAAATTACATTAGGGCAACTACAAGATCTTAATAAGATTAACGAGTTAAAGTTAGAACCTATTGAGCTAATGAAAAGGTCTATTGAGATCTTGACAAAGGTTGACCGAGGGACACTTGATAGATTTAGGCTTAGTGATCTACAAATGGTTTACGATAAGCTCCTGAGTTTAACTAAACAAGAAGAAAAGCTTGTGAAGTTTGTAAACATAGAAGATGAAAAGTATGGCTTTCATCCTAACTTGTCTAATATTAGCACAGGTGAATTTGTAGACATAGATACTTTGTGTCAAGATCTTAATAAGAACCTTGATATGATTATGGCAATACTTTATAGAAAAGTTACTGTTGAAAAGTCTGGTAAGTATCAAATAGAAGCTTATGGTAGAGATATAGAAAGTAGAGCTAATTTGTTTAAAGAAAAGATGCCAGCTAACGTGGTAAATGGTGCTATTCTTTTTTTTTGGACTTTAGGAAAAGATTACTTAGTGAGTTCGATAACCTCTTCCAATCAGGAGGCTCAGACTCTAAGCACCAACAGTTCAACGAAAAGTGGGGTTGGTACTCTATATTGATAACGCTATCTAAAGGAGATGTGTTAAAGATTGAAGAAGCAACACAAATAAGTATATACAAAGCTTTTACTTATTTAAGTTATTTAAAAGATCAAGAAAAATTAAAGAAATGAAAACGTTTAAAGCAATAGTAGATCAATTTAAAGATATTTGTGAAGCTCATAAGCAGTTAAACTCGTTTACTAATGGAGATATATTCGAGGTAGATCTTTCCAATGAGATGGATTTCGCTAAAGCTCATTTAGTAGAACAATCTGCTACGATAAACAATAGAGACTTTGTATTCACTTTTGATTTATTAGTGATGGATCTAGTTAGCGCTGATGGTTCGAATGAAACTGACGTGCTGAGTGACACATTCTTGATACTATCCGACGTTTATAGAGAGTTTAAAAATGGACTTGGTAGACTTAGTGCAAATCAAATTATAGTTTCTGATCAGTTTGTAGTAAGTGATAGCATAAGCTGTGAGCCATTTACAGATAGATTTGAGAACCTATTAGCTGGATGGAAAGGTTCAATAAGCATTAGAGTACCAAGCAATAATAACGCGTGTAATACTCCAATATGAGTTTAGAGTTAGAAGCAACAGAAAAAGCGTTATCCAAATTTGGAAAAGACGTGATCATAAAAGCAGCTACGTATTTGCAAACTAGAAAACGTGGTTACGATACTGGTCGTTTAATGAAGTCATTAGACTATGATCTTGGTGTTGCAGCTAATTCTATAAGCGTTAAAATAAGAATGGAAGAATATGGACTTGCTATCAACGAAGGTAGAAGTTCAAGTAAATCAGGTGGTAGCGGATCTTTATATCCTAAGATCTTAGAGTGGGTTAAACGAAAGAATTTAAGACCAAGAAATAGCAAAGGCCAATTTACTGCTTGGAGAAATAAAGAGCAACAACAAAGAGGTATTGCTTATGTGATTACTAGAAAGATCCATAGATTTGGATATAAAGGAACCAAGTTTTTAGATGATGCTTTTGCACAAAGCTATAAGAAGCTACCTAAAGAATTAGAAAAAGCTTTTGCTTTAGATTTAGAAAACTTTTTGAATTTTACAATAGACGAAATAAATGGCAACAACACGAACACAAACTAACTACTGGATGCTTACTCTTGAGAGTAGCACCACGCCAGTATTTAACTTTAAATTTGTAGTAGACGTATATGTTGGTTCGCCAGGTGGTGTAAAGGTTGTTAGGATAAAACAGCCAAAAAACCCTGCTGGAAAGGCACATATATCATTTGAGAAAATAATAAAAGACTACATAGATATAACTTACGAGACAGACGTAAACACTGCTACTTATGACATTGAAGATAGACACATACATGATCTACCTATTTTCGAAGAAGGCGAAAAGCCTTTTAGCACTAATAACGGCAAAACTTTTAGAACTGTAGTTTTTAAGTTCTACGAAGAATATGCTACAACAGCTACAGGACCCGTGAGCGTAACACCAACGACTACTGCAACTGATGTTGTTTGGTACAGAATAAATTATGCAGATAGTTGGGAAGATCAAATGAACTTTAATACACAACCATTTTGCTTTAACACATCTAGACCAAGAGATGGTAAGTTTTTAACTGATTGGCCTTTAAGTGATACACAAAGTGGTTATTATTTGACACACCCATACCGTACAAGTTACAATGAAAATAGAACTTTAAGTTTTATAAACTCCGATAAAGTGACATCTAGTGACACTAATTTAGACTCTTCGCTAGGTAAAATTACCATTAGTTTTTTCGAAGAAAAACCTGTTCTAAGCACTGTCCCAGGCTTTAGTACATTTAAGTTTCCAAGAAATTATGTTGGTAAAATTATTATAGACAACGATAGTACCTTTGGCGGTGCTAACCCTAACTCTACAACTGATGCTCAACAATTATTGTACTTTGGGGCTGGAGCTAATAACATGACACACATAGATATACCTGATAGAGGTGGTTATAACTTAAACCCTACAAGTGGTATTAAATATTACACAATAAACTACAGTTCTCTCACAGGTTCAATGCCAGAAAGTTTTTCAAACTCAAGTCCTAGTCCTATAAAAAAAGGAGACTATATTCGTATTAATAGCGCCAACACTATTAATTTTGTTTTACTTGGTGCTCCTGATAATAACACTAACACTTTTTTCTACGCAGATGAAGACGGTGAAGGCATCACGGGTACTGGAACCTACCAAATTTACCACTATAAGTCTTTAAGTCATTTTTATCAATTTGAGATCGTTGATTGTTCACTTTATGATCAATACTGCTTGGCGTGGAAAAATATATATGGAACTTGGGATTATTATATGTTTGAAGGTAAAAGCACTGAGAATATTTCTTACGACAGAAAAGAAACTTATAAAAGGCTACCAGGTAATTATGGAGGGTCAACCTTTGATCTTGCTTCATACGAAAGAGGTAAAATAGAAAAGACAACAGGTAGTAAGTCTGTTACTGTAAACACTGATTTTGTAGATGAGTCATATAATAAATATTTTGAAGGTTTACTGATGAGCAACGATGTTCAATTAACTTACCCTTCATCGCAACCTGTTCCAGTAAATATTACAGACAAATCGTTTACATATAAAACTCATAACAACGATAAGTTGATACAATACAAATTTACTTTTGAATTTGCTCACAAAGAAAAAACGTTCGTATAGATGATTCAAATATTAGTAACGCTACTAAGTAGTGGAAATAAAGTATATTTAGATGTAGGTGAGGTTAGCATTAAAGCTAATTATTCAGCTGTAGAAATTCAAGATGTAACTAAAAGAAAAGCAGAGAGCACGCAAACTTTCTCATTGCCTTTTACTGAAAATAATAATTTAGTATTTGGCCACTTTTATAATATCAATGCTTCTACAGGTGCTTTTGACGTTAACGTTAGAATGCCTGCTACTATCTTAGTTGATGGCATAGAGGTGTTAGAGGGTTATTTACAGTTGATGAAGGTAAATAACAGCACTGAGGTTTATGATGTTACCATTTACGGTCAATTAGGTAATATTATAAAATCTATTGAAGGCAAAAAGTTAAACGATATTGACTTTAGTGAGTTCAATCACGTTTTCAACAGGGCAAATATTTATAACTCATGGAACAATGCTATTGAGTACACTGATTCTTCTACTGGTGATGAGATCTTATATCCTATAATTGACTATGGTTACGACTTTACAGGTATTACGAGTACTGATAGTGATCGGTTAACTGCTGATAGGTTAAAGCCAGCAATGAAAGTCCAGACTATATTTTATAAAATTTTATCTGATGCTGGTTATTCTGTAAATTCTACATTTTTATCTACAGACTTTTTTACTAACCAGTATATGACTCTTTCTAGTAGTCAACAGGTTATAACTAACGGTGAGAGTGATGGTTTTAAGGTATATAAAAATGCTACACAGCAAGTTTTCTCTGATCAAAGACAGGTGCTTTATTTTCAAGACGACAGTGGTACTAATTCTTATAACTTAAATAGCAACTATCACGTAAACGCTAGTGTCAACGCTGATAGCTATTATGATGTACCAGCAAGTGGTAGATACAAGTTTAAAGTAAGGCTAAAAATAAGACCTGTTGATACTGAGCCTTTTACTAATACTATTCAATATACTATTACTTTAAGATCTGGGCAATCTACAGGTTCACCTAGGCTTGATGGTATAAATGTGAACGGTAGACAGGGTCCTGCATTGCAAAACGCTAAAGGTCCTGACGCTACAGGGTATGTAGAGTTCATCATGCGTGAAATTGATTTGAAAGACACTGACAAGGTGTATTTTCATTTTGAAAGATATTTTGCAGAACCTACTGAGAAGACTGATATACTTGCTGATAGTTACGTTCAGCTGCTAGAAGCACCAATTCAATATATTGGTACTAATATAGAGTTTGGTTCTAATAATAACTTACTACCTAGTAACACTCAAGTTGAGTTCTTAACTTCTATTCTAAATAGATATAATTTAATAATAGAAAATGATAAGGATAATCCTAGACAACTAAACATTGAACCAGCTCAAAATTATTTTGATGCAGGTATATCTAAAGATTGGACGGATAAATTAGATTTAAGTAAAAACATAGTTATAAAGCCTACTCACGAGTTTCAAAATGCAGGCTTAAATCTAAGTGATTTAGAAGATGACGATTGGATGAGCGAAGAGGCTCAAGCAACTAATGGCGTACCTTATGGTTCTTTTCAAGCTAAGTTTCCTAACGAATTTACCAACGGAAGTGATTTAGAAATAGATAGTATGTTCTCAAGTTTTCCTACTTACAATATAGGTGGGATGAGAATGGCACAACTTTTTAGATGGGATAACAGTGCACCTCAGTTTGTAAAAACTAAACCTAAATTATTCTATTATTCAGGTAAAAAGAGTTCACCTCCGTACAGGTTTTACACGGAAACAGGGTCATCTGTTTATGATACATTATCAGAATATCCTTTTTGCTCTACGTTTTCCATGGCTGGGGATGAAATAGAGGACTCTGACTACGATATTAGATTTAGATCACTAGAAAGTTTTGGTGAGTCAGATTTGATAGTTACCTCTACTGTAAATGATGTTTACACTACATGCTGGTCAAGATACATTAACAGTATATATGGCCCTGACGCAAGAATTCTAATCGCTAACTTTTTATTAAAGCCTACCGACATAGCTGACTTTAGATTTAATGACAAGATATTTATAAAGGATGCTTACTACAGAATAAACAAGATAAAATCATACCCGTTAGGTCAAGACATTTCTACTCAGATAGAATTAATAAAGATAGTAGATTTAGTTGACAATACAGCTCAACCAGCTTTTCAATGTAACAACGTAATTAAGACAATTACTGAATGGGGTTGGGTGATTTTTGAAGACCTAGATGGCAATACTGCTGTTACAACAAGAGAATGCTGCGAGTCATACGGCTACACATTCGCGCCTGGGACTCTCGGGGTACCTAATATATGTAAAGCTTTAAAAAGCAACGATGCAAATGTAGATCCACCACCGATTGTGCTTAATAATAGTGTGATAGAAATTGGTGAAGAAGGTCAGGAAATTATAATTGAAGGCGGAGATCTTACAAGTAATATTACTGGTAATCTTAGAGGAGACGTTTTAGCTGATAATGATGATTTAGTCTTAGAAAACGGAGCCACTGTTTCAGATGCTTACTTAGCAGACGGTGTAAAAGCTACGACTCAGCCAGCCGGAACAAATGATACTACAATTGCAACTACTGCTTTTGTTGTAGCTAACGGTGGTACGACTAATCCTGCTGGAAGTAATACACAGGTACAGTTTAACAACAACGGTAGTTTTGGTGCTGATGCTGACTTTATATATAATACAAGCACAGATACAATAGAAGCTCCTAACGCTACTATATCAGGTACTATTACAGGGGATTTGACAGGTAATGCAGACACATCAACAAAGATTGCGTCTATCACAAACTCAAATATAGTTCAATTAACAGATACACAAACGCTTACAAATAAAACGTTAACAGATTGCGAGGCTAACACTCAAACAGTAGGAGATAATACTACTAAAGTAGCTACTACAGCGTTTGTACAGGCAAACTCAGGAAGTGCTACACCAGCAGGTTCAAATACTTTTGTACAATATAACAACAACGGAAGTTTTGGTGCTGACTTTGGAATGGCTTACAATAATACTACCTACTCTCTTAATGTGGCTGGTACAGTTGATGCTACTTTTCTTGATGGTAATCTTACGGCAACTTCTATTCTTATTGATGGTGTAACCGCAACATTGCAGCCACTTAATGATTCTAGTTCTAAAGTAGCAACGTGTAGTTTTGTTCAACAAGAAATTACAGACGCTACTGTTACTCCAGGAGGTGTAACTAATAGCATACAAAGTAAAAGTAGTGGTGGTAATTTTATTGGATATTCTCAATTTAAATTTAATGTAGACCAAAGCGGTGGTAATTTTTATATGAATGGTCGAGCCACCTTTGGAGATGCTAACAATGGAGCTACTGGTATTTACGCATTTGCTATAGGTACTAACACTAACGCTACCTCGCAAGATGCCTTTGCTTTAGGTGAAAACGCTTTAGCAAGTGGTAGACAATCTATAGCAGGTGGTTATGAGTGCCTTGCACAAGGTTCAGCATCTTTCGCAATAGGAGCTTTAACCTCATCTTACGGAGAAAGGTCGGCTTCATTTGGATCAAATTCTGATAATTATGGTGAAGATTCAGTAGTTATGGGTCACAATCACGGAGTTGCTACAACGAGTGATAGGTCTTTAACTCTTGGATACGAGAATACAAACAACTCATCTAATAGTTTATTGATGGGTCAAAGCAATACTTTATTGAACCTTTACGCAGGTGGAACATCGGGAGGAGGAACAGGATGCCTTGTAGGTGGGTATAACAACTCTGTACAGATAAACGATGGTATTGTATTTGGTTCTGATTGTGATGCAGGTGTAACAAGTGCAGGATCTAACAACTCTAAAAACCAATTCTTATTTGGTTTAGGTTTAGCAGTACCAAAAAATACAGGAGGTGATGCAGCAGGTCAAAGTCAAACAGTTGTTGGTAAATATAATTATGATCAAAACTCAGCACACCTTTTATTTAGCGTTGGTTACGGTACGGGACCTTTATTAGCAAATAGAGCTACAGCTTTCTTAGTTACAGGTAACGGACAAGTAGGTATAAAGAAAACTTTACCTAGTTATGATTTACACTTAGGTACTAATAGCGCAGCTAAACCTTCTACTAATACTTGGACAATAGCTTCAGATGTAAGAGTTAAAGAGAATATACAAGAATACACCAAAGGATTAAGTGAGATAGTTCAATTAGAACCTAAGACTTACGATTATAATGGTAAAGCAGGGTTTGATTCTTCGATGAAAGGCAATATAGGTATTATTGCACAAGATGTTAAAGACATATTCCCTGAAACAATTAGCACTTACAACGCTAAGTTAAATGAAGAAGATGAGGAAGAAACAGAATTGTACAACTTTGACTCTCACGCTTTAACTTTTGCTTTAATTAACTCGGTAAAAGAGCTACATGCTGAAATAAAAACATTAAAAGCTGAGATAAAAGAGCTTAAAAACAAATAACAAAAGCAAATAATTTCTATTTATGATAAATGACGTGATTAAAGCATTAGCTGAGGGTAAAATAAAGCCCACTAGGGATAACGCAATTGCTTTTGGCATATATGAATACCCAAAGAGTATAAAACAGGCTTGGAAACAATTTAAAATGGAGATATGGCTGAAACAGTAGTAATACCTTTAGAAGCTAAGGTCGATAAGGCAATAGAGGAAATATCGGCTTTAAACGAAAAGCTTGAAGATGTTGCTAAATCAAATAAGGCAGCAGCTAAATCTACTAAGAGTTTAGCTAAAGGATTTAAAGGTTTAGGTTTAGCTATGAAAGCCGCAGGTATTGGACTTGTAATCGAAGCTTTTAACTTTCTTAAGAACATTATAGGGCAAAATCAAGCTGTAATAGATACCTTAAGCACTGCAACAACTTCTTTAGGGATCATATTTAGAGAGGTTGGTGACCTTGTTGTTGGTTTTGGTGAAAGTATATTCAATGCTTTTCAACAACCACAAAAAACTTTAGCTAAGCTAGGTGAAAAGTTCGAAGAATTTAGAACATATATAACTGATAAATTTAGTGGTGTTGGTACTTTATTGACTGGAGTATTTACTTTTGATAGTGATATGATCAAAGAAGGTCTTAGTGAGATCAAAGGAGACCTTCAAGACTTTAGTGAAGACGTTACTGATGTTTATAATAACGTTACGACTACCGTAGCTACAGCAACTAAGAATTTTGTTGATACCACTAAGAAAGCTATTGAAACAGGTTCAGATCTTACTCAGCTAAAAAATGAAGTTGCTTTACTAGAAGCTGGCCAGCAAAAGTTGATGCTATCATATCAAACACAAGCAGAGCTTCAGAGACAAATAAGGGATGACGAGAGTGCATCTTTTGCTGATAGAATAGAAGCCAACAAACAGTTAGGATTAATTCTAGACAGGCAACTAGAAGAGGAACTAAGTTTAGCTCAAAAGAAAGTTGACTTAGCACAAATAGAGTCTGATCTTAATAGTGAAAACGTAGAGCTAAAACAAGCTTTAATACTAGCAGAAACAGAATTAGTAGATATTAATGAAAGGATAACAGGCCAAAGGTCAGAGCAGTTAACAAACAACAATGCTTTACTTAGAGAAGAATTAGATGCTACTAACGAGTTAGCAACTGTAGGTAAAACTCAAAGAGAATTAGAGCTAATAGAGTTAGATCAATGGTATCAAGATAAATTAAGGCTAGCAAAAAAGAATAGTAGTGATACTGAAGCTATTGATCGAGAGTATGCTAAAAAGAAAAAGAAAATAACTCAAGAGCAAGTGCTTACTGAAATGGAGGCTTTCGGAAAACTTGCTGGAGCTTTAGGTAAACTTGCTGGTGATAATAAAGCATTAGCAGTTGGTGAAGCATTAATCAATACTCAAGTCGGTGTTACTAGAGCATTAAGTGCAGGACCACCACCTCTAAACTTTATTCAAGCTGCCGCTGTATTAGCTAGTGGTTTATCAAGCGTCAAAAGTATTTTAGCTACTAAATCTGGTGATGACTCTGGAGCTTCGGTACCTACGGCTAGCGTTCCAAGTTTAGCTACTGGTGTTGCTGGAGGAATACCGAGAGAAACTAATTTAGATGATGTAGTCGGAAGTATAGATAAACAGTCTACCGAACCAATAAAAGCTTATGTGATCGGTCAAGATGTTACAGATAGTCAAGACGCACAAAAATATATAGACACTCAAACAACGTTATAATGAAGGTAGTAGAATTTACATTAGATGAAGAAAGCGAAGACTGTGGAGTTTTTGCTATTAGCTTAGTAGAGCACCCAGCCATTGAGGAGAACTTTAAATACTTTTCTAAAGATGGTAAACAACCAAATCAATTCGCAACCGTAGACAACGAGAAACGCATTGTCATGGGAGCTGTGATGATACCAGATATACAAATACCTAGGTTAGATGAAGAAGGAAAGGAGTACAACTGCTTTTTCTCTAAAGATACTGTTAGAAGAGTTAGCGAGCTGTATATGTTACAATCGAAACATAAGAATGCTACATTAGATCATCAAAGAGTGGTTAATGGAATAACAACGGTTGAAACCTGGATAGTTGAAGATAGCAAGATTGATAAGACTCAACTTCACGGATTAGAGTACCCTGAAGGGACCTGGGTAGCTTGCATGAAAATAGAGAATGAAGAGGTTTGGCAAAACTATATTAAAGAAGGTGTAGTTAAAGGATTCTCCATTGAAGGTTACTTTGATGAGAAGCAAACTAAGATGAGTGAATTAGAGTTATTAGACAGAATAAAGGCTATAATTCTAGAAGACCAAAATAAAACACTTTAGCATTTAAACTATTTAAAAATATAAATTTATCACATGGAAACACTAAACAAAATCAAAGTCTTACTTGGCATGGAAGTAGAAGACACTGCTACTCCACAAGAACTCCAAGAAGCTCAAGAACAATTGAAGTTCGAAGATGCTGCTTTAGAAGATGGCACTGTAGTTAGTGCAGACTCTTTTGAAGCTGGTCAATCGGTTTTTATTGTTGTTGAAGAAGAGAAGCAACCTCTACCAGTTGGCGAGTACGCTATGGCTGATGGTTCTTTGTTAGTAGTCGAAGAGGAAGGCGTTATCGCTGAAATTAAAGCTGCTGAAGAAGAAGTTGAAGAAGAGGTAGAAGAACAGTCTGTTGTTGAAGAAATGACAGAAACTGAAGGAGATGGTTCTAAAGAAGCACTTGTTCAGGCTATCGGAGTACTAGAGAATTTAGTACAAGAATTTGAAGATATTAAGTCTAAGGTAAACGGTTTATCTGAAAACTTTGAAGCTGTTAAAACTGAAGCTGAAGAAAACGAAGCTAAGGTAGAAGAGTTTGAAAAAGTAGCTGAAGAGATTAAGCCAAATCCAGAAGGCAACTTTAAACAAGTAAATCAAAACGTTGATTTGTCTAAACTGACAGCTCAACAAAGAGTACAATATTTAATTCATAAAAACAAATAATTATGGCACAAACAATTGGAACAACTGTTTACGCTGGAGACGAAGCTGCTGGCTTTATCTCTGCATCGCTATTAAGCGGAGAAACTTTAGGAAAAGAAAATGTAACTATTCTACCTAACGTTTCATTTAAAATTAACTTGAAGGCTTTGGACTTCGCAGCTGGATCTGTAAAAGATGCAACATGTGCGTTCGATGACGGATCTGCGGTTACTTATGACGAAAAGTCTATCACACCAGAAAGATTCCAACTTCACAAAGAACTTTGTAAGAAAGAGTGGTTTTCTACTTACGCAGGAGCTCAAATGAGAGCAGGTGTAGATGGAACTTTCCCTGGTAACTTTACAGAGTACTTAATCTCTCATGCTGGAGCTGTAGTAGGAGCAGATGTTGAAACTTCTATTTGGCAAGGTAGCACTGCTACTAACGGTCAGTTTGACGGTTTTGTTACTCAGTTCATCGCTGATACTGATGTAGTTGACGTACCTACACCTGCTGCTTTAACTGCTGGTAACATTGTAACTAAGCTAGGAGAATTAAGAGACGCTATTCCAAACTCTGTTTATGGAAAGGAAGATCTTAATATCTACTTAGGAACTGCTGCATTTAAATTCTACATTGCTAAACAAGCTGCTCTTGGTTACATGGACCAATACCACGCTGGAGTTACTGCACCAAACTTCGAAGGTATTCCTTTAGTATGGTGTCCAGGAATGGCTGCAAACAAAATGGTAGCTGCAAGAAAGTCTAACTTGTTCTTCGCAACCGATTTACTTTCTGACTTGACTGAAGTTAAAGTAATCGATATGACTACTACTGATGGTTCTGACAATGTTAGAATGGTTATGAAATACAACGCTGGAGTTGGTTACGCTGTATCTGAAGATATTGCACTTTACTCTGCATAATTAATAATTTAGTGGGAGGGTAACACCTCCTACTTTTTAAACCTATTCAATATGGCATGTTTATTACAAGATGGTAGAGGGCTAGAATGTAGAACCGCTATTGGAGGTATACGAAATGTATACTTTGTCAATAATGGAGCTGCTGGAACCCTGGTTATCGGAACAGACGGCCAATTGACAGCATTAGGCACAGCAAGTACAGCATATCAATACGCTTTAAATCCACAGAGCTCAACTTTCGATGAAACAGTAACAGTTTCTGAAGAAAATGGTACAGTGTTTTACGAGCAAGTGCTAACGCTAGCATTACCTAATCTATCAATTACGGCTTTAAAAGCATTAAAAGAATTAGTACAAGGACGCTTTCAAGTCTTTGTAGAAGATAATAACATAAACGAGGTTACTGGTAACGGTGACTTATACCTAGCTGGAGCATACAATGGTATGACTGTTACAGCTGGTAACGTTGGTAGAGGTCAAGCATTTGGCGATATGAGCGGTTACAATCTTACTTTTACAGGAAGAGAAAAAGCAGCAGCTATTGCTGTTGTAGCAGCTGATTCTGCAAATGAAGATGTTTTCCAAGGGTTAACAACTAATCCACCAACTATCGACGACGGATCTTGATAGTATAATGTTATTAATAAAATAATTAAAGGCACTCGAAAGGGTGCTTTTTTTTTACTTCTAAAACAACTTGTACTATTCTCTATTTATTAATATATCAAATCAACAAAGATGATTAAGGTACAATCTGAGACATCAAAGACAATATACCCTAGCCTAACTTCAGTTAGTGATGATGCTAATAGCAATTACTACCTAATGGAGGTTGAAAACGAGCAAACAAAAAGAAAAGTTGCTAAGGTGATCACTAAAGGAGCTGTTACAAATAGATCAGTAGCTTGTAGTTTAGACGAAGTCACTTACACAAATTTCTCTTCTTCTGGTGCTGTGTATATGGATCACCTTCCTTACTTACTAACAACTGGTGATAATTGGAGTATGTGTTTATGGTTTAAACATAAGTACAACACTGGAAACAGTGACATAAAAACTTTGATGTACCTTAGACAATTAACAACTCCGTCTGAGTTTATTTGTGTGATTAACGCTGATGGTTATATAGAAGTAAATCAATACTTAAATAAGGTTCACGTATTTGATAGTGTTAAAGTTGATGATGGTAATTGGCACAGATTGGTGTTAACTCAAAAGAATAATGGCGCCTCTGCTAATAAGATTAAATGCTATATAGATGGTGAACACATTGGTAATACAGCCATCGATTTTACTTTGTATTGGTCTAACTTTGATAGGTACTATTTAGGAACCAATTTAGCTGTATCAGGAAGAAGTTTATTTGGTGAACTTAAAGACTTTCAACTATGGGACTACACTTTAAATGGTGATGATATTAAATTTGATTATGACTTTCCTGACTTTTTAGCTTCAGATAGACAAGAAAACGCAGCTCCTTTTAATAGAAGTATGAAAACTAGGTATGAATTATCTAGCTCTACATTCGGTAACTTACACAACTCTTACAACGATAATTTAATAGACTATCCTAACGATTTTTTTAGTTGGGAAAACATAAACAACCTTGATATAAGTAACAACGTAGCTTTATCAAACAATGGGTTTAAAATAGCTGACAGAATAACTTACGATGGTGTTTCTAATTTTAATCTTATAACCCAAACAATAACGAACGTTCCAGGTACTGGGGAATGGAGGTTTGGAATGTGGGTAAAAGGAGAAGGTAACACAATAGGAAGTAGAGGAAGATTAAGGTTTTACTCTGGTACTTCTGTGCAATACCCTCAAGAGACTATATTTATATACACTGATCAATGGCAATTTGTAGATACTTATACTTATATAGGTGTTACTGGCTCTTTGGTTTTAGGTTTTGAGCCATTAATATTTTGGGACAATACAAGTACTGCACGTGACCCACAAAAAGGAGATGCTATTTATGCTTATGGGGCTAGGTTTAAAGGAACAACTTATGACCTAACAGCTACACTTGTAGCTAGTGCAACTTTCCGAACAGGCTCAACACCTATGTTTGCTTTTGATGATAACGCTTTTTATAAGTACAAAATATACGAGCAAACAAGCAAAAATAACACAGATATTTACGATGACTCTATTCTTGGTTTAAGAGAAGAAGGTAAATTATTTGTACAGGGAATAGGTCAACCTGAATACGTAAAACAAAAAGACGCAGATTCAACAAACGAAGTATACTTAAAAATATGAGCTTAAGAATAATAAATTTAGCGGCTGAGAAATCACCAAAAGCAAAAGAGTCTAACTCTAAGGAGTGGGTATCTTACGGTGATGACAATAACTACTTTGAGTATTTGATTGACAGATACAATGGTAGTGCTGTGAACAACGCAATTATATCTTCTGTTAGTGATCAAATATATGGTGAAGGTTTATCGTGTACTGACGAAAACAAAAAGCCTTTAGATCACGCTAAGATGAAGACTATATTTAAACCAAACGATTTAAAGCGTGTATCTCATGATCTTAAGTTATTAGGTCAAGGTGCGTTTAACATTGTTTGGAATAAAGGTAGAACTCAAATACTTAAGGCAAAGCATATACCTATGCAAAACTTAAGGCCTGAGAAATCTATAGAAGGTGAAATCCAGGCATACTACTACTCCGATGATTGGAGTCAATATAGAAAAGAAAGATATGCACCTAAACGCATCGAAACGTTTACTGGTGAAAAAGGAGATACATCGCAAGTATTGGTTATAAAACCTTATGCTTCAGGTTACTTTTACTTTTCACCTGTTGATTACGCTGGATGTTTGCAATGGGCAGAGATAGACGAAGAAATTGGTACATACCATTTATCTAATATTCAAAATGGCTTCGCTCCTACGATGATGATCAACTTCAACAATGGTCAACCAACTGAAGATGAGCAAAATCATATCGAGAATAAAGTGATGCAAAAGCTTCAAGGTACTAAAGGTAAAAAGTGGCTTATATCATTTAACGATGATACTACAAACGCAACTACTATTGATAGTTTACCAATATCAGAAGCTAGTGAACAATACAAGTTTTTAAGCGAAGAGGCTACACGTAAGATCTTAATAGGTCACAAAGTAACTAGTCCTATTTTGTTTGGTATAAAAGACAGCACAGGTTTAGGAAACAACGCTGACGAAATAAAGACTGCTTCTCAATTATGGGACAACACAGTTATACGGCCATATCAAAATATGATACTTGATGCTATAAACGAAGTGCTGCTTGTTAACGGTATTATTTTAAACACATACTTTAAGACTTTACAACCAATAGAATTTATAGAAACCGAAGGTCTTGATGCTGATGAGAAAGAGATAGAGACTGGGATTGATCAATACAGTGAGTTTAGTGAATTCAAAGACTTAAAAGACATAGATACTAAGCCAACTAGTGGAATGATCTCTGAGGCTAAGAGAGGACTGGAACTAAGAAGAGAGTTTGGTAGAGGAGGTACTGCTGTTGGAGTTGCTAGAGCTAGAGATATATCTAACGGTAAAAATTTAAGCTTAAGTACTATCAAAAGAATGTACTCATTTTTTAGCAGACATGAGAAATCTACTAAAGGAGGACAAGGCTACAAAGTAGGAGACGATGGCTACCCAAGTGCTGGTAAAATAGCTTGGCTACTTTGGGGTGGAGACGCTGGGTTTACTTGGTCAAAAAGAAAGGTAGAAGAAATAAAGAATGTAGAAGAAGACTTTTATAAATGTAAACCTGGTTGTAAAAAGAAAAAAGGTAAATGTGAATGTTCTTCTAACTTTAAAGACGAAAGACCTTTTTTATCAGATGATCAAGGCGATGATCTGTTAGACTACTTAGAATTAGTTGGAGAAGAAAACGATAATGATGAATGGGAATTAATAAGTGAAGAAGAGGTTGATACTACTAAGGATGGTTTTCACCAATTCGCTAATCCTACAAAATCAGATGCTAATCCAGATGAAAAGTCTAGATGGGGAGACACTGGTTTATATAAGGTAAGATATGTTTATTCTAAGACTTCTAGAAAAGAGTCTAAATCATCCTCAAGACGTTTCTGTAGTAGAATGATAGAATTATCATCAAGCGGAATAGAGTACCGGTATGAGGATATTATCAAAATGGGTAAAGACGGCATAAACTCAGAATTTGCTCCAAAAGGAAAAAATACCTATAATTTGTTCAAATACAAAGGAGGCGTTAATTGCCACCATGGTTGGCTTAGAAGAATATACTTTAGAAAAAAGAATAATAAAGGAAGGTTCTTACCTAACGAAGGCTTAGAAAACGACAAACGTGTAGGTAACAATCCTTATGTGAAGCAAAAAGGTGAAGAGGCTAAAGCAATGATTGATACACCTAATAAAGGACGACTAAATTAATAAACAATGGCAGCATTATTTGTAAACGAAGATAAATTAAAAAATTGCACAGCTATCAATTACAACGTTGATACTGCATTTTTGTTACCTTTTTTAAAGATAGCTCAAGATAAACATTTGCAAATGATTCTTGGAACTCGTTTGTACAACAAAATAAGTACCGATATAAATGACCGTGATCTTGATGGTGTATATAAAACACTTGTCGACGATTACGTTCAGGACTGCCTAGTGCATTACGCTTTAGTTGAAGCATTACCATTTATATCATACCAAATAAAGAACGGTAGCATTACCCAAAAAAATAGTGAAAATGGTAACGCGGCAAGCCGAGAAGATGTAAATTACTTAGTGCAAAAAGAAAGAGATACTGCAGAGTTTTACGGACAAAGAATTGTAGAGTACTTGTGTTATAATTCATCACTTTTCCCAGAATACACAACGAATAATGATGATGAGATTGAACCAATAAAAAATGCTTACTTTACAGGTATAAAAATATGAAATACAGACCAAAGCTACATAATATAAAAAAGCTAAAGGTGTATTTAAGAAAACTAAAGGATGAAAAGCGACTTGATAGAACTAAATAGCATTAATGCTGCTGCCATAGGTGTTACCTTTGCAGACTTTGATGCAATATTGACGACGTTAGTCTTGGTTACGGCGTTAGTATACAATGTGCAAAGATTAATTAAATGAAGTACTTCTCTAAAAGTGAGTTTAAATGCAATGACGTTCAGTGCTTTGATCTTATGAACCCTGAACTAATAAAGAAACTAGATTTAGCTAGAGGTATTGCTGAAGTATCTTTCTTTATTACCTCTTCTTATAGGGATAAAGAAACAAACGATAGAGAAGGTGGCTCTAAAAAGTCTGCTCACTTGAGAGGTAATGCCGTTGATATACATTGTGAAAATTCCTACCATAGATTTAAAATAGTACAAGCTTTGTTAGATGTTGGGTTTACAAGGATAGGTATTCACAGTACATTTATACACGCTGATGTAGATGAAGAGCTTGCTGATTGTGTAATTTGGACTTACTAATATGACAGGTTGGGATTTAGGATTTGGCTACTACACTGGCGTTCTAGTTGGCTTATGGTCGGGTAAATACGAGAACGGTTACAAACACGCTTTGTACTTACCATTTATATTCATTGAAATAAATACTTATTATGATTGAGATTTTGAAATCAAACTGGGCTGAATTGCTAATCGGAGCAATGGCATTTTTTAAAGTACTAGCTAACGTAACTCCTACTGAAAAAGACAACAAGATCTTTGGTTACTTAGATGACTTCGTTAACTACTTTATTAAGGACAAAAAAAATAAAGTAAATGATTAAGGCCTTTTTGACAAAAGGGATCTTGCCAATAATTCCACAACTATTTAAAGATCACAAAGGAAAGTGGAGTAGCAGACGCACCGTTTCTGGTGTGCTAGCTATGGCTTGTGTGATAGACATGGAAGTCAACGGCATTACCACTAATTCTTTGATCTTAGCTTTTATAGCTGTATTACCATTATGCTTCTCTGTATTTGAGAAAAAGTAGCATTTATAAACAATACCAAGTCTATAAAGTTAATTTTTTTTATTTTAGTTGAAGTTAAACTAAAAGCTAAATTATGAAGGACAATAGATATCGACTCAAAGACGAGGAGGTAGAGCTCATTGAACAACATCGAGCAAAAACCATAGACAACATAAACGACAATACTCTTTTAGATGCTCATCTATCAGAAAGGGGTATTCACAAAGATGACGTTGTAAGTGTAAAGCATTGGCAAGCAGCTAATGGAGAATATAGGTTCTCTATTGTTACTAAAGACAATGACAAGCTAAATAGTGATTACGTAGTTGGCAAGCTTAAAGAGTTTCTTGAAAAAAGAGCTCCTAAGTACGATAGAGTTAACTACAGTAATTATAGCAAAACAGGACATCTTCTCGTTATAAACCCTGCTGACATTCATATTGGTAAATATTGTGCTGTTGACGAAACTGGAGAGCAATACGATCGAATGATAGCAGTATCTAGAGTAGTTGAAGGTATCGAAGGTTTGATAGAAAAAGCTAAAGGCTTTAATGTTGAAAGAATATTGTTCTGTATTGGTAACGATGTACTACACGTAGATAATGTTTATAATAAAACTACTAAAGGTACTCAGCAGGACGTAGACGGGATGTGGTGGGAACATTTTGAAATAGCGTTGGAGTTATATGTTAGATGCGTAGAAAGATTAAGGGAAATTGCACCAGTAGATTGCGTGCATTCTATGAGTAACCATGATTACCAAAGTGGCTTTCACTTGGCACAAGCACTAAAGGCTTGGTTCAGAAAAGACAAGTCAGTAACTGTAGATGCTTCAGCACGTCATCGTAAGTATTATGAATATGGTAACAATCTTATAGGATTGGAACACGGAGATGGTGCTAAAATGGATAACCTACCTTTGATTATGGCACAAGAAAAACCAGAAGAATGGGGTAGAGCTAAATATAGATACTGGTACTTACATCACTTACACCATAAGATCAAATACAAATGGAGAGACGCTAAGGACTTTATTGGCGTAACAGTAGAATACTTAAGATCTCCTAGTGCTGCAGACTCATGGCACGCTAGAAAAGGCTACGTTGGTACTCCTACTGCTGTAGAAGCATTCGTACATTCATCAGACTTCGGTCAGGTAGCAAGACTCACACACTTTTTTATATAGCTACAAGTATTGTAGATAAAGGGCTTTAGAAATAAGGCTCTTTTTTTTTGCACTTTTTTTGTGAAAATATTTTTTTCTTTCGCGATGTTTGCGTATATTTACATATCAATAAAAACAAAACAACTAAACGATATGAAACTTAAATTCAAAAAATCTTGCCAAGGTAGTTACGAAGCAAACGGAACTTATAAAAACCATAAAGTTACGGTATTGGTAGAGGGATATGAAGAAGGTGGATTTTGCTACTCAATACACATTAATGATTCCTACGCTGAAGGCGATGGATGGATTGGATTAAGAAAAAAAGATATACTAGAAATGATTGACAGACAAGTAATGTGGAAGATTGATGAAATTATTGAAGAACAAAATTGTCCATTCCGTTAAAACATAAACATTTACTAACTAAATAAACTGCAAAACCATGAAATCACCAGCAACAACTAGAAGCAAAGCATACTACGGAGAAAACTATAGAGTAGACGCTGTAGGAACATTTAGAGACAATGAAATGGAAGATATTGTTATAACATTTCATGACACTAAGAACAACACTGAGATGGACATAACCAACTTTATGTATGATCAAATGGATACGTGGTTCATTAACGACATGGAGCAAGAAGTTTCAGAAGGATAAAAAAGATTGTGTAAAATTTTTTTACTAAACTTTTTATTCGTATATTTACATAACCAAAATAACTAAAACCAAATATCATGAATTATTTAGATCTAAAACCACACGTATACAGAGGAGTAACTATAGTACTCAAAAACGACAAAAACTTCGTTATGCTATGGTTCGATAAAAAGTCCTGTAAATTCTTACTAGAACTAGACGGAGAGATTATTCTAAACACAATTAACTTTATGGCTATAGCTATTGAATTAGAAACTATAGGCAAACTAGAAGTAGTAAGTGACACAAACGTTTCAACTTCATTTATTGGATTAGGTAATTGTTCAACTATTCAAGTAAGCTAATTATGGAAAGTACGGTTATACCAGTATTTCAAATCGTAGGGAGTTACGAGGGAAGAAAGTACGAAGACATTGATGTAGTCTACGGAGAAAAAAATAAAGATCTTCTAGTGGAAGAATACAGAAAAGCAAGAGGTGATAACTGGCACATAGTTGCCTATAGAATAGATGAATAATGGGAAAGCTAAAAGAATTATTATTAGGTACTAGAGAGCAACAAATTGACAGAGAGCAAATGTTGGAAATGCAATACAATGCTCATTACGATGAATGTGCTAACTACGTAGAAGAATGGAAACAAGGTACTCGTTCACCTTTAAATGCAACGATAAACGAATTTAACTACCTAAACAAACCTACAAATGGAGCCAAGTAAACTAAACGAGTTGTATATCAAGAACGGTCTTACAGCTAAAGATATTTTTAAACACAAGTTCTACACTATCATCTCAAGATCAGGTATCGATAAGATACAAGCTAACAATAACATAGTGATCGAATATGATTTGATCCATAATTCTCCTGACAACAAATGTATTATCATAAAAGCTACAGCTAAATGTGGAGATAAAACAATACAAACTTTCGGAGAGTCTTCACCAGCAAATACTGCTCAAGCGTATCCTGTATCAATGGCAGAAAAAAGAGCTATGAGTAGAGCTGTATTAAAGCTTACTGGATTTTATGAACTAGGTCACTTCGGAGAAGATGAGTCTGATGACTTTAAAAGATAATAACCTTATGAGAACATGGACACCTAACACACCCTTACAGCAAGTGTTGTTTGATACTTATAAAACAAAAGATCTTACATGTGTGAGACTCTCTGTAACTCAACCAACTCTTAGAAAGCTATTTAAAGACGAGCAACAACTTACATTTAATCAACTAAAAACAATATCAACAGACAGTAAAATAAGTCTAATTAAATTAATACATTTATTATGATGGGAGGAGAAATACTAAGCGACGATGTAGCTAAAGCAGTTTTACAAGCAGCAGCTGATCAATGTAAAGCTACACCAGAGTTGGTGAAGTCAAAAGACAGAAGAAGATTTATTGTGGAAGCAAGACAACTTGTGACAGCAATACTAAGAGAAGGAGGATGGGGTTTTCAAGAGATAGCTAACTTTCTTACACAAGAACCTATTGGAAACCATACTAATCCTCATCATTGGTATAAAATGCACAACAAAGATTATGAGATGTATGACTACTATAAGATTAGCTATGACATTTTAAAGAGCATACATGGCGAAAACATAGATGAATTTAAAGCAGGTAAAGCTAAACTAATAGACATAGAGAGATATATTGATCTAAAACAAAAGTTCGACCAATTGAAGCTTAAGCATGATGCGCTTTCAATGGAGAATAAATTAATTAAGCAGAGTGCAAATAAATTAAAATCACAAATAAACAAGTTATGGAGTTAACAGGAAAAGTAGTAAAGATCTTAGATCTCGAAACAATTAGCGAAAAGTTTAAGAAGCAAGTAGTTGTTATTGAACAAACCGATGCAATGTACGACAAAGAAGTACCAGTAGAATTTGTCAACAAAAGTGTTGATGAGATCTCAAGCCAATTAGAAGTAGGCCAAAACGTTAAACTTGGTATCAACCTTTGTGGTAGAGAATGGCAGGGTAGATACTTTGTAAACATCAGAGGTTGGAGAATGTTCAACGATGAAATTAGTGAAGATAGTGTTGCTGATCCAGTAGGAGCAAGCAATGCAGGTGGAAGTGATCTACCGTTTTAGTTGTTTTAAAATCTATAGGCTACTGATTAGGATTCGGTAGTCTATAGGTTTTTTTTAGCTAGAAGTGAAAAAAAGTATCAAAAAGTTTTTCTAGTTAATTTTTTATTTGTAAGTTTACTTCATCAATAACAAAATAACTAAAAACAAATATCATGGAAAACTTAAGAATTACAAACGAAGATTTTTTTAACTACATTCAATCTCTAACTAAAAGCCAATTAAAAGGATTAAATTACAAGTTAGAAAACGTAGAACCTATGAAGATTACGACATCTATAAACGGAGATACATACGCTAGATTTCTTGTAAGAATTGAAAGAAAAGGTAAAACACTTATTGTAAAGTCAAAAGGTGAATACGCGGAAGAAGAGAAATACACTTTTTCAAAAGAAGACTACTCACTAAAAGGTTGCAATTTTGGAGGGATCAACTTTAACACACATAATAATTATAGAGTAAGAGAAATATAGAAACCATGAACATTCTAGAAGAAGCAAACAAAATTATCAATGAAAGATCTGAAGAGAAGGAGCGCATGTACGGTCCTT
>Ga0206128_1001553_pt1 | contig 22332 bp, 19 predicted proteins | sample Helgoland_Spring_7_FD_148601 | JGI IMG/M metagenome (GOLD analysis project Ga0206128, IMG submission 148601) | Pelagic subsurface seawater microbial communities from Kabeltonne, Helgoland, North Sea - Helgoland_Spring_Bloom_20160426_1 | ecosystem: Environmental > Aquatic > Marine > Epipelagic ... | reverse complement strand
CGCGAGGGCTAAGGTTACTACTGACAAAATTGAGGAAAGTCTTCTTAAATTCACCTTTTGCATACTAATGTTAATTTTCGTCAATAGTTTGGCACGTAATTGGTTAGTAATTTACCTTAAAAAATAAGCCCTTTACGATGCCATAAATAACTGTGCAAAAATACTACATAAAGACGAAATTTGAAATCTAATTATTTTGTATAATCTTAATTTATAATTGTTCTAAATAATAAATTTATACTTCAACAACAGAAACTCTTGTACATTTGTAATACCAACCCTATTCTATGAAAAACCGCAACACATTTAACCTATTTATTATCAGTATTTTACTTGTTTTTTTAACACAAAACTCTTTTGCCCAATCTGGTATTGTAACCATAAATGCTGACACCCAAATAGATGATTTACTCACCATAAAAAAGAAGTTAGAAAGTGACAACAAAATGGATCGGGGCTATACCATCCAGTTATTTTATGGAAACAACGAGAGGGCAAAAACTACCCTAAAAAAATACAGAAAGACCTACTCTTTATGGCCTGCATCTATAGAGTATGAAACCCCAAACTATAAAGTATGGGCAGGAAATTTTGCCACAAGAATTCAGGCAGACAGGGCATTAATTGAAATCAAAAGAGCGTTTTCTGGCGCTTTTGTGCTTGAAAAAAAATAATATAGCTTGCAAAAAAAAGCCGCTAGATTTATATATAAATCTGGCGGCTTTTTTATTTTAAATTAGTGTTGTGCTTGCTGTTATTTAAGTTTTTTCTTCACGGCTACTTCGTGGAAACTTTCTATAACATCACCTTGTTTGATGTCGTTGTAGTTTTTAATTTGCATACCACAATCGTATCCTTTAGCAACTTCTTTAGCATCGTCTTTAAATCGTTTTAGACTGTCTAACTCTCCGGTGTATATTACAACCCCTTCACGAATTAAGCGTATTCCTGCGTTGCGAATAATTTTACCTGTGATTACCATACAACCCGCAATGGTTCCTACCTTAGAAATCTTGAAGGTTTCTCGTATCTCTGCAGTTCCTGTAATCTCCTCTTTCATCTCTGGAGACAACATTCCTTCCATGGCATCTTTAAGATCATTAATAGCTGCATAGATAATACTATAGGTACGGATATCTATTTCTTCTTTATCAGCAATTTGCCTTGCGTTACCCATTGGCCTTACATTAAACCCAATAATAATAGCATCTGAAGCTGAGGCCAATAACACATCACTTTCTGTGATTGGACCAACGGCTTTATGTATAATATTTACCTGTATCTCTTCGGTGGATAATTTTTGTAGGCTATCTGTCAATGCCTCTACAGATCCATCAACATCACCCTTTAAAATAATATTAAGTTCTTTAAAGTCTCCAAGAGCGATACGACGTCCAATTTCATCTAAAGTGATATGACGTTGCGTACGTACAGATTGTTCTCGCTGTAATTGAGTACGACGACTGGCAATGTCTTTTGCTTCACGCTCGTCATCAAAAACATTAAATTTATCTCCTGCTTGAGGTGCTCCTGTTAAACCTAAAATAGAAACTGGTGTGGAAGGCCCTGCCTGCTTTACTTTTTTACCTCTTTCATCTTGCATGGCTTTTACCTTACCACTGTGTTGACCCGCTAGTACATAATCTCCAATTTTAAGAGTACCACCTTGCACTAAGATAGTGGATACATATCCTCGTCCTTTATCCAAGAATGCCTCAACTATGGTTCCGTTTGCAGGTTCCCCTGGATTGGCTTTAAGCTCTAAGAGTTCGGCCTCTAATAAAACTTTCTCTAACAATTCTGGCACACCTGCTCCCGTTTTTGCTGAAATATCATGAGATTGTATCTTACCACCCCAATCTTCAACAAGAAGATTCATTTGTGCTAATTGTTCTTTTATCTTTTCTGGATTAGCATCTGGCTTATCTATTTTATTTATTGCAAATACAATAGGTACTCCTGCCGCTTGTGCGTGACTAATTGCTTCTTTTGTTTGAGGCATAATGGCATCATCTGCCGCCACCACAATAATAGCTAAATCCGTTACTTGAGCACCCCTTGCACGCATGGCTGTAAAGGCCTCGTGACCTGGTGTGTCAAGAAAAGCCATTTTTTGACCATCTTGCAGCTCAACGCCATAGGCGCCGATATGCTGGGTGATTCCTCCAGATTCTCCTGCTATTACATTCTCTTCACGGATGTAATCAAGCAATGATGTTTTACCATGATCTACATGACCCATAACCGTTACAATAGGAGCTCTTGCTTGTAAATCTTCTGGAGCATCTTCTACCTCTTGTATAGATTCTTCAATATCTGCAGTAATAAATTCTACCTCATAACCAAACTCTTCTGCAACAATAGAAATTGTTTCTGCATCAAGGCGTTGATTCATTGTTACCATCATACCCAAAGACATACATGCAGATATAATTCCTGTTACAGGGGTATCCATCATGGTAGCTACCTCACTGGCAGTAACAAACTCAGTCACTTTCAAGACTTTATTATCTATGGCTTGTTGTGCTAACTCATCTTCTGTTTTCTGACGATGAATATCACGTTTCTCTCTTCTATATTTTACTCCTTTTCCTTTAGAAGACTTTCCTTTAAGTTTCTCTAAGGTTTCCCTTACTTGTTTTTGTATGTCTTCTTCGGTAGGCTCTGTTTTTGGAACATTGGCTCTTTGAACCGCTCTTCTAACTGGACCTCTTTTCTCTCTGGTGTTTGATTGAGCACCTCCTTTTGGAGCCTCTTTGGTGATACGACGTCTACGTCCTTTTTTATCCCCTGGAGCTCCTGGAGCTGGTTTTTTCTTTTCTGGTTTGTTAAATTGAGTTAAATCAATTTTCTGTCCTGTAAAGTTTGGACCATTTAATTTTTTATATTGAGTAGTCACAGACTCTTCAGGGACTACTGGTGCTTGTTCCTCCTCTTTTGTAGCTGGGGTGTCTTTTTTTGTTTTTACTGCTTTTGCAGCCTCTTTATCAAGTGGGGTTGCAGCTTTTTTAGAGGCCGAAGCACCTGTATCTACTTTTGATGGTTTGGCATCCTGGTTATCATCAGATATTTCTGAGGATACAACTTCTTTTTGCTTTGCTTTTACATTACCCTTGATATCAAGGTCAACTTTACCAACTTGTTTAGGGCCTTTAAGAGTTGCTTTTGCTTCAATAACTTTCTGTGCAGCCTCAGCAGCAGCTTTTTCTGCCGCGAGCGCCTCAGCGGCAATTTTTGCGGCAGCATCTGCCTCGGCTTTGCGCTTCTCCTGCTCTTCGCGTTCACGTTCACGATCATTAAAGAGCTCTTCTTTCTCTTTACGTTTCTCTTCACCTACTTCTTTGGACTCTACTTTTTTCTCTTTGTCCTTTGCAAAGCCTTCTGACAAGAGTCTATATTCTGTGTCAGAAATTTTTGTAGTGGGGCGTGCCTCTATCTCTATGCTTTTAGATTTTAAAAAATCTACAGCACGGTCTAGAGAGATGTTAAACTCCTTAAGTACTTTATTGAGTCGTATCGATTTTACTTCAGCCATAAAAATGCTTGTCTGTTCTTTTAACTACTTTTGAATCTTGATGATAAAAATACTACTATGTATCTTACTCGGCAAATTCTTCTTTCAATATATTGATAACCTCTTGTATGGTTTCCTCCTCAAGGTCGGTACGTTTCACTAGGTCATTAAAATCATAATCTAATACACTCTTGGCTGTGTCAAGGCCTATTTTGTGAAATTCTGCAATGATCCACTCATCGATTTCATCACTAAATTCGCTTAACTCTACATCTTCCTCTGCTCCTTCACGCAACACATCAATTTCATACCCTGTTAATTGACCTGCAAGTCTAATATTGTGTCCTCCACGACCAATTGCTTTACTTACCTCCTCAGGACGTAAAATTACCTCAGCACGCTTAGTCTCTTCATTAATTTTTATTGAAGTAACCTTAGCAGGGCTTAAAGCGCGGGTTATAAATAAATTTAGGTTTGTGGTGTAATTAATTACATCAATATTTTCATTCCCTAATTCACGAACAATACCGTGTATCCTAGAGCCTTTCATACCCACACAGGCACCAACAGGATCTATACGATCATCATAGCTCTCAACGGCTACTTTCGCTTTTTCTCCAGGAATACGCACTACTTTCTTAACCGTGATTAAGCCATCAAATACCTCTGGGATCTCTTGTTCAAACAATTTCTCCAAAAATACAGGATTTGCGCGTGACATAATAATGGCAGGCTTGTTTCCTTTTAACTCAACACTTTCAATAATTCCACGAACATTATCTCCTTTTCTAAAAAAGTCTGAAGGGATCTGCTTGTCTTTTGGCAAGATAATCTCGTTTCCTTCATCATCTAGTAAGATCACTGCTCTGTGACGTATGTGATGTACCTCTGCGGTGTAAATATCACCCTCTAAGTCTTTAAATTGCTTATAGATAATGGTGTTATCATGTTCATGTATTTTTGAAATCAAGTTTTGTCTAAGTGCCAAGATAGAACGACGCCCTAACTGCATTAGCTTCACTTCCTCAGACACGTCCTCGCCAACTTCAAAATCATCTTCGATTTTTCTGGCCTCTGTCAACGATATTTCCTCGTTAGGATCCATCACATCTTGATCTGCAACTACCACTCTGTTTCTCCAAATCTCTAAATCTCCTTTATCTGGATTTACAATAATGTCAAAATTATCATCACTGCCGTATTTTTTCTTTAGAGCATTTCTAAAAACATCTTCAAGTATCGCCATTAGGGTTACTCTATCAATCTGTTTATCGTCTTTAAATTCTGAAAACGAATCAATTAACGCTAAATTTTCCATATCATTTTAATTAAATGTTACCATAACTTTTGCTTCTGTAATATCTGTGTAAGGAAGTACCGCTTGTTTTTGAACCGTTACTTTTCCTTTTCCAACAGGTTTGGGCTCCCGAGCTTTCCACTCTAGGGTTACCTGTGTATCTGTTGTGTGGGTAATCTTACCTTCTATGGTTTGACCCTGTGTTGTTGTTAACTTGAGATTTCTACCTAGATTTTTCTTGTACTGTCTTGGCATAGAAAGAGGTCTTGAAACCCCAGCAGAAAGCACATCTAGAGAAAAATCTTCCTCTTCTCTGTCTAAATTATGCTCTATAGCCCTACTAATTGCAATACAATCTTCTACTCTTACCCCTTTATCACCATCTATAATGACGGCAATTTTATTATCTGAGGCAATGTCAAGATCAATCAAAAACAAATGACTATGATCTTTTAATGCTTCATTTAACAATTGGGTTACTTTTTCTCTCATTAAATTTTGGTTATAAAAAGAGGGGACTAGCTGTCCCCTCCTTTTTTCATCCTAATTTCTGTGCAAATATAGTACTTTATTTGAAATTAAAAAACCTTAGCAGGGCACATTATTTTTTTGTATCTTCATGTGAGAAAATTCTATTAATATTAATATACAGCCTATGAAACGCATCCTTGTTCCAACAGATTTTTCATCACAAGCAGAAAATGCATTAAAAGTAGCTGTAGAGATTGCAACCAAACACAATAGTGAAATCTATCTTTTACACTCATTAGACATGCCAACTCAAATTCGAGGCGTGCAAAACAATGCAAGCATGCCAGAGTCTCTATACTTTATTAAACTGGCAGAAAAAAGCTTTGAAGTGCTTTTAAAAAAAGACTATCTAGGCCCAATTGAAATTCATGAAGCAATTGGACATGATGAAATTTACAGTGATATTAATAGAACTGTGAAAGAAAAAGACATTGATCTAATTGTCATGGGATCTCATGGCGCTAACGGCTTTAAAGAGCTGTTTATAGGAAGTAATACAGAAAAAGTAGTGCGTACTGCCAACATACCTGTTTTGGTGATAAAAAATGAGCATACAGATTTTAATATCAAAGATTTTGTTTTTGCTACAGATTTTGGAGAGGAGAGCCGTTGGAGTTTCACTCAGGCACAAAAATTTGCAAAAGCCATGGACGCCCAAATGCACTTACTATACGTAAACACGCCTGCAGGGTTTAAAACTACAGAACAGGCAAATAGTCTTATGCAAGATTTTATTAAAGATTCTAAACAAGAAAATCACACCATTAATATACACAACGCCTTCTCTGTAGAAGATGGTATTTTGCAATTTGCGAAGATGAAAGGTGCCAAACTTATTGGCACAAGTACTCATGGTCGAAGGGGGCTTTCTCACTTCTTTAATGGCAGCATAAGCGAAGATCTAGTAAATCACGCTAACATGCCTGTAATTACCTTCAGGATACAATAAAACCATTATATTATTGGGTTAATAGAAGACTATCTTCACAAGATATTAGCGCATAAAAAAACCCCAAATAGAAATTCTATCTGGGGTTTTTTGAATTGTATTGTGTGCTACTTAATTGTTGTGCAAAGTAACAGTTCCGTAGGTGCCAATATCCACTTTTGGAATACTAGCGTTATAGGTTGTGTTAATTACATCAATAATTGTATTTGCAGTAAATGCATAACCTCTTGGAGTTGGATGTACTCCATCTAAAGAGAAGGCACCACCTGTAACATAGGTTGATGTTAATAATCCTCCATTATAAGCAGCTCCATTTGCAGCAACATCTGCCAAGGCAGATTTCATGTCTCCATATCCAAGCTCATTAGCAGCAGCTAATCCCTCGATAATTGCATTGTATGCTGCTCCAGCAGTAGCAACACGATCTTGCTCTGTTGATGTAAGAACGAATTGGTTTGTAAGTGGTATTGATACTCCTACAATACCTAATGGATTTGAAGGATCTGGCACTGAACCTAGTGCTGAAGATGCTGTTAACACCACAAGATCATCACTTTTTACCTGACGTAATTGCCCTAAAAGCGCAGCCGTTTGTGGATCTATACCACCTCCTATAAGAATTGCTGTTACATCTGTTAAATCTACATCTGTCATAATTGGGTAGTTAATACCTTCATTGAAATTAACTTGACGTAAAGCAGCTTCTTCTGCAGAAATAAATCCAGCTGCCACTAATTGTCCTAGTGCACCATTATACAGAGCGAATTGAGCATTAACAGCACCTGCTGTAGCAGCATCTAAAGGTATAGATTGTGCTGGCACAGTTGTAAAGTAGGGAATAGATGTTACATCTGGAATGTTTAATAAAACTCCTTTGGCGCCACCAGCTACAAGTGCATCTACTTGAGCACTGTATGCCGCTGCAAATACGTTAGGGTCTGTAATATCATTACCTCCATAGGAAGATGGGTCTAGATTTCCTGTTTGATCAACACCAGATCCACCAGAGGTAGCATATCCTAGAATATCATTGTTTCCAATCCATAAACTAAAGAAGCTTGGGTTTAATGAAGCTGCATCTGCAAGTACTGTAGAAGACTCACTAGTTGCAAATCTTGCATACCAAGGATTTGCAGTACCGTTTGCCACACCAGCAACAGAACCGTAACCAGGTGTAACTAAATGATAACTTTTTGCTCCTGGTACTCCCATGTTATTGAAAGGTCCTGTTTCGCTAGATACCACATCTGTTGTTGGCATTCCATCAAGAGGTGCAGGAAAAGGGTTTCCATTCTCATCTGCAGATAAAACTAGTCTATTGCCAAGAATTTGTTGACCTCCTAATAACAAACCTCCTAAATCATCTGAGGTAAGTGGCTGGGTGAAATCTCCACCGCCAACAAAACTAAACTGCTGGGCCATAATGTTTGGATACGAATCCTTTTGTCCAGACATATATAATGCACCATCTGCATATCCTGCTGTTAAAGAGTTTCCGAGGGCTACGTAATTAGAGAAATCTGCATCTCCCGCATCGTAGAAACCTTCATCGGTTACTGCATTTTCAAATTCTGGCTCACAACTCACCAAACCAATGGCAAGTAAACCAATCATAAATTTTATAGTATTTTTCATCTTAATTAGTTTTTTTTAGATTAAAGTTTGTAAGTGATACCTAAACCTGGTACAAATACACTTGATTTATAAGTTCCTCCAAAACTTGAGTACTGATTAATTAAACCAGCAGGTCCTCCAGATCCTTCAACGAAATAATCATAAGAGGCGTCTACTTCATTAAATTGTAAGTATAAGAATGAAGCATCAATTTCTAAACGGCTTCCTACTTTAAAGGTTATACCAGCGGTATACCCGTTACTATCGTTACGAGGCGTCTCTGGAGCAAAATAACCAGATTGTACTGGAGATTCATCAAAGTAATATCCACCTCTTAGGGTGAAAGATTCTGAGGCTTCATATTGTAACCCAAATCTGTAAGTAGAAGCATCTCTATAATTTCTAAGTAGTACAGAATCTGGTGTGTCATTTCCAAAAACAACAGCTAAAGATTCATAGGCGCTCCAATACGTCATGTTGTAATCAAAGGCAAACAAGAAATCATTGTGCTTGTAAGATAGACCCATTGTAAGTTCTGCAGGAAGTGGTAAATCTGCATTAAAAGTAGTGTCTGCAAATGGCGTTAGTGGAGAATTAGGAACATTCTCGAAGGTAGCATCTCCATCTTCTGCGCTAAGAATTATTTCTGAGCGGTAGTTAACACCAACAGTTAAATTTTCAGATGCTTTTAACATAGCACTAGCAGTCCAACCCCAGTTACTAATTCCAGTTTGCTCTAGTGTTACCTCAGATCTGTTTCCGTCAAGATCTACAAGAGTTCTGTTTAGGTTTTTGTTAAAGTTAACACCACCTGTTGCATAGATGGGTCCACCACCAACACTAAACTTGTCGGTAATTTTTACAGACACTGAAGGCTGCACGAAAATAGCCTGAAGCGCTATATTGTTTACAAGGTGAGATCCAGCCCAGTCATCCTGGTATGTAACCGTACTTCCGTAAGGAGTGTAGATACCAAGTCCAAATGCAAGCCAATCGTTAGCTTGGTAAGATACGTATGCATAAAATGGTGTACCAACACCAGCGTCTGTCATAGCAGTTTCTCCTGTTGCTGAGTTTTGGTAAGAAACATCTGCAAGAACACCATGGGCACCAACAGATACACTTAATTTATTTTCTAGGTACACTAATCCTGCTGGATTAAAAAATACAAGTTCACTACTGTTAATTACAGCAACACCTGTATGACCCATTGCCAAGGCTTTGTTTCCTTGAAGACTCACCCTATATCCACCAGCATAAGTAACAGCTGTAGCAAGAAATAGCACCGTGAGGAGTAATACTTTTTTCATAATTGTTTTACGTTAAGTTAAAAATTAATTTTTATAAATATAGCTTATATAACACTCAAATTTTACCAATTATGCAATTATTGGGTGTGTACAATACATTTTACTTTGCAATGTTATAAAAAATCCAGCACAATTTGATGAAATTGCTGAGGATTTTCTGCATGTAACCAATGACCTGCGTTTGAAATAGTCTTGATCTGGCTATTAGTAAATTGTTTTTGTATATAAGTTTCATCTAAAGAGGTTATATAACCGGAGTTTTCTCCACGAACAAATAAGGTTTTTTTGTTAAATACAGCAGTAGTAGCTAGTGCTTTGCCTACTTGAACATATTGTTTGGTAACCACTGGTAAATTCACTCTGAGGGCTAATTGTTTTTTTTCAATCCAGTATAGGTTTTTGAGCAAAAAAAGCCGTAGCCCATGGTCTTTTACATACTTTGCTAAAACCTGGTCGGCTTCAGCTCTTGAATCTATAACATTAAAATCTAATACCCCAAGAGCGTTTAAAATGTCTTGATGGTGCTCATCATAATGCCTAGGAGCTATATCTGCAATCACCAATTTTGATACTCTATCTGGATGTTTTACAGCAAACTCCATAGCTGTCTTTCCTCCCATAGAATGCCCAAGTAAAACCACTTGGTCTAGCTTATGATGCTCACAATACAGCAGCAAATCTTGAGCCATGGCTTGATAGTTAAAAACAGGGTCGTGAAAACTTCTGCCATGATTTCGCTGATCTATAAGGTGCATTTGATATCCTTGAGCTGCGAAATTTTTTCCGTGGCTTTTCCAATTATCACTCATTCCCAAAAACCCATGAAGAATAACAAAGGGGGTTCCGGTTCCTATAATCTGTGAGTGTAATACCATACCTTATACTAGTTTGGACAGATAAGCCTCAATGGTAGGTTGCAAGCCTTTATAAATTGCCTCAGAGATAAGCGCATGGCCAATACTCACCTCTGCTAGATGAGCAACGTTTTTAGCAAAAAATGCAATATTATCTAGAGATAAATCATGCCCTGCATTTACACCCATTTCCAGTTCATGCGCTAGTTTTGCGCAAGCGTCATACGGTAATACAGCCTCCAAATCTCCAAGTGCATATTGCTTTGCAAAGGCCTCTGTATATAATTCAATTCTATCTGCACCAACTCCAGCTGCCCCTTCTACACTCTTTAATATTGGGTCTACAAATATAGAAGTGCGAATACCGCTTTTTTTAAATTCTGTAATTACTTCACTTAAAAAATATTTGTGTTTTATGGTATCCCAGCCTGCATTTGAGGTAATAGCATCTATACTATCTGGCACTAAGGTCACCTGAGTTGGTTTTATTTTCAAAACCATATCCATGAATTTTTCAATAGGATTTCCTTCTATGTTGTACTCTGTTGTTACCGCCTGCTTTAAATCATAAGCATCCTGGTACCTTATATGGCGCTCATCTGGTCGTGGATGGATGGTTACCCCTTGGGCACCAAACAACTGAACATCTTTTGCCACCTTTACCACATTAGGGTAATTTCCACCGCGTGCATTGCGCAGTGTTGCAATTTTATTAATATTTACACTTAACTTTGTCATCATTATATATTTGAAACAAAAATACAATGCTTAAGCACAGTTTTGAAACTATATTTTAAGTATTTTGCATAAAAACATTTGCTGTGAACACACAACAATACATCATAAATGACATCACTGCTTTTGATCTCACCACCAAAGTGAGCGAGGTTCAAAACGCTTTTAACCAACTCACCTACTCACACATTCCTGTAACAAAGGATGGGGTTTTTGAAGGTGCTATTTCAGAAAATGACATTCATTGCTACAACGCAGAGAAAACCTTAGAGGCATATCAATATTCTCTAGAGTCATTTCATGTTAAACAAAACACCAATTGGCTAGATATACTTGAGGCTTTTGCGCTAAATAACAGCACCATTATGCCTGTACTTACTGAAAACTATAAATACCTAGGGTATTATGAATTAAGTGATATTATGAACATCTTTAATGACACACCTTTTTTGGGAGAATCTGGTGGTATTATTGTTATTGAGAAAAGCACCGCAGATTATTCTTTTTCTGAAATTTGTCAAATTGTTGAAAGTAACGATGCAAAAATTCTAGGAGTTTTTGTGTCAAAAATGGAAAATGATATTACTCAAATAACCATCAAAGTTGGACACACGGGCATCAATGCTATTGTTCAAACTTTTAGAAGATATAGCTACAACATAATTTCTAACCATAAAGAAGATCGATTTGTTGAGGACCTGAAAAAAAGATCAAAATACCTTGATAAATACCTAAAAATGTAGTCATGAAAATAGGAATCTACGGTCAGTTTTATCACAAAAACTCTGAAACTCATATACAGGCAATTCTTAATGTTTTGCAAAGTAAAGAGGTTGAAATAGTGGTAGAAAAAAACTTTTTAGCCCTAATGAAAGAAAATCAATCCTTTCATACAGACTTATCCAACCTGTCAAGTTTTACAAAACTAGACACTAGCTATGACCTTTTCTTTAGCATAGGAGGAGATGGTACCATTTTAAAATCTATCACATTTGTAAGAGATCTTGACATTCCAATTGTTGGAATAAATACAGGAAGACTCGGATTTTTAGCCACCATACAAAAACAAGACATAACCTCAAAAATTACAGAAATACTCGATGGTACTTATTATACCTCTGAGCGTTCTTTATTGACCATAGAAACCAATCCAACAAACAACGAAATTACACCCCTTAATTTTGCCCTAAATGAGGTCGCCGTTAATAGAAAAAATACCACCTCCATGATTAAGGTAGAAACAAGTATAAACTCAGAATACTTAACCAGCTATTGGTCTGACGGGTTAATTATATCTACCCCTACAGGATCTACAGGATATTCATTGAGTTGTGGCGGCCCTGTTATTGAACCCAGCAACGAGAGCATCATACTAACGCCTATTGCTCCTCACAATTTAAATGTTAGACCACTTGTAGTTCCAGACAATAGTGTGGTTACCCTTAAAGTTTCGGGAAGAGAAGACACCCACCTACTCTCTTTAGACTCAAGAATTTTAACCCTTGAAAACGAAACGATTATCACCATTAAAAAAGCCCCCTTCACCATTAAGTTTGTGCAACCCATCGAGGAGAGTTTTATTAAAACACTTCGTAAAAAATTACTTTGGGGAGAAGACAAAAGAAATTAAGCAATAAAAAACACTAAAGATTGTTTATAACCCTAGACTATCTCTGTTATGGTGGGGTAGTGCCAAGTTTATTGTTATATTTGCGAACTTTTTAAATCTTATGAGGTATTTAACGGTAGTTTTTTTAATGCTTTTTTGCACACAAAGAAGTGCTTCACAGACTTTTGAACTGGGTGGTATTCTTGGCGGTACAAACGTAATTGCAGATGTTGGAAAAACAACATACATCAATCCAAATACACTTGCATTTGGTGGTATTTTTAAATGGAATAGAAGCGAGAGACATTCCTTTCGTTTTTCTACTATTATTGCCAAAGCACAAGGGAATGATGCAGATAGTAAAGAAACTAGAAGACAACAAAGGGGGTATTCTTTTCAAAACAATATCAAAGAGTTTTCTGCAGGGTTAGAGTATACTTTTTGGGAGTTCAATTTAAACTCTGGCGCACCAGCCGCAGCTCCATATCTTTACACAGGTGTTACGTATTTTCTTAATCAAGCAACTTTCAGTGACGGGCAGGGTGACACAACTCAATACAACCAAACAGGTGCATTTGCCATCCCTATGGTTCTTGGATATAAAGCAACCCTGAGCACCAAATTAATTGGAGCATTCGAGATAGGTGCAAGATATGCATTTACAGACAATATAGACGGGAGTAATCCAACTCAAGGAGAAAACCAATCACAAGAATTAAAATTTGGAAATCAAAATAATAATGATTGGTATGTCTTTACGGGCATTACTTTTTCATTTACTTTTGGTAGAGAACCTTGTTATTGTAATTTTTAAATAAATGAATCGTCTTTTAGAACAAATAAACAAAGATACTATTCCACAGCATTTGGCCATCATTATGGATGGTAACGGGCGTTGGGCAAAAGCCAAAGGTATGTTTAGGTCTATGGGGCACGAAAATGGCACCAAAGCAGTTCGTGAAATAACAGAAGCGTGTGTAGAGATTAACGTTCCTTATTTAACGCTGTACGCTTTCTCTACTGAAAATTGGAATCGTCCAAAAATGGAAGTAGAGATACTAATGAGGTTATTGGTTTCCTCACTGAAAAAAGAAATTAAGTTGCTTAATAAGCATGATATAAAATTAAACGCCATTGGTAATCTTGCCGCCCTACCAGCTAAGGCGCAAAAAGAGTTAACAGACGTTATAGAAAAGACGAAAAACAACACAAAAATGACCTTGACACTTGCACTAAGCTATGGGTCTAGAGAAGAAATTACAAAAACAATTCAAGAGATTAGTCTTAAAGTTAAAAAAGGATTAATTTCGCCGGAAAATATTGATGAAAAACTAATTAACAATCATCTATATACGCAAGACTTACCTGATGTAGATTTGTTAATTCGCACCAGTGGTGAGCAACGTATAAGCAACTTTTTGTTGTGGCAACTAGCATATGCAGAATTATATTTTACAGATGTACTTTGGCCAGATTATACCAAAAATCATCTTTTTGAGGCAATTTTAAATTATCAAAACAGAGAACGAAGATTTGGAAAGACAAGTGAGCAATTATAATTCGCATTATATATATAGTAGGTACAGGAAGATCTTTTGTTTAGTAGCCATTGTTATGCTTTGGTCATCTTCACTACTTGCTCAGCAAAAAGAGTTAGACGCTGGTACTAAATACGAAATAAACAACATTACAGTTGCCGGCGCACAAAGCTATAATGATCAAACAGTTATAGCTTTTACAGGACTTAAAAAAGGAGAGCGTATCTTTATTCCTGGAGAACGTCTAAGCGAGGTAACAAAAAAATTGTGGGAACAAAATCTATTTAGTGACATTGCAATATACGTTACAAAAATAGAGGGAGATTTAGCAGATCTTGAAATCTATATTGCAGAACTACCAAAACTAGATGAAATTACAATTGTTGGTGATGGGATTCGCAAAGCGATGACTAAAGAAATTATAAAAGAAACAGAGTTAAAATCTGGTATAAAAATCACCAAAAACTTAATTACTACCACCAAAAACTTTATCAGAAATAAATTTGTTGAAAAAGGATTTTACAATACAGATGTAATAATCACCACCCCCGCAAAACTAGACTCTACAGGTGTTGAAATTGCAAAGGATATGAAAATTATCATCAACAAAAACAAGCGAATTAAAATTTCTCCTCTTACATTTGAAGGTAATGAAAATCTAAAGGATGGAATGCTAAGGCGTTCCATGAAAAATGTTAAAAAAAGAAATCCAATTCGTATCTGGAAAATGTCAAAATTTACAGATGCTGGGTATAAGGAGGATAAAGCATCAATTATTCAGACCTACAAAGAGAATGGATATAGAGATGCAAAAATATTAAGTGATAGTGTGTACAACAAAAATGACAGAAGTCTAGGTGTAAACATTAAAATAGAGGAAGGAAAAAAATACTACTTTGGAAACATTCGGTTTTTAGGAAATAGTGTTTACACAGACAGTCAACTAAGACAGACACTTGGCATTATAAAAGGAGATGTTTACAACGGAACCTTGATGGCAGAAAGAATTGAGGACAATACAGATCCAGAAGCTTATGACCTTACAAACAAATACCAAAACAATGGATATCTTTTCTCTACCATTAATGCTGTTGAAGTTGCTGTAAGACAAGATACCATTGATTACGAAATTAGAATTAGAGAGGGAAAACAAGCCTATTTTGATCATATCACAGTGGTTGGAAACACCAAAACAAATGATCATGTGATCTACAGAGAATTACGCACAAGACCTGGCCAGAAGTACAGTAAAAGAAATGTGGTCAGAACCATCAGAGAATTAAGTACTTTAGGCTTTTTTGACCCAGAACAAATCTCACCAAACTTCAAAAATGTAGATCCTAACAACGGGACTCTAGATATGGAATACTCTGTAGTTGAGAAAGGAGCTAGCCAAATTGAACTTCAAGGTGGATATGGTGGTGGTGGTTTTGTTGGAACACTTGGACTTTCTTTTAACAATTTCTCCATCAGGAACATTTTTAATGCAGATGCCTACAAGCCGCTTCCAATGGGTGATGGGCAAAAGCTTTCTTTAAGAGCTCAGGCAAGTACAAACTACCAAACCTATAGCACCTCTATTACAGAACCCTGGCTAGGAGGAAAACGTCCGGTGCAGTTCAGTGCTTCTTTTTCTCACACAATTCAGTACCGTTTTAATTTTCAAACAAGAGAGGTAGATAGAGACCAACGCTTTTTAATCACAGGTGGATCTTTGGGGCTTGCCAAAAGATTGACTTGGCCAGATGACAACTTCACCTTCTCAAATGCTATAAGTTTTCAGCACTACAATCTAAAAAACTATAATACAGGGCTATTTACCTTTGGTGATGGTTTTTCAAACAACCTAGCCTACACCATTGGCCTTACAAGAAGTAATGTTGGTAACAACCCTATTTACCCAAAATTTGGAGCAGAATTTAAAGTATCTGCCAAATTAACGCTACCGTATTCACTTTTTAATGGAGTAGATTATGATGAGCTTGCTCAAGAGCGTGAAGATCTGGTTGAATTTTTATTAGATAACCAATCAGACGTAGATACACAGGACCGTATTGCTGCCATAGATCAAGAACGTTTTAATTGGTTAGAGTATTACAAATTAAAATTTGAAGGTACCTGGTACAATAAAATCACTGGAGATTTGGTACTGCGTTCTAAGACAGAATTTGGATTTTTAGGATCTTATAATAATGACAGAGGTATTGTTCCATTTGAAAGATTCTTTGTTGGAGGAGATGGACTTGGTGCTTTTAGTTTGGATGGAAGAGAGGTAGTACAATTGCGCGGTTATCCAAACCAATCTTTATCACCACAAGACGGAAATAATATTTACAATAAATTTTCGTTAGAAATGAGATACCCGATCACTTTAAAGCAGTTGGCATCTATATATGTATTGACTTTTATAGAGGCAGGTAACTCTTATGATGGCTTTAGAGAATATAATCCTTTTAATCTTAAGAGGTCTGCTGGCGCAGGATTACGTATATTTATGCCAGCATTTGGATTATTAGGTATTGATTTTGCATATGGATTTGATTCAACAATAACCGGAACCAACCCTAATGGTTGGGAAACACACTTTATAATAGGACAACAATTTTAATTTGGCACGATATTTTCTTAACATCAACCATCACTATGAAAACTAAACAAATTCTTTTAGTAGCCATTGCATGTATGTGCATCTCATTATCCGCGAAGGGACAAAGAGGCGTGCGTATTGGATACATCGATATGGAATACATTCTTGAAAATGTACCAGAATACATAGAAGCATCTACACAGTTGGACGGAAAAGTACAACGCTGGAAAGCAGACATTGACAAAAAGCAACAAGAAATTGATTTACTAAAATTAACGCTTACCAACGAACGTGTATTATTAACTAAAGAACTCATTGAAGAAAGAGAAGAAGAAATCAAAATCAAAGAAGATGAAATGATTACCTACCAGCAAAATCGTTTTGGATCTGGTGGAGATTTGGTGATACAAAGAAGACAACTAGTGCAGCCTATACAGGATCAAGTTTTTAATATTGTACAAGAAGTTGCAGAGGGAAAAAAATATGATTTTATTTTCGACAAGTCTGCAGATGTTGTAATGCTTTTTGCTGCCAAAAGAAACGACATCAGCGATATTGTACTAAGGAGTATCAATAGAGTAGAGAAAAGAAAAGAAGCAAACAGTAAAAGAGAGCGCAAAGAAATTGAAGAAAGAGACGATTTATCTTTAGAAGAGGACAAGGAAGTTTCTCAACGTGAGCAAGCAAATGAAGCTAAAAGAGATGAGCGCGAGCAAATGATGAAAGACAGAAAAAGAGAAAGAGATTCAATAAGAGCTGCAAAGAAAATAGCTTATGATTTAAAAAGAGCTGAATTGATAAAAGCCAGACAAAGAACTAGAGATTCTATACAAGCAATCAGAAATGGTACCCCTTGGCCACCTGTGTCTTTAAAAAATGAGGAGCAAAAAGATAAGAGCGAAACGCAACTAAAAGAAGATGTTATCCAAGAAAAAGCAACTTCACAAACCCAGCAAGCAAGTGAGGTAAAAACAGACCCACGCGAGCAAATCATGAAAGACAGAAAAAGAGAAAGAGATTCTATAAGAGCTGCCAAAAAAACTGCTTATGATTTAAAAAGAGCTGAACTGCTTAAAGCAAGAAAAAGAACTAGAGATTCTATACAAGCAATAAGAAATGGAGCGCCTTGGCCACCAATAACGCCAAAAGATAGTGATCAAAATCAAGAGGCAACTCCTCCTGAACAAGGAAATGGAAACGGGAATTAATTAGTATACATAAACTTTATATAACACTTAACTACAATTAAAATGAAAACAATGAAGAATTTAATGATAGCAGTTGCCTTATTTATGGGAGCAACTACCTTTACAAATGCACAATCAAAAACAGCACACGTGGATACCCAAGCTTTGGTTGAGTCTATGCCAGAGATGAAAGCAGCACAAAGCCAGTTAGAGAAATTGCAAAAAACGTATGATACAGCCATTAAAGACATGGCAAAAGAGTTTGAGGCAAAAGTAAAGCAATACGGCGCTGAAGAAACAACAAAAACACAAGAAGAAAATGCAAAACGTGTAGAAGAAGTTCAAGGTATGGAACGTAACATTTCTGCCTACAGACAACAAGCCTTACAGGACCTTCAAAAGAAAGAAGTAGATATCTACCAGCCAATTCTAGAAAAAGCGCGTACAGCTATCCAAAAGGTTGCTAGAGCAAAAGGATTTCAATATGTTCTTGACTCAGCTACTGGAAACGGAGTAATCCTTGCAGATGGGTATGATCTTTTAATGGATGTTAAAAAAGAATTAGGCATCTAATTTTTACGCTATATCCAAAACAAAAAAGCCTGCTTTAGCAGGCTTTTTTGTTTTAAAATTTATGCAATAAAAATATAGTTGATATTAGTACCTTTATCATATGAACAACAAGGCGCCTATAGGTATTTTTGATTCTGGAGTGGGTGGGACTTCTATTTGGAAGGAAATTCACAAACAACTACCAAATGAGGCTACTGTATATCTTGCAGATAGTGCCAATGCGCCCTATGGCAACAAAACAAAAGAGGAAATTCTATCACTGTGTATTAAAAACACAGAACACCTTATCTCTCTTGGTTGTAAAATTATAATTATAGCCTGCAATACCGCCACCACAAACGCTATTAGCTATCTAAGAAACAACTACCAAATTCCGTTCATTGGTATAGAGCCAGCCATCAAACCTGCCGCATTAATGTCTAAGACAAACAGCATTGGTATTTTAGCGACCAGGGGTACCCTTAGTAGTAAATTATTTCACGAGACCTCCAAGGCCTTAGCACAAGAGATTACCATCACAGAAGTTGTTGGAGAGGGATTGGTACCCCTTATAGAAAACGGCGACATGGCCTCACCACAAACTACAAATCTGCTCAAAAAGTACTTGAAACCTATGATAACCGCTAATATAGATCATCTAGTGCTAGGCTGCAGTCATTATCCATACCTAATACAGCAGCTAAAAAGACTCCTACCTAATAACATACAAATTATAGATAGTGGTCAAGCAGTAGCAAAACAAACACACCTTGTTTTGGATTCCAAAAATCTCTTAAGCACCGAGATAACAAAACCAAAAATCGAGTTTTATACCAACGCAAATGCCTCCACACTTAAATCTTTGCTAGCATACTACAAAGACAGTATTGATATTTTAGAAAAAAGATTTTAAAACCAAAGATTTTTAAATAAAAAAAAAGCCTGCTAATAGCAGGCTTTTACTTTAGTTAATTGCTGGGCAATTACAATCATAAGGCTCTGGCCTATTGCCTAAGAAATCATACCCCAGTGTAATTTGATGAAATCCACCACCATTGTTAAACTGGACATCACCCATTTGTAGACCATAGGTGTATGCGAATAAAAAGTTATTATAATTAACCCCCAATACGGGTGTAATTAATTGTTGTTGTTGAGAATCGATAACCCCTCCCTGCAGATATTCTGCACCATCTAAAGATCTTCTGTAGGATAAAGCTGCCCAAATCTTACCAAAATCCATAGCTCTAAATATTTTAAAATTCACATCTACAGAACTCTCTGCGGTTCCTTCTGAGTATTGAAATAAAACAGACGGCTCATAGCTCCAATCTGAGCCGTAACTACCAATTGCGTATCCAGCAGATATTAAATATCTGCGCTGGTTATTAGACTCATTTCTTGGGTCATAAAGATCTCTGTTTTGTAGTATCAAATTCTTTATCGTAACATGAGAAGAGAAGTTTAAAAAATTATAAGACAAACTTGCATCTATGTTAAAATAGGATGCAGATTGTGTTCCTCCAAAAATTGCAGGATCAAAACTGTCGTTTGTTGGGTATGAAAGTAAAAAGGTGCTTTCGTCTAAGTTTGACTGAGAAAAACCAGCACTCAATCCAAATGACAATTGATTTAAATCTGTGGCGGTTCTAGAAAACATTAAGTGGTATGCATAGGTTATATACCCTCCAGATTGTGAATGAAAACCATTTTTATCGTTATACACAATAGCTCCCAAACCAGACTTCTCACCCAGCCTTGCATTAAAACTTACTGTTTGTAAATTTGGCGCCTCTAGTTCACCAAACCATTGTTGACGTGCGGTTAATCTAACTTGATTATGAGATGCTGCCCCTGCCATAGAAGGATGCAGTAAATACAAATTATCGCTCAAATAGTCATGATAAACAGGAATCCCATCTTGTGAGAATGTAAACTGAGTCACTAATAAAAGTAACACAACGTAGGTTTTTTTAAAATTCATAGTTTTTATTATCATCTTATTTTTATCTCTTAAGGGTAAAATGCCCTTTGATTTCTTTCTGTATTCCTTGTTCTGTGTACTCTACTCTAAACCAGTAATCACTCGATGGTAGTGCATTGCCATTATACGTCCCATCCCATCCTGGGGTGAGTGGACTAATTTGCTTCAAGAGTTTCCCATAACGGTCAAATATATAAATATTTGCGGTAGCATCGAACGCTGCAATACCAATTATATTCCAAGTATCATGATACCCATCGTTATTTGGGGTGAAGTAATTTGGATAATCCACTACTCCAATATCAAAGCTAACCTGCCCACATCCATTGGCATCCTTTATCGTTATGGTATGCACCCCAGGAGAAACATTAGTAAACACATTACTATCCTGGAAAGGGCCGTTATCTATACGATACACATACTCCCCAAGACCCTGAGCCAATATCTCTACCGTGTGATTGTCTGCAAAGGCCCCGTTGGTTAAATTAAAACTCCACTCCACAGGTGGCTGTGAGACCGTTACTGTTGTAGTGACTGCGGTCTGGCAACCACTGGCGAGTTGAGTAATACTAACTTGATACACCCCGCCCGTTGTGGATATAATACTAGCGCCCGTCTCCCCTACTTGAACAACACCATCTATACTCCACTCAAAGCTATACAGGGTAGCATCTAAGCCCGTATCTATAACTGGTGGTGATGACGCTCCCTCTTGTGAGGCTATAGGTAATCCATTTTGATCTACACACAATCTATAACTATCATCTAAGGTAATTACTGGTAATTGATTTACCTTCAAGATAACTTCTACGACATCATAACAGCCAGAAGCCGCGTTCTCTACCCTAGCATAAATAACCTGAGGGTTGATAATATTGGTATAACTAGCTCCTAATGGATTCTCTGCATCCATAGCATTAGCAAGTGTCTCATAAAAACTAACAAAGTAATCTAATGGATCTTGACCATTTAAAATCTCATCCAATAAACTAGCTAGGGTTAAATCAAACTCCGTAAAACCATCGTTCTCCCCTTGGGTATCACACAAAGTATAAGGAAGTGCTGGAGCCGTAGCTGTAGCACCTGGCTTCACCTCTATGTTGAAAAACTGTACACCGCCTACATAACAGCCCGTAGCAGTATTAGTAATACCTACATAAATAGCCTGAGGATTACTAATGTTTTGATACACCTCTGGGATTGGTATCGGGTTTACTCCTGCAGTAGCATCTGCAGGGGTGACATAAAAACTAACCACATTGTTAACCATATCTTGACCCACCAATATCTCTGGAATCTTTGTCGTTAAATCAAAAATAGAAACACCATCAAATGGAAGCTCACAGATCTCATAATCATCCAATAAAACACTATCATCTGGAAGCGAGTTTACAGATATCGTTAAAACAACTATCTCAAAACACAAAGCATCTGAACCAGGGTTGGTAACACGTATGTAAATATCCTGAGGATTACTGGTGTTGGTATACGCCGTAGGATCTACAATCTGAGTACCTGCTGCGCCTTCTATAGCCAACAGCTCTGTCTCGTAGTATAATAAATCATACGTCTCGCCATCCAATATCTGGGCAGCTCTAATGGTTAAATCAAACACCTGCTGCCCGTCACCATCTGTATCACAAAGCGCAATAGGATCTGGAGCTTCTGGCTGAGGGTTTGGCAATACTCTTAGGGTAAGGGTAATACTGGTATCTACACACAGACTATTACCATCGGTTACACGAACATAAATCGTTTGCAGATTTGCCTGGTTTACATATGCCGTAGCTGGGTTAATTGCATCAATATCTGCCTGTGCGTTGGCCAGAGTCTCATAATACTGTACTCCTATAGACGGCTCGCCTGCTGTAATAATAGCATCCTGAGTTGTTAAATCAAAGGTCGTTATACCATCAAAAGGCTCCCCTAAATCATCACACTTGTTAAAAGGATCTGGTTGTATAACCTGGGGGCCATCTACAACCTCTATCTCAAAACTACCTAACTTAAAACAACCACTATCGGTATTCTCCAAACGGATCCATATAGTTTGTAGCGGTGTAACGGTCTA
>Ga0206128_1001551_pt1 | contig 22376 bp, 22 predicted proteins | sample Helgoland_Spring_7_FD_148601 | JGI IMG/M metagenome (GOLD analysis project Ga0206128, IMG submission 148601) | Pelagic subsurface seawater microbial communities from Kabeltonne, Helgoland, North Sea - Helgoland_Spring_Bloom_20160426_1 | ecosystem: Environmental > Aquatic > Marine > Epipelagic ... | reverse complement strand
TGTGCTTGGATAATAGCTTCTGGCTGGATGATTTTGTATTCGTTTTGGAAATTGAGCAGTGCCCTTTCGTTTTGCTTGATGACATTGTGGGCTCGATCTAATTCTTCCTGCGCAAAAGAAAGACGTTTACTGGCTATCTCTTTATTGAGCTCGTTAATGAACTCCTCTGTCTTAATGAGGATGTATTCCGAGAGCTTTTGAGACAGCTCCGGTGAAAAGCTCTCCACTGTGAGGTCAGTCAATCCAGTAGCGGCATCTGCCTCTGCAAATATTTTCCCTCTGTAATACTTAATTCGCTCCTGTCTCATGGCGTCTTTGCTCAGCCTAAATATAAAATCACTAGAGGGCGCTGAATAGTGCTCAGGTAGGTTGAATTTTTCTTCCAGTTCAAACAGCAAGTCAGCCGAATGAATGAAGCCAATGGCAATTTGTGTATCATTGGCGACTCCTGAAGTCCCCCCTACAAAATCCAACAAACCCATGGAGGCATCCACATTATTGCTCTCTTCCACAACAACGGAGAAATGAGAGATGGTTTGATAACGGTCTTCAGCGATAAAGTTGAGGTAAAAAACAGGGACGCAGCAAAGCAGCGCAACGACGAGGATTTTTCTTTTGCTTAATAGATTACTTTTCATTTTTGTTATTTGGTTCACTTCTTGAAGCCCTCTTGGTCGCTCTTTTTATGGCTCCTCTTATGGCTTTCCTGGCAGCTTTTTTGGCCGCCTTCTTGGCACCTTTTCTGGCTGATTTCTTGGGCACTGTTCCGGATTTCTTTTCGATATATGATTCGTAGGCTCTAATACCATCATCAACGTCTTCAAAATATTCCAAATTGCCGTCATGCAGGAATATAGCGCTTTGGCATGATTCTCTGAGTGAATTCAAGCTGTGGGATGCAAAAATCAATGAGGATTTTTCGCTGATCTTTTTGAATTCCTTTTTTGCCTTTTCCTTAAAAGTGATGTCGCCAACGGCAGTAAGTTCGTCAACCAGGTAGTAGTCAAAGTCAAAATTGATGGATAGTCCGAAACCCAATCGGGCACGCATTCCTGAAGAATAGCTTTTGATCGGCATGTCGAAATATTCGCCTAGCTCAGAAAAGTCCAGAATGTCATCTATGACCTGCTGTGTCTCATCGTCCGTAAGGCCATTGATCTGGCAGGCAAAGTGAATGTTTTGCCTGCCTGTCATGGATCCTTGGAATCCAGAGGAGAGCCCAATAGGCCATGAAATGTCGGCTTCTGTCGTGATAGAGCCTTCATTGGGAGCCTCGGCACCACCAATGAGCCTGAGTAAGGTGCTTTTTCCGGCACCATTAGGACCTAAGATAGCAATGCTGCGGTGACTCGGGATATCTAAGGATACATTCCTGAGCACGTAATGGCGCTCACCATCCCTCATGGGATAGTATTTGGTTACATTGTTGAGACTTATCATCGCCGGGTTAAGAAATGTCGATTGTTACGATAAGTGATCAAGCCCATAGTAATGACGCATAAGGCCCAGGCTGCAGGATAGATGAGATTAACGTCATCCACAACATAGCTAGGAAACAAGCACATGCGCATATATTCGATGGTGTGGACTAGAGGGTTATAAAGCAAGTAGACCCTATATTCTGGAGGGACGCCATCAAGGGGGTGGATAACGCACGAAATCCACAATAAAGGCCGCTGCATGTAGCCAACGACTTTCTCAAGCTCATTGTGCCTGTGGCATACAATGCCAAGCTGTAATCCCAGCCCAGAACCAATCAGCCATGACAGCAGCACACAGGCCGCAGCTTTAAAGAGATGCTCCAGGGACATCACCACCCCTATCCAATAGGCAATGATGCAAAAAACAACCAGAGCCAGAGCATTAGTGGCTAATTGAAATAGAAAGCGGGCAATAAAGGGATCGATAGGCTGCACTTTCTTGAAGACAAGTAAGCCCTGGTTTGCGGACACAGCACTCAGTCCTGCGTTAAGTGGGCCCGTTACCATCTTCAGCAGCATGAAGCCACAAAGCAGAAAAAAGATGTAAGGGATTTCCCCCCGAGACCTATCTAAGAGTGGCCCTAGAATAAGACCCAGAAAGAGCACGGTGAGCAAGGGGTCAAGAAGGACCCAAACAGCGCCTAGCTTATACTTACCAAAGCGGGTGATCAGCTCACGCTTGAACAGCGCCTTGATGACGAGGACCTGACTTTTCCAGGGGGATTGCTCTTTGATTTTGATCGGCATCCCTTGTTTACCCTATGCGATTAGTAGCCAAATTGGCTGAAGTTTGATACTTGGCTGAAAGGCAGGATATTCCTGATGGTGCGGTTCCAGCGTGTCAGAGGTGCCTCGGTCACGTAGATGATGTCATTGCCGTGAACGGAAAAACTACTAGAGGCGATAACACCGGCTGGATCACGCATATCAAAGCGGTAGATATCAGTCGTGTTGGCTGGCGTTTTGCGGAAAACAAAGACACCGCTGAGGTTGGCGCTATCGGACCTGAATCCACTGCCCGCTCCGATGAAGTCATCAAGCTGGCTGCTGTAGTTGGGAAACGGGTATGATCCTGGGCGATTCACCGCACCTAGTAAGGTGATCGAGCGATCCGAGCTTTTTCTGATTTCAAGGATGTCAGAATCCTGAGCGAGAAGGTTTTTGGTGGTGAGCTCCGGGTTGTTGAGCTTGTAGCTCTGTTGGCCTCTATGGAGAATGTATTCGCAGGTAAAAGGCTCCTGAGATGTGCCACTGCTCTTAGCTACCAAATCTGCCAAGGTGACGCCCTTGCGGTCGATGGTTTGTTGGCCTGGGGCGTTGGCGATGCCGATCACATTGGCTGTGAGAGGCACTCGTGATGTGCGGTTGAGGGAAACACGTGCAGTATTAAACACTGGTGTGTAGGCCTCTTGGATTTCATTTTGAACATCGGCGATTTCTTTACCGAGAACATTAAATTCCCCTACATAAGGAATCGATATTCTGCCAGTTTGAGGGACCTCGATAGGGCCAAATTGTGCCGGCAGCTTGTCCTGGCTTGTAATACCGCTATCATTGCCTGCATCGACGACTTGTAAAGTCAGCTGATCGTATGGACGGATGGCATCTGAGTAGGTCTTGCTGAGGTCGACCCTGGGTAGAACATTAATACTAAATACGGGCGCTTTGTTATACTGATGGATGTTCTGACTGGTGATATCAATGATTTCATACTCATCTGTGGGGAAAGACCCTCTTTGTTGAGCCTTTTGGATCGAGTTCATGCTGACGGGGCCTTGTTCCGATGACCAATTACAGGCATTAAAAAGCAGGGTGAGTGTGATGACAGCAAAGATTGGGGCTGAGTGTTTCATAAGCAATTGTTTCATAAGCTAAAATATAAACATAACTTAAATACTTTTGATTTGCAAGGGCAGTTTGAAAAAGATCACGCCGCTCTGAAGATAGCTCTCACTCATGACTGGCCAAAGATTTCTTGGAATTCTTCGGGCCAGGCAATTTTGCTTCGCCCTGGGGCAGCATAAAGCCGCTGATAGAGCGTGCCTTGTGCTTGTGAAGTGTGCTTGAGCAGGTTGACAAAGTCATGAACATGTTTTGACTCCACTTCCCCATGCTGCTTCCAGAATGCATTCAGCTTGCCTTGGAATGTCAGTCCCCTGAGGTTGTAGGCCGCTTCACCGAGTGTGATGGTTGGGGCTCCGTGAATGAGTGCCGCCAATCCAACCGAGCTATTGATGGTCACACAGCCACGTGCATGATCGAGTGTTGTCGGCAGATGAATGCGATCAAGGTAGAGGATGCGGCGGCCATCAGGCTTCGCCTGCAACTTTTTGATGAGCTTGCTGTAGTCTTTATAGCCGCGGTCCATAGGGTGAACCTTGAACACCAGCTTGGTGTCAGGCGGGGCGTGTTTGAAAAAGGAATTGGCAACATGGCGAATAAAACCCTCCATATTCTCTATATCAGAGCGCTGGATAATTTGACTGTCAGAGTGCACCTGAAGTGGGACAATGTAGTAATTCCCTGACATGGTGGTGGAGAATGTTCTGTTAAAACGGTTTTGTTTGTCCCTCCCCTGAAAGCGCAGCATGTTACGAATACCCGCCGCCAAGTGATGGAAAAAATCAAGCGATCTCTGGTCCTGGTAGTGGGTGTATTGACGTGCAAAAGCAGCCATGAATCGGGAGAATGAATAATAGAGAGCAAACTGCACCATTTTATAAGGTGTGCTCATGGTGGTTAACTGCGGAGGCTTTTCGGGCTCTACCGGTGTCTCCCCCTCGCTGATCACGCCCTCCCATCTGCTCGCTAAATAGTCGAATTGATTGTGCTCGCGCGAGTAGATGCTGCAAAAATCTGGGCGCAGCAGACCGAGCTCGAGAACGATACATTCAATATCGAGCTCCTTGGCAAGATCCCAGCCGATCTGGTTGTATGGCCGGTACTGATTATAGAGGATGAGGCAGTCTATATTGTTTCGTTTGATGTGCTTACGGAGCCAATCTTCAAAGGCCTCGATGGGCGCATCAAAACTCACAGTCTGGACCCCTTTCCACTTGTAGATCCAATCACCGGCATGCAGCAGGACCTTGCTCACTGACTTCCCTGCCCTCTTCAAGTCTATGGCAAGGTTCGCCATGCCACCCTCCCAGTCGGCCTGGATTATGAGTGCGTTTGAAAATGGTCTTGGTTGCTTGAAAGCCATAAAATGTCCCCCTCATTTCATCGACTACAAATGTGACGATCTGATATTAAAGTATCCTTCGAAAAGTTACACAGGCAGTGAGATATGCAATGCCAAAGAGCGCATGAAAATATTCGATATGACTGGTCAATTGGCAGTCTAAGTCTAATCTCCCCTTTTCCCGCTGAATTAGTCATGCATATTGAATTTGTCACCGATACTTACCCTCCCGATATCAATGGGGCGGCGAAAACACTATCCTATCTGGTGACATACTTGAGGACTGAGGGGCACAAGGTCACCATCATGGGGCCCCATCCAGAAAGCGAACTGAAGATGGCCTCCATACGGGTGCCTAAGTATGCCTCTGTAAATTTAGGGCTCATCACTCAATCCCGCCTCAGAAAGCACTGGCAGAAAAGCCGGCCAGATATGATCTACATTGCTGGTGAAGCTTTTCTCGGGTCTGCCGCGGTAAAGGCGGCATCGCAATTAGGGATTCCAGCAATCGCAGGTTATCACACCAACTACGATCAGTATGCGGCAAACTGGAAAATGAAGTTTTTAGCGGCGCGGGCCACGCGCTATATGATCAATTTTCACAGGCGTGCCACGGCAACAGTTGTCCCCTCTGAGTCCGTGATGAATGACCTGCAAGAACTTGGCTACAATAATTTGCATGTCTTGGGCAGAGGGGTCGATGCTGAGCTGTTCCATCCATCAAAAAGGAGTCTGGATCGCAGGGCTGAGTGGGGTGCGGAATCCAATACTCCTGTCGCGCTCTTTGCCTCAAGGATCTCCCCTGAAAAAAACCTCACCTTGCTCTCTCAAGCATTCAAAAAAATGCAGCAGCTTAATCCGGATACACGCTGTGTCATTGTTGGAGACGGGCCATCTTACAAGCGATTCAAAAGAGAAAACCCAAACGTGATTTGCTACCGCTTTAAACATGGTGATGAGCTCGCTGAAATTTATGCGTCAGCTGACATTATGGTATTTCCGAGCCTGACGGAAACCTTTGGCAATACGGTGACGGAGGCCCTCGCCTCTGGGCTGGTGGTTGTGGCCTATGACTATGCTGCTGCACAGATGCACATCGAGCATGAGGTCAATGGACTGCTGGCGGACTACGGCAACGAGCAGCAGTTTTTGCAAAATTGCGATCAGGCGATGCGGCTTGTATCCGGCGACTCGCTGAGAACTGCCGCTCATCGTAGTGTAAGCAACTTGACCTGGGATAGCGTCGCCGCGCGTCTGGTAGATATTGGGGGTAAGCTTATTGAAACTCAGAACGACTTGGGCGAGTAGCAGTCAGTCGACCGCCTTATTCCTCAAGCTGCTGGATGCCGGTAAGTTGCGCATCCCTCCAAATTTGTTTGCTGCCATTGCCATCGGCGCGGTTGCCGTTGAACTCGGTGAGCTTGACGCCGTGGTGGGTGAGAATGCCCGCTTCATTGTTGGCGTTGGTAACATTTTCGTTGAGGTAGACTTCGGTCTCAGGGCCACGTGCGACGATGCCGCTAAGCAGGTTTTTCTCGCAGGTATTGGCTGTAATATTGGCGGAAATTCCTGCAGACAATAAAATGCCAGCCTCTCTGTTACTCGAGCAGGTGTTAGAGGTGAGATTCACCGCTGTGCTTATCCCCTGCACGCCCATGGCGACAATGCCACAAAGCCCATTTTTGAGCGCCTTGCTATTGGTCACATTGCCACTGCCCCCCTTCCAGAACCCGATGCCATGTTGAAGGTTTTCTTGGCACCAGCTGTCGATGATCTCTGCACTGCTGCCCTGCCCGTAAATAGAAATGCCATCCCATCCTGCCTCGCTAATTTTACAGCTTATGATCTTCACCTGAGCGCCATCCATTACAGCGATGCCGTGCCCAGCGGTGTATTCGATTTTGCATGAACTCACGGTGGTGTCCTTGGCTTGAATGGTGATTCCTGAGAAGCGGTCCTTGCTATGATCAAAACCAAGGTGTCTAAGCTCAAAGCCGCTAATATGGGTGCCTATAGCTGTTGGGGTGACGGTTATCAATGCGGCTTCTGCTGCTGGCAACTCGATAATGGTGCCGCCCTCAGGGTTGCCGCTTAGCTTTATGGGGCGATCAATGTAGATAGGTAATTTGTATTTACCGGGGGCTACACGGATGATGTCACGCGGTCGGGCGGCGGCGATAGCATCGGGAATCGTTGCGTAGTCTTGTGGCACTCTTAGCGCACGAGCATAAGCGCCCATTTTTTTATAGGTGCCCATGATTTTTGCTGATTTCGGGCGCAATCTGCTGGCCTCCTCGAGAAGTAACACTGCCTCGGCGGAATACTCGCCGTTATCGAACTCGATAGCTTGTTGATACAAAGCCTCTGCTTTTTCATGTCGCATCCGAGTTTCGTATTCTTGGCTTTTGATGCTGTCGGTAAAAATTGAGATGTTGGCATTTTTAGGGTCCCGCTCCCTCAGGGTCGCCAGTGCTTTTTTGGCAGAGGGCATATCCCCAGAGTCGATCGCATCAGACACGGCTGACATCATGACCCACAGTTCTTGTTTTTTGCGTTCTCTGATAATGATCAGTAGTTTTCGCTGTGCGATTTCATTCTCTGGGGCGATAGCGATCACAGATTTGGCAAGATCTGCCGCCTCATCCCAGCGCCCGGCCTCTAGCGCTGCCTGACTCTCGCCGAGGGTGTAAAAAATTTGTTGATTGCGTTCCTCGACCTTGCCTTTCTCAATGGCTAGGAATCCGTTTGTTGCCAATTGAGAGCCCGGTGAAAGCGCCTCGATCTTTCTATACGCATCTTCCGCTTTAGTCCACTGGCGAGCGGTAACGGCAGACAGCCCAGCAGCCCGAAGCTCAGAGATGTCGGACTTCACCTTCATTTCAACATACCACTCATTTTGATACCATTGATAGCCCCACCATCCTGCAGTGCTCAGTGAGCATATCAGCAAGAGCACAACGATGAAGTCGGTGTTTGGGCGTAGTTTTTGTTTGCCGACAACAACCCTTAGCGCGGCCTCATACTCGAGTAGCTCTTGCTGATAACGGAATTTAAGTTCTTCCGATGGAGCGTTGTTTATGAGCTCTTGTTTGTATTCCCGTGTTTCATCAAAATCAGACAAAAAAGCACTCGGCTTATCCTCAGGGGCAAGCCCTAGAGTTTTACGTGCTTCTGAGTTTTTCATTTGAGATGAATGACGGAGTTATAATGTTTGCTAGTCGCTGAATCTCTGAGCGAGCGGCACACGTCGCCCCATACCGAAGGCCTTGGATGTTACCCTAAGCCCAGGAGCTGCTTGAAAGCGTTTCCACTCGTTGAGGTTGACACGCCGTTGAATCCAACGAACTAAATTCTCATCAAAGCCATGATCCTTGATGATCGCTGCTCCAGAGAGGTGCTTTTCAACGTAGAGCTCAAGAATGGCATCCAGTGTCTCATAAGGAGGCAAGGTATCTTGGTCTTTCTGGTCGTGGCGTAATTCAGCGCTGGGTGGCTTATCGATGGTATCCCACGGGATGATCTCCTCGTTGCGGTTGATCCAACGAGATAGAGCATACACCTGAAGTTTGGGCAGGTCGCTTATCACGGCAAGTCCGCCACACATGTCGCCATACATGGTGCAATAACCCACCGCGAGCTCACTCTTGTTACCCGTAGTCAGCAGCAGTCGCCCTGTCTTGTTGGATAGCGACATCAGGAATAAACCGCGGATGCGTGCCTGCATGTTTTCCTCAGTAAGGTCCTCTGGCAGGTCGCCGAAGACCGGGCTCATGGCGGCCTTCACTGATCCGAAGGCGTCCTTAATGGGCACGCTATCGCAGCGCATCTTCAGCTTGTTGGCGAGTTCGATGGAGTGATCCACACTGCCGCTGGATGAGTATTCACTGGGCATGGTTAAGCCGTGCACATTTTCGGCTCCCAGCGCCTCAGCCGCGATCACGGCGGTCAAAGCAGAGTCGATGCCACCACTGAGGCCAAGGCAAGCTTTAGAAAAACCGCATTTTTGTGCGTAGTCACGCAAACCAAGGACCAAGGCATTATAACATTCTTCCGCCGAGTCCATGGGCTTTAGCTTGCTGGACTCATCACCCTTCAGGGAGGTGTCAACCACGAGGCACTCTTCCTTGAAGGCTGGTAGTGAGCCGAGAGGAAGTCCTTCAGCGTCAAAAGCGGCAGAGTTGCCATCAAAAATCAGCTGGTCATTACCGCCAATGCAATTGCAGTAGACTAGTGGGGCATTTATTTCCCGAGCGACTTTACGCAGCATCGCAGCTCTGCCCTCTGGCTTGCCCATGCTGTAGGGAGAGGCGCTTAGGTTGAGCATGACGTCGATGCCATGCTTGGACAATTCAAGGGCCGGATCATCCTTATAAAGTGGCCGGTGAAGGAAATCCTCCGTCCAGATATCTTCACAGATGGTGATTCCGATTTTGACCCCCTGCCACTCGATCGGCTCAAAAGTATCTCCAGGCTCAAAGTAGCGACGTTCATCGAAGACGTCATAGGCGGGTAGTAAGGTCTTCCAGGTTTTGTTTACTATGTGCCCGTTACAGAGGAAAGCTGCCGCATTTCGAAAGGGTTTGCCGATAGCCTCTTCTGGGCATTGATCAACGTAACCGACAACAAGGGGGATGTCTTTGATTTCATCAGCGAGGTAGTCGAGTGCTTGCAGGCACTTCGGCACAAAATCAGCCCTAAAGAGAAGGTCCATGGGCGGGTATCCGACCAGCGCCATTTCAGGGGTAACGACCAGTTCCGCCCCCTTCTCAATGCATTCGCGATATGCAGCGAGAATACGTTTAGCGTTGCCGGGGAAGTCCCCTACAACGGCATTAATCTGAGCGATACCTATCTTCATATGAACGGCGAAAAGAATGAACAGCTATGTGCTGCTGATGTAAATGAAGATGCACAGAAACTTGAGTTGTTGGCAATGGATACTCTGTAAGAAGATGACCGCCGGCTACCAGAGCCCAAATTTACCTGTTTCTAGAGCATACCAGCCCATCAGTAGGTTGGCGACGCCGTGCATGACAATGCAAGCCAGAAGGCTCTTTGTCCGCACGGCAACCCAATACATGAGTGAGCCAAAAATCAAGGCTCCCAAGTAATCCACGGGCTGGTGAATGAGCATAAATGCTAAGGTTACCACGATATAAGATATCCACGCAGGTTTGCCGAACGGCACTTTCCAGTAATCTCGGTCCCTATCGAGTAAGAAGCGCATCAAAAAACCACGCCAAAATATCTCCTCAACCAAAGCCACAACGATAACAGCCCTGAAAAACCGCATGATTAATGAGGACCAATAGATGCCCTGATTGCCGCCAAACTTATCAGCGAGGTCCTGAGGGTTGAAGCCGTCCTCCCTGGGCATTACGCCAAGCCATTTGAGGATCCCTTCTTGTTTGCCCTCTAATTCTAGCCAGCTGTGAATCTGAGTCGGCAAAATCCAAAAAGCGATGCCGACAGCACCCATTAGAGCCCCAAATAATACCGGTTTTAACGACCATTTAATGCTATAGTTTTTACGGAAATATACAAGCAGAGCTATGACAATAAGTGACTGAGCCGGGTATTGCCATTGTTCTGGGTAATGCTGCCACCAAGGTGCTTCTGGGTGCTTCCAAACAGGCCAGCCTGTGAGCTGAAAAGGAGCCAGCAACACCATGAACACGGCCAAAGGCACAACGTGAGCCTTAGTGCGATCGTGTCTGATATCAGAGAGAAAGCTCATGAATAACTAGATCTAAAGAGAGCCCAAAAAGCGTTCCATTCTACTCATCGCGATTTTCAGCTCATCAAAGGATGTTGCATAGCAGCAACGAAGGAACCCCTCTCCTGCGGTGCCGAAGGCATCCCCTGGGACGGCGGCGACGTTCTCTGCCTCAAGAAGCTTGGTGGCGAAGTCCTTACTGGAAAGCCCGGTTGGTCGGATATCAGGGAAAACATAAAAAGCACCACCTGGAGCATGACAGTCGATGCCCATTTCATTGAGCCGCTTTACGGTGAAATCCCTGCGGTGATGGTAGCTTTCCCGCATTTCATTCATGGCAGCGTCTCCATTCTGCAGTGCTTCTAGGGCCGCAGCCTGGCTGGTAATCGGAGCACAAAGCATGGCATACTGATGGATTTTCATCATGGCCTCAATCAATGGTGCCGGGGCACATGCATAACCAAGGCGGAAGCCGGTCATCGAATACGCCTTAGAAAAGCCATGCAAAAGGATGGTGCGCTCCCTCATTCCTGGCAGAGCGGCGATGGAAAGGTGCTCTTTCTCGTCGTAGCGCAGCTCAGAGTATATTTCATCGGTGATCACGATGATATCATGCTTGATACAAAGCGCCGCGATTTTCTTGAGCTCGTCATCAGGCATCACCGCACCCGTAGGATTAGTGGGGAAATTAAGCATCAATACACGAGTTTTGGGCGTTATGGCGGCTTCTAGCATCTCAGCCTTGAGTGCAAAATCATCCCTTTTAGTCGTCGGCACATCAACACCTACGCCATAAGCTAAGCTGATACTGGGCAAATAAGACACGTAACAAGGAGTGTGATAAATCACCTCATCGCCGGGATCAATCAAGGCCCGCAGAGCGAGATCAATCGCTTCGGAAACCCCTACAGTAATCAGAATCTCTGAGGCTGCGTCATAATCGACGTGAAAAAAGTCATTCGCGTAACGGCTGATCTCCTTGCGCAGACTCATCAGTCCAAGGTTGGACGTGTAGCTTGTATGACCTTTCTCGAGCGAATAAATAGCAGCTTCCCGTATATGCCATGGTGTAGCGAAGTCTGGCTCACCGACGCCTAAGGAGATGACGTCATCGCGCCCTTGCACGAGCTCGAAAAAGTCACGAATGCCCGATCTTGGAATGCCCGCCACTTGACGGGAAATTTTACCTGTGTAGTCCATATTTCAGAGGGTTTATGGGCTGACGGGCAACCTGCCCTCAAGTTCCTCAGTTTCGAAGATGAAACCGTTTTCCTTGTAGGCTTTGAGGCGGAAATGGGTCGCGGTTGAAAGAATGCCATCGAGCGTGCTGAGCTTTTGTGAAACAAAGCTGGCGACCTCTCGCAGGTCCTTGCCCGATACAACCACCAGAAGGTCATAGCCGCCACTGGCTAAATAGCAGGATACCACTTGGTCAAAACGTGCAATGCGCATGGCAAGGCGATCGAATCCGCCGTCACGCTCAGGTGTTACGGTGACTTCAATAAATGCAGTCACCCCCGCCTCGCCAGCTTTTTCCTCATCAACAACAGCTTGATAACCGAGAATCGTGCCGTCTTTTTCCCGGGCACCAATACGAGTCGCGACTTCATCAGCAGACAAGTTCAAGGTTTCGGCCAGCTCCGCATCTGAATAGCGAGCTTTTGACTGCAGTAATGTAAGTAAAGGATCTTTCATGCGAAGCAATGCATGCCATAAAATCGGTCAATCGCCTAGACAAATACCAAGCGCGCGAGCGGTATCGACCATTTCACTATCAGGGTCGACAAGACGAAGTTTGTGTACTGCCTGCTCGATCGGTACTGAGCCCACATGATAGGCCTCGTAGCTCACCATGCGGCCAAATTTACCGGCTTCGATTAATTTCACGGCCTTAACCCCAAAACGAGCACCGAGAATGCGGTCGATGGCTGTGGGCGAACCTCCTCGCTGCAGGTGACCAAGGACACAAGAACGAGTCTCCTTGCCTGTTTTGGCGCTCAATTGATCAGCAACAATGTCGCCCGCGCCTCCCAGAGTGACTTCGCTAGCCCCACCTCGGTTTTTGGTCACTAATTGACCTCCTGATACACGAGCCCCTTCTGCAACGACAACGAGGGAGCTGCGTTTACCGTCTGCTTCACGCTGTTTGATGAAATCGGCCACCTTATCAATATCAAAATCAATTTCAGGGATGAGGATCGCATGAGCCCCTCCGGCAATGCCGCCCCAGAGAGCTATCCAGCCCGCATGACGGCCCATGACCTCGAGCACCATGATGCGTTTGTGGCTCTGCCCCGTTGTTTGCAGGCGGTCAAGAGCATCAACCACAGAGGTAACAGCACTATCAAAACCGAAGGTCATCGCCGTTGCCTGCAGGTCGTTATCGATTGTCTTCGGCACTCCCACAACATTGAAGCCTTCATGATTCATCTGCAGCGCTGTAGTTAGCGAACCATCACCGCCTATTACAATAAGAGCTTCAATACCAAGGTCGTTGACGTTTTTGCGGGCGGCATCGATGATGTCGCGTGGGATCTTGGCAATGTCCCCCTCCCCAACCTTAGCTGCAAAGTGTCCTTTGTTTGTTGTTCCTAGAATGGTGCCACCCAGCTTGGCAATGCCAATGGTGTCATTGGGAGTTAACTTGATGTAGTCGCCGCCATCAGGCAGCAGGCCTTCGAACCCATCGATAAAGCCGTAAACTTCCCAGCCCAGCTTATCGGCTGCGCCAACAACGCCATTAATCACCGCATTTAACCCCGGGCAATCGCCCCCACTATTTAAAACCCCTATTTTCATATTTAAAATTATCACAATGACTGATTCGGCACATCCGAATCGCATTGACTATATTATCATTCATACGGTGACGCTGTCACACCACGGCTTACTGCAAACGAGGGACTTGAATTAGCTCTCGTCCTTTAGATGACACCGTGAATCCTGACGCCGCCCACTGATCGTATAATGGCCATGCCTCCGTGATCAACTGCTTAGCTCGTGTTGTTCTGTCATGACTACCCAGAACAACCACCACGAGGTCGCGTTTTCTAATCTGAGAGCGAGAATCATCAATTTTCCGAACGACTGGGCTCCGATGAGCATTGAGGCTTATGCACTGGCCGGCAGTGGCACTCGTGTCAGCCTTGATGCCGTTAATGCCATATTCACCCAACAAGGGGTTGGAGTTTTTGAGCAGATACGAACGCTTGGCTCCGCTATTGTTGACAATAGTGACGGTCCGATTTGGCTGTTTGACATAAAAAGCAAATCCTACATCGCGCATTACATGAACACTAATGCGGGCTATATCGGAAGCTGTAGAGTATGCCCGCCTGCTGTCTGAATCCAGTCCATGAGCATTAGTAAACCGAGTGCGGCGCATGCCAAGTGACTTCGCCAGTTGGTTCATTTCATAAACAAATGTTTTTTTGGCATCACCCGCGAGCTGTCGTTTTTGTAGAATAGCCTGTCCGACATGAACAGAAAGAGTGTGTGCGGCAATGCTATCCGCGCTAAGTAGTGCTGCATAAAGAGCATCTCGCAGCTGGATCCTGTCACCAGGCATCAGTTGCATAGGATTAGGGCCCATCAAAAGAGAAGCGCACTGCGGAACGATAATGTATGATGAGAGGCTTGTTCCAGATAGGCTGGCCCAATCAAGGGTAACTCGTGCGGCTGCTATTTTGGTAAGTCCAGCGACAGGCCGTTTTTTTTCAGTGTTGTATGCAAGCAACACGCGGCCTGTATTAGCTTCCATAACAAGATAGCTCTCAGCGGCTTGACTGGAAATGGCGGAGCCTGTGAATAGGCTTAGGGCAAAAAGAGTTAAAAACTTCATATATCGTTTAATGAGGCGGTGCCGGCGCAAACATACTCGCAACCAGCTATCTGACAACCTTGTAATACTTTCTTGTAAATTTGAACTTAGAGCCTAGAGTGCGCCGTCAGGATTTTTCATGCACGTTATCACAATAGCTACTCCCACACCTTTTGAAGGCTCAAGATTCATTGCTCGAGCAAGGTGGAATTGTATACGTGCTTATCAAATGATCCGGCAGTCAAGAACCATAACGGCTGCTCAAGAAAACCTGGCAAACAAACAATCCGCTCTTCGCAGAGCAGGAGCACAAATCATGGCACCTAAGCCTGAATCACATTACGACAAGTTCGGCTGCGCACTAGAGGCGGCCAGTGCTTGCTTCTCTGGGCTTGCGAACGTCAGCTATGCAGATGCCGCCATGCCAATGTGCTCCACACAATACAAAACGACTTATAACAATGTCTCAAGAAAACAACAACAACTCCCACTCAAGTGGGGGGCAGGGCCGCCAAGGCGGCAACAATCGTAACAGAAACCAGAACCGTAATAGGAACCGCAATAGCAACCGCAATAGGAACCGCAATGGCAACAGCCAAGGCGGTGGAAGGTCCGGCAACCGCAGTAGTCAAGGTGGAGGTGGTCAACGCCGCCGTCAGCCGAAGCCTGCGCCATTAACCGCTTGGGAAAAAATCCTTAAGTTCCTGGGTTTATACAAGGCTCCTACAAGACCTCCTCGTAGACGTCCTGGAACAACCACCGAGAGCGCACCCAAAACGAACGTTCGTAACGCTCGTGGCAAACAGCAAGGCGAGAGGAAAAAGCAACCCAGCGGACCAGTTCCAGCTAAGGGCCGTGGCGCAGGTGAAAAAGGCAAGGATTTCCCTGTCGAAACACCACGCCTCTATGTGGGCAACTTATCCTACGATGCTAACGAGCACGATCTCGAAGAGCTATTCAAAGGAATCGGTACCGTCAAAAACGTAGAGATCATCTATAACCGACAGACTCACCGATCCCGGGGATATGGTTTCATCCAAATGCTCAATGTCGATGATGCGCAAAAAGCTGTTGAGGTCCTCCACGACCAACCTTTCATGGGTCGTGATATGATCGTCAATGGTGCCAGCTCTAAGCCTGCTGACACAGACCGGCCCTCTAATGACTCTGACCGCTCTCCTGGTAATGAATCGTCCGATTCGGAAGATAAGGACGCAGCAGCCACCCCAGCGGAGTAAAGCCAAGTGATCTAAGAACTATAATCAACTGACCCGCTTGTGAGTTTATCTCCAGGCGGGTTTTCTCTGCAAACTCTAGTCCACTCATGGAACAAGCGATTTATGTATGTGGCCCGACGGCATCGGGCAAATCCTCTTTGGCCATCGAGCTCGCTTGCTTGTTGGATGGGGAAATCGTCAATGCTGACGCTTATCAGCTTTATCGCGGGTTGGAAATCATCTCGGCAGCACCAGATGCTTCTGAGCTAATCTGCGCCCCTCATTGCCTCTATGGTGTGCTGGAGCAGGAAGAATTATGTGATGCCATGCAATTTCGTAAGATGGCACTCACGGCAATCGCAGAAATACAATCAAGAGGAAAGCTGCCAATCATCACCGGCGGCTCAGGCCTATACCTAAAGTTCTTGAGCCATGGGCCGTCTCCGGTCCCCACTGGTGATGAAGCATTGCGCGAACAATTAGCTCTCGAGAGTGATGATGCCCTGGTTGCCAGACTATGTGAGATTGATCCAGAGGGCGCCGAGCTTACCAATTTGAAAAATCGCCGCTACGTCATGCGGGCACTTGAAATTTGCCTCCTCTCTGGTCGTAAGATGTCAGAGCTCAAAAATGACTGGAAACATAAGAGTGATGCTATCGAAAAAAATCTTCGTGGCGTTTATCTCCAATGGGACAAAGATCTACTACGAGATCGGATTAATCGACGTGTTGATGTCATGTTGGAATTGGGAGCCATCGAGGAAGTAGCGGCATTAAAGAATCCCTCTGCCACTTGCGAAAAGGCTATTGGTATTCCTCAGATCAAATCCTACCTGGCGGGCGAAATTGACCTTACTGAGTGTAAAGAAAGAATCGCCGCCGCCACCAGGCAGTATGCTAAAAGACAGCGCACATGGTTCAGCAAGGAAAACTGGCTCACCCCCTGTCCTATTGATCCTGATACTGTGATGAAGGATCTCGCAGAGGAACTTGCCCGCAAACTTTAATTCCGACTAATCCAGACGAAGCCCTCAAGGCGAGCTGGCTGCATCCTTCGCTTAGCCCCTTCGTAATGTTGAAAAGAAGAGTCTGATGAAATGCTGAGGCAGTAATTTAGCTGCATAAGCAGTCGCCACAAGAGAGACGCCGGCGAGAGCAGTGAACTGAAGACTGTGAGGCACATTGTATTTCGCCATTAAGGCCTGCGCAATCACAGCGAACAAACCTGAGATGCAGTCGAGCAGATTAAGTCCCGCTATGATTCGGCCACGTTTATCGGATGGGCATATGTCTTGCAGATATGCGTTAAGTGGAACTAACAAAGTAGCGCCCCCTGCCCCGGCAACGGCAATCCATATTTTAATCCAGGGGGATTCGATCGTCGTCAGGGCCAGTGCGACAGAACCAAATGCCATAAGAAAACCTCCTATCGGAACCAAACCCAGCTCGATATTTTTTCTGCAAATAAAGGAGCTAATCATGCCACCTCCGGCAATACCACCACTGGCAGCGAGCATGAGCCATGCAATATCGCTACCAAAGCCAACACCCCCACCTGAGGTATCCTTGCCCATCTGAATCGCTGCAAGGTTAAGAAAGCCTGCAAAGCCCCAGAAAAAAGCAATGCCTACAGCGCTCAGTCTTATTCTGCGATCAATGCAGAGATCTTTTAACTGCGCAAAATGCTCCCATAAGATCTTCAATTCAAATTTCCTTTTGCCCATTGCTGGTATTTTCTCAACACCATAAGAAAGCATGATGGTAGGAATCGCCGCCAGGGTAATGACCAATAGTGGAATGAGCGCAGCGTCCCAACCATTGGAAGCGGCTCCCGGGTGCCTAGATTCGAGCTCAACCAAATTAATATCGAACCACTTACTTGAAAGAATTTGACCGGCGCAGACCGCCAATACGACTGACATCTCCAGAATACCACTAGCAAACCCCAATCTACCATGACCGACTAACTCCTTCACAATACCCCTTTTGGCGGGACTAAGAATAACCGACTCTACAGAAAGTATGAAAAACCCAAAAATGGCCAGCCACAAACTCTGGTAATAGATGGCCGACAATATGCAGATGAAAACAGCGAACTGTAAAAAAATGGCCCCTCGGATAACACTGGTTTTGCTGTAACGATCCGATAGCCAACCAGCAATCGGAGCAAACATAATAAACGGGAGAACAATTAAGGCTCCCAGTATATACTCAAGACCGTTAGCCACCGGTATGCTGCTGGTGCTTGCTAGCAAGCCACCCAGAGGAATCAATAGAAACTGGGCTGCCTTGTCATTAAATGCATTTTGAGTCTGCAAAATTAACAAGCTATAGAACGACGCCCAGTTTCTGCGCGTAGGTCTGGATTGTGGTTGGTGACCAGTCACCCCGTATAAATGGCAGCCTACTCAAAAAATGCGAGCCTATCATTCAGGCTTTTTATCACCTTTCTCTCTAGCTTCACTCCGTGGCTTAATGGTCATTAGCTCGGCGTTTGTATTACGTCGGCCTAGGTTAATACCATGTCTTACAGGCTTGCATTGGGTCCCATTGCTTTATACTCATTGGCAGGTTGATTTAGCACCCTTATCCAGAATGAATTTTTTAAGACACCTGATACTGACCGCAATGCTCGTTATGCTTTGCAGTCATTGCGGTGGCCCAGGTAGTCCTAATGGCCTGCAACAAAGCCCCTACAAGGCATTGCATATAAATCCATTTAAGCCTGGAAACTATCACCATTTCCGAGCTCAAAAAGGCTATCCGAGGAATTACTCGATTTATAAAGACAGCAGGGTTCTGGCACAAACCAACGAGTCAAATTCAAGCATCAGGATCGATTTATCTGAGCAGAGAGCCTATCTAATGAATGATTCGAAATTGGCGATGGACTACCCTGTTGCAACTGGGCGGTCAGCTTTCCCAACGCCTCCAGGAAAGTATATGGTTCTTGAGAAAATCAAATCCGGAAAACGTTCTGCCACCTACGGTAAAATCTATGATGCGGATGGTGAATTGGTTAATGATGATGCCGACAGCAGAAAAGACCCAGTTCCTCCAGGGGGGAAATACGTTGGCGCTGAAATGCCTTATTGGATGCGGATCAGTTGGGATGGAATAGGAATGCACAAAGGGCGAGTGCCTCGCTACCCGGCATCACATGGATGTATTCGCACCTACTATAAAATTGTCTCCACCGTCTACTCGAAGGTCAAAGTAGGCACGCCGGTGACGATTGTCCCGTAGCAACATTATTCACGATGCTGGATTGAGCTCACATAAGCTCTACGCCGAACCGTTTCATGATCCACGCGGTGAGCACAAACAGCACGGCTGTGAGCACGCAGCTAGCGAGCAGGGTCCAGCCATAGTGAATGCCCTTGCGTAGCATCCACGGCATGAGCAAGAACATCGGCATGGTTGGAATAACATACCAAAATGTATACCATGCGTGGTTGGCTATCTTCTCTGTTTGCTGCTCCCCCTTGAGCTCAAAAAACATCCATGTCATCGCCAGCACGGTAACCATCGGTAATGCGGCTATGAGCGCGCCCAGTCTATCGCTGCGGCGAGCCACTTCAGAAATCAAAACAACTAAGCCCGCGGTGATCAGATACTTTAAAATAATAGGCATAAACTTCTCCTTGGAGTGAACTTATTACAGCGTATTGTATCGGCAGTATGCAAGCATATCCAGCCATCTTCATTTTTACTGTCGCTCTTTTAGGAGTCGCGTCGATCTCCTGCACGCCAAGCTCAGCAGTGAGCCCTCGCCAGCCTTTGGCGAAGGAGGGGCACCAACAAGCCCCAGGAATCAAGCTGTCCAATTCGGACAGACGGAAAATCGGCAATAAAATCTGGCAAAATGAATCTGGCGGAGCTGTTTCAGGCTTAACCCACTGGAACGTTGGTGAGGAATTTCCCTCAATGGGCATTGGCCATTTTATATGGTACCCCGAAGGATTCCACGGCCGCTGGACTGAGTCCTTTCCGCGTTTCATAGCTTACGCCAATCAACGCAAGCCACTGTCCATGCCTGAATGGGTAATAAACAGCAGGCATTGCCCTTGGCCTGACAAGGAGTCTTTCGCACACGATTTCAACGGTCCGAGGCTTCGTGCACTACGTCATTGGCTGACCAATAACGTATCCCTGCAAACCGATTACATCATTGAAACTAGCAGAGAAGCGTTGCCCAATATCATGAGCGCTGCACCAGCTCAGCAAAGAGGTGTCATCAAAGCCAACTATGACAAAGTCTCAGCCACAGCAAATGGTACTTACGCCCTTATCGACTACGTCAATTTTAAGGGTGATGGGACCAACCCTACGGAAAGATACAATCGCCAAGGATGGGGTTTGATGTGGGTCCTTGTTGAGATGCGGGATGTTCCAGCTGGGCATGCGGCAGCGGCTGAGTTCGCCGCAGCTGCTAAGCGCTGCTTGGATCGCCGTATTACCAATTCCCCACCATCAAGAGGAGAAAAACGATGGCGTGCTGGATGGCATAACCGATGTGACACCTACGCGAGAGCTTTCTAGCCGCATGCTGCTATGCAGCCCATGATTCAAGCTTCTCTATGGCAGCACAAATGTAGTCTCTCGAATGAGCTCAATCGGGCCCTTTGTGCGCATATCCCCCAAGCCATTCATAACCGGATTTGACATCATGATCTCGCCCTTCATTTCCATCCTGAGAGGAATTTGGTAGTCTAGCGATTGCAGCATTATTGACTTTCCGATGAGCTGCATCTCCTTGCCCTGTAATTCTCTGCCGAGAAGGTTAAAGCTAGTGAGTATCTCAGCGCAGTCGTAACCTTGGTGCTTAACCAGTGAGCGGAAAAAAACCTTGAAGGTGCCGTTCATTTCCTCAAGGCCTCCCGCATATGAGTTGAGCTTAGCCGGATCAACTTCCCAAGTATCACCAAGCTTGCGAGGAGAGCGACCGAAAATTACCCTGCTATTGAATCCCGCTATTTGGCGAGCCAGCTCATCAATATGGTTACGTTGATCTGGATTAGCTTCTGCACCATCGATCACACCCTGCCAGTTACCATCTGACTTAGTGAACATCATCGTTTGCCGATGCAAGGGGCCTTTTTCATTGGGTTGAGGTGCCGGCCTTCCATTGACGATTGCTCGTCCGGTGATCTCATCCTTCTTGAATTCCATCCTGATGCTGGTGTCGCTGATATAGTCTGAGACGTAGGCACGCTTAAACTCCTTGGTCATCAACCCGCTTATTTTCTGATCTCGTAGATTTGCATCTATGGATGCATTGAGGATCAATCTCGTTTCTTTAGTAGAAGCGGTGGCTCCAGCAGGAATCAGCCAATCCTGACTTGAGAGAATATGGGGCACATCGTGCAGGTCTTGGGCAACACCGTCCGCTTCATCCTTGTTACTAGCAGATGGTTTGTCTCCACATGTTGAAAGCAGGAACATCAGCCCGAGTGCTGTTAAAAAAATACGAAAGGTATATTTCATGAGCTTACGAAGATTGACTTCTACGAGGTCTTCGGCTCATCATTTTGCGTAATAGGAAGACCGGAACAGAGCTCATCACCGCGGCCATGAAGGCAATTTTTTTGCCGGGGTAGTGCCGTGCTTTGTTTTTTTGTATGGCAGTGAGCGCCTCTTCAACCACTTGCACAGCATCCACATAAACGGACTCCCCACCTGGTGTCACATTGGAAACCTCTTCACGCTGCGCTACCTGGCCAAAGCCTGTGTGAACAGGCCCAGGACAGAGCGCGAGCACCTTGATGCCATGGCCCATAAGTTCGATACGCAGAGCTTCCGAAAAGCTAGTCACATAAGCCTTGGTGGCAGCATAGACTGCAAAATCTGGAATGGCTAAGATACCGGCCAGTGAGCTCACATTGATGATGCTTCCTGACCCCTGCTTGATCATGCCAGCCAGCGAAGAATGAGTAAGGTGCGTGAGCGCTTCCATGTTGATGCGCATCATGGTTTCTACTTTTTGCCAGTCGGAGGATAAGAATTCTCCATAGTCCCCTATCCCTGCATTATTGATCAAAAAATCGGGTTCTAGCTTGAGGGAACGAATGGATTCTAAAACGCTTTCTCGTTGATCAATTTCAGTAAGGTCTGCCTGCAGGCAATGCACCTGAACACCCGGACTTGCAGCCTCTAATTGCGCAGCGAGTGATTTGAGCCGCTCTAAACGTCGAGCAACGAGGACCAGAGCCTTAGAGACTGGAGCTAATTGACGGGCAAACTCAGCACCGAGTCCAGATGAGGCACCGGTAATGAGCACACATCGATATAATGAAGTCGACGCCATAGAATGTCTATTTAAGCAACGGGCGGCTGCTGGTTATTTTTCGCATCGACCTTAATAACACGGAGAGGAAGACGCTGGATAACTTCCCCATCAATACTTACATCAATGAAGTAGACCCCTACCTCGGTAAACTTAAGCCCTTGCAGGTTCAGGATCAAGTTGCGGTGCAGGAACGGCACATCCTCAGGTAAGTCGACCGGCATATCTGCCTTGATCGGCATTTTGGCATCGATTGATTTTCCGTCACCATCAATGATATTGACTGTGAATTTATGCGCTCCGTTGTCCTCGGGAGTAATGCACAAGCGCAGAGCGAGGCAACAGTGAGGCTGAACGATAGGTAAAGCTGGAGCGGCCAGCACATCGATTGTTCCGGAAACAACCATTTTGCCATTATAGTCGGCGGCGAAGTCACAAAGGGTAGCGATTTGAATATCCATAATAAGAAGATGAGTAGGTTAAATGATGTTGATGGTAGAAGGTATTTATTGATTGCGGAGCGAGTGAGCAAGACCGCATCAAGAGTAATCAGAGGCTCTTAATTAGCTGTTCTCACCAGATTCAAGTTGGTCGAGCCGTGCGCGTAGATTTTTGACTTCCTGAGCTAACTTGGGCAGGCGTGCTATGTGAGCGAGTTTTTTTTGCTCCTCC
>Ga0206128_1001540_pt1 | contig 22504 bp, 20 predicted proteins | sample Helgoland_Spring_7_FD_148601 | JGI IMG/M metagenome (GOLD analysis project Ga0206128, IMG submission 148601) | Pelagic subsurface seawater microbial communities from Kabeltonne, Helgoland, North Sea - Helgoland_Spring_Bloom_20160426_1 | ecosystem: Environmental > Aquatic > Marine > Epipelagic ... | reverse complement strand
AAAAATGGTTAACTATAAAACCAAAAATTAAATGCGTCAGCAGGTCAGTATATCATCGTATTGAGGACAAAAAATGAGGCTATTTGTAAGATAAAAATTACATTTGAAAAATTAAGTAAACTTTATAACTAGCTTTTGTATAAAATGTCGGAAACTCAAAATGAACTCTTCTCAGAAATAGCTGAAACAATTGCAACACTAGATATTAAAACAATATCCAAAAAAAGGACATTAATATTAAATGATTTAACAAAATATATTCAATTAAGAATAGCACAAAACAAAAAGGTATGTCTTACATTTATATGTACCCATAATTCACGAAGAAGTCATTTAGCTCAAGTTTGGGCACAAACAATTGCACATCATTTTTTAATTAAAAATGTATTTTGTTTTTCAGCAGGCACAGAAGCTACGTCAGTTTATCCGATTGTAATAGAAACACTAAAAGACTGTGGATTTAAAGTTAACGTAAAGTTAGGCGAAAAGAATCCTGTTTATGCAATACAGTTTTCAGATCAGAGTAATCCAATAAACTGCTTTTCCAAAACAATAGAGGATAAGAGGAATCCAAAATCAGAATTTTGCGCAGTAATGACTTGTGCTGAAGCTAACGAATATTGTCCTATGGTAACAGGAGCTGAAATTCGTGTACCAATAACGTATGAAGATCCTAAAGCTTACGACAATTCCACTATCCAAAAAGAAAAGTATAATGAAAGGAGTATTCAAATTGCTACTGAAATGTATTATGTATTCTCAAAAGTTGTAGCAAACTAAATCTGCAACTAGATTAATAAAAACAACGATCACATTAGTTCCAATCTGTAATCTTTAAAACTTAGATAAAACGTAAATTGCGTAACTAAAATCTATAATAACCTCTTCATAGCTTTTAAGTAAAAACATGTCTAAGTTACCAAAAGAACATAAATTTATTGATCTTTCTGATTACGGAAGACCTATTGCAAGAGTTATAGCGATTTCGTTGAAAAACACAAGTTTTACTCCCATACACGTTACAATTTGGTTTATCATAGCTGGGCTAACAGCCGTATACTGTATGATAAATGGATACCATTATCTAGCAGGATTTTTTTTAATTGTAAAATCAATTTTAGATGCTGCAGATGGAGAGTTAGCTAGAGTTAAAAACACACCTTCGTATACAGGTCGTTACTTAGATTCAGTAGCAGATATAATTTTAAATGCATTGTTTTTTATAACAATAGCTTACCTAACAAAAGCTTCATTCATCATCTGTTTTTCAGCATTCTGTGGATTGCAAATACAAGGAACACTTTACAATTATTATTATGTTATTTTAAGAAACAAATTTGACGGAGATACGACAAGTCGTGTGTTTGAAAATGAAACTCCTAAAGCCTTGAAAGGTGAAAAGCAAAGATCTGTCACAATTCTTTTTAGTCTGTATAAAATCTTATACGGTGTTTTTGACCGAATAATATATGCTATAGATTCAAAAGCAAGCAAAGGAGAGACTCTACCAAAATGGCTAATGACATCCGTTTCAACTTTTGGATTAGGATTTCAGCTACTAATTATTGCAATAATGCTAGCTACAGGCTTGATATCATATATTCTAAATTTCTTTTTAATCTACACCGTAATGGTATTTGTATTTGTGGGGATTAGGAAAGTATTCTATTAAATAAATTTGATTTACGTTATATTTTTAAAGTAGCAAACAACAGGTAATTTGATGAACATACCATTATAAATATTGGTAAATCTAAATTATCAAACTAAATAAATGAGTCAATTAATTTAAACAAAAAAAAGCCTCGAAAATCGAGGCTTTTTTTTTGTTTAGGCTTCTGCTTTTGGCCCACCAAATGATAAAGGAACTTGCTGTTGCTTTCCAGTATCTTTGATGTCACCATATTGAGACTGGTACTTTTTAATATTTTCATTTAAAGCTGCAAGCAATCTTTTAGCATGTTGAGGAGTTAAAATAACTCGAGATTTCACTTTAGCCTTTGGCATACCTGGCATCATAGAAATAAAATCTAAAACAAATTCAGTTGGAGAATGATTCACTACTGCTAAATTAGAATAGAAACCCTGAGCTAATTCCTCAGGGAGTTCTATACTAACTTGTTTATTTTCTTTTTTATCTACCATTAGTCAGCTATTGTTTCAGTTACCTCTTCAACTTCTAAGGACTCTTCTTGACTCTGTTGAGCCTTAGATGTTAATGCAGCCAACTGAATTTTGCTACCAACAACCATTTCGCCGTACTTCTTAAGACCTGTACCAGCTGGGATTTTATGACCAACAATTACATTTTCTTTAAGACCTTGTAAATAGTCAACCTTACCATTAACAGCAGCCTCATTTAAGACTTTAGTTGTTTCTTGGAAAGAAGCAGCTGATAAGAAACTCTTTGTTTGTAATGAAGCTCTAGTTATACCTTGAAGAACAGAAGTAGATGTTGCAGGAATAGCCTCTCTAGCAACTACAGTCTTAAGATCTTTACGCTTTAACATAGAGTTTTCATCCCTAAGTTTACGAATAGGAATAATTTGTCCAGCCTTTAAGTTTTCAGAATCACCAGACTCTTCAACATACATTTTACCAAACATCCAATCGTTTTCTTCAATGAAATCGTTTTTATGAACTAGATTATTTTCTAAGAAGCGAGTATCACCCGCATCGTTGATCATAACTTTACGCATCATCTGACGAACAACAACTTCAAAGTGTTTATCGTTAATCTTCACACCTTGAAGACGATAAACTTCCTGCATCTCATTTACCAAGTACTGTTGAACAGCAGTTGGCCCTTTAATAGCAAGAATTGTTTTTGGAGTTATTGCTCCATCAGATAAAGAAGTACCTGCTTTTACAAAATCGTTTTCTTGAACTAAGATTTGCTTAGAAAGAGAAACTAAATACTTTTTAACTTCACCCGTTCTAGACTCAATGATTACCTCACGATTACCACGCTTAATTTTGCCATAAGACACAATACCATCGATGGCAGCCACAACAGCCGGATTAGACGGGTTACGAGCTTCAAATAACTCAGTAACACGCGGAAGTCCACCAGTAATATCACCAGCTTTTGCAGTACTACGAGGCATTTTTGCAATAATAGAACCCGGCTCCATCTTATCACCTTCGCTAACCACAATGTGGGCACCTACAGGTAAATTATATGATTTAGTAGAACCGTCTTTACCTGTTGACTTAACAAGTATAGTAGGAATCATTTTTTTATCTCTAGTTTCTGAAATAACCTTTTCTTGGAAACCAGTTTGTTCATCAATTTCAACTCTAAAGGTGATACCCTGAGCTAAATTTTCAAATTCTACTTTACCAACAGTCTCAGATAATATTACTGCGTTGTAAGGATCCCATTCACAAATTACAGCTCCTTGCTTTAATTTATCTCCATCTTTAGCAAACATTGTTGCTCCGTAAGGGATGTTATTAGTAGCTAGTGTAATTCCTGTCTTAGGATCGATTAATTTCATTTCGGCAGTTCTACCAATAACAATAATTGAATCCTTCCCTTCTGAATCTTTACCTTTTACAGTTCTTAATTCATCAATTTCTAAGGTACCATCAAATTTAGCTGTAAGAGATGACTCTTCGGCTGTGTTAGATGCTGTACCCCCAACGTGGAACGTACGAAGTGTTAATTGAGTACCTGGCTCACCAATAGATTGAGCAGCAACTACACCAACAGCTTCACCTTCACCAGCCATTCGGTTGGTAGAAAGATTTCGACCGTAACATTTGGAGCATATACCTCTCTTGGTTTCACATGTTAGAGCAGATCGAATTTCAACCATTTCTATAGGTGAGTTACCTATAGCTTCACCAATTTCCTCGGTAATTTCACCTCCCGAGGCAATTAGTAATTCTCCTGTAAGAGGATGAATAACATCGTGAAGAGAAGTTCTACCGATGATTCTCTCAGCGAGTGTTTCAACAATATCTTCATTTTTCTTAAGAGCAACACCTTGTAATCCACGTAGTGTACCACAATCAACTTCAGATACAATTACATCTTGAGCTACGTCAACCAATCGACGTGTTAAGTAACCTGCATCGGCTGTTTTAAGTGCTGTATCTGCAAGACCTTTACGAGCACCGTGAGTAGAAATAAAGTACTCAAGAATTGAAAGACCTTCCTTGAAATTTGAAGTAATTGGATTTTCAATAATTGCACCACCTGTAGATCCAGATTTTTGAGGCTTGGCCATCAATCCACGCATACCAGATAATTGACGAATTTGTTCTTTCGAACCACGGGCACCAGAATCAAGCATCATGTAAACTGAGTTGAAACCTTGTTGATCGTTTATCAAACGATCCATAGCATGCTCTGTTAATTCTGAATTCGTTTTGGTCCAAACATCAATAACTTGATTGTAACGTTCGTTGTTGGTAATTAACCCCATATTGTAACTATCAGTAATTGAAGAAACTTGATCCTTCGCACTGATAATCATGGCATCTTTTTGATCTGGAACAATAATATCTCCTAAAGAGAAAGATAAACCACCTTTAAATGCCATATGGTAACCTAACAACTTCATGTCGTCAAGGAATTTGGCCGTTGTTGGGATATCTGTTTCTTTTAGAATTTTACCAATAATATTTCTAAGCGCTTTTTTTGTTAGCGTTTCGTTAACAAAACCAACCGTCTCAGGAACTACATCATTAAATAAAACTCTACCTATGGTAGACTCAATAATTTTCTTTACCAATACGCCATCCTCTTTAATATGAGTACGAACCTTGATAACGGCATTTAACTCTGCTTTCTTTTCGTTGTAAGCAATTCTTACATCTTCTGAAGAATAGAAAGTTAAACCTTGACCTAGAATAGTTTTTTGCTTGTCTGTTTTACGAGGCTTAGTCATATAATATAAACCCAATACCATATCCTGAGATGGAACCGTAATAGGAGCCCCATTAGCAGGATTCAAAATATTGTGAGAACCTAACATTAACAACTGGGCTTCTAAAATTGCCGCAGGACTTAATGGTAAGTGAACAGCCATTTGATCACCATCAAAATCGGCGTTAAAAGCCGTACAAGCTAATGGATGTAACTGAATTGCTTTACCCTCAATTAATTTTGGTTGGAAAGCTTGTATTCCTAATCTGTGGAGAGTAGGAGCACGATTCAATAATACTGGATGTCCTTTAATTACGTTTTCTAATATATCCCATACTACAGGATCTTTTTTATCGATAATTTTCTTAGCAGACTTTACCGTTTTTACAATACCTCTTTCTATTAGCTTGCGCACAATAAAAGGTTTGTATAATTCTGCAGCCATATTTTTAGGTATACCACACTCAGATAAAAGTAAGTTAGGTCCAACTACAATTACAGAACGTGCAGAATAATCAACACGTTTACCTAGTAGGTTTTGACGAAAACGTCCTTGCTTTCCTTTTAAAGAATCTGAAAGTGATTTTAATGCACGGTTAGACTCTGTCTTTACTGCAGATGCTTTACGTGTATTATCCAAAAGAGAATCTACAGATTCTTGAAGCATTCGCTTCTCGTTACGTAAAATAACTTCTGGAGCCTTAATTTCAATTAATCGCTTTAAACGGTTGTTACGAATTATAACACGACGGTAAAGATCATTTAAATCTGAAGTTGCAAAACGACCACCATCTAAAGGAACTAGAGGACGTAATTCTGGTGGAATCACCGGAACAACTTTCATTATCATCCATTCTGGTTTGTTCTCGATACGTGTATTTGCATCGCGGAATGCTTCAACTACAGCTAATCTTTTTAAAGCTTCTGTTTTTCTTTGTTGAGAAGTTTCAGTATTTGCCTTGTGTCTTAAAGTATAAGAAAGCTCATCTAAATCAAGTCCAGAAAGTAATGCTTCCAAAGCCTCTGCACCCATTTTGGCTACAAATTTTGTTGGATCATTATCTTCTAAATACTGATTCTCACGAGGTAAACGCTCAAGAGCATCTAAGTATTCTTCTTCTGTAAGGAACTGTAAATACTCTAATGGTGTACCTTCGTTATCTACTGCTCCACCTGCTTGAACTACTACATAACGCTCGTAGTAGATAATCATGTCAAGTTTCTTAGTAGGTAAACCTAAAAGGTAACCAATTTTGTTTGGTAAAGAACGGAAATACCAGATGTGCGCAACAGGAACTACCAAATTGATATGTCCCATACGATCTCTACGTACTTTTTTCTCTGTTACCTCAACACCACATCGGTCACAAACAATACCTCTATATCGGATACGCTTGTATTTACCACAGTGACATTCATAATCTTTTACCGGACCAAAAATACGTTCACAGAATAATCCGTCACGTTCTGGTTTATAGGTTCGGTAATTAATAGTTTCAGGTTTTAAAACCTCACCACTAGATTCTTCCAAAATAAATTCTGGAGACGATAAACTAATCGTAATGTTAGTAAAGCGTTTTGGTTCTGGTGTATTGTCTCTCCTTCTCATTGCCATATACTGAAGAAATTAGTTTTTATAAGGAGTGTTCATAGAACACTCCTTCTGAAATTATTACTATTGTAAAGTGATTTTTAATCCTAAACCTTTCAATTCATGTAAAAGTACATTGAATGATTCAGGAAGTCCTGGTTCTGGCATCGCTTTTCCTTTCACGATTGCTTCATATGTCTTAGCTCTACCAATAACATCATCAGACTTAACTGTGAGTATTTCACGTAAGATATTAGATGCTCCATAAGCTTCAAGAGCCCAAACCTCCATTTCACCAAAACGCTGACCACCAAATTGGGCTTTACCACCCAATGGTTGTTGCGTAATAAGTGAGTAAGGTCCGATAGAACGAGCATGCATTTTATCATCTACCATGTGGCCTAATTTAAGCATATAAATTACACCAACAGTTGCAGCTTGATCAAAACGCTCACCGGTACCACCATCGTATAGATAGGTATGTCCAAAGTCTGGAATACCAGCTTCTTTAGTCAATTCTGTAATCTCATCAAGTGAGGCACCGTCAAATATTGGAGAAGCATATTTCCTTCCTAATTTTTGACCAGCCCAACCTAATACCGTTTCATAAATTTGACCTATATTCATACGGGATGGTACACCTAGAGGATTTAAAACAATATCAACAGGTGTTCCATCTTCAAGAAATGGCATATCTTCATCTCTTACGATACGAGCAACAATACCTTTGTTACCGTGTCGACCAGCCATTTTATCACCAACTTTTAACTTTCTTTTCTTTGCGATGTAAACTTTAGCAAGTTTAAGTATACCAGCAGGCAACTCGTCACCTACGGAAAGTGTAAACTTCTTACGTCTTAAAACACCTTTAAGGTCGTTAAGTTTGATGTTGAAGTTGTGAATTAAATCGTTTACAAGTGAATTTTTCTCCTTTTCAGTAGTCCATCCATCTGTAGATATCACAGAATAATCATCAATAGCGTTTAACTGCTTTTGAGAGAACTTCTTACCTTTTGGTATAACAACTTCACCCAATTCATTAACAACACCTTGACAAGTTTTACCTGCTACAATGGTTATTAACTTTTCAATTAATATAACTTTAAGTTTGGCAGCATCTTCAGAAAAATCTGCTTCTAAAGCTAGAATAATTTCTTTATCGGCTAGACGAGACTTTTTATCCTTGATAGATCTTGCGAACAATTTTTTGGTAAGTACAACACCATGTAAAGAAGGTGAAGCTTTAAGAGATGCATCTTTAACATCTCCTGCCTTCTCTCCAAAAATAGCTCTTAATAGCTTCTCTTCTGGAGAAGGATCTGACTCACCTTTCGGAGTTATTTTACCAATAAGAATATCTCCAGGAGTAACATGAGCACCAATTCTGATAAGACCATTTTCATCTAAATCTTTTGTTGCTTCTTCAGAAACATTTGGGATGTCTGGAGTTAGTTCTTCAGAGCCCAATTTAGTTTCTCTTACATCTAGTGTATATTCGTCAATGTGTATAGAAGTAAAAATATCTTCTCTTACAACACGTTCAGAAATCACAATAGCATCCTCAAAGTTATACCCATTCCATGGCATGAAGGCTACTTTCATGTTTTTACCTAAAGCTAATTCACCATTTTGAGTGGCATAACCTTCGGAAAGAACTTGACCTTTGGTAACTCTTTCTCCAACTTTAACAATTGGTCGGATATTTATACTGGTACCTTGATTGGTTTTTTGAAATTTAGTTAAATTGTACTTAACCGAATCTTCATCAAAACTAACCAAACGTTCTGAATCAGTTCTATCGTATTTGATGACAATACTAGTAGCATCAACATATTCAACCAAACCAGCATCTCTAGCGTTTACTAATACTCTAGAATCTGATGCCACACGTCCTTCTAATCCAGTACCTACAATTGGTGATTCTGGTCTTAACAAAGGAACTGCTTGACGCATCATATTTGAGCCCATCAATGCACGGTTTGCATCATCGTGTTCCAAGAAAGGAATTAAGGATGCAGAAATAGAAGAAATTTGATTGGGTGCAACATCCATGAAATGCAAGTTTTTAGGCTCAGTAACAGGGAAGTCACCAGTATCTCTTGCTTTTACAAAATCATTAACGTAAGTACCTGTCTTAGTTATCGGAGCATTAGCTTGTGCGATAACTTGATCTTCTTCTTCTTCAGCACTAAGATAAGCAGGGATTGTTTTCAAATCAACAACACCATCTACCACTTTCCGGTAAGGTGTTTCAATGAATCCCATTTTATTAACCTTAGCAAAAACACATAAAGAAGAAATTAGTCCAATATTTGGACCTTCAGGAGTCTCGATCGGACACAATCTACCGTAGTGTGTGTAGTGAACATCACGAACTTCGAAACCAGCACGTTCTCTGGATAAACCTCCAGGTCCAAGAGCTGACAAACGACGTTTGTGGGTAATTTCAGCTAGTGGATTGGTTTGATCCATAAACTGAGAAAGTTGGTTTGTACCAAAGAAGGAATTAATTACCGAAGACAACGTCTTAGCATTTATCAAATCAATAGGAGTAAATACTTCATTGTCACGAACGTTCATACGCTCGCGAATGGTTCTAGCCATACGTGCTAATCCAACTCCAAATTGATTGTTTAATTGTTCTCCTACTGTACGAACTCTACGATTACTAAGGTGGTCAATATCATCAACCTCAGCTTTAGAATTTACAAGTTCAATAAGGTACTTGATTATTAAAATTATGTCTAACTTAGTAAGTGTAGCTTCGTCAAGACCAAGATCAAGATTTAATTTCTTGTTGATTCTATAACGACCTACTTCTCCTAAGCTATATCTTGTTTCAGAGAAGAATAACTTATCGATTATACCACGAGCTGTTTCTTCATCAGGCGGCTCCGCATTACGAAGTTGTCTGTAAATATGCTCAACAGCTTCTTTCTCTGAATTGGTTGGATCTTTTTGTAATGTGTTGTGAATGATTGCGTACTCAGAAGCTTCAGCATTTTCCTTATGAAGCAAAATAGTTTTAACACCAGCTTCAATAACAATATCAACATGTTCTTTCTCTAGAACGATATCACGGTCAAGTAAAACTTCGTTACGCTCAATAGATACAACTTCACCCGTATCTTCATCCACAAAATCTTCGAACCAAGTTTTAAGTACACGAGCCACAAGCTTGCGTCCTAAAACTCTCTTTAAACCTGCTTTACTTACTTTAATTTCGTCAGCAAGATCGAAGATTTCTAAAATATCTTTATCGCTTTCATATCCAATTGCGCGCAATAGCGTAGTTACAGGTAACTTCTTTTTACGATCGATGTAAGCATACATCACAGAATTGATATCGGTTGCGAATTCTATCCAAGAACCTTTAAAAGGAATTACTCTGGCAGAATATAATTTGGTTCCATTTGCATGGTAACTTTGTCCAAAGAAAACTCCAGGAGAACGGTGTAATTGTGAAACACAAACACGCTCAGCACCATTAATAACAAAGGTACCTCTAGGAGTCATATAAGGGATTGTACCAAGATATACATCTTGCACAATCGTTTCAAAGTCTTCGTGTTCAGGATCCGTACAATAGAGCTTTAATCGAGCTTTTAACGGAACACTAAAAGTTAAACCTCTCTCAATACATTCGTCGAGTACATAACGAGGTGGATCTACAAAGTAGTCCAGAAACTCGAGTACAAAATTATTACGTGTATCGGATATCGGAAAGTTTTCACTAAAAACTTTAAAGAGACCTTCGTTTTCTCGGTCTTCAGATTTTGTTTCCAACTGGAAAAAATCCTCAAATGACTTTAATTGAATGTCCAGAAAATCAGGATATTCTAATTGAGATTTGATGGATGCAAAACTGATTCTTTCGCTTGATTTTGTCTGAGCCAATGGACAAAAATTTAAATGAAAAATAAATGGACTAATCTTAACCACAAAAGGGTTTAGTCTTCAAATCGAAATTTGAAGCCTAAACCTTGAGTCTTTTGAGTATGAAATATTACTTCAACTCTACCTCAGCACCTGCAGCTTCTAATTGAGCTTTAAGGGCTTCAGCCTCGTCTTTTGCAATACCTTCTTTCAATGCAGCTGGTGCACTGTCAACCATTTCTTTAGCTTCTTTAAGACCTGAACCAGTTAATTCTTTAACTAGTTTTACTACAGCTAGCTTAGAGCTACCTGCTGCCTTAAGGATAACATCGAATTCAGTTTGCTCTTCAGCGGCGTCTCCACCTGCTGCAGGACCTGCTACAGCAACTGCTGCTGCTGCTGGCTCAATACCGTATTCGTCTTTTAAAATAGTTGCTAATTCGTTAACTTCTTTTACAGTTAGGTTAACTAATTGCTCAGCGAAATCTTTCAAATCTGCCATGATTATGTGTTTTTGTTTGTTAATTCGTTTATTTGGAAATCGAGTGCGTACTAATTATTGAGCACGTTCTTCTAAAGTCTTCATTAGACCAGCAAGCGTATTTCCACCTGATTGTAGGCCTGAAATTACGTTTTTCGCTGGTGACTGTAGTAACGTGATGATGTCTCCTATTAACTCTTCTTTTGACTTTAATTGCTCAAGAATTGCTAATTGATCTGCGGAGTAAACAGATTCTTCGACGAAGGCACCTTTAAATAAAGGCTTCTCGGCATTTTTGTTCTTTTTAAGAAACTCTGTAATGGCTTTAGCTGGTGCGTTAGCAGCATCAGAAAGCATCATAGAAGTGTTCCCTTTGAGAACATCATACAACTCGTCGTAATCTTTGTCACAAGATTCCATAGCTTTTCTTAATAAAGTGTTTTTCACTAATTGTAGTGCAACACCTTTACTAAAACAAAGTCTACGTAAATTGTTAGTTTGATCGGCATCCATACCTGAAATATCAGCTAAGTAAACATTTTTACTTTCGGCTAATAAAACGGATAATTTATCGATGGCTTGTTTTTTCTCTTCTCTTGTCATAACCCTAAGGTATTTAGATTAGCTAAGTCTAGTAAGACTTTAAATCAACTTTTACACCTGCACCCATTGTACTTGACATTGTAATACTCTTAATGTAAGCACCTTTTGATGAGGTTGGTTTTAGTTTGACAATTGTTTGGATTAATTCATTTGCATTGTCAGCAATTTTTGCAGCATCAAAGGATGCTTTTGCTACACCAGCATGAACAATTCCATACTTGTCAACTTTAAAGTCGATCTTACCAGATTTAACTTCAGTTACAGCTTTCGCTACATCCATAGTTACAGTTCCAGTTTTCGGGTTTGGCATTAATCCACGAGGCCCAAGGATACGACCTAAAGGACCTAATTTCCCCATGCAACTAGGCATGGTAATAATAACGTCAACGTCAGTCCAACCTTCTTTGATTTTCGCAACGTAGTCATCCAAACCTACATGATCAGCACCAGCAGCTTTCGCTTCTTCGGCTTTATCAGGAGTACAAAGAACGAGAACTTTTACGTCTTTACCTGTTCCGTGGGGAAGTGTAACAACACCACGAACCATTTGATTCGCCTTGCGAGGATCAACCCCTAAACGAATCGCTAAATCTACACTTGCATCAAATTTTGCAGAGGTAGTTTCCTTAACGATTGAACTCGCTTCGGAAATGTTGTATGATTTTGCTACATCAAATTTTGCAGCAACTTCTTTTTGTTTTTTAGTCAGCTTTGCCATGTCTTAATAAGATTAAGCAGAAGGAAATTCTCCTGTTACAGTGATACCCATACTCCTTGCTGTACCGGCAACCATTTTCATTGCAGATTCAACTTTAAAGCAGTTTAAGTCGGGCATTTTATCTTCTGCAATCGTACGAACTTGATCCCAAGTAACCTTGGCAACTTTCTTACGGTTTGATTCGGATGAACCCTTTTTTACTTTTGCTGCTTCCATTAATTGAACAGCCGCCGGAGGCGTCTTGATTACAAAATCAAATGACTTGTCAGCGTAAACAGTAATTGCAACAGGTAAAACTTTTCCAGCTTTGTCCTGTGTACGAGCGTTAAACTGCTTGCAGAATTCCATGATGTTAACACCTTTCGCACCTAAGGCAGGACCTACTGGTGGTGAAGGGTTCGCAGCACCGCCTCTAACTTGCAATTTAATGAGCCCAACTATCTCTTTTGCCATTATTCTTGGTTTTATTCTTGGTTAATAAACATCTTCAATTTGAGTTAGGAAGCATTATATATGAGTCACTCAAAACAGATATTTAATCTTTTAATTACTCTTTTTCAACTTGCATAAAGCTAAGTTCTAATGGTGTCTTTCTTCCGAAAATCTTAACCATTACTAATAGCTTTCTCTTTTCATCATTTATTTCTTCTACTACACCATTAAAACCGTTAAACGGTCCGTCTGTCACTTTAACGGTTTCTCCTACTACAAACGGAATATTCATTAGTTCATCAGACTCGGCTAGCTCGTCTACTTTACCTAATATTCTATTTACTTCAGACAATCTTAATGGCACAGGATCTCCACCTTTAGTAGCACCCAAAAAACCTATTACGCCAGTAATCGATTTTATTACGTGAACGACCTCACCAACAAGAGCTGCTTCAATCATTACGTAGCCTGGGAAAAAGTTTCGTTCCTTGCTTACTTTTTTACCATTTCTGATTAAGTAAACTTTTTCTGTAGGAACCAATATCTGAGCTACAAAATCTTGCATACCCAAATGATCTATTTCTTTTTCTATGTATAGTTTAACCTTTGCCTCTTGTCCAGAAACCGCTCTAACTACATACCATTTTTTTACCAACTCAGCCATCAAATATATCCTTCTACAGTTTTAGAAAATGTTATAAAACTCTCCTAGAATCGTATCAAATCCAATATCCATTAAACTAATGATTAAAGCGATGATAACTGAAGAAATAGCAACTAATATTGTACTCGACTGAAGCTCAGCCCATGAAGGCCAAGTCACTTTATTTGTTAGTTCTTCAATCGATTCTGTAATATACTTCTTCATAATTTAAGTTTTTTCCGCACGGGTAGAGAGATTCGAACTCCCATCGACGGTTTTGGAGACCGGAATGCTACCATTGCACCATACCCGTGTAAAAAGAGTGAGCTCAAAAAGAACTCACTCTTTATAATTGTGTATTTATAAATCCTTTTATTAAAGGATCTCAGTAACTTGACCAGCACCTACAGTTCTACCACCCTCACGGATAGCGAAACGTAAACCTTTGCTTAATGCTACTGTACTAATTAAATTAACTGTAATAGTTAAGTTATCACCAGGCATTACCATTTCGGTACCATCTGGTAAAATAATTTCTCCAGTAACATCTGTTGTACGGATGTAGAATTGCGGACGGTATTTGTTATGGAAAGGAGTGTGACGACCACCTTCTTCTTTCTTCAAAACATAAACCTCAGCTTTAAATTTATCGTGCGGAGTTACAGAAGCAGGCTTACAAATAACCATACCTCTTTTGATTTGTGATTTTTCAATACCACGTAACAAAAGACCTACATTATCTCCAGCTTCACCTCTATCTAAAATTTTACGGAACATCTCAACACCAGTTACAGTAGACTGTAATCCAGCTGGAGCACCCATACCTAAAATATCAACTGTATCTCCAGTATTAGCAACACCTGTTTCAATACGACCTGTAGCAACTGTACCACGACCAGTGATAGAGAATACATCCTCTACTGGCATCAAGAAGTCTTTCTCAACGTCACGAACTGGCATTTCAATCCATGCATCAACCTGTACCATTAATTCCTTAACAGTAGCAACCCACGAATCTTCACCATTTAATGCTCCAAGAGCAGATCCTTGAACAACTGGTGAATTGTCACCATCAAAATCATAGAAAGAAAGTAAATCACGGATCTCCATGTCTACTAATTCTAATAATTCTTCGTCGTCAACCATATCCACTTTATTCATGAACACAACCAAACGTGGAACACCAACCTGACGCGCAAGTAAGATGTGCTCACGAGTCTGTGGCATAGGACCATCAGTCGCAGCTACAACTAAAATTGCACCATCCATTTGAGCAGCACCAGTAACCATGTTTTTTACGTAATCGGCGTGACCTGGACAGTCAACGTGAGCGTAATGACGATTTTCTGTTTCGTACTCTACGTGAGAGGTGTTAATTGTAATACCACGCTCTTTTTCTTCTGGAGCGTTGTCAATTGATTCAAAATCTTGCTTTGCAGCAAGTCCGTCTGTTGCCAAAACGGTAGTTATGGCAGCCGTAAGAGTTGTCTTACCATGATCTACGTGACCAATAGTACCAATGTTTAAGTGCGGCTTGCCTCTTTGAAAAGTTTCTTTTGCCATGATAAGATAGCTTAAAAATTAAAAACTAATAAATAAAAATTACTGCTTCGTGCAGTAACCTTGAGCGAGAGACGAGACTCGAACTCGCAACCCTCAGCTTGGAAGGCTGACGCTCTACCAATTGAGCTACTCTCGCTTATTAAATAGTGGTGGGAGAAGGATTCGAACCTTCGAAGGCTAAGCCAGCAGATTTACAGTCTGCCCTCGTTGACCGCTTGAGTATCCCACCCCAAAACTAATTTCAATACTTTAAAGAACTGAGAGCCGATGGAGGGACTCGAACCCACGACCTGCTGATTACAAATCAGCTGCTCTAGCCAGCTGAGCTACATCGGCAACTTCTCTTATTAATCTAAACCACATAAAAATGCAGCCTCCGTAAAAAAGAGACTGCAAATTTAAAAAACTTAAACTGTACTACAAGCAATGATTGGTTTTTTTTTCTAAACAATTGTATTATACTTGTCTTTGTAGCGCAACAAAGACCTTCTGAGCGCTTCTAGACCATTATCAGTAGCTTCTTCAAACGTTTTTGAGTGCTTCTTTACAATTAATTCTTTCCCAGGAACGCTTATTTTCAATTCAATATGCTTGTTTTCTGTTCCTAAGGAAGATTCAGCCTTTAAATAAACGTCTGTACTAATTATATTGTCGTACAATAAATCTAGCTTATTGATTTTCTTTTGAATAAAATCTAATAATTTGCTGTCGGCAGTAAAATTAACCGAGTGAAACTCTACTTTCATAATCCTTTATTTTAATCGCCCCTTGGATGAGCTTGTTTGTATATTTCTTTTAATCTCTCCGATGATGTTTTAGTATAGATCTGTGTTGAGGTTAAACTTGAATGCCCTAGTATCTCTTTTATCGCATTTAAATCAGCTCCATCATCTAACATGTGAGTTGCAAAAGCATGCCTTAAAACATGCGGACTCTTTTTTTGAACTCCAGTTACAACACTAAGATATGAATTCACCATTCTATATACAAGTTTAGGATATAAAATATTACCTGACTTGGTTAAAAATAAATTAGCTTCTACTGAGTTGATCTTTAGTCTAAAATTATCATGATAGTGACGAAGGGCAGCCAAATGCGATTCTAACACTGGAATAATACGCTCTTTTGAACGCTTCCCAAAAACTTTAATAGATTTTGATTGGTAATCGACGTCAGAAATTTTTAAATTAATCAATTCTGAAAGACGAATACCCGTTGAATAAAACATTTCTAAAATCATCTTATCTCGAACCCCCACAAAGTCGTTTGGGAATTTCAGCTTTTCCAATAAATAAATCATTTCATCTTTTGTAATAAACGAGGGAATTGACTTGCCTGATTTTACAGATGAGATTTTCACCATTGGATCAATAGCTGTTAAACCATTTCTCAAAGCAAATTTGTAAAATTGTCTTAAAGATGTAAGTTTTCTGTTAAGTGTTCGCTTTGAACAGCCAGCTCCGATTAACAGCATCATCCATGACCGAATCATCGGTTTGTTAACAGTAAACAAAACACTGTCGTACTGTTCGGTGATGTATGCATGAAACTGAATTAAATCAGTCTTGTAAGCAACTATTGTATGAGAGGAATATCTTTTTTCGAATTTTAAATAATTCAAAAAGACTTCTATATTTTGCATAAAAAAACGCTTTTATGTAAAAATACATAAAAGCGTTTGAAATACTTTGTAAATGTTATTTAAGATTCTTCAGCTTGTCTTAAATGTTGAATATATGCAGCCTTAATCATCTTTTTTCTTTTTCTAACAGATGGTTTTAGAAACTCTTTACGAGCACGTAATTGACGCATTCCGCCCGTTTTGTCGAATTTTCTTTTGAAACGCTTTAAAGCTCTTTCAATAGCTTCACCTTCTTTTACAGGTATAATAATCATATCTATGTTATTTATGCTTTGTTTTTCTTGATTGGGTTGGCAAATATACAAATTTGTTTTACGATTCAAACAATTGAATCCTTTTTTAAATAACTAATTTAAATATTAGTCATTTAAAATTAATTTGGATATAACAATCTGCTGTATTTCCGAAGTTCCCTCTCCAATTGTACATAGCTTTGAATCTCTGTAAAACTTCTCTACAGGAAAATCTTTTGTGTACCCATAGCCCCCAAATATTTGTACGGCTTGATTGGCTACTCTAACGCAAACTTCAGAGGCATAGTACTTAGCCATTGCGCCTTCTTTGGTCATTTTAAGTCCCTTATTTTTTTTATCCGCGGCACTGTAAATTAGTAGTTCGGAAGCTTCTATTTCAGTAATCATATCTGCCAACTTAAATGCAATTGCTTGATGTTCAGAAATCGGTTTACCAAACTGAACCCTTTCTTTAGAATATTGAAGCGCTGCTTTGTATGCTCCTTTTGAAATACCTAAAGAAAGTGCTGCTATGGAAATCCGTCCACCATCTAAAACTTTCATGGCTTGTATAAAGCCATCACCAACTTTACCTAATAAATTCTCTTCGGGAATGCTACAGTTATCGAAAACCAATTCAGCAGTTTCTGATGCCCGCATACCTAATTTATCTTCTTTTTTACCAGAACTAAACCCTGGAGTACCCTTTTCTACTACAAAAGCAGACATTCCATGCGAATCTCCTTTCTCTCCTGTTCGAACAATTACAACGGCTATATCTCCTGATTTTGCATGCGTAATAAAGTTCTTTGAACCATTGAGCAACCATTTATCACCATGCTTTACTGCGGTTGTATTCATTCCTCCTGCGTCAGATCCCGTATTGTGCTCAGTAAGCCCCCAAGCTCCAATATGTTCAGCAGTAGCTAATTTTGGCAACCATTTTTTCTTTTGTTCTTCGGTGCCGAATTGTAATATATGCCCTGTACACAGCGAGTTGTGAGCGGCTAGCGATAAACCTATGGATGAGTCAATTTGAGAAATCTCATCAATTACGGTTACGTATTCATCATAAGTTAACCCAGAACCTCCGTATTCTTCCGGAACTAAAACTCCCATTAAACCTAGTTCTCCTAATGCTTTAAAAACATGTACGGGGAATTCTTGTGAATTATCCCAGTCCATCATGAAAGGCTTAATATGTTGAGCTCCAAAATCCTTTATGGTTTCGGCAATCATTTTTTGTGTCTCAGTATAAGAAAAGTCCATTATTAATAATTTACTATTGATATTATGTTATTTGAAATCGAATTTAAATTTTGTTCCTCTTTTAAAAAAGTAAGATTTACTAAAAATGCAAAGCCTACAACTTCTGCTCCTGCTATTTTAACTAATTCGGATGCAGCACCTGCTGTGCCTCCAGTGGCAAGCAAGTCATCATGAATTAAAACTCTTGAACCTTTTTTTAATCTATCTTTTTGTATTTCAATTGTTGCCGAGCCGTATTCTAAAGTATAAGTCTTAGAAAACGTATCACCAGGAAGTTTACCTTTCTTACGAATGGGTATAAAAGGAATATTTAATTTGTCAGCTATTGCTGGACCAAACCAAAAACCTCGACTTTCTATACCAACAATTAGATCAATATTTAGCGAATTAATGCGCGTTGCAAATTCGTTAATAACCTTACGATATAAGTTCATATCCATAAGAATAGGACTAATATCCTTAAACATTATTCCGGGTTTAGGATAATCGGGGAAATCTACGATTACTCGCTTAAGTTCATCTTCCATTATTCTATTGTTAAATAGAATGCAATTTTACGGAATAAATCTTCGTCAATCAAGGGAATGAGTTTAAGTTCGGCTAGTGAGGTGAAATTACCGTGATGATTTCTGTATTTGATTATTGAATTAGCGATGCTTTTTGTAATGTATGGATGACTTGCTAAAGAGCTGTAGTTTGTTGTATTGATGTTGATTTTCTTAACATCACTACTAGATACCATTAGATGAGGTAATATATGATTAAACAGCATTGAATCTATCCCGTAAACATCTAATAGCTGTTCTTTGGAATGAAAACCACCTAACCAATTGCGGTAACGAACAATCCGAGATGAAAAAATGGGCCCAATACCATTAAGCGCAGAAAACGCTAGAGAATCTGCTTGATTAATATTAATCCTTAAAAACGTTTTGGGCTTAACTTTAATAGCAATGGGCTTGACTTTGCTACTACTAGATTTAGAGCTTACAAAATTTGATTTTTGAGGTATTCTAACTGAATCAACACAATTGAACGCTAAAGTATCAAACTCGTAACAAACAGGAGTATCCTTAGGTTCAAATGAGAAATAAAGAGTGTTAATACTAACTAATAGTAAGCAAAACACAAATAGTGCTAAACGCTCCTTTTTATTAAAATAAAAATATTTAAACAATGATTTCATATAATATTATTGCAAGTAAAAATAAGAAACTCTTAAACAAAAAAAAACCTTCATATGAGAAGGTTTTTTTCTTTTGTAAAGGGATTTGTCCTTATTTGAATTTCTTGATAGCCCCACTTTTAATTCTGGACATATAGTCGCGTAAATCGGCTCGAACCTCGCCGGACATAAGGTACAAACCTAGTATATTAGGAAAAGCCATGGCCAAAATCATCATATCAGAAAAATCAATAACTGCGCCTAGACTAACAGAAGAACCAACAACAATAAACAATAAGAAGATAAGTTTGTATGAGTATTCTGTGAATTTAGATTTGCCAAATAAATAAGTCCAGGCTTTTAAACCATAATAAGACCAAGAAATCATAGTTGAAAAAGCAAACAAGAAAATGGCTACTACTAATAACATTGGGAACCATGAAATAACAGATTCAAATGCTGAAGAAGTTAATTGAGCGCCCTCTAAATCATAACCCGTATGTCTGCCTGTAATTATAATTACAAGTGCAGTCATAGTACAAATAACCACCGTATCAATAAAGGGTTCTAATAAAGCAACAATACCCTCAGAGACGGGCTCATTTGTTTTAACTGCAGAATGCGCAATTGCAGCAGAACCCACACCCGCTTCGTTTGAGAAAGCGGCACGTTTAAAGCCCTGTATTAAAACGCCAACAAAACCACCCTTTGCGGCATCTGCCGCAAAGGCAGAGTCGAAAATAATGCCAAATACTTCAAAAATTTGGTCGTAATTCATTAGAATGATAAACAGAGATGCGCCAACGTAAAGAACTGCCATAAAGGGCACAATTTTTTCGGTGATATTTGCAATACTTTTGATACCACCGATAATAACAGCACCCACTAAAACAGCTAAAATTAGCCCAAAATAAACACCATTTCCTTCTAAAATAGAAAATTGCCCTTCTAACTGAGAGAAGGCTTGGTTGGCTTGAAACATGTTACCACCACCAAAAGAACCACCTACGCATAAAATGGCAAATAAACCTGCAACTAGTTTCCCCACAAAAGGGAGCTTTTTTTGTTCGAATGCCGTGTTTAAATAATACATTGGGCCACCAGAGACCTCTCCATTTGAGTCTATTTTACGGTACTTAACCCCAAGAGTACATTCAACAAATTTTGAAGACATCCCGAGTAATCCGGCAACAATCATCCAAAAAGTAGCTCCAGGTCCACCAATAGCAACCGCAACGGCAACACCTGCAATATTACCTAAACCTACAGTGGCAGATAAAGCTGTTGTTAAGGCCTGAAAGTGAGACACCTCCCCTTGATCATCTGGATTATCAAAATCACCTTTAACAAGTTGAATGGCATGTTTGAATCCTCTAATGTTTATAAAATTCATTCGAATGGTAAAAAATACAGCTCCAACAACCAACCAAATTACAACAATTGGAATACCCATAAATGGCTCCCAAAAAATTACTTTAGCCAACACTTCAACAATAGGTTCAAAAAGAGAATTAATGGTTTCGCTGGCTGTACTCTCGGCCCTTAAGATTTGGGGTATACATAACAAGATGGCTGCTAACTTTTTCATTTGATAGGTTTTAGGTTTTGTAATTGATTGTCAACCAAGTCAAATCCTTGCTGGAGACTTCTGGGCTGGTAATTAAACTGACTTATTGCTTTATCGATGTTTAACTTCGTTTGAGCAGGTCGGGTGGCTGCCTGGTTAAGGCTCCTGGTTTTTATAGGATTGACTAAAGATTTGTCTAATCCCCAAAAGTCGGCAATTTTATAAACAAGTTCCAGTATACTTAAAAATTCTTTTCCTGAAACATGAAATACTCCCACTGCTTTTCTTTTAATGACATTAAAGCATGCTAAAGCGAGATCTTCTGCAAGAGTTGGACATCTATATTGGTCGTCTACAACATTGATCGTAGCACCTTTTTCTAAACTATTTTTTGCCCACAGTACTATATTTGATCTGCTTAAATCGGGAACTACTCCGTAGACTAATACCGTTCTTAGTATGGAATAAGGAAATTTTACGTTTTCAAAAAGTTGTTCAGACTTCCATTTGGAAGCTCCGTAATAACTTAAAGGATTTACTGCAGAATCTTCAAAATATTCGTCTTGATCTCCTGCATAAATAAAATCTGTAGAAATATGAACTAAATGTATATCTCGCGCACCAATAGCATTAATTAGATTCTTTACACCTTTAATGTTTATACTATCGCATTGCTCTTTTTCTGTTTCACAAGCATCTACTTGAGTCATAGCAGCGGCGTGTATAATTGCATCAGGAAAGTGGGCCTTTAGTAAACAAATACAATCGTGAGAGCTTGTAATGTCTAAAGACTGGTATAAAACATTCGTAGGAAGAATAAATCTGGATGGCCCAATTGCTGTGGCTATTAACGCAACATCTTTTTGTTGAGCTAGTAATGCTACAAGTTTTTGCCCCAACAAACCATTGGCTCCGGTAATTAGTATTTTCTTCATTTAAAGATTGAGGAGTTCGTTTAAACTTCTAATTTGCGCTTGCTTACCCAATACAAATAGTTTTGAGTTTGCTTCAAGAAGTGTATCTGGGCCCGGATTCACAACATAATCGCCCGTATTGCTTTTAAACCCAATTACAGTACAACCTGTTTTGTATCGTGCTTCTAAATCACGTAAAGTCTTTACTGCAGTGTGTTCGGGGAAATCTGAAACAGTTAACTCTTCAAGATTCACATCTCCTGTACCCTCAACAGATATATTATCTAGAAACTCAACGACATCTGGAGTAACAACAAGAGATGCCATGTGAGAGCCCCCAACTTTATCGGGCATGATCACATTATCAGCGCCTGCTTTCTTTAACTTCGTATACGATTTAGCTTCAGAGGCTCTACTAATTATAGTTAAGTCAGGATTTTGTTCTCGAGCACTCAAAACAATAAATACATTGTCAGCATCCTTAGGCAAGGTTGTAATGATTGATGCCGCATTTTGAATGTTTGCCTTTTCTAAAGTTTTGTCTAAAGTAGCATCGTCTTCAACAAAAAGAAGATTGTCTTCCTTAATGCGAGCAATTCTTGCAGGATTAGTCTCTACAACTACAAATAGTCTATTGTATTTTTGAAGTTTTCTAACAGCTTCTTTACCATTTCTACCGTAACCACAGATAATGGTATGACCAGCTAGTTTATTAATTTTTTTTTCCACCTTATAATCTTTTAAAAACATTTTGAGTTCTCCATCTATAAAATAAGAAGTAAGAACAGAAATAGCATAAGCATAAATACTGATACTGAAAATAATTAAAAACGATGTAAACAATCTTCCGTCTTGAGAAAGAGGTTCACCCATAGACAAGCCTACTGTTGAAACGGTAACCACCGTCATATAAAAAGCGTCTACAAAACAA
>Ga0206128_1001534_pt1 | contig 22620 bp, 23 predicted proteins | sample Helgoland_Spring_7_FD_148601 | JGI IMG/M metagenome (GOLD analysis project Ga0206128, IMG submission 148601) | Pelagic subsurface seawater microbial communities from Kabeltonne, Helgoland, North Sea - Helgoland_Spring_Bloom_20160426_1 | ecosystem: Environmental > Aquatic > Marine > Epipelagic ... | reverse complement strand
TTTGACGTCGATACTGCTTAAGACTCATATTTGCGCCAAAAGCGGCCTAAAAAGTCGGTTAAAGTAAGTAAAGCAATTAGCGGGCCAACTTTTAGTTTTGGCCGCCAACAGTGGTCACCACGCGGATATTTTTGTCACCCGGAATTTCTTCGTACGCCAAAATATAAAAGTTACTCATCCGGCCTCGAAGCAGCTTCGACAAGAATCCGCGAATAATTCCAGAGACCAGCAGCACGGGGCTAGCGCCTTCCGTTTCCATTTTTCCCGCTGCATCACCAATACCTTTCACCATGGTATCCAGCAGATTTGGCTCGATAACGCCGTGATTGTTTTGAACGGCACTGCTCATCATTTGCTCAAGTTGTGGGTCGAGCACCATCACGGGCAGCTCTTGTGCGCCGCCAATCACGGATTGGAAAATCGACGGGCCCAGTGCGACGCGCACCTGTGCCACCAATTCCTCTGGGTTATTTTCAAGACCACGATGAATCGACAGCGTCTCTGCGATAGTGCGCATGTCTCGAATAGGAACACCCTCATCGAGAAGGCTGTGAACCACTCGCGTCACATCGGCGAGCGACATGGTGTTGGGCACCAAATTTTCCACGAGCTTTGGCGCCGTTTGCTTGAGGCGCTCGAGCAACTGTTGTACGTCGTCTTGACCAATCAACTTTGCCGCATTGTTTTTAAGCAGCTGGCTTAAGTGCGTTGCAATGACTGTGGAGCTGTCCACGACGGTGTAGCCGGCGGTTTGCGCCGCATCACGCTGCGAAGGGTCAATCCACAACGCATCTAAGCCAAAGGTTGGGTCTTTGGTGGCAATGCCGTCGACTTGGCCAAACACCTGTCCTGGATTAATGGCAAGTTCTCGATCTGGAATCACCTCACCCTCGCCCATAGACACACCGTGAATGCTGATCCGGTACTTGTTTGGGCCCAGATCGAGGTTGTCGCGAATATGAACCGAGTCGACTAAAAATCCGAGCTCTTGTGACAGCTTCTTTCGCACGCCTTTAATACGGCTTAACAAGTCGCCACCTTGCGCGGCGTCCACCAAGGGGATAAGTCGATAACCCACCTCAAGTCCAATTTGGTCAAGGTTTGACACATCGTCCCAGCTCAGTTCGTTACTCTTGGGCTGTGCCTGGGGCTCAGGGGCCGCTTCAAGTACTTCAGGCGTTATGCCCTCTTGCGATCGCAGGTAACCTGCGACGCCAAGCAGCGTTGCGATGGAAATAAACACCAGGTTGGGCATGCCGGGGACGATGCCCATGGCGCCAATAATGCCCGACGCAATAAACAAGACCTTGGGGTTGCTGGTGAGCTGCTTGGATACTTCTGCGCTCATGTCCTGCTCACCCGAGACGCGGGTCACAATAATGGCAGTGGCAGTCGATAACAGCATTGCTGGAATCTGGGCCACCAGACCGTCACCGATGGTCAGGAGCACATAGTTTTGTGCGGCCTGTGACGCATCGAGCCCGTGTTGCAAGGTGCCGATGGCAAAACCGCCCAAAATATTAATAAACAGAATTAAGATGCCGGCCACGGCGTCACCGCGCACAAATTTCGAGGCGCCGTCCATAGCTCCGTAAAAATCAGACTCGCGCGTCACACGCTCCCGTCGCTCAAGCGCCGCCTCCTGACTGATCAGTCCAGCGTTTAGGTCTGCGTCAATCGCCATTTGCTTTCCTGGCATTGCGTCAAGCGTAAAGCGCGCGGTGACCTCTGAAACGCGAGTTGCACCCTTTGTCACAACCACAAAGTTAATCACCACCAAAATGGTGAACAGCACCAAACCCACCGCATAACTACCACCGACCACGAACTCACCAAAGGCCTCGATGACTCGGCCCGCCGAATCTGTCCCGGTATGTCCGTTTAACAAAACAACGCGCGTAGAGGCCACATTGAGCGCCAACCGCATCAGCGTTGCGAGTAATAAGACCGTAGGGAACACACCAAAGTCGAGCGGCCTTGTGGCATAGACAGACGCCATAAGGACCATAATCGAGAGCGCAATACTCACAGTGAACAATACATCGAGTGCCATGGCCGGCAGCGGCAACACGATCATGCCCAACATCATGAGCATGATCGCGGGCGTACCAAAACCGGTCAGTAAATTCCGGCCGTTACCGGGTTGATCGAGAACGAGAGAGCTCGTAGCCATGATCCATTATCTCCTAGTGATACTCAGCAAACTCGCTCGGCAGCTCAACAGGCGCGGGGCGAGGGATGTAATCGGTGGGTGTTGATTGACGCAAGTGATAGACGTAGGCAAGGACTCTGGCCACTGCCAAGAACAGCGGGCCGGGAATCTCGTCACCAATTTCGGTGGTGCCGTGTAGCGCACGCGCGAGCGGCGGCTCCTCGTAAATCGCAACGTCGTGTTCCATGGCGATCGATCGAATCTTGAAGGCAATGAGGTCCTGTCCTTTCGCAACAACGCGCGGCGCGCCCGAACCGTCTTTGTCGTATTTCAGCGCAACCGAGAAGTGTGTCGGGTTGGTAATCACAACATCCGCATCGGGCACATCCTGAAGCATGCGACGCTGTGAAGCCTCCTGTTGAAGCTGTCTAATGCGCGACTTAACCTCAGGACGACCGTCGGTTTCCTTGCTCTCGTCCTTTATCTCTTGCTTGGTCATGCGCATTTGCTTGTTGTGGCTCCAGAGCTGGTATGGCACATCAATCGCGGCAATCAGAACGAGCGTTGCCGACAAAAGTACTAACGCCACCATGATCATGCTGCCCGAGCGCGCAATGCCCTCTCTAACGTCCAGCGTGATCAGCGACATCACGTCGCGCTCCAGAAACTTGTAAATGAGCACAGCAACACCCAGCACCAAAAAGAATTTGAGCAACGCCTTAACCAGCTCAATGAGTCCTTTGGTTGAAAATACGCGCCCTAAGCCTTTTATCGGGTCCAGTTTTTCAGCCTTAAACGCAATGGCCTCTGCACTAAAGAGCATGCCGCCCATCAGGGCAGGACCTGCCAGCGCGGCGACCACGGTGATGGCGAGAAACGGGGCAATAAGTACCAACGCGGACATCATGACCTGCATGAAATGAACCGGTATCAACTCAGGATCACGCAGCACATCGCCATTCGGACTCAACGCCTCGGACACTATTGCAACAAAACCTGTCATCGCCGACGCGCTGAATAGCCACAGCGTCAACGCACTGACCAACATCACTAGCAAGGTGTTGAGCTCGCGTGAACGGGCGACCTGCCCCTTCTTTCGGGCCTCGCTAAGGCGTTTAGCGGTGGGCTGTTCACTGCGTTCTTGCCCGGTCTGCTCTTCTGCCACGCGCCCCCCTTACCCGAAGGCGCCAATGCCGCGCTGAAGCGACGCGCCAATAAGCTGCGTTAACGCCTCAATAAATCCAGGCATGACAAGGAACATGATGAGGAGCCCGGCAAAGATAGTGACCGGGAAACCCACCGCAAAAATATTGAGCTGCGGCGCCGTGCGCGTGACGATGCCAAACGCCACGTTGATTAACAACAGTGCCGTCAGCGCCGGAAGCGCGAGCAAAATACCACCGGCAAAAACCGTGGTCCCCAAAGCAACCACCGCCGAAAGACTCGACGCAGGCAGGCCAGCAACACCAATAGGAATAATTTGATACGACTCGACCACCGCAGCAATGAGTAACAGGTGGCCGTCGAGTGCCAAGAACAAGAGCGTCGCCAAAATGACATACAGCTGGGAGATCACAGGCACCTGCACGCCGTTTTGCGGATCTACCGCCATGGCAAAGCCCAAACCCATGGTCATGGAAATAGCCTGCCCCGCAAAAACAGCGGCACCGAAGGCCATTTGCACGACAAAGCCTAAAACCAAGCCGACGCCAATTTCTCGAACGCCCATGAGCACGCCAGCGCCCGACAGCAGGCTGTCAACTGGCGGCGCCGGGAGAGAGGGTGCGACAAGCGCGGCGATGAGTACCGCAAACAGTGCGCGCGTTCGTACGTTAAAGCCGGCAGCACTAAACACCGGTGCCACCGCCATCATGGCGGATAACCGCAAAAAAGGGGCCGCAAAAAGCGTCATCGAAGCGAGAATCGTGTCGAACGAAATCGGCATCGCTCAGCCCACCAGCCCTGGAATATCCATGAATAAGCGCTGCGAAAACGTCACGATGATGCGCAGCATCCAAGGCCCTAAGACAAATAGCACCACCACCAAGGTCAACAGTTTTGGAATGAAGCTCAGGGTCATTTCCTGAATTTGAGTCGCCGCTTGAATAACGCCAATAAACAAACCCACGGCAAGCGCGGCACCGAGCATGGGACCGGCCAGCAATACTGCGAGCCAGAGGGCCTGACGGCCAATATCGAGAACAGTTTCAGGTCCCATTTCAGTTACACCGCAAAACTACTGACAAGCGTTGCGCTAATCAGCGACCAGCCGTCGATAAGAACAAACAACATGAGCTTGAAGGGCAGCGAAATAATAATCGGGGAGAGCATCATCATGCCCATGGACATCAAGACGGCAGCAACCACCAGATCGATCACCAAAAAAGGCACAAACAGTAAAAATCCAATCTGAAAGGCCGTCTTGAGTTCACTGGTCAGAAACGACGGCAGTAGCACAAACAGGGGCACGTCTTCACGTGAACCAAACGCGCCGTAGCCGCCAAGCTCTGCAAACATCGCCAAGTCAGACTCGCGCGTCTGGGCAAACATGAACTCCCGAAGCGGCACTTGCGCAACGTTCAGTGCTTCATCAAACGCCATATTGCCGTCAAGAAAAGGACTTAAGGCGTCGGCCCAGACTAAATCAATCACCGGGGACATAATGAACAAGGTTAAGAACAGCGCGAGACCCAAAATAATCTGGTTCGACGGCGTCTGTGCCGTGCCAAGCGCCTGTCGTAAAATAGCGAGCACAATCAGGATTCGCGTGAAGGCCGTCATGGTGATGAGCATGGCTGGCAACAGCGTCAGCACAGTCATGACCATTAAAATCTGAATACCCAGGGCGTACTCGGTCTCGCCATTGGCCATGGGGGTCGAGGTGACCAGGGGAATCATCTGAGCCGATGCAAGACTCGGTGTCAGTGCCACCACTAACGGCAGAAGCCAAAGTAGACGCTTCATGACGAGGCCTCTGACTTGCCCATGGCGACTTTCCAAACCGCTGAAAAGTTCGGTGTGCTCGTCTCTTTTGGGTCAACAACCGGCTCGTCAAAGACGTGAATCTTGCGAACGTTACCGGGCCCCACGCCGACTAATATCTGCTGATCACCCACCTGGAGAAGAACCGCCCGCTCGCGCTGGCCGACGCCAACACTTGAGAGCACGCGCATATTGCCACTCATCTGGCCACTGACGCCGTTAAAGCGGCGCAACATGACGAGAACGCCGACAAGCAGCAAAATGACGACAACGAATGAACCGACGACTTGCAGTAAGTAGTCCCCGGTAAACAGGCTGCTCGGTGCGACCGCTGGCGCCGTCTCCTGCGCGAGCGCAGAAGAGGTAACAAACAAAAGAAGTGAGGCCAAAATACGCATGATTAGCCCAGCTGCTCCAGACGCTCTTTTGGACTCACCACGTCAACAAGACGCAGTCCAAATTTTCCGTCGGCTGAAACGACTTCACCGCGAGCAACGAGCGTGCCGTTAATCATAATATCCATGGGCTCGGTCACACTGCGATCAAAAGACACAACGCTGCCAGGAGTAAGCGATAACAGCTCCTTAATCGCCAGACTCTTGCGACCGACTTCGACGGTCATGGTGACCGGGACGTCCATTAACATGTCCAGATCAATATCGCCGACCGCACCCGATGGTGCATCCTCGAGCTCTGGCGGTACTGCGGTTGTCTCTTCTTCACTCATCGTTCGCGCTCCTTAAAATTCGTAAATTGCATGGCCTTGAGTCCGTCGTGGGCTCCGTATCGACCGTGTGCGACGGCTCGACCGTTGAGCACCAGCGACATGCTGTCCGGCTCTTCTATCGGAATGGTCATACCGACCTTCATTGCCAACAGGCTCTTAATCGTTGTTTCTATGGCGTCAATCGAGCCGCTGACCTCCACTGAGACGTCCGGCAAAGTCGCTCTTAACTGTGGCTCCCAGGTCGCAGAGTCTGCAGACGGAGGCAGTTCCTTTTTGCGCGGAATGAACGCAGCACTCTGCGCTTCTAACTCGTCAAAAGGGACCAGAAGTTTGATTGCACTTTTGTGCTCGTCACCCAGCGCCATCTCAAAACCAAAGACCGCAAAGCCCGTATCAGCAGGGATCAGTGAAAATCGATCGGGCGTGACATCGACGTATAAATCGCTCATTTGAAGGGGCAGTCGATCAACCCAGATCTCGGCCATGGTGCGCAAAAATTCGCGGGCCACACGCTCACCAATGCGTTGCTCTGACGGGGTGACTTTGGTCTTAAGCTTAGGGGGTGTGACCGAGCCACCGCCAAAGTACTGGTTGACCAAAAAGGTCAGGCTTTCACCCGGTATTAGTAAGTGGCACTCGTCGTCAAACGGGCCAATGCGTGTACTGACAAGGCACAACCGATGTGGAAAGCCTGTCAGTAAGTCTTCAGCAGTGGCGTAGACTGAGGGCTGGGGCTCGACGTTAAGTTCAAGATCAAACGCGGCAGCAAATGATTTCTGAATCGCTTCGGCATGGTTTCGATGAAGACCCTCTAACTCAACCCATTTGGAAAGCGTTAGCGACTCCCCCGCGCTGAAGTCATGAATACGAAACTGACCGTCGTCAAACCCACCGTCCTCGGCGTGCTCAACGAGCGCCTCGATTTCCTCATCAGTGAGAATCGCATCATTGTCGGTTTCTTCAGACACGCCTTTTCCTATTGAGTAATGTATGAGGTGAAATAAACATCGGCGACACGGCTCTCTGCCGTCGCTCCAATAATTTCGTTCACTCTGACAAGGGTTTCGCGTCTGAGTGACTCTCGTCCCTCGTACGTGTTCACCCGGCTAAATTCTTGCTGATTTAAAAAGACCAGTAACCCGTTTCGAATCGCGGGCACATCGTTTTCAACCGACTTCATATATTTTTGATCGTGCCCCACCAGCTGCACGGTGAGCTGTAAATGTCGTGTCGCGCCCCGATGTTGCAAGCCAATCAAGAGCTCGCCCACTTCAGCGTAGAAACGCTTCTTTTCAGGGTCGAATACGCCGTCCATTGGTTGGAAGAGGTCTGCCGCCTTAACACCTGTGTCCTCTACCGGGTCAGCAGCAACCATCTCCTCGACCGGCGCTTCTTCACCTAAGCCGACCATCGCCAATACCGGTCCACCGGTCAACGCACCGGCGCCGTAACCAATGACCAGGCTAAGACCCCCGATTAACGCGGCCACAAGGGGGCTCAATCCCTTCTTCGCTGTCGTTGCTTCTACTTCTACATCGTCACTCACAACACACTTCCTCTGTCGGTGTCGCTATCAGTCATGCTTTCACAAACTCAGTTTGCAAAGTGCAGACCAATGCCACAAAGATGATTAAAATCAATTAGTTAAAGATTGCTTGAACGTCAGTCAAAACCTTGACGCCGACTTAGTACACGCTAAAGATAGCCGAACGCGCAGAGAGTGCGTAATCAAGTTTTTGTGACAAGACAGAAGCTGAGACCTACGTCTCAGAACCGTTATTCCCGTGAGCGCCGCGTGACGTCAAATAACCGCGTGACGTCAAATAACCGCGTGACGTCAAATATAGGTATCGACCAGTCGGCTGGGGTCCATTGAGACGGAGAGCGACATTGCCTCGACTGGCGTATCGACGTCGGTGGCAGTGGTTACAGCTGCGCCGCCTTTAGAGTCTCTCTGATCGTGGGCGTCTTCGCTGTGTCGGTGCTCAGAGACGTCACTGTCGGCCAGCGACAAACCCGCGTCATCCATCATGTCCCGTAGTCGGGGTAATGCGTTCTCCACAGCTTGGCGTGCTTGCGGTGTTTCAACCACAAATGCGACCCGCGTGTCTGCACCCTCTGTCACGACAGTAATACTCATTCGACCCAACTCAGCCGGGTGCAGATTAATTTTAACCTCTCCACCGCCCTGACGCTTGAGTACACGAACATGCGTTGCCATATCATTGCCAAACTGCTGAGGCTCGTTCACCGACGTCCTGCCCACAGCGTCTAACGATCGCATGGACGAAACGCTTACATCCGTTTTTGCTGCGCCCGCTAAGGCACTTAAAGCGGGTTTGTCAGCGAGGGTCTCAAATCGGGGGTCGCTCTGTGCGGCCTGCTCGAGACTCGACGCACGCAGGCCCTCACCCGTAAATAGACGAGTATCGGGAGACAAGCCTGCCGACTTTAACGCCTGAGCTTCACTCGGCAGAGACTCTGACAAAACACCACTTGCAGGGAGTTGCCCTGCCACTTGAGAGGTCACGTTAAGACCATGAGCGTGTGCAGTTGTATTCGGAGCCACTTGCACAGAGGCCCTGGCCGACTCAACGTAAGTCTTGGAAAAGTCTAGCGTCGATAATACGTCGCTGCCCGTTCGCCCAGACACCGCTTCGCCCACAGTCTGGGTGGACTTGTGACCGGACCCTAGAGCGTCTTCTTGTGTGTGCACCGCAGTTTGCACGCCAGGAGCTGCAGACATTAACTCGGCTGATGGACTGTCTGCTAATGACGACGGCTGCGCCACTGCAGTCGCCATCGTCGTTAGGTCACTCATTGTCTGGTTAAAACGACCGCCAGAGGACCGCTCGACGCTCTGTACTTCACTCACCGGCTGGCCGACAGGGGCGTCGCCAGATCGTGTGCTTACAGGGTCGGCGGAGCCAGAAAGCCCGCCTTGGCCAGATTTGATCATGTCCATCGTCGATTCATCCATCGCAAATTGCAGTTCAGCCGAACCCGCCGGCTGCTTTAAATCACCCGGTAACAAGTCACTCGGTAGCACGTCACCCGATAGCACGTCGGCTTTCACAGCGGGCGCGTCATCGGTGCCTGTCGCGGGGTTGTGTTGGTCTGTAGCCAACAGGTCATCCATGGCGTTAGCAAAGCTTTGAGCTTGTTCCTGTGACGAGACGGTCTTTATTTGTCCAGTCGTCATTACTGAACTGAGTAGATCGGTTAACGCGGTAATCATGGTTCAGACGTCTCCTGGTGATCGAGCGGTCTGGGCGTCAAAGGCCTGTTGCACAACAAAGAGCTCATCGAGCAGTCGCTGCTCACGCTTTTCCTCGACAAAAAGTCGCTCTTTTTTACGCTTAGCGCGGAGTTGTTCAATCGCCACCAGTCGACGTTTTGCCTCAATCCATGATGCGCGCTGTTGCTCCAACGCCACTTCCGCCTGCTGTATCGTGGTGCGTTGCCGACCGGCAATCTTGTCAAGTTCAGACAGAAAGTGCCGAGCCGCTTGTATTTGGTGTGTGTCGATTACGCCGCCGCGCGCACCTGTGGCGAGCTGGTGATAGTCCTGGCGGTAATCAATAATTTGTTTTAACTGCGCCTCGGCCGAGGCCAATGCGCCTTGCGCGTTGGACAAGCGTGCACCTGCCTCTTTTTCATGGCGCCCAGCGATCTCTTGAACCACCTCTAACTGTTCTCTGGCCATAGGTTACGCTCAGGTGGGTTGTGGCAGTTGCATGCCACCTTGCTGTGCCGCTCTTAACCCCGCGGGCTCAATGGTCTGAGTCACCTGCATGTCGTTGGCCAGTCTCGAGAGCTGACTCAGTCCCTCAGACATACCGACGCGTTCAGCGAGCGGTTGCTGAATAAAGGCTTTGATCGCGTCCTGGCTCTGTATTGCACGGTCAATATTCGCGTCGGTGCCTGAGCGATACGCACCGACCGAGATCAAGTCCTGATTCGCCCGGTAGGTCGCAAAGGACTCTTTCAACAGCCGCGCACCACTGTGCTGCTCCTCGCCCGTAATCTGTAACATCGAGCGACTGATTGACGCTTCGATATCAATCGCTGGGTAAACGCCCGACTCCGCCATGCTACGCGACAGGACTATGTGACCGTCGAGAATGGCACGTGCGGCATCTGCAATAGGGTCTTGTAAGTCGTCGCCCTCAACCAGGACGGTGTAAATTGCCGTAATTGACCCGCGACCGACGTTACCGGCGCGTTCAATGAGGTTGGGCAGTGTGGAAAAGACAGATGGCGTGTAACCGCGCGACACCGGTGGCTCCCCTGCGGCGAGACCTATTTCCCGTTGCGCTTGTGCAAAACGCGTCAGTGAGTCCATGAGCAGAAGCACGTTTTTGCCCTGATCGCGAAAGTGCTCTGCAATTGCGGTGGCGCGCCAGCAGCCCGCCACACGCATCAGCGGCGACGTATCGGCTGGGGTCGCAACCACCACTGCGCGCTTGAGCCCTTCAGGACCCAAGCTCTCCTCAACAAATTCTCGAACCTCTCGACCTCGTTCTCCAACGAGACCCACAACAACCACGTCGGCCTCGGTAAAGCGGGTCATCATGCCCAAAAGGGTACTTTTTCCAACACCAGAACCAGCGAATAGACCCATTCTCTGGCCTTTGCCAATGGTCATTAAGCTATTAATTGCTCTCACGCCGACGTCCAGCGGCTGCTTAATACTCTGACGTGCCATGGGACTAATCGTCTCGCCTCGCAGCGGAACGGTCGGTCCAGTGAGGTGCGAGAAGCCGTCGAGTGGTCTGCCTGCACCGTCGATAATCCGTCCCAGCAAATGCTCGCCGACCGTCACTGTTTCTCCGTCACCCAGCACAGTGACTTTAGCGCCGGGCGTAAGGCCCGTTGAAGCACCCTCACACATTAAAATCAGTTGATTGCCTTCAAAGCCCACGACCTCGGCAACAATACCCTGACGGTGACCCGTCTCTATCCAGCAGCGAGAGCCGATGCTTGCGCGAAGACCGGCGACCTCAAGTCGCATGCCTGAAAGTCGGGTGAGTCTGCCTGAGGCTTCCGGTGTTGGGTTCTGCAGATGATCTGTCAGAAAGCTGACCCGCGATTTAACACGAGAGAACTGTTCTGCTTGAAAGTTATTTTCAGTCGCCATTGTTTTCACCCGGTGCAAACCGATCGGCAATGGCACTGATCCGGTCAGGGTCCAGCGGGGTGCTTAATTGTGCGTCTGTGCTGGCGGACTGATCAACCGTAACCAGCTGCTCGATTAAGGTTTGGCACTGTTGTTCAATGGTCGCATCGACAAAGGCGTGCCCACGCGAGACGTGGCAACCGCCACGCAAAACGGTCGCGTCTGGAACCAGTTCGGCGATGAGTCGCTCGTCACTTAAGTGCGCCTCGACCGCTGTTTTATCTGCCGGGTTAAGGCGAATCTCAAGCGGCGCCTGTGTTTCTGCTAACAGCGCCAGCGCGCCGTCGAGCGTGTCTTTAATAAAGGTCTCGTCCGTTGACAGCTCGCGTTTTAGTATTGACTTAACCAGCGCAAGAACCAAAGAAAGTAAGTGCTCGCTGACTTCGGAGTCCTGATCTGCCATAGGCTTGGCCATCGACGCCCAAAGCGTCGTCAGCTCACGAACCTTTTGCTCGCCTTGTTGCTTGGCCTCACGCTCTCCTTTCTCAAACCCCTCTGTGTATCCGGTTTGACGGGCAGAGTCGGCGACCGCCTCCAAACTCTTTCGGCTGGTGGGAACCGTGGTTAGCGTTCTGGGTTGCCAGCGTTCAGGTGCAGACTCAGACATAGTCACGGGCCGCCTTACCAATCATCAGTTCGCCTTCATCGGCCAGACGTTTGGCCGTTCGTACAATTTCTTTTTGCGCAACCTCAACGTCGGCAAGCTTCACGGGGCCCGAGGCTTCCATGTCTTCGCGTAATATTTCGGCCGCGCGCTCTGACATGTTGTTAAAGAATCGCTCCGCTAACGTTTCGTCGACGCCCTTGAGCGCGGTCAGTAAGTTCTCTTGCGGCACCTCGCGCACCAGGCGTTGGAAGCCGCGATCGTCCAGCTGCATAAGATTGTCAAAGATAAACATTTTTTCTTTAACGTCGTCGCTCAGCTCTTCGTCCTGTGAGGTCAGTGCTTCGAGCATCTCTTTCTCCAAGTCACTGCCCGTTGCGTTCAAAATGGCCGCTAAGTTGTCTGGACCCATGACCTTTCGAGGTGGCGTCCGCTGTAATTTGCCCAGCTGACTTTCCAGCACGCGGTCGAGCTCTTCCATGGCGCGCGGGTCGAGTTCTTCCATGCGCGCAATGCGCAAAATCACGTCCTTGCGCATGTCCTCCGAGAGCAGCTCCAAAACCTTCGCCGCTTGCTCATCATAGAGCTGCGTCATGACCGTCGCCGCAATTTGCGGGTGCTCTTCTTCAAGCACTTCGGCAATGGCTTTAGGTGCCATCCACTGCAAGGCTTCAACACCGTTGTGCTCTTCGGGCTTCTCAAGTACCTGAGAGAGAATGTTCTGTGCTTTGTCCTGTCCAAGCGCCGACGTCATGACACGACGTGTAAAGTCAGGTGCATCCAAGCCCAGCGGATTAATTTCTGCGGACTCCAAATGAAAGTCGGCCAGAACAGACTCCACCTGATTATTAGTGAGCTTAGAGATCATCGCCATGGCCTCGCCGACCTGCTGCACTTCTTTGGCGCTCATGTGCCGCATAACCTCGGTTGCGGCTTCTTCACCGACCCCGAGGAGAAAAATGGCGGCGCGCTCGGCGCCGCTGAGATTTTGTTCATTAGCCATCTGCTGCGATCCAATTTTTGACGACGTAGGCGGCGCGAACCGGCTGTTCTACCGCGGTGTTGCGTGCCATCGCGACGCTCTGATGATAGTTCGGCTTTGCCGGTACCGGCGCTGCAGTGGGGCCCGAGAGGGCCAGTGGGTCCTGCCCACCGGCACCGCCCGCTTCAGCCATGGCGTTTTCCAACCGTGACGCAGCCGGAAGTGCTGGCGGCGTGTAACTGGTCGAATAGCGAATCATGGGGCGAAGCACCGTTAAGATCAGTGTCAGGACAGCCAGTGCTGCAAGTAAGCCTCGTCCGAGCTCCCAGACCCAGGCTTGTTCCAGTAACCCAGGCTCAGGTATGGGCTCAATGGGTTCTGGTGCAATAAAGCGCGAGTTAATGACCTGTACGGTGTCGCCTCTCGCCTCTGAGAAACCAATGGCCTCGCGGACGAGCGCTGTAATCTGATCAATGCGCGCTTGATCAAGCGCCACACGCTCACCGTTTTCGTCCACCGCGTCGTCAACGACCACAGCGACCGACAGCTTCTGAATTGTTCCGGGAACGCGTCGGGTATGTGAAATGGTCTTATTGACCTCGTAGTTACGCGTCTCCTTGGTACTCTCACGGTCTGGAATATTATCCACCGGTGCCGCCGGTTGGTTCGCGGCCAGCGCGCCCTGCTGAGGTGGCTGGGCAGCTAGATCACCTGGGGCCTGAGCCCCGGCGCCACGATTGGTAATGTCCTGCGTGGTCTGTTCCGAGCGGAGAACCGTCGTCGGATCATAGATTTCGTTGGTGCTTTCTATGCGCGTGAAATCCATGTCGGCAGTGACCTGCGCACGCACAGCACCGGCCCCTAAAATGGGCTCCAAGATGGCCATGATGCGGTCACTTAATGAATTTTCAAACTGCTGTGCGAGTCGGAACTGCTCAGAGGAGTAACCAAAGTCGGAGTCTTCGCCTTGGCTCGACAGCAACTTACCGGCCTGATCAACCACCGATACGCGGCTTGAGTCGAGGTTTGGCGTACTCGAGGCCACCAAGTGAATAATGCCCGAGAGTTGTCGCTCGCTCAGACGCGTACCCGAGAGCAAGCTGACCATGACCGAGGCGGACGGCTCGTTACCCCGCCGCATGAACGCCGACTGCTTGGCAACGGCTAAGTGCACCCGAGCCCCTGAGACCGTGTCCATGGCTGAAATGGTGCGGGCAAGCTCGGCTTCCACCGCGCGGTGATAACGCGCTTGCTCCATGAAACTCGAAAGGCCCATTTGTTGCTCTTGGTAGAGCGACTCAAAGCCCACGCCACCGCCGCTTCGCGGGAACCCCTCGCTGGCTAAGGCCATGCGGGCTTGAAGCACCTCATCGTAAGGCACCTCTAGCAAGCCAGTGCCCGGCTCCATGCGGTACTGAATTCCACTCGACTGTAGGAGGTTAATCGCCGTCGCATTGTCTGCTGGTGACATTGCGCCGTACACCGGTTCGTAAGAGGGCGTACTCGCCCAGTTAACAACGCCAATCGCCAGCGCAATGCTCGCAGCAAAGCCGGCAAGCAAGGACACTTGACGTGCTGCGGGTTGCGCGGCAAAACCGCTTACTCGATCTAAAACAGGGTTATCAGCCATACAAATTTATTCCTTAGACCGGCATGTTCATGACTTCTTGGTACGCGTTTAACAGTTTGTTGCGCACCTCCGTCATTCCCGTGAATTGAAGGCTCGCCTTTTGTGCCGTAATCATAACCTCAGCCAGCGACACCGAAGGGTCACCGTTCTCAAACGCAACCGTGAGCGCCTTTGACGCTTGCATGGAGCTGTTGACGTCGGCCACCGACTGCGTGAGAAGGTTAGAGAACTGACCGCCTGAAACCGACTCAGTCCCTGAAGTCGCACCGACGCCTTGTCCTTGCGCCAGTGCTTGTACGCTGCGCATTTGCGCCAGTACCTGATTAATTGCCACGTCACTCATTGCAACAAAAGTCCTCGTTTTGACGCGCCTCAAATTGGACACGCACTTGTTCCACCGAGAGCAATGCTAACGATGTGCCAATCGAAATTTTTTGTTTAGAGTCAGTAAGTTAGGTTTTACTTGCTGGCGGCGTGTCGGAATTCTGACGAATCAGTTTCGCGTTGAATATCGTACTTGCGCATTTTCTCGACCAGCGTGGTGCGCTGCAGTGACAGTAGTTTAGCGGCGTGTGCGTTGACCCAACCCGATTGCTCAAGCGCCGAAATAATCAGCGCCCGCTCGACGTCGGCCATGTGCTGTTTTAAGTCGATCGGCTCGTCAATGTACGTCGGTGTGGGTGGCGCAACGGGTGTCTCAGGTGGTGCTGCAAACAGGGCACTTAAATCTTCAGGCTCCTCCTGCGGTAACTGGTCGACCAGCGGCGCAACATTCTCCGGGCGGTCTGCAATGGCAAGACTTTCGCTTTGATACTTCGCCGGCAGGTCCGCCGCAAAAATGGGCTGTTCTGGGTTGAGAATAATCAGCCGCTCAACCAGGTTCCCCAGCTCCCGCACATTGCCAGGCCAGGGGTAGACACGAAGGTGCGCCATGGCGTCTGCTTCAAGCTGAATACGTCCGCGCCCTTGCTCTGCAAAGCTGTCTATGAAGCGTTGCGCAAGACCCGCAATGTCGGCCGTGCGCTCTCGCAAGGCAGGGACTTCCATAGGGAAAACATTCAACCGGTAGTAGAGGTCCATACGGAACTTGCCATCTTCGACCTGTTGTTCAAGGTGCTGGTGGGTCGCCGCAATAACACGCACATTACACTTAATGGCTTTACCGCCGCCCACGCGCTCAAAGGTTCGCTCTTGCAAGACTCGCAAAAGCTTGACCTGCATCTCGTAGGGCATGTCCCCTATTTCGTCAAGAAACAGCGTGCCGCTTTCGGCAAGCTCAAAGCGCCCTTTTCGTGCAGAGACCGCACCGGTAAAGGCGCCTTTCTCGTGACCAAAAAGCTCGCTCTCGAGTAACTCGCCCGGAATAGCCCCGCAGTTAACCGGAACAAAGGGCCCACCTGCACGCTCAGAGCAGTCGTGCAACAAACGGGCTATGACTTCTTTACCGGTACCGGACTCGCCTTGGAGTAAGACAGTCGCGTCAGTAGGGGCCACTTTAGTGACGAGCGTTCGCACGTCTTTAATGGCGTCGCTAACACCCACCAGTCGTTGATCGAGGTGTTTAAGGTGGCGCTGAGCTGTGGTGTTCTTGGCCGTCACGATTTCGCGTCGCTTTCCCTAGATTAATCCACATCCGGCGTCCCCGGATGCGTCACCCTATCAAGCTATCAAAGCGGATGGAAGGGTGCGCCAAGTTTTTGACGCAAATGTGGCGTACATCACGAATTTAACGCTAACAGTGACGAGCCGCTCATCTACAAAGACTCCGACTTGGTGTCTAAATAGTGGCCGATGGCCTCGTGCGCAAACTGATGGTCTGTTCGACGGACAGACGCGTCCTCTTTTGCGGCCTCCAGTAAGGCCACGAGCTCTTCGTTTAAATGGAGCATCACCGCCAGCGCCTCGGAAAAGATCTCAGAGTTCGCAGCTTGAACGGGCTGAGAAAAACACCGGCGTAGGCGTTTGTGCCTTGAACGCTCGAGCTCTCCGACCCTGTCCCAACTGCCGGCACGGGCAAGTTGTAGCATCTCGTCAGTCGCCAGGAGAACGTTAGCAAGATCAAGGCACTGCCCGCACTGGCTCGATAGCCGACTTAACAAGTCCCGATCAATATAAGTCTGTGCATTCACTTTTTGTACTCATCAGACATCGATCGCCAGCCGTCGGAAACCGTTTCAAGCAGGCCAGCAACCTCGCGAACTTTTGATGCATCGTTTAAACGGTTTGCGTCAATTAATGTTGTCGCCATGTAGGTGTAAAGTTCGTTCAAGTTGTCAGCAACCTCACCGCCTTTTTCCTTATCAAGATACGTTTGCAGGTTAAGGATAATCTCAGTTGCTTTACTGATCTTTTTACTCTTTGCTTCAAAGTCCTGTCGCTCAATTGCACCCACTGCTTGCGAAAGCGCATCTTTGGCACCTTTGAACAGCATCTCAATAAGCTTATGAGGTGTCGCTTCGTGAACAATGGATTCAATATTGGTTTGCGTGTATGCCGAGAGGCCCGGTGCGTTCATCTTTCTCTCCTTGATCTATTAATTTTTAGGCTTTTGCACAAACCCTGGAAGCTGGTCGAGCGCCGTTGTTAAGTAATCTTGTGTGGCTGTTATCTCTGCGAGCAGGGAGTCAAGCGCATTAAACTGGCTTCTGTAACGCGCCTCCAAACTCTCCATACGACGCGTAAACTCAGCCTCGTCGGCCGTTATCTCGGTCATCTGCTCTTCGATGTTGTCGGTTCGATCTTTAATGGTGCCGGTGGACGACGTGAAGGTGTCGAGCAGCGTGTCCAAAGTAGAAGCCAGCCCACTTAACGTGGAGCCTCCAGACGTTCTGTCCACAAAAATTGCCTGTACTGAATCTCGGTCCGCCGTCATTGCTGCCTGGAATTTTGTGCTGTCGAGCTTGAGTGTGCCGCCTGTTTGAACCTCTACACCAATTGAAGACAGTGATGCGTATGTCCCAGTTGCACTGGCGATGGTCGTTGAAAGCTGTGTTCGCAACTTGTCGGCGATACTTCTTGCCGTGAAATCTCCCAATAAGGCACCCGAAATACCAGTGGATACGTTGTAGTCAGTCAGGCCCGCATGCGTCGACACATAGCTGTTGTAAGCAGTAACGAAAGCACTAACCGCCGTTTCGGCCACCGAAAAATCGTTTGCCAACGTGAGAGTCACAGCGCTTGTCGTTTGCTGGAGCAGAGTGATGTCAACACCATCAATAACATCATTTAGGGTGTTGCTAGAAGAGGTCAGTGACATTCCGTTGATCGAGAAAGCGGCATCGCTACCTGCACGAACCTGACTCAGGTTCGACGAAGTATCATTGAATGCTAGCTGCGATAAGCCTGAATTATCGGTGTTATTGGAGTCCCCGGTGTCAGCCACGCTTACGGACAAGCTTTGAGCAACGCCCGAGTCTGTGGGGCTCAAAAGGAGCTTGTAGCTGGACCCGTTTTTGACCAGTGAGGCCGTTACTAAGTTGGTCGCCGCATTAATAGCGTCACGGACATCGGCAAGCGTATCTGTGCCGCTACTGATAGCAACGCTGATAGCCGTTACAGAAGAGTCCGCGGAGAAACTTGAGTAGGTTGTCGTGTCGGCCGGCGCCGAGTTGTAGGTTGGTGTCCCCAGCGAAATCGTTAGCGTGCCTGTGCCCACTTGTGTGGTTGTCGCAGCGAAATCACCTGACACCAAAGACTGGCGCTCGGCAAGCGACGTGACATCAAGACTGTAAGACCCCGCCGCCGCACCCGCGTCAGCAGACACTGTGGCGTAGGTCACGGCACTGCTGCTCGCACTAATAGCACCAAAGGTATCCGCACTCTCTAATGCGGTGAGCGAGCTTTGAAGGGTTGCCAAAGATGAAGAAATTTGACCGAAACCCGAGACAAGCGACGTTGCTTGCGCTGTTCTAGTGGCAAATAGCGCGAGCTGAGGAGCCGACTCCGCATTAATCAATCCGGTGACCAAACCCTCGATGTCTAACCCCGAACCTAAACCTGTAACTGCGGGCATAACACCCCCTAAAGACTCTGTCCCTAGGGACAAGCAAACCCACCGCCAAAAACAAAAAGTGCATCTATATCAATAAATTAGCCGCGATCGTCGAGCAGTACGCCGCGTAGCGCACTCTTGGAGCTGTAGTCGTCAAAATTCTGACCCTCCATAAACCTCGCAAGCGCTACGACTTCTTCATTTGGGATCTGACGAATCACTCTGTTGGAACCCTGATCTACGACGGTGACCACCGGCATATCGACAGCGTCATCGACCGTTATTTTCAGAGCGGGCTCAACACGCTTTACATTAAGACGTAAGGACTCTGCAGCCTGCTTCACATCATCGGCACTTGAGGCAATAACTATTGATGCCTCATTCCTCGCCTTATCGATATCGGCTGCCACCTCTTTAGTCGACACCTCCGAAGGCTTAGCCGGTGAAGCAACTGGATTGGGCCTAGTTGACTTACTGGTGGGTACCACGTTGGGTTGTATTGTATTTTCCATTTCACTGACTCCTTTGGGAGACCAACCACTTGAGTAAATAGCTTAACTCTTCGGGTGACGAAAAAGCCGGGAGGCCCTGTAGAACCTCCCGGCCAGCACTTCACCAGTCGCTATCTTACTGCAGTAGCGCGAGTACCTGCTGAGGCAGTGCATTGGCCTGGGCCAATACTGAGATACCTGCCTGCTGAAGAACCTGCGTTCGAGCAAGATTCGCGCTTTCAACCGCGAAGTCCGCATCTTGCACTCGGCTATTAGCGGCAGTGTAGTTCTCAATTGTGCTAGAGAGATTGCTTGAGACAGCATCCAGTCGGCTAAATGTCGCACCCAACTCGGCGCGCGCCGCGTTGATAGTGTCCAATGCCGTATCAACAGATGTCAAAGCGGTCTGAGCATTTGCTTCACTCGTCAGCGACACGCTCGCCAAAGCCGTCGAAGAAGTAGTGGCTGCCGTGAAGCTTTGGCCACCAGACGTGGCTCCTATCTTTAACGCATCACCAGCGGTATTGTTAGTACCAAGGCCCACAACAACCGCAAAATCAGAAGCCAACGTGACTGTACCTACAGACATGGTATTGGTTGTTCCAACACCAGACAGTGTAGCGTCGCCGTTAGCGAAACCCACAGCGTCATCACCAGCAGCTGCCGTAACTTCCTGGAACTGAATATTACCGCCATCAGCCCGAGTGAAAACAAGGTTATCGCCGTTTGCGACCGTTCCGGCTGTTGTACCCGTAAAGGTGATTCCAGCAGCCGCTAACTCACCTTGCTTTGCCTCTACCGCTGACTGCATCTCGGCTGCAGTAACCGTTGCCGTGCCCGCTGCGATAATCTCAACTCCGTTAATATTCAAGTTGTAATCAGAGGTAGTAGATACGTTAGTGATATCAGTGTAGTTACCGGTATCAAACGTAGCGGCTCCTACTGTAGCGGTAATATCGGAGTCAGCCGCCATGATCGTATTCGCAACCGACAGTGCGAAGTTGCCCGTACCCGTTGCTCCGGCTACAGCCTCCAATGCCGTGCCATTGATAGTGAGGTCGGTAGCACCAATATCTGCAACGTTGGCAGAAGCAATCGTAAGGGTCTGTGACACAGAGCCGCCGATTGCCGTCGAACCAGTACCGAGTGTCGCTGTCTGAGCATCGATCAGTGCTGTTTGAGCTATACTGACACGGTTAGTGGTATCCGATACCGCGTTGTCTGCTCCAACCTGGATGTTAATTGCGGCCGGGCCGTTGAGCAGATTAACTCCGTTGAATGACGTGCTATCCGCAAGACGTTCAATTTCTTGCCGCAGCTCTGTAAATTCAGTGTTCAACGCCGTGCGGTCAGATGCCTGGTTAGTCCCGTTCGCCGACTGAACCGCTAGCTCACGCATTCGCTGAAGGTTGTCGGTGATTTGACCCATCGCACTTTCAGCGGTTTGGACCAAAGAAATACCGTCGTTTGCGTTTCGCATTGCGGCTGATAAGCCGTTGATTTGCGCCGACAAGCGATTAGAAATCGCCATGCCCGCCGCGTCATCTTTCGCAGAGTTAATTCGTAAGCCTGTTGACAACCGCTCAAGTGATACTGCTGAATCCTTCTGAGTTTCAGACAATGCACGCTGAGTAGCCAAAGAGGCGACGTTGCTGTTAATTACTAAAGCCATTTTGTGCTCCTTGTGGCACGCTCAGCGCGCCGTAAATGGTTAAGAAATGCGCAAATGAATTAGTAAACTCTTTTGCGACACCTCAATTAGCGGCAGCGTGTGACATTGCTTTAGTAATTTTTTGATAGTGAGATAGGGATACTACATCTTGCGTCTGCTTAAGCAGTAAACGCCCTTACTCATTGCCCTGAAAACGTTACAAGTAGTTAAATAGCGATAAGTTCTGCGTTTTAACAAAGGTTTGCTGGGCTGCCTGGAGCGAGACCATTTGAAGCTGAAGACGCCCAATAGCCTCGGCGATGTCTAAATCTTGAATATCAGAGATGGTTCTTTGAAGATCAAGATTGAAGTTATCGTTGAGAGACGCCTGGTCATCAATCCAGTTCATTCGAACACCGATTGAGGTTCGCACGGAAGACAGTTGCTCTGTCGCAGCATCAACATCAATAAACCGCTCTGACACCCCGGCTTGATCGTCGTTGCGCAGTGCCTGCGACAGATCGGCCAGAACGTCAAACGCATTAAGCGTTCCGTTTACGCCTTCAAAGACCTCTGCACCTGAGTGACCCCGGGCTACGCTAACGCCTTTACTAATGTTGACCTGGCGAACGATAGCATCGCCCTGAAAAACGCCGCTTGCGTCATATGCGGGTGCATTACTGGCGGTCCCGGCAAAAATATACTCACCGTCAGCATTCTGCATATTCCCAATGCTCAGTAATTGCTCCCTCAAACCATCAATCTCATTGGCAATGGCGTCCCTATCGCTCTGCGATAAGGTCCCGTTTTGCCCTTGAATGGTGAGCTCACGCGCGCGCAGCAACACATTATTTGCGCTATCTAACGCTACTTCTTCAAAGGATAATGCACTGGTAACAGCCGCTATATTTTTCTGGTGCGATTCAATTTTTGAGAGCTCTGTATTCAACTTTACAAGTTGAACAGAGGCCGATGGATCATCGGAGGGTGTCATAATGCGGCGACCCGTCCCAATTTGCTCCTGCAGTCTCGCGACTTGAGCCTGAGCGTCCAAGATAGTTGAAACGCCAGACTGATTAAACTGCAGGGTAGATAGTCGTCCAATCATCGTGATGTCGCTCTTAATAAGGTGTCAAAAACGTCGTTGGCGGTCGTAATAATCTGCGCCGCCGCCTGGTAGGCCTGCTGATAGCGAATAAGATTCGCCGCTTCCTCCTCAAGGTTCACGCCAGTTAAACCGTCACGCCGGTCGTTTACTGACTGAAGTAACGACAGTTCGGTGTCTGCGTTAGCTCGGGCGCTTCGCGTGTCGACCGCAACTTGGGAGACCGCGTTGTTGTAAATGTCGTAGACGCTTTGGGTGCCGTCTTTGAGCGTGTTCGCCTCGCGAAGCGAAATGAGGCTCAGCACATTGCGGTTATCACCGACGTTGCCGCCCGAGTTCGCCGCGGCAATGTCGGACGTGTCAGTAATGGCAACCGCCATTGTTGATGCTGCGCGTCCCGTGGGCTCCACCAAAAAACGATCGCCGTCGGTTTGGTTCGAAAATGGACTCACCGTAAACGTCAGGCCGTCGATGGATACCGACGTACCGTTGATGTCTTGAGACGCATTCGTCGACAGGTTGGTAATGGTCACTACGCTGTCGGTGTAGTCAATTTGGTACGAGGCGCCAGTGAGCTGTGTTGCATCGTCAATAATCGCCGAAACCGTTGTCGTCCCTGAGTTCAGGGGCGCGGCGGTGGATACCGGTGTAATCGATGAGAAAAACTCAGCACCTGCGACCTGGTTTAGCGTGTCGCCCGATTTGTGTTGTGTGTTGAAGGTCTCAGTGAGACCCACAGCAAGTAAGCCAATATCACGCCGCGCCCGATCGATGACGTTTTTCGAGACGTCCACGGCAGCGCCGAGTTCACCACCGAGTGATACGTTAGTAATTTCTGTATCAGCGCCACCCGGTGCCGAAATGTACAGTCTCACCGGTCCGTCAGGTTGCGGGGCTGAGCTCAAGCGTAAAGTCTCGGCGCCCGACTGACTGACCAGTCGATGGCCAGATGCGGTGAAGACATTGATGGAGCCGTCGTCTTGCTGCCGTGTATCTACGCGCACCAGCTTCGACAACGACTCAATGGCACGGTCGCGCTGATCGAGTAAGTCATTGGGCGAGCCTCCCGGCGTTCGCTCCAGGCGCGCAATTTGCTGATTGAGCTGCGCAATGTCCTGTGTGTGCT
>Ga0206128_1001529_pt1 | contig 22669 bp, 12 predicted proteins | sample Helgoland_Spring_7_FD_148601 | JGI IMG/M metagenome (GOLD analysis project Ga0206128, IMG submission 148601) | Pelagic subsurface seawater microbial communities from Kabeltonne, Helgoland, North Sea - Helgoland_Spring_Bloom_20160426_1 | ecosystem: Environmental > Aquatic > Marine > Epipelagic ... | reverse complement strand
TAGTATCATAGTTTGATATATTCCGATTAAATCCTACCATCAAATTTAATTTATCACTAATAGATTTATTAATATCTAGACCAATTCTGGTAGTGTCATATTCGTCAAAGTCTTTGCGAATACTTGCGGTAAATACATCATAATCAACATTGATACCGATTGTTGGATAATTATATGTATCTTTCTCAGTTGTATAATCTAGAACCGCTAGTGTGCTGCCAGTTTCAGTATAGCCTTGTGTTTTTCGTTGTCCAATTGTATAACCAACGAACGGACGAAAATTACCAGTTTCTTTTTCTAACATAAGACTTGCATAATTATCAGTTGATGCCGTTTCGCCAGCCGCAGCATAGTTGCCAATTGCTCTTGAATATGAAATATTGGATGTTGTATGATTAAATGATGTAGTTAATTTTGTATCATTGTTATCAAATGATTTGTCAATATCAATTCTATATGCGTGGGTTTTCATACTACCATTACTATCACTTCCTGTCATAGTGGTATTAACTTCATTATACTCTACACCAATCAACATATTATCATTGCCCGAAATATCTTTAATTCCAATGCTATACACATTTGTATCTGCATTGTAGCCATTATTCATTTTATGATTAGTTTTCGTAACTGAAATACCATGCTCAATATCCATATTTCTGTGAATATCAATACCCAATAATTGTTCTACCTGATCAACTCTGCCAACAACTGATTCAATATTACTAGATGTTTTGACAATATCATTTCGCGCAGTTATTGTGGTAGTTGTATCTCCATCTGTTACTACCTCTGAACCATCATCATATGTTACTGTAGTGCGAACAAATGTCTCTGTTGTAATGTCCATTGGTGTTGTTACCAGTGTGAAAGTTTCTTTAGAAATAGTTTGTAAATTGTTGTCAACTGTAGAATCATGTTTTACAACATTTGACGTTAATACTGGCAAAGTTGTACTTTGTGTTTCTATCGTTGATGAAATAGTTTCGCTTGATGTGTTCTCAACAACGGGCATTGCTTGTATAGCCATCAGTTGCAATCCTACACCTGGATCAGAAAATGTGCTAACTTGTACTTTTGCAGATGATTTCACAATCTGTAATACAACAACTTCTTCTACAACAGTCTCTTCTGCTACTACTCGCGCCGCTTCTTCCGCTGCCGCTACACGTGCCGCTTCTGCCTCTATTGCTGCAATACGTGCCTCTTCTGCTACTGCCGCCTCTTCTGCCGCAACACGTGCCACCTCTGCTGCTTCTGCCGCCTCTGCTGCTTCCGCTGCTTCCGCTGCAATACGTGCTGCCTCTGCTACCTCTGCTGCTTCTACGGCTGCTACACGTGCCGCCTCTGCCTCTGCGGCTGCAATACGTGCTGCTTCTGCCTCTGCTTCTGCTACCCGCGCTGCTTCTGCTTCTGCGGCTGCTACACGTGCCGCCTCTGCCTCTGCGGCTGCTACCCGCGCTGCTTCTGCTTCTGCGGCTGCTACACGTGCCGCCTCTGCCTCTGCGGCTGCTACCCGCGCTGCTTCTGCCTCTGCGGCTGCTACCCGCGCTGCTTCTGCTTCTGCGGCTGCTACACGTGCCGCCTCTGCCTCTGCGGCTGCAATACGTGCTGCCTCTGCTTCTGCCTCTGCTACACGTGCCGCCTCTGCCTCTGCGGCTGCTACCCGCGCTGCTTCTGCTTCTGCGGCTTCTGCCGCTGCCGCTGCCGCCTCACGTGCTGGTGCCGCGATTGCGGCTTCTGTTGCAGTTCCAATATCTTCAACCACCCAATCATTATCAGCACCACCGCCAGCGTCTTCTGAATCTTCAATGGCATCAAAGACAGTTTCGCCTAAAATGTATGCATAGTTTATTGAAAGAATATCACCTACTGCAACATCAGTCCAGTGCCAACTAATACCAATTGTATCGTCACCTGTTCCATATGGAACTTCTTCACCGTCCGCATTTTTATATTTTGAACCATCATATGCATCCGCATCTGTTGCCCATGATTGAATACCTGCAGTTACGTTAGTATCTGTTGTATATAATCCTAGTGCATATTTTGAAACATTTGCTTCGCTAATAACCAGATTAGTCTCTGGAACACCAGAATAACCTAATACATTTTCAGTTGCGCTGGTATCGCCTGCCACACCTTGTGAATCTGGATCGATGTACTTTCCATAATTTACTGATGCTGCATCTGAACCAGCGGTCACCGTTGTTGTAACATCAATGTAAGATTTGTTATCTTCTAGTTTAAATACATTCTTAACATTCCAAGTGGAATTATTATGGCTGACATCGCCACTCCATGTTATGCTACTAGTTCCATCTGAAAGTCCATCTGAATCAACAATATCAGTTGAATACACTGACCAGTTGTTATTTTTATAATTTGCACCGTCTACCATAAGTGCTTGACCATCAAATGGTGCACCTGGTGTTAGATAGTCATAATTATTATTAAATGATCCTGTACCGGTAGGATCGAATAGTACACCGGGAGTATTACTATCTCCACTACCGAATGTTCCTGATTCTTGATTAATACCTGTTTTAATCCATTGATTTTGTAGTAATCCATCACTATCTGATTGCATGGAACTAGTATCAGCAATAGCAGTAGTACATAGTAACATTGACAATGTACTTGCCATTGTTATTGTATTACATTGTGTATTCTTAAACATTTATATAACCTTTCGGTATTGATTCTATCTATGATTGTTTTATATCAGAGGTAGAAATAAATGTCAAGTGTTTTATTCAAATAAAATATCGAATTGAGATGATTGTTGTTCTTTTGTTTTTCTTGGATTTGCTGTAGATGGATTATCAACCCAATAGATTGTATTCGGTGGTAAAAAACCATGTATAAACCAGGCGTTTCCAAATGGTGGTGAGCCACCACCAGTAAAGTCAACGCGATTATTGTAAACTAGTGCAGACATACCATATTCCATAAACATTTTGCCTCTTCCCGCTCCTTGAAAACTTGCAACGGGCAAGAATAATGCAAATGGTTTGCCCAAATCATAACAATGCCGGATAAACTTATCTTTTATGGAGTAGGGAGGATTTGTGATTACTCCGTCATGTACATCACGTGGCACACATTCAAAGAAATCTTTACCGTTGCTTGGCTCAATATTGTAACCAAATTTGGTAAACCCTTCTACAATAAGACCTGATTTGCCACTTGTTGCTTCATAGTAAGTCGCATCCTTGTCTAAGTACTTCAACAGCGGTTCTATACTATCAGGCGGTGTATAACACTCGTCTGATGCAGCATTTCTGCCTAAATTTTGTACTAGTTTTGTATAAGTCTTTTTAGCCATTTTAAAACTCAAATAAATTTTCAAATTGTTCACTGGTGTTTGCAGCACTAAGATCCCACTTTAGAACACCAATTAGATTATCAATCTTTTTATCAATAATTGCTATTTCCATAGAATCATGGTCAAATGGAAGATCCTGAAACCATTGTGGAATACGAGGTTCATCAATTGGATATGCAATACTTGTCATTTTCATTGGATTATCACGTAATTTACATACAATAGTTTTCATACCATCAGTTATTTCAACTGAGTATCTATCACCATTCATTTCACGCAAAGTATTCCAATTCAATGCTGCACTAACATGTCCGGGTAAACGTGGCTTTTCCAGTTTGTCTTCTGATCTTCGTAATTTAAAATCTGCATTTTGTGCACGTTTATATTTTGATACATCATTTTTAAACTTAGTTAAATTATTAACACGTTTAGGAGTGCCTTTCTCCCAACCAGGCTTTTCACGAAATTCTTTTTTGAATTCTTTAACCATTGTAATAATATCGTTTTGTTCGCCGCCGGTAAGAACTTTAACAAGACATTCACTAAGAAAGTTTTGCATATAATCAGGAGTATCACTACGTTTCAAGTCAAGTCCCATTGCTTTTACTTTGCCAGGTTTGCCATCAATATCACGCCGTATACCATCATCATCATAGATAAGCATAGCATATCTTTTCTTCTTAATAAAGATAGCCATAGTTGCTAAGTTCTCACGTCCAGCGGCAATGATTTCGCCTTGGTTGCGTGGACAATTGAAAAACTCTTTCATAAAATCTGGAAAACTAGCATTAACTTGATTGGCGATTTCATCATACATTGTAAGAGCAATTTCTTTATTCCATTCAATCTCACCACTATCAATCTCTTTTTGATATGATGGATACATTGAATAATAGATAGAATCTGTGTCACCGTATATCACGGATTTGCCTTTATAATCATATGTGCCATCGATTACTTCATTTGTCTTTGCACCCATATGTCTTGTGATGCAACGACCTGACAGAGTAGTAGATTGTCCGATGCGCTTATCATAAAATCGACAGCCTTGATTCAAAATCGCACCGTATAGGCTGTTCAAGTTAATCTTCTTAACTAGTTGTCGTTTATCCCAAAACGCAATTTCTTCATCTGAGCCACCGTTTTCTCTAACTTCACGCATATTCTTTTGAAGAACTTTACGTTCAGCATACCAACGTTCTAACAGACTAGGAATAATACCTTGAATATCTTGTTTGAATACGGTACCATTCGCACTTATAGCCCATGGCAAATCTGAATTATATACTAAATCGAATGCTTCTGCACCAGTAACTTCATGTACCTCACCATTCTCCATGTCTAAATTCATTATGGTTGTTTTATCTTTTTCATTAAAGAACCTAAATTCTTCTGTTGAAAATGTATCTTCCCATGCTTGTGCTGCACCATAGCCTTTGTTCTTACCACCGCGTCCAGACCTGATACGATTTTGTATCATTTCTTCTGTATAATCTTGTCTTAGTTGTGCAGTGATGGTTTCCGGCGACATATTCAATGCACGAATAATACTCGGGTATAGAGAATTAATATCAATACCTGCTACCCATCGTTGTACGCCAATCTGAGGATTAGCAACAAATGCGCCCGCTGCTTTCTGTGCTTCTGCGGCTGCTTCCTCTTCTAGTGTTGGTTCATAATCATCATCTTCTACATCCCAACTACGTTTTTTTCTATCGGGCACAACCATACCTCGACGATGTGCTTCATTGATAATTGCCTGTTCGGTAACAGCAACAGCACCCATTGTAGTTTGAATATTAACGGTATTGTCATGCGCGATTTCATTCGCTAGATCAATGAATCTTAGTTTTTTATCTAGGTTATCAAGTAATGCAACATCTTGTCTATTATATTCTATAAACTTATAAAAATCTTGATTATATAGTTGATCCAATGTACCTTCATATGCAACTTTTCGTTCACTTAATTCATATTCGCCAATTGCATCAAGTGAGTATGAATGCATTTCATGGTATGTATATTTGCGATATAATTCTAGATAATCTAGATGAATACGTCCACTTAAAACATAACTAATTTGTTCTTTGCCATACTTAACGATAGTCTTTGCTTTTGGAAGAAGGTCCCAGAGGCATAATTTACGAGTATGTGATTTGCTTAAAACTCGAACAATACGATTTACGGTGTACGGAATATCAAAGCCTTCGCTATTCCATCCGCTAAGAACATCTGCATCATCTATAAGTGTTAAGAAGTCATTTAACATGTCGGCTTCACTTAGATATAGAAATGTATCTGGAAATTTATCACATAGACGCTGTGCTTCTACTAGACCTTCACCATCCCTCATATGCTCTGGTGGCATAACAAAGGTAACAAGTTGATTTGACCATTGTAAGTGTACTGTAATAGCAGTAATTGGCATAAAAGGATCTTCAGGTGGCGCAAATCCTTTATCAGCGTCAAAGTCAACTTCAATATCGAAGAATGCAACATTTAATTTTGGTGAATCTAAATTCAGATAGTTTTCAGCAAGACATCTAACCTCAGGTTTTATATCACTCTCATATATTTTTTTATCAGAATTCATACGCAATTCTTTGTGCATGTCTTTTAATCGTTTTACCTTTACCTGACGAACTTTTTCACCATGAATACTAGTATGTGATCCTCTATCATCGCGCACATAAAATGTACGCCACGCTGGATAATCTTGATATATACGTTTGCCGTCTTTTCGTTCAACGACATTTACAATATCTTTGTCTTTGTTGTAGTATGCATCTACATAACTCATTTATAGTGTGCGTCCCACAGTTTCAAGTACGGTCTCTACATCTTCAAAGTCTTGCTTTGCTCCCTGTAGATTTGCTTTATGTGCTAGTGAAATAGCCTTATTAAGTACTGCAGGTTTAATATCTAATTCTTCTGCAATTGCTTTTACAGTATCGCGCAGTCCACCCTTTAGGTCGTCAACTTCCTGTAGAACAGAACACCCTTCATCTACCAATTGTTTTAATTTTGCTTTTTCTTCGCTTGTAACTGAATCTAGTGACATATAATAATCTCCTAATTAGATATAAAAAATGGAGCTCTCTAAGAACTCCATTTAATATAGCATAGTATTGTTAGGTTGTCAATAGATTATTTTTCTTTGTTTGCCTTTTTGATCGATTCATTCATGATTTTATCTGTGATTGATTCGATTGATTCTCTTCTGCCCGAATATGAACTGCCACCTAAACCAAATTCCGGCTGCGCTGCGATTGCTGATCCTATACCTTTTGCTACTTTACCAACAGATTGTAAACGTGAACTTACTTTCCCAGTAACATCTGCCGCTTTCTTTGAAATTGCCATACCTTTATTTGCGATATCTTGTTTTTTAGCAATAGACATATTTTTCATATCTTTATTTTTATCAGATAATGCGCTAATGCCTCTTTTGGCTGCGCCGATGCCTTTACTTGCAAGATCGCCAATTTTGCCTTCTTTCAGCATTTTCATTGAAAGATTTGCCACTTTCATCATGCCGTCTTTTGTTTTCATTAGGTTGTCTAGTTTTTCTTTATTTGCATCATTTACGTTATCATATACTGATTTAATTGCAGATGCAGTAAACATATCGACCATCATTTGACCATTATCAAATTTAACTTTCATTGCACTTTTTTCATCTGCAATTTTACGAATTGTATCCATTGCTTTTGCTTCTTTAAGTCGTGAAGCAAGATCAGTAGTAGATACACTACTCTTTCCTGTATCTTTTCTTTCTTTTTCTTGGCGCTTTTTTGCTTTTTCTGTAGCCGCTTTCACATCAGCAATAGTTAATTCATTAACTGACTCAGCTATAACAATATCATAACCAATACGTTCTAGTTCAGCGGCTAGTTTTGCATATTCTTCTTTTGACGCTGGTTCTAAGTCAGTAATCAATGACTTTGCTGCGTCACCATGCTGGCCAATTGTCATGTATGAACCAATCAGACCACGACCCTGGCCATCTTCTGGGAACAATGCAATCACATCGCCCTCGGGAAATTTTCTAAAGATTACTTTAACTTGTTCTTTATCACCTTCTTTCAGTTTGCCTTTCATGTTATTGTACATATTTTTGTCAATAGATTTGGGTGATATGCTTGGACGTTTTTTACCTGCAGATTTACGGTCTTTTTTCTCATCTGCATCAATTTCCGCTTGTGTTGACTGACGGTATTTTTCATTTACTGACTCTTCCCAAGGTGCTTTCTTTAGAGATACTTTCTTTCTCTCTTCGCCACGCTCTGGTTCGTCTGCTTTAGCAAGTGCACGTTGGCGCGCTTTTTCTTCATCTGAATCTTCGTTAACAGATTCGTCAAACATATCTCTTGCTGCTTCTTTACCGTGTTTCTTCTCAAATTCTTTCTTACTCATTTTTTCAGCATCATCAATGAGTTGATCACTCATACGACCTTCGCCCATTACCGCTGAATAATCTTCCATGTCACTATCACTTGGCATTTCAGAACTTGCTGGTGTATTCATTTCCATGTTGCCCATTGGATCACTCATCATTTCTGGCTCATCAACACTGCCCATTCCCATATCATCTTTTGGTCCGTTCATCATATCGGTAGGACTATTCATTTCTAACGTGTGCATGCGTGCCCCAAGTGAGTCTGCCATACGTTGATATGCATCATATGATTTATTGTGTTGATCTGCAAAAGTTAATGCTAAATCATGAACTGCATCACGAGGATTTTTACCTGATGATAATTCTGATACTAGTTGTTCAGTTGCTCTATTTAAATAATCTTCGAATTCATCATTAGAGATTACAAAAGATTCAGTTAGTTGTGACAGTTTCATTTTAATCTACCTTATCGTTTAATCATTGGGCTTTTTACTGGAGTTGTGTAAGCAAGATTGCCTACATCTGCGCTATATCCCATCTTTGATTTCTTTTTCTTTTTAGTGGTAGGCTTTTTTGCATACACACTTGCATCTGGATCACCCGCGCCCAATCCCATAGGAACACTAGCAAATGCTCCGGCAAAGTTTTCAGATATGATCTCATTTATTTTCATAATAGTATTTATCAAATTAAACAGATAATGGATGCGAATAAATCGCATCCATTTAACTTGCTATACTATTATAAACCTGTACTATATTGATGTACGGTGTCGGCATGACTTCCAGATATATACATTTTAGTGCCATCATTGCTGAAGACTAAGTCCAAAGTCTCTCTATCCTCAGAAAGAATACTATAACTCACACTATCGTAAGAGGTTGTGCTTACATCAAAAGCCGTTGCTAGGGAATATTGGTACACCGCATCTGATTGGTTCGAGATCCAATACATCTTGGTCCCATCTTGGTTGAAACGGAAACCATAGAGACCAGTAGCCTCAGTGGCCCCACTGAAGCTGGCATTATTAAATGATGCTGAACTTACATCGAATGCAGTGGTCAACGCATATTCATATATAGTATTATTGAAGCCATTAACATACATTTTAGTGCCATCAGTATTGAATACTAAGTTCATTGGATAAAGTTCCTGATTAGATACACTAAAGCTGACATTATCGTAGGAGACCGAACTCGCTGTCACTTGAAAAGCTGTAGATAGCGTATATTGATGTATATTCGCGGATCCATATCCCAAAATATACATCTTAGTGCCATCAGTATTGAAAGCTAATGAAGTGGGACCAGTCTCCTGACTACTCACAGTAAATAATCCTGAAAGTGCCGATATAGTGCTTAGGTCAAAAGCTGTCGAGAGCGGATAGGTAAGTATCCTGTCATTATTACCTCCCATCACATACATTTTAGTGCCATCATCGTTGAAGACTATTTGATAAGGCGTATTATCCAGATTATCAGCGATAGTGTAGCTAACATTATCATATGTTATATTAGAAAGATCAACCGACCAACCACTAGATACTGGTGCTGCTACTGAGGCGCTAAAGATATATGCTTTGCCCAACCAATCACTTTCATATATGCTGCCAACAACTGCATGTGTATTGTTCATTGCTACTGAAAGGCCAAATTGATCTCCTGCGCTTGTGCCATAAGCATTTGGATTATCTACTATAGATACTAATGATCCATCTGATAAATCAAAGATATAGGCTTTACCAGAATTACCGCCATCGGCGCCGTCTTCACCGGCTGCATTAATAATAGCATGTGTATCATTTATTGCTACTGAATAACCAAAGTAATCTGTTTGACTTGTATTATACGCATTAGGATTGTCAAGTGTGTGAAGTAATGCACCAGTAGTAACATTAAATATATATGCTTTACCAGAATCAACTCCATTCGCATCATCTTCTGCATAAGCACTAACAATAGCATGGTCGCCTGATATTGCGCATGAGAAACCAAATCTATCGTTGCGGCTTGTGTCATATGGATTTGGATTATCTAGTGTATGTAGTAATGCGCTGGTTGTTACATTGTAGATATAGGCTTTACCTGAACTAGAACCACCAGCATCATCTTCATCCCTAGCACATACGATAGCATGATCGCCTGATATTGCAACTTTGTACCCAAACTTATCACTCGTACTAGTACTATATGGATTTGGATTGATCAATGTATGCACTAATGATCCATCAGATACATTAAAAATATAGACTATACCTGAATCAGTACCATTGATATCATTTTCTTCCACGGCACTGGCGATAACAAAGTCACCGGATATTGCGCATGAGTAACCAAATTTATCACCATTCGCACCCGTACCATAACCTAAATTTGGATTGTCCAATGTGTATGCTAATGATCCATCGGATACATTAAAAATATAAGCCTTGCCCGAGTCATTAGATTCGGAATGCGTACATACGAAAGCATAGTCATCAGATATTGCAACTGCACTTCCGAAGTTATCATCCGTACTTGTGCCATAAGCATTTGGATTATCTAGTGTATGTAGTAATGCGCCAGTTGTTGAATTAAAGATATATGCTTTGCCTGAATTGGCACCAGCATCATATTCTCTATACGCACCCACAATAGTATAATTATCGGACATTGCAACTGCATTACCAAAGAAATCATCCGTACTTGTATCATGCGGATTTGGATTATCTAGTGTATGTGCTAATGTAACATTACTCCAATCTGCCGATACTGCAGGTGCTACTACAGGTGCTGCTTCTGGGGCGTTAAAGATATATACTTTTCCTGAAGAATTTGAAGAAGTACCACTTCCATCATCTTCTCGACTGGCACTTACAATAGCAATACCATCGTATATTGCAACTGAGTGGCCAAATCTATCCCCATCAGTAGTACCAAAGGCATTTGGATCATCTAATGTACGTACTAATGATCCATCAGTTAGATTATAGATATAGGCCTTGCCTGGGTAGAGATTGCTAACAGCATCATCTTCATATGGTGCACCAACAATTACAAAGTCATCATCGAGATCAACTGCCATGCCAAAATAATCTTCTGTACTAGTACCAACTGGATTTGGATTATCAAGTGTATATGCTAATGATCCATCTGACAAGTCAAAAACATGTACTTTTCCTGATTTATCACCACTCGCGTCATCTTCTAGTGGTGTACCAACAATTGCATAATTATCAGATATCGCAAGCATTGTTGGCGAATGCCACAGGCTATTGGTTCCGCCAAAGTGATCATGGTATGCTTCACCAAATGGATTTGGATTATCTAATGTATATAATAATGATCCATCGGATAAATTAAAGACAAACGCTTGTCCAGTAGCATAAAATGCATTTGGTGCACTAACAATTGCATAATTATCAGATAATGCAACACCCCAGCCAAAATAAGCGTCCGAGTCGGTTGATGCATTCTGAATTATCGTAGGCCCCGGAACAGATCCATTAGAGGATAACGAGGATATATCATAGATATAAGCTGCGCCACCGCCGCTTGGCCAATCTTCGGCCCACGCACCAACTATTGCATATGTATCAGATATTGCTACTGAGAAGCCAAACAGATCCGCGGCCGCATCCCCATTCGGATTCCGGTTGTCCAATGTCTTTATTAATGCTCCATCAGATAGACGATAGATATATGCTTTGCCAGAATTTGCGCCGCCTGCTTCATCTTCTTTATAAGCACCAACTATTGCATATGTATCAGATATTGCTACTGAGAAGCCAAATCTATCACCGCCAGCGACACTATTATTGATCGATGTACCATATGGATTTGGATTATCTAGTGTATGTAGTAATGCACCAGTTGCTATATTATAGATATACGCTTTGCCTGCCATTGTACCAGTTGCATCAGATTCGTAGTAAGTACCAACAATTGCATGTGTGCTAGACATTGCAACAGCACTACCAAATTGATCATTCTCACTAGTGCCATGTGGATTTGGATTATCTAATGTATGTGCTACTGTTGCCGCACTCCAATTCCAATCTGCCGATGATGATCCTGGTATTGCGGTTGTTGCTTTTAAAATTGCAATTTGTGTTTGTTGTGCCAATCCTATAGGACTGAGCGAACCACTCGAAAGTGTTGCTAATATTGACATCATACGTCTCCTAAATTATATATGATAATTATATCATTTCCCATCCATTTAACTTGCTATACTATTATAAACCTGTACTATGAGGCGTTAAAAGGCGTTAAAGATATATGCTTTACCTGAATTAGTACCATTAGCATCATCTTCAAAATAAGCACCAACAATTACACGGTTGTCGGATATTCCTACACGTACCCCAAATCGATCATCGGTACTTGTGCCATATGCATTTGGATTAGATAGTGTGGATACTAATGATCCATCTGATAAGTCATAAATGTAGGCTGCACCTGAATTATCACCATCCGCATCATCTTCAATAAAAGCACTAACAATTGCATGTGTATCATTTATTGCTACCGACCAGCCGAAAGTATCACCTGCACCAGTACCATACGTATTTGGATTAGTTAATGTATATGCTATTGATCCATCTGATAAGTCATAAATGTAGGCTACACCGGCATCATCGCCCCAATTGCCACCAGGAGCACTGTCTTCGTTCCATGCGCCTACAATTGCGTGTGTATCAGATATTGCGACAGCCCCACCAAAGTAATCACGGTCACGAGTACCATACGTATTTGGATTAGTTAATGTATATGCTAGTGATCCATCTGATAAGTCATAAATGTAGGCTGCACCTTGATTTTCAACACCAGCCCCATCTTCAAGCCGGGAGCCTACGATTGCATGTGTACTAGATATTGCGATATTACCGCCAAAATAATCGTTGGAACCAGTACCATACGAATTTGGATTATCGAATGTATATACCAATGAACCATCGGATACTTTAAAGATATATGCTTTGCCTGATTCATTCCCAGTATTGCCCGAATTGCCGCCAGTATTGTCATCTTCTCGACTAGCACCTACAATAACATAGTCGCCTGCTATACCAACACTTTCTCCAAAATAATCATTGTTGTAGCCACTAGGATAAGTATAAGCATTTGGATTATTAAGTGTATGTGCTATTGATCCATCTGATAAGTCATAAATGTAGGCTACACCTGAACCATAGCCGGTGCCATCGTCGAAAGTGTTATTGCCAACAATTGCATGTGTATCGGATATTGCGGTTGCTGCACCAAAAGCGTCAGACGGTATTGAACCCTGATTTGGATTATCTAGTGTATATGCTAATGATCCATCTGATACGTCAAAAATATAGGCGGCACCTTTTGCGTCACCGCTTGCATTTTGTGCACCTACAATTGCATATGTATTAGATATTGCGGCGACCGAAAAGTAATGATGGTCACTAGTACCAACTGTATTTGGATTATCTAGTGTATGTGCTAATGTAACATTACTCCAATCTACCGATACTGCAGGTGCTGCTACTTGGCCGGGATTAGAGTATATAATAAACGCGCCGTGAGGGTCACCCGACACCCATCCAGCAGATTTGTGATAGCGTATTCCGACAATGGTTTTGCTATCAGTGATTGCAACTGAAGTGCCAAAATAGCCTTCATTATCAAACGAATATGTGTCAGGCAAATCATCGATTGTGAACGATTGTAATAATGTACCAGTTGTTAAATCATATACAGCAACAGGACCATGGGCGTACCTGCCGTATCCAGCAACTAAATAATCGCCACTCATCTGTACTGAATTTCCGAACCCAGGATAAATGTAACCGATACCTTCTGGCGGATCCAGATCATGAAGTAGTGTTCCTGTAGTTAGGTCATAAATCAAAATTCTTTGTTCATTCTCTGTGCTGCCGCCGCCCACAGCCAAATAATTACCTTCAGCCTCCAATGATCGAAACCATCCACCTGGGCTTATTGTCAGGCTAGAAGTATTTAAATTAGCATTTGCAAAAGCAGTAGGTATATCATACACTGATACTACACTGCCATCGCTAAACCCAAGTATCAAATTATTACCATATACCGCAATCAGCTTTGAGCCCGAGCCGGTATTTGGATGCCCAAAGGTTCTAAGAGTATCAGTTGCTAATTCAAATATATGAATGTTACCGCTTGACGAGATTGAAACTGCATAATTTTCGCTAATTGCAACATATCTAGCGTTACCGTAAAGTGTTTTAATTAAAGCGCCCGTTGATACATTATGTATGGTTGCACGCCCTGTATCTACGGAATCACCTCCGTTACCCGCAATAAAATAATCTCCATGTATATCAATTTGCCAACCCCAGCCGTTAGTCTGCGGAGGCGGCGATAGCATTGGCACGCTCATATGTAAAGAACCGTCTGATAAGTTCCAAACATATACATTCTGATTATCACCGTCTCCAGTAACTAAATAATCGCCATGTGCGGCAAAACTGCCAGTGCCGAGAATACTAGAATTAGTGCCGGCTAGATAAGAACCAGCGGGCGCATTTACAATTTGTTGCAATTCGAATGATGATCCTGGTATTGCGGTTGTTGCTTTTAAAATTGCAATTTGTGCTTGTTGTGCAAGTCCAAACACACCCAGCGATCCACTTGTTAATGTTCCTATTAATGGCATTATAATTCTCCTAAATTACAAATGACGATTATACCATTTCCCATCTGTTTTTACTTTGATTCCAACGAAATGTTTTATTATTTACTTTTACTTCTTTTCCATCCCTTGGACGAGTTGGTAACATTATTGGCATTTCATTGCTCCTTTGTGTTTGTTGATTGTATACATCATTTATTTCTTAAATTCTTTTTTGGTTTGCCATCTCTATCAACATCATTGCCAAACTTTTTGACTTGATTGATGATTTCATCTACACCTACGTCAACAGTAGTGTTAACACCTTTTACGACACGACCAACGCCAGCAGATTCTTTAACTTCATTGACACTATATTCGTATGTGTCTTCGCCTGTTTTTGTCAACCATTCAAACTTATCAAAGAACTTTTTGTTAGTTACTTTATATATTGTTATTGGCAAACCCTTTTGATCTGCGTATGACTTTATTGCGTTCATAACTTTAACGCCGACACCGCCACCACGATTAGAAGTTGATATTTGTGCCATTAAAATTTGTTCTGGTCTAAAACTCTTAGCCGCATCCAACAAGATATGACCGAAATCACCTTTAAGCATATACGTGCCACCACCGCCGATCATTTCTGTTTCTGACCATGGGACACCAACTTTACCCCAACTAGTCCAACTAGTTGCGCCGATTGCTTTACCGATATGTTTAATCAGTGGGTAATCATCGTTTAGGGGCCACCATTTCTTATCAAACTCAATATCAACGTATCCATTCTGAATAGCATCAAACTCTTCTTTTGATACTTCATTAACACTTTCGTTACCTTGTGGATAACGGATCATTGTTTCTCTAAAACGAAAATCTTTGTTACGACCTTTGTTTGGTACGAAACCAAAACGCTTATAGAATTTGATTAATCTATTCTTGTTTCCACCAAACGCATCGTCTGGTGTTAGTGCGATAATAGCACCTTCTCTATCCATTCTGTCAACAATGTCTTGCATTGCTTTTGTACCTTGACCAGCATCACGCTCATCGCCTGATACTTCAATCTTAGATAACACATAACCTTTTTTAGCATCACCGTGTAACGATACTTCAACTCCTTCATCTAGTGCATCCCAATACTCTTGTTCACGTGGAATTGGTTTAGGATTAACTAGTCTAAAGAATGCTGTGTTATTATCTCTTGTAGTACTTTGCTCTAACTTCCAACCTAGTTTACTTGCAAGTTGTTTAGCAAATCTAGTATACAGTTTTGCTCTGCCGTCACTAGCATGTTCACCTTTGTTAGCACCAAAATCAAAACTTTCTACGTGTTCAATACCAACTGTTTTGATCCACTTTGTCATCATTGCAACTACAGTTGAGAATACTCTAAACTCGTCACCTGCATCTGTTTTGCCCATGCTCTTGCCAACTGAAAAGTCAATACCAAAGTTATCATAGTCCGTTGTTTCAAAGTCCATTCTTAACACACCATTTGGTGTTTTTGCAATTGCTGAAAATTCTTGTGACTCACTTGGTCCAGTAAGATTAAATGGATATGGGTTGTTTAAGGATTCATTAAACGCTGTAGTTTCGTTAACAGAAAACTTCCAAGATTTAATCTTGCTAGGAACAATAACACCACGTGGTGCTGAATATCGCTGAACATCTAGTTTGTCTTGCCACCAAACACCATCAAGTCCTTGCTGTTCTGCAAATATAGGTAGAACAAATTCTAGTACACCTGTTGATTCAATACGATTTTGTCTTGTTTCTTTTTTCAGTTTATCAGTAGGAACAATGCCACCTTTTTCTACAGTCACATCCATGTATTCTAATTCTTCGTCGTACTCTGCTTCTGCATCTGCCATTGAATTGAAAGTTGAACAAAGGTCGTCTTCCATTTCATCATCATAATAACATACTGTGACAGTCTCTTGTTGTGCTAAGTAGTCATTTTTGAGTGCCCATTGTTTGATTTGTTCATTGTGTGCGTCTGAAAGACTGTGTGCATCTAAGAATTTGTTGCCTTCTTTTGTAGCACTATGCGTATCACCTGTTACGTGACCTCTAGCAATCTGCTTCCAAGCATTAGGATGTGTGCTTACGCTTATACCTGCTCCCTCAAACCCATCACGCTTTTTAGATGCATCCAATGTACCAACATGATATAATCCTTTGAGTGTTTTAACCGGTAACCCATATTTTGCTTCGTTGAATGCTTTAGTTGTTGCTGTCTTTGCACTTGCACCTTTAGGATGTTTAGGATTAATGCCAACAGTATCGCCATTCATTAGGTCACTGATATTAGCACTTTTGCCTATCTTGTCTAGTAGAATATGCAAGCTATCTGTTGAATCATATCCACCTGTTTCGTAGCCACTCTTACCACGAACTTCTGTACGCTTGCCAGTTGCCGTATCAGTAATATGTAACACCATCATATCAGTGTCACGCTCTAGTTGTAACTTGTAACCTTCATTAATCGCCACTACTTTATTTACAGATTCCGTTAGTGTATTGTCTGTAATTTTTATCTTTGGTGATTGTATTTCATTTATGTTCATGGTATAGTTATTATATAGGAATATTAAAATCGTTAATAGCCTGCATAAATCCTTTTTTCGTTTTTATATATTTGTTGATAACATCACGTTGTTCATCTGCCATTTGATAGTATACATCCATAAATTTCTTTGCTTTTTTGGGTGTTACTTTTATTACAGTATCATCATAAAACTTGACAGGAAATGCATTGTTGTCTGATCTATCTGCAAGTTTGTCCAATACTACTAATGGATTACTTTGTTTTGCTTCTTCTAAAGTCTCATCAATTCCATATTTTAATTTATACAATGCCAATAATTCTTTTGAACTCATTCCATTGAATGATCTTGCAATGTCAAACGCATAACTTTCAATTGACTGTTTTGACTCTTTAGATCCTTGTAATCTATGTAGTGCTTCCAATGCTGCATTCCAAAATTTCTTTTCTTGTTCAGACTTATCTGCTAAAAAATCTTCTCCCATTTCACTTTCTGATAACTTGGCATCTAATGCTATACCTGCTTGTTTTGTAAGTTTACGAAGTTTGTTAAGACCTTTGCCAGTTTTAACTGCAACTTTAAACATTGTTTTGACACCAGCAACTGTAGTCTGTGCTAGTACAGCAAGAACAATCAAGTCTACTAATGGAGGTAATGAACCGATATCTTCATTTATTCCTTCTGAATTGAATAAACTTTTACTCCAATTTACAATTTTGTCAAATCTATTTCTAGCCGGTTTAGGAGTTGGCACTCTTGTTTTAGTAGTGGTCGATGTATTTACTGTTGTGCCAGACATTCCAGGAAAGTTTATTTTAGATCCCAATGTTTCAGTTTCATTCATTTCCTGATTAATTAAATATCTATAATGATCTGCTTGTTGATTATTAATATCCACGCGCTTGCCATTTTGATATGCTTCTATGTCTAGATGATCTTTTGCTACGCTGGGATGATCTATTCGTTTCCAATGAATTTCTACGTTATTCTTTTCATCGGAATACACACCAGATTGGTTATCACTTTCAACTGTAAATTCTTTACTCTGGTTCAGATAACTTCTCATGCCTCTTGAGCGGCTCGGATGTTTTAGTATACGTAATGCTCTGTCTTGAATCTGGCGAATACGTGTCCTGCTCAAATTCATAGCATCTGCTATTTGTTGTAGCGTGTATGATGTATTGAATGGTTCTAATCCAAATCTTGCCTTTATTACCATTTGTTCTTGCTTATTAAGAGATGAGATAGCCTTCATAGCGACCTGTTTAAATTCTTTTTTAGAAAAATCATTAAATGTTGTGTCGTTAGTAGCATCATAATTGTCTGGAAAATCTGATTTTTTTCCTTTTACCATAATATCATCACTTTCAACTGCAAATTCTTTATTTGATGATTTAAAATCTTTTTTGCGCATTACAGTTTTTGCAACTAGTTCTAATTCTTCGCCATTCCAATTAAGAACAAATGGTATATTAATATCAGTTTCTAAGTCCTTCATTACTGCTTGAGCATCTGGGCCTAGTTGTGCAATTGGTTTACCATATTTAACAAATTCTTTTTTAAATAACATTGCAAGTTCTTTGATAGTTATAGGACGAATATTACGTTCATCATTAACACGATCTATAAAGTGTTTTGTAAACTCAACATCAATGCCTACACTTGCAAATACACGATCTAGAACATTTTCAAGTGAATCTAGTTGTTGTTGTGTTACACCTATATTTTTATCTAATTCATTAATTTTCATCTATCTTCTCACATATTCTTTATTTTCTACTAGTCTTTAGATTTTTCAATTCCTGTGTTAGCGAATTTATCTGTTTCTCTAATTTTGCAATATTATTATCTACATTATTTTCAATTGCTGCAATATCAATACTGTGTTGTATATCATTTTGTTTACTCACTGTTTGTGAATCTTCCACATCTGCAACTAATGCACCCAATAAATTATCAGCACCTGGATATTTAACTTTTAAATTATTTAATGCTCTAGCAGTTTTAACATCAAATGATTCCAAATCAGATTTGTCTTCAGTAATCATCTGATGCTGTAATTCCGCTTCAAGTAATATCGAATACAAATCTTCTTCTTCCCAATTTTCACTAATAGATGAACTACCAAGTTTTCTTTTAAAAATTTCTATTACATTTTCTGGAATATCACTACGCCCATACAAATCTTGTAGTATTTGATTTAACTCTGTGTCATCCGCGTTTGAAATCATATTACGAATTTGCGTAGCACTATTAACTGCTTCGCCGCGTATCTTGAACGTAAATGTAGGAACTGTAGTTATATAACTATGTTGGCGAAGTGGTTTAGCACCGTCTATTCCTCTCCACATTTGTATATGTGCAGGGTCTCCATTCTTTTTCATCTTCGGCCCTGACGTAGGAAAGTCAAATCTTGGATCTTCCGACATATCTTTTTCGGATACAGCATATATAACAACCGTATTATCAGGATCATATCTATCTGTAATTTCACTTGCAACATATGGGATTTTTGCTTGTACTATTGAATTTGGATCAACCCCTGCTAACATCATCATACGTTTCTTTTCATCAAATGAAAATGGAGATTTGTGTGCATCTGTTTTGCCTGAACTAGCAATGAAGATTTGCGCACCTTTAAATTTCTGTTTCAAATACTTGAATACTTTACCATGTCCAATATGAAAAGGGTGAAACCTTCCTGGATAGATAACAACTACCCTTGTATTTTCATTTTCCACTAAATCAAATAGTCTCATTGTGTTATATTTCCTATGTATTTAAATAACTCAAGTGTATTTATCATTTATAAAAAACTATATTAATATTACTCAAGCAAAAAAGCGTCTTTCAGGACGCTTTTTTCTTAAACTTGTTAATATTTTAATTAATCACTAAACTATTATAAACCTACACTAATTTAAAGATATAAGCCTTGCCTGAAGAATTTGCAGAAGTGCCACTGCCATCATCTTCTCTACTAGCACTTATAAGAGCACGCCCATCGGATATTGCAACTGCGTGGCCAAATCTATCATTATCAGTAGTACCAAAGGCATTTGGATCATCTATTGTATTTACTAATGATCCATCTGTTAGATCAAAGATATAGGCCTTGCCTGCGTAGTTAGTACCTGCATCATCTTCATATGGTGCGCCAACAATTACAAAGTCACCATCAAGATCAACTGACATGCCAAAATAATCTTCTTGAGTAGTACCAAATGGATTTGGATTATAAAGTGTATGTGCTAATGATCCATCTGACATGTCAAAAACATATACTATGCCCGAGGCAAAAAGTCCATCAGCGTCATTTTCATATGGTGCACTAACAATTGCATAATTATCAGATATCGCCGCCTGACTTGTCGAATGCCAGAAATTTCGTGTTGCACCAAAATTATCATTTCTCGACGCCGCGTCAAATCCACCTGGATTATCTAATGTATATACTAATGATCCATCGGATACATTAAAGATATATGCTTTGCCTACTTCATCATTGGGTGAAGTAACAATTACATAATTATCATTCATCTCAACTCCCCAGCCAAAATAACCATTCGGATAGTCCGAGGGATTGCTTATAATCATTGACGCACGAGGCCCTGTCACTATCCCCTCGGGTGATATGTCATAGATATAAACGCTCCCAACACCAGACACCGTGCCCATAGAGCCCCAATCTTCGCCCCACGCACTAACAATCGCATGTGTATCAGATATTGCAACTCCGTGGCCAAACAGATCACCAATCGGATTGCCATTCGTATCCCGGTTGATCAATGTCTTTATTAATGATCCATCAGATAGCTTATAGATATATGCTTTCCCTGCATCCCCACCAGTTACTGAATTATGCTCTTCTCTAAAAGCACCAACTATTGCATATGTATCAGATATTGCGACTGAATATGCAAACCAATCATCAGTACTTGTGCCAACTGGATTTGGATTATCTAATGTATAAAGTAAGGATCCTGTTGTTAGATCAAAGATATAGGCTTTACCTGAATTAGTACCGCCAGCATCGTCTTCTGCGTATGTACCAATAATTGCATGTGTACTAGACATTGCAAGATCCATGCCAAATTGATCATTCTCACTAGTACCAAATGGATTTGGATTATCTAGTGTATGTTCTAATGTAATATTACTCCAGTCTACAGATATTGCTGCAGACGAGTTCATTAATTTTCTTCGTTTAATCCAAACAGAATCTTCTTCGACTACAAAAGCATCTGCAGATACGTTACCATAGTCATATTCTGATGCCGGTTCCCATAATCCACCCATATCAATAGATGTACCAATTGCTGACTTAGGACTTGCATTTGATCTTTTTTGATGACCGGCACCGGCTGTTCTTAGTTTTACAATTGGTTCATCAAGTAATCCACGATCTGTAATCTCAACAAAATCAATAGTTGGTTCAACTTGAACTCTTGATAATTTAGTTGTTGATTTTAATCCTGATATATTCAGTCCTTTATAGTTATTTGGCATCGTATTCTCCTAATCTGATTATGGATTTGCAGTCAGAGTTGAGGTTGGTGGTGTGAACGACGAAGTATACAATGCTCCACCGTTTATCCATCTAACATCTGTAGTCCAGCCATTGGTTTGTGCACAATATATGTATGGTCCATACTGGACCCCATATTGCCACGGTGTCGTGTCATTCCATGATGCATCAGGAAAAGTTATAGGATTATAGTAGTTAGTGGTCGCGTTGACAGGGCTTGTATTTTTCTGTACTCCATCATAAAATACTCTATTATCCCCATTATCATCTCTTGTCCATGCAATATGGTGCCAATTTCCGTCTCCGATGTCGTGTCTTGTGATATCACACCCTCTCGGTTCGTTTTTCATATTACTGAAATACATCTTATTACCATTTCCAGAATTACCAAAGTATATTTTGCCACCGCCTGACGCGCCGTCATATCCCAAAATGGATCCACCAGTTGTTGGTGGTAATGCTTCACATTTTATCCACATCTCAAATGTAAATGCACCAGTGAAACCACCGGTCCGATTAAAATAATCACTGCCAATTTTGTAATAATGGTTTGACAAATGATAAGTTGCCCCACCGCCATTGGCATATGGTGACTCATTTGCGTCAAAAGAAGTGCCAGCCACTGGCCCCAAGCCCGGTCCGCGTTCAGTGCCATCTAATGTTCCATCTGCTGTGGATACGCTATAGTTGTCATAACTGTTCTCGCTGAGTGGATTGAAAACTCCTTTAATAAGTAATGTTGTATCATACTCTATAGATGGTGCTGTAACAGAATATAACTTTCTTCGTTTAATCCAAACAGAGTCTTCTTCGACTGCAAAAGCATCGGCAGATACGATACCATAGTCATATTCTGATGCCAGTTCCCATAATCCACCCATATCAATAGATGTACCAATTGCTGACTTGGGACTTGCATTTGATCTTTTTTGATGACCGGCACCTGCTGTTCTCAATTTACTAGGATTTTCACTGATTGATCCACGATCTGTAATCTCAACAAAATCAATAGTTGGTTGTACTTGAACTCTTGATAATTTAGTTGTTGATTTTAATCCTGATATATTCAGCCCTTTGTAGTTATTTGGCATTTCAAATCTCCGATTGAATTATTAAATTTTATGCAAATTGTGTGAGACTTGCCATTACAGTGAAAGTTGCATCAGCAGTTTTGATAATTGTAAAAGAGTATGTATCAATGCTATCTGCATTTCCTTCTGTTGGTGCTGAACCGCCAGACCATTTTGGCGTACATACTGTATCAT
>Ga0206128_1001527_pt1 | contig 22696 bp, 13 predicted proteins | sample Helgoland_Spring_7_FD_148601 | JGI IMG/M metagenome (GOLD analysis project Ga0206128, IMG submission 148601) | Pelagic subsurface seawater microbial communities from Kabeltonne, Helgoland, North Sea - Helgoland_Spring_Bloom_20160426_1 | ecosystem: Environmental > Aquatic > Marine > Epipelagic ... | reverse complement strand
TTCCCAAACTAAGTTTCCAGCAGCATCTTGTGAAACTAAAACCTTATTAAGGCCAGAGTTATTTTGATATTTAACCGTATTATTAAAGTAAACATCTTCTGCAAATTTATTTGTAGTTGCTTTAGATTCTAAATAATTATTTTTAATTTTTAATAAATTAGTACCATCGCTTAAATTAATGTTATTAATAACATCTTTCATATAAATCTCCGAGTATAAAGTTATACCAGTTCCTAATTTACCGTAATTAAGTGTATTTTCATTTAGGGCAGATTTAATTAACAGCGCTCCGATTTTATTAATAGATGATCCACCAGCATTAATCTTAGTATCTAAAGATATATTATTTTTAAAACCCTTTGAATACGCAGTTACAACAGAACTTGACCAGCTCATTGCATCTTCATATAAAGAAAAATCTGGATTACCAGGATCAGAGTCTGCTCCTATTATAACAGGTATTGCAGCAAATTCAGGTCCTCCTTGAAAACTTGGTTGTAGAGTATCATTTATAGGTCCGCTCGTACCTGCATATTTTCTTATCCAAGTTGAAGTTCCTCCAAACCCATAAGATCCTTGATTACCTTGAGGGCCTTTATCTCCTTCTAATCCTTGAAATCCTGTTTCACCAGTGTAACCATCATTACCTTGATGTCCTAATGGCCCAGGGGCGCCACCTAATGATAACAAACCAAAATTATAATTAAGTTTATCCAATTTATCACTAGACCACCAGTATGTACTATTGGGATCTAAATCACTTCTAAATATTTCTTTAATTCTAATTGGCATCTATTATGCTTGTATTTTAATATGAAGCTTTAAATTATATTTATAGCCTGTCATTTTATTATATATTAATCTAAAACTTAATCCATCGTTTTGATACCCTTGTATATCAAATCCTGTTTGAATTTTAAATCCATCATCCTTTAATTGATCTGGTGTTTCAACAGATATAAATTCAGTATTTAGATCTTTACCTTGTATTCCATATATTTCAATAGATTCAATAATAAATCTTTTTACAATATTACTGTATACATATTGTTCTAAATCATCTTCTATAGAGTTTTTATCTCCAAATGAATTTTCGGGTTCTACGTATTTTTTAAAAGAAGATAGTATACCGTCTTCTAGTAATTCATTGTATATTGATTTTGGTAAATAAAAATCAGCAACAATATCTTCATCGCTCTCAAACCAATGTATTGAGCCTTCATTTAATTTATTAAATCTTATATAGTCTAATGCGTCTAAACTTGTTTCTTCTATTGCGTTAAAACTAGTTAAGTCATATACGTCTTTAACTTTCATTATTGTTGAAACCATAAATGATTTTAATTCTATTGGAGTTAAAGTTCCGTGGGCTTTTTCCCTATTTAAACCAGGTAAAGCTTTTGAAAAATAATCATTGGAATATTTTGATTTAAAAACATTAAAGTTTTTTTTGTCAATTGCAATTTCTCCTATATATGGATATAATGGTAATTTATCTGATGTTTCAGATAATTTTAATAAATTTTTAGAATTTTCATCATTAACTTTATGATAAAACATGTTCTTAATAAATCCATATAAATTATCTACATTTTTAAAAGATGAAAACGCTATACCTAAATATCTAAATTTATTATAAATTAAGTTTTCTCTATAAGACGTAGAAGTTATAGTAGTTTCTCCAAGAACGGGTATATTTAAACTTTCATCTGTATATATGTCTGTGAAGCGAACACAATCTTTAAACATTGGATTATATCCTCCATTCATTCTTCTAAGAATTGTAAAATACCCTTCATCATCTCTTTTAGAAATAATTTTACCAATTTCTCCTGAGAACAGTTGATATGATTTAGGCCTATTCCCATCTGCTTTATTAGTTAATATTGATGGCTTTAAAAAGTCAACACCATCTTGAATCTCTAATACAAATTCATTACTTGTTTCTCCTTTACTATTAACTGTTGTGTATTCTATCTTTCCAAACTTATTAAATCTTTGTGCAAATTTATAAGATACTATTTCTTCTAATATATTTTTCCAACCAGATTCCCCAGTTTTCCAATAATAAAATTGAGTATTTAGTGGTAATGCAGCTATTTCTGAATCTGGCATTAACGTACTACCGGGCTGTGGGCCTGGTGGAGTGGCTCCATTATCAAATAGAACTGGCTTTCCAATTACCTTAATTTCTGAATCACTAGTGACTGAAAGTACCTTCATACAATAAAATCCGCTTGTTGACTCAAAATAAATCCAAGAATAATTGTTTTCGCTATTCGTTGTTATATGTTGTGTAAACTGCGCAGTTCCATCAAGCTCTGCAAATTGAGATGAAAAGACTGAATTTACAGAATCCTCAACCCATGTTGTTCTACTTAAATCTAAATCAAAAGGAATTAAAGAATCTACAATGTTGCCGTTTTTTTGAATATCTGTTGCACTATATGCAAAATCTCTAGTTATTTCAGCTATATCATTATCAATAACATTTAATTCTATAAATACACATATAAATTTATAAGTATCATTTTTAATAACATCATAATTTACCGTGTTTGACTCAACGCTTGCGTCTGTGTTATATTTTAAAACAACCCCAAATTTATAATCATTAGCCTCAGAGGTTTGTATAAACTCAGTTGGCTCAATTTTTATAGTTTCTTTTCTCTTTTTATATAAATATCTTAAACCTCTAAAAACAGTACTTGAATTTAATTCTCCAGAACCTTCTTTAAATTTAGTAAATAGGTTTTTAAATTTATCATCTACCCACTCGTTGGTTTGTGTATTGAGATACCCATTCCATTTAAAGTATAAGCTAAAATAATCTACATCTAAAGATTTTAATTTTTCTATGCTAATACCTCCATCGCCTATAAAATCTAAATAAGAAGTTAAACCAATCGCTTGATTATTATATAAGTTTTCCGGTATTTTATTTATATGGAAATGTTCCATATTTAAATTATCAACAGATCTTCCTGATTCAATTTTTATATTGGGGGACATGTTGTCTGAGCCAAATGCTTCACTTGCATTTAATATGTATTGTTTGTTTCTAGCATTGATGGAATCATTTAAATTAAATTTCATAAGTGTAGGAACAACCCTACTTAAAAGAGATGTTTCTTTTAATTGATTTTCAGAAAGTCTATCATATTCAGAATATATTTGAACATTATTAGAGTCTATTAAATCTATAGGCTCTTGCTTTAAAACCGGAGTTAAATTGTTAAATTCAACATTACCTGTCTCGTAAAACAACTCTCCTAAATCTGAATTTTCAGTGCTATAAAAATCAAAATCAAAATCCTTTAAATCGTATGCACTAAATTTTCCAAAGCTGGGTCTAAATTTATCATATAATTGGATATCTCCACTTGAAGGAAGAGACATGCTCTCCTCTAAAACTATTCTATATAAATTAGAGTTGTTATATTCATTTACTATCTCCGTAATTCTAACGTATTTACTTAAATTACTTAATTTTAAATATTGATTTACTTTAACATCCCCTAATTCTGATTTGTCGACATAGAAAGAAGCTCCTACTTTAGAGCCTCCAACTGTAGTATACATATCCCATTCATTAAAATCAGTATCGATAGGTGGATTAGAAACTAATGCATTTGAAAAACCTATTGTACTAGATCTACCGTTTTGAATCGTAATAAAATCATTAAGATTTTGATTGTAAATTCCAAAACATAATCTTTCTCTATTATCTCCGTTTGCATAATCCTCAATAGTTACAGTATCATTAATAACTGTAATCTTAAACATTTTATTTATTTTACTTAAAGCTCCTCCTATTGCAGTTGCAATTTGAGAAAAAGAACCTTTTGTTGAAAACCTATTTTCAACAAATTTACCAGTTTCTAGAGAATTATCCGCGATAAGAGTAAAGTCATACAAGCTATAGTTTTCTATCTCTATCTCGGTTTTTTCTCCAACAAAAATTCTATCATTTTGATTGGGTTCTCCTGTTATTTTAAATGTTATAAAGCCTTTATTAGAAATTTCTTTATCAAGTGCTTTTATTTTATTTTCAGAAGATGAATATTCTATTGTTTTAATTTCATCAGAGTATTTAGAAACAGGTATTCTTAAATCTTTAGAAGAATTTAAGTTTTTAACGTGCATATAATCACTACTTCCATATTTTACATAATTTAAAGTAGGTATGCTCAAATCTTGAGTGTTTGGGATAAAATCATCGTGCTCTAACCCTGTATTTTCTAAATCGTATATTGTATTGACGCTATTTGGTTTAATGCTAAGAGTGTTTGCTGATATAGTATCAATATCGAAAGTTCCTTCTTCAATATCATCAACATATAATCCAAAATACCTATAAATTTCATAGTCATCTGCATTAAAGTCATCAAACATAAATTCTAAATTAATTAAATTAGATGAGATTAATCCATGTTTTTCGAAACCAGATGTTATTAATTCATTTGAAAATATTTCTGGAGAATGCTCTTGTAGATATTCAGACTTTATAAAATCTAATTTACTAGTAAATCCTCCTTTAGAGGTATCGATACCGTTATATGATATTGCTCCTTCTTCTCCAAAGTTAAAATCTAAAGAAGATTTAGATATAGATTTATTAAAAACGTGATTATGCAAATATTGTCCAACATTGCTCTTTCTTGTTAAATCAAACGTTTTAATAATTGTAGCATTTTTTAATAGACTTAAAATTCTATTATTTTGTCCTTCAGTAGTTTCTTCGTATTTTTGTGAATAATCAACATCAAGTACTCTATAGACTATAAACTTTTTTGGGACTCTTCTATCTAACCATATTGGGGCAAACATCTTGTATTGCTCATCATATAGTTTTGTTGCATTGAAACTAGCTCCGTAGTTATATTGATTTTCATACTGATATGAATAATCTGAATAAGGTGTCGTGTCTGAATATTTTCTTAGAACTTCAAACCTTTCTCTCTTAGGTACTTTTTTAAAAAAACGAGAAACGTCATTTGAATATTCTCCTCCTTTTTTAATTTCAAATTTTTGAAACTCTACCTTGGATAAAGTCTTATTTGCTTTAAAAGAACTTAAAAATATATCTTCACTAGAATTTACAATCAATTTTATATTACTAGTAAACTTTGGATTAGTTCTAAGTAGTGCAAAAGAATTGTTATCTAATTCGTTATTTTCAATATTAAACTTTATAGCCATCTATAGGAGCTCTTTTTCGTTAGATTATATATCTGTTTTTTAACTGTGACGTAATCAGATATTAATTATTAAACTAATTATCTAATCTCTTCGATGTATGATGATCCTCCAATACCTCCACCCGATGCTCCAGAAGTGCTTATAAAGTTAGACAGCATTGACGAAGTAATAGAATTAATATTCTTACCAGTTGTTTTATATTTAGCAAAAATTTCTAAATCAAATTTAAAATCTTTACCGCTTGAATCTAAAATATCAATACCTATTTTTTTACAATAAGTTAAATTCTCATAGCTTGTTTGCAGTAAACCTGCAATTCTACCAGTACCTGTATCACCTGGTCCATTATAATCTGTCATTCTATATTGGAAAACTAAATCCAATGTTAATGAGTTGGCTCCGTTTGCACTTATAACTTTTTTACCTGCTTTGTTAATTGAATCAACAATATGTGATTGATTATCTAAAGGTGAAAGATATAAGAATGACCCACATGATTTTCCTCCTAAAAGATATTGATCATTTGGTTCAAAAGATGTTTTAATAGATCTTCTAATTGGGGCATCTCCACTAGAATCTTTAGAATCAACAGTTAATTTAAATGGTGTTTGTTTCTTACCATTTATTTCGTTAGATTTTAAAGTTGATGTTTTAGGTATACTAAAAAATCCTTTAGATTGTAGATCTAAAATATTATCATCCGGGTTTTCTGCAATTGCAGGGTGATCAATATGTACTAAAATGGATTCGTCATATACTGTGCTTCCCCCAAAACTAGATAATGCGCTAACAGTGCTTGTATTTTGGGTATCATTATATGCGACTCCATTCCATATATAATCGCTTGTTGTATTTCCAGACGCTGGTAAAAAATTACTTGATGCTGCACTAAAATCATAACATCCATTAGCAGAGCTTGTTACCCCTGATATTTGATAAGATTCAATTACACCGTATTCAAATAAATCAAAACCAGATGTAACGCTATCTATTGATGTAGATACGTATAGGCTATTATCATTTGCTAAATTTTGAAATCTAGAATAAATAAATTGCCCTCTTAACTGGGTTGATTGTTCAGGACCTTCGTTAAAGTAGTCATATACTAAATCAGTATCTTCAAGATTTTGATAAACTACAGGTACTAAATCATATCTACCTTCAGTTGTATAATAATTATCAGCAGCTGTTTGTGGATCTAGTGATCCACTACCTAATCCAAAAGTCTGATCAGTTGAAGAAATCCAAGATGGTTTAGAAGTATCTCCTAATATTCTAGCAATTAATTCTAAATCAGCGGCTTGGTTGTTTGATAATTTAATTTTAAAGTTTTTAGTTACAATGTGTCCTTTGTAATTAGTGTCTGGTAATTCTTCAGTGTAATAACCTGCAAATAATTTAACAACAGAGTTGTTTGTTAATGGCGTGATATTACCTTCTTCATCGATGATTTCAACTGTAAGTTCTCCGATTGCTCCTTCTATTTGAGCTTTTAATCTGCTAACTTCATTTTGTAACTCTAATAATTTATCATAGATTGAAACTGGAGACTGTTCTGGCGTTAAAAATCCAGAAGCAAGTGCAGTAGCACTATGTGCAAAGTATTTATCACCAGCTGTAAAATCGTCGTTTAAATGTTGAAATAATCCAGCAGATTCTAAATCTTCATTTATAGATACTTTAATCGCGTCTAATTCATTCGATGATACTAAGCTACTGACAGAATCTGTAGAAAGTTCTCCTTCTGGAAATTCTACTTTAACAATATCTGACCAATCGCTTGATACCGGGTTTGATGGATATCCTGCTTCAGAAATAGATTTAACCATTATTTCAACAATCTCTCCTGAACTAATAGGAACGTCTATTGAGTTAAAGTTTACTGCTTGTGCATCTTCTTCACTTTCAGTTACCCATTTATATTTTCCGTTTTCTCCTTTTTCTCTTTTTCTAACAGGACCATCAATTTCTACCCAATTTGAAAAAGCAGCGGTTTTAGATGCTTTTTTGCTAGCATCTTTAAAATCTATTTGCTCAATTTGACTTGTTTTACCAGAAGTAGAAACGTATCTATATCTTATTTTAAATTGAACTACTTCCTGTGAAAGCTCCTCTCCTATTTTAACAGGGTCTGGAATAGGCCAAAATCCTCTAACTCTAAATTTAGGTGAAACCTTGTTTAAATCAGCAGAATCTGCTGAAGACTTTATTTCAGAAACAATAGAAGAATATAATTTAGAAGAAGCTTCTTTCTCAGTAGTTTGAGAAAACAATTCATTTCTTTGTTTATCTCTTTCTACTTTAGATTTGAATTTCTTAGTACTTAATAAAGTTTTCTTTTGTTTAATAGATTCATTTAAATTCTTTAAATTTTGCTCTACAGAAATTTTATCAGATTTTAGTTGTTTGATTTTCTGCGTAGTTGTATTGTCAGTTAAATGTTTATTAATTTGTATTACTCTTAGATTTTCAGCAGAAATACTAGGCGCGTTTGGAATAACACCAACGCTTGCTGGTGGAATATAATCTACATTTAATGCTTTTATAAATTGACCAAAATCAGCAACCTCTTCTCTATAATAAGAAGAAAGTGTTTGCTTTCTGCCGTCTGCCCCGTTAATAATTAATTCGTTTGAATAAAAAGAAACTCCTGGAGAATAATCGTCAGATGGTATGTTTGATAAAGAATCTATTGGTTTTATAAAAACTATTTGTCTTTCATCGAACCCGACATTTATTTCTATATCTAAATCTGAATCAACATCTCTATATACGCTTAACATTTGAGTACCTACCTTAATAGACTCATATCCTTCAACTAATTCTAGTTCTATTTGAGAAGTTGAATTATCTATTGATTTAATTAAATATCTTGTTCTAAGTTTTCCAGAGTTAACAATTAAAGAGTCATTTACTTTTAAAACCTCAGTGTCTTTAAGTGATTTAGAAGCATCTGAGTAACTTAACTTATCAACTGTGAATAACTTAATAGTTTTTGTTTGAGTTATACCATCAACAAGCTGTGATCTCTGTTCATTAGTTATTTTAATTACGTCAAATTTACCAAAATACTGAACTGATCTTATTGGTAATTCAATAACCTCTGAATCGACGTAATGTTTTAGATTGTTTTCTGCAATATCTGATTCTAGTTTAGAATAACTTATTTCACTTTCTCCTTTGTATACTTCTTTAAATCTTTCTAAAGTTAAAGAATCTGATCCATCAAAAATAAATCTTTCTATATAAACTCTTTCAGTTTCTACAGGAATTTGACCACTAACGTCTAATTTAATAGTTAATAGTGGATTTAAAAAATCTTCGAAAAACTCGTTTAGTTTTGTATTAAAATGTGTTGGTGCTGCTAATGATGTAATAGGAGCCGAAGGTCCTTTTAATTTAGATGTGAATAGCGTTCTATATGTACCATCTTTTAATCTTACATTTGCACCTCCTTTATCAACATCAGTAATTGACTCTAAGTTTTTATTAAGTCTTTCAATTTCTCTTTTTAAATAACCAAAGGCAGGTATCTGTACTGATTTTACACTACCCTCGTTCGATGGATCATATAAATCAACAGTAACTGTTTGTTTATCTGTAGAAATCGCTTCATTAATACGATTAAAAGTTTCTAAAGAATTAGTATTTAATTCTAGAAACTGCTCTAGTAATTGAGATATTGAATTGTTAGCACTCATATTTATTATCTTATAATGTCAAGTTCAAATGCCTTGTTTGTTTCGTCTACGCAAATAAGCTCAACGTATGGTTTACTACTTGTTAAATCTGAAGAATCGATTGTTTTCTTTAAAACCCAACCGTTATTTACGTCAGTGTATATATTAATTTGTTTATGGAATTTATAAAAACCCTTTCTAAATACTAATTTAATAACTTGCCCTTCTTTAAAAGAATTAACGCTGTCATCTAAATATATATTTAGATCATTTTGAAACACATCCTGGTCGTTTAAATAAATTCTAACAAGGTTTGTGTATTTCTTAACAGTTGACCATATACCTTTGCTACTTGAAAGAGCAGGATTATATTCGTTATCCGCGTTAATTGGATCTAATACTACATTTGTATTTATATCGTAATTATAAACTTCATTTAATGCGTATCCGTAGTTTTTATTATGTATTTTTACTTTATTCTCTATTGAACTATCTATTGCGATACCATCGCCAGGTACTATAACATCTGTATTGTATTGTACTTCAGTTGGTATCTCTCCGTTAATAATTTGGTTTATTCTAATGTTTGTTGCAGATATTAAATCTAAAACAGAACCTGAATTTTCAAAATTTAAAGAAGCATTTTCAATAGCAACCTCTAGTTCGTCAACTCTAATATTTAAATTTTCTTGTTGTACTGATGTTAAAAATAAGTTTTCTAAACCATTAACTTTATCAGCCAACTCATTAAATTTATTATTTGAATCCGCTAATACTTTCGCAGCGTTTTCAAGAGCGGACGTTGAGTCAAAGAAAATATCCATTGAAAACGTAGAGTAATCATTAATATTTTTTTCAATACCAACATTATCTAATGATGAATTAAATTTAACATTAAGTTTTAAAGCAAAAGCATTACCGTTTAATCCAGTTACTTCGTTTGGTTTATATTTGCTTAATTCTGGTAAAGACCATCCTGTATTTACTGGATCATATTTCCAGTTATCAAGTATAATAACACCATATAAGTTTGTTGATCTATTTCCAGAATTAGATTTAGAATAAACATCATAATATACTAGAATTGCATTAAATCTAAAATCTCCACCTCTTTTAGAATAATCTAAAAGGTTGTTTAATTTTTTATCACTTACAATTTTAGAATACGCTGAAGAATTCCATTCAATTCCGTAATTATATGTTGAATTAGAATCTATATTAATAGAACCATTTGCGCTATCCGCTAAAGGATCTAAATTAATATTTGAATCAGGATGTACTTGTCCACTTCTACCGTTAATTGAGTTAGTTAAAATCTCATAAGAACTTGCTGTAGTGTTATAATCACTAGACTTAAATAAAACTTTAGGTGTATAACCTACATAAGAAGGCACGTTTACAAATACTTCATTGTAAGTATCTCCTTGATAGTTTTTATCATTTGTTACGTCTACATTTCCTAAATATTTAACTACTTGACTATATTCAGATCCATTTTGAACTGAATCATCTTCTTCAACTACCCTAGAATAACCAGTAGATGCTTCTTGTGAAGTTGCTGGTCTTGTTCTAAAAGCTCCTAAATGATTTAACCATTTAAAAAAGATTTTTTCAGAATCAGAAGAGTATAGTGTATTATCGAAATCATCATCATTTAATATAAAGTTTTCTAAATTAAGCGCGTAATTTTGAAAAGTTTGTGCAAAGTGACGATTGGCATTATCGTCGGGCAGTGTATCACTATAGTTTGGCGCTGATGCGTTTCCACCAACAGGTCCACCTTCAAATAGATTACTAAATTGAATATAATTATTAGTACTACCAGGTGATGGCTCAGCAACAACTGGAATATCTAAAAGCGCAAATTTTGAATACTCAAACACAATATCAGGATTATAATAAGCACGAGTAAGATCTCTAGCAGCGCTAGAAAAAGCATACATAGTACCACCCTGTTCTTGCGGTATTCTTATTAATGGTGTAGCCATTTAATTTTTATTATTTTTTATTAGAATGTAATAGTACAGTTAACGTCAGAGATTAAATACCAAGATGTGTTATGATATCTCATTGTTAAAGTACCATTAGGTAATATTGTTACAGCGGTTGGCCCAGCGATGTTAGTAACATCTAACTGAATGCTTGATCCATCTGCTATAACAGTAACATCTTGCCCTTGATCTCCAGCTGGAAATACTAAAGGTTGCGATAACCCAGAAGCATCTAAAAGATACGTAGATTTTGCATAGTTGTTAGCCGTCGGTACTGCAGTAACTTCAGATACTGAATGCCTTAATCCTGCTTCTAATATTAATGTGTTTTCTAAAGTAACTGGCAAAGAAGCTGTTATATCTGATGTGTTAATTACAAATAAGTTAGTTCCCCCGTTTGCTACTTGAAGTTCTGATGCATTAACAGAACCTGTTAATGTCAAAGTCTGAGTTTGCACATTCAATAAACCTGTAACCTGATCAAGATTATCGTCTAAAGACGAAAAATTGTCGTTGATTAAGATTCTTGAAGACGCTAAACTGTCTGTTCCTAAAATTGTTGTGATACTTGCCATTTTAAATTATTTTTAAAATATTTTTTGTTATTGAATTTTTATTTCCATTTGAATCAGTTAAATCTAAATTAATTGTATAATATCCTTTATGTTTTAACAAATAAGTTAATCTCTGATTACTATAATATATATCCTCGATATTTAATGTATTATTAACCAATTTCCATTCTGATCTTACGACCCCTGGCATGTTAGTTAAATCATATGAAAATGTTATATGATTTAATAAATTTAACTCAGCTAAGTTGTTGATTATATATGTATCATCGAATCCTGGGTTGTAGCTTGTGAAATTAATCTTTTGATCTATAAGTCCTCCAATAGGGTTACTAAAAGATACTGTTTTAAAATCATGAGTTCTTGCAGGTTCTTTACCAACTGCTAATATGTAAGGACAAACATCTTGTCCTAAAGATCCACTACCTGTTACCAAATTACCATCAGTGTCTACTAAAATAGGATTATAATTAAATTTAGAAATTATAGGGTATATTACAGGATCTACGTTGTTTAGCTCATCAGCAACTGCCTCCCAAGCAGATAAATCAGCATCGTCGGCTGGATAGTTTGATTGAATTGTATATAAATCTGTGTTTATTGATCCTGATCCTAGCTCTTGTTCAATTACTAAATCAGCTCCTTGAACATATCCATCTGAATTTGCTATCTTAATTTGAAAAGAAGAATTTATGTCAGATCCTATTCTTGTCATTTTCCAAGTAGTTTCCGGCCCATCTTCCCATGTTTGAGTTTCTAAATCTCCCCATTGATATGGGCCTGATGTTTCGTTAAAACCAGCCACTTGAGTAGGATCTATGTATCTTCTAACGGTAGATTGAGGTATTCCATAATCTTTATCGTCTAACGTATAATTGGCTCTATCCATTGTTAGATAAAGTGTACTTATAGTATCTGATACTGGCATTAAGTTTTCTCTCGACCAATCCCAGCTACTGCCTGTTTTATCCCACTGATATGTATACTCATTCCAATTTAATTTTTTAGTAGCTCTTTGGGTTAATCCGTATACTTCGACGTTTTTATTCAGTACCTCAATCCATTCTTTATGAATTTTAGTAGAACGTACATTGTATAAATCATGTAAATGTGCTTCAACAGTATATTTACCAGTGTACGGTAAAGTCATTGGAAAATGATTCCATTCACTAACAGTACCTCTAAATGATTTATCATATCCTTTTGGTCCTATTAAGTGCCATTCAATTTCGTATACACCACGGTGCCACCAATTTTCCCATGTCAAAAGATGATTACCAGTATCTGTTGCGTCTTCCCATGTAAAATCTGCAAAATCCCAAGTGTCTTCTAATCCTTTTTCAATGTGAAAAGAAACAGGTGCTCCGATTGGAATTCCATCTATCGTATTAAATGTATCTTTATTTTCATCATAGTATGTTCTATAAAAAGTTTCAATAGATTCACATATTTCTAGTTTATCTGAATGTGGTATACTATTAAAGTCTTGATCAAATCCTGTAAGTCTATAATCTACTTTACGTAAATCTTCAATGTAAATATTTCTAAGAGCTGGCACTTTTTCCGGTACAAACTCAATTCCAGCGTTTTGATCTTTAATATTATGTTGGTTATTCCAAACATTTTGATTAAATTGAGAAAAGTAATCTCCTTCTCCTGTAATATCTACTATTTTAGCTTGTAATGGTAAATAATCTTTTTGAAGTTTATTTTTTAAACCGTATAATTTTACTAAAACCTCGTCTGGAGAATAATCTAAAGCTTCTTTAACCTTAGGAATATCCCATTGATCTAATTCTCCAGTTGCGTTATTTAATCTGTATACTAAAGAAAATCTAGATGTTTTCTTTTGATTAGAATTAGGAAGATCTGTTGTTTTATTTTTGTCTGCTAAAAACCCTGTAACTTCCTGATTAGGAACAGCTACTGCTTTTAATTTTCCAAAATTCTCGCTCTGTTCGTTTATATTTAACCAATATTCCTTTAACGTAATTTTATCGTATCCGAAGAAATCAATAGCACGTAAAAGAGCTTTATAAGTCCCTATAAAGGGCTTAATAGAAGAAGCCTGTAATAATAGTTCTTTTCTCTTTTGGTTTAATAGGATGTGGTCGGGTGATTGCTCGCTAATGTTTGAGTCTCTAAATATAAAATAATCTAAATCACCTAAATTCATTCCGATGTTAGTTAATAAAGTCTTAAGTCTTTCGTCTTCAGCCTCAACTTCACCGTATATTTTAATGTTTGCTATTTCTCTAGTTTCAACCCCATCAACAACCTCAACAATACTTAAAGGTTTTATGTGAAATCCTTCTTCTTCTGAATTTAAAGCAACTCGACATGTAATTGGCTTTGCTTGTAAATTTGCAGTGACTACTTTTTTATCTCCTGATGTTGAAGTAGATGTTGTTGACGATAAAATAGGTTCTGATTGAAATAAGTCTTTTTTAACTATAAGCTCTCCGTTATTAGATTGCGCACTATATAGAAAAACGTCTTCACTAGAATTATAGTCTTTTTCAAATTTAAATTTAAACTCAACATCCCCTACTGATTCTGCAATTGGAGTTACATAAAGATCTTCAAACAAAGGTCCTTCTACATTTTCTAAAACATGCAACGTTAAAGTTTCATATAGTCCTGCAGAAACTAATGGCAAATATACAACACCTTGCCATATATCTAATTCATCATTATAAATTAAATTAAGGTCATTAGAATCGCTATCGTAAAATCTTAGATTATTATATGCCATTATCTAAATTTTTTGTAATCTTTTTTTGTTGTGAACGATTTAAATCCTTTTAAATACGTTACTGCGTTTACTAAATCTGTTAACACTTTTTGAATTAATACTATAAAATCATTCATCGTATTATTTCTAGCAATATATGCAGATAAAGAGCCTCTTAGTATATTTTCACTAAAGTCATTTCCTAAATTTTTTCTAGAATCAACTGCAGATTTACGTACTTCGTAATTTCTCTTTTGTCTACTTTTAAATAAATTTTGAATAGGTGAATTTGCCATTATAGTGCTTTTCTATTTTTAGCCTGTATTTGTGCAAATATTGTATTCTTTACAGCAGGTTCATCAAAATAAATAGATAGTGCTGCCATTTCTCCAAGCTTAGCATCATCTAATACTTCAACACCGTCTCTATCTTGCCAACCGCCTCTAAACAATGCAACTTCTTGAGATTCTAAAATAATATCGCCAAACGAATCTAAGTTAATAACTTCTTCTGGCAATGCCGCGTTAGGTTCAAAATCAACTCTCTGTGTTGTTACATTTCTTTTAAAGAAAACGTATTTAGATTTACCATTTCCAATATCTTCTAATACCGGAGTTGATGGAGTTACTGTTACTTTTTCTAAAGTGTAGAATCCATTTCTTCTTGCGTCTTCTTCAACTTGAGAAGTAAATTTAACGTTAACTGAATCAATACCTTCAATTGCTTCTAAAACGGCAATGATATCTGATTTAGGTAAACGGTCTCTTCTTGTTATGTTAATTAAATATTCGCTAATTTTAGATCTTATTTCAGAGTATAACGTTTTTTTGTTATAACCTTCGAAATATCTTACCTTAACATCCATTCTAAATTTCTGTACTTTAGGTTCTACTATTTTAACTTCAGTAGTAACCATTTGTTGTCCACTTTTTTCTAATAGATCTAATATTCCATTCTTTTCGTCACTTGAGAAAAAGAATTCATCTAATTCTAGATTAAAATAATCTTTATTCTTTGTTAATTTTTTCTTTGTATCTGGTAACATAAATAAATAAATCACATTGTCGTCATCTAAATACCCGTCTTCAGTTGTGTTATATGCATCTAAATAAGAAAACATTCCATATCTTGAAAGAAAATGCTCATAAGAATTTGGAGTAGCTAAAATAAATGAATGAGATTGTAGGGGTGCAATTAATTTTGTTAATGCAATATCTTCAGGGTCTGCTCCCATTTTAGGAGCTACTGTAAATGAAGATTCCAATAATTGATTTAAATCATGTTCTTCTCCTAAAGAATCAAATCCTTCAGTTACAAATTTAAAACTTAAATCCTTAGAACCTGTAAGATTTCCTGCAGAACCGTCTGTTATAACATATTCTATATCAATGCTAGCACCTTCTGTTGGGATTTCTCCAAAAGAACCATTACCAAAATAAATATCTAACCCTCCATTAATTCCAGTTTTAACTAAATATCCTTTAGTACCAACCTTCATATCGTATAATGAATCGTATTTCTCCCATAATTCGCTATTAACGCTTACTCTAACTGAGTGATGATCAGTTATTCCTTTCACTATAATATTAAAAGATTGAAGTTTATCACCAGTTGATGTTACTGTTTGATTTTCAACCTTGCCTTGAATAACTGGTATGTATATATAGTTTGAGTTACTTTTTTCAATTCTAAATTTATCTGCATTTGTCTTTAAAATGTATTCTAATCCATTTGAAGAACATTTAATTGTAGAGTTTTTAGAAATATTTAATGCGTCACCTGCAATATCTGTAGATGCTGACGTGTTTAGTCTTATTTTTATTTCACCATAAGCACTTGCTCCTCTAAAGGCATCGTGACCTGCTAATCTAGATAATCCATAAATAGACTCGGGATTTTGAGCAGTTAGTATATTTTGTTCAACCGTAGAGTCTTCAATATAGAAGAAAATCAGTTTAGTTATTTCAGATAATACATCAAGAATTTGAGAAAATGGAGATGCTGTTGTAAACAACTCACTAGTTCTTCCATATAAACGAGCAATGTATGTTCTCGTGTCTGAGATCATTTCATTTGCTTTTACTCTAGATGTACTTAAAAATTTAAATTCAGCCATTTGTTTTTTTTTATAATTTTATACGTATACTCCTAATTGAAAACGAGAATCAACAGTAATATCTAAAAACACCGCGTGTCTATCTACTTCTTCTGCGTGATCTATTTGTATATCTACAGGATATTTTTGAGCTAAAGGTACATATTGACTTAATTGGTCATTAATTACTTTCTTCAGCTGAAAATCATTGTATCTTAATTCATATACGTAATCTTCTAAACTTGCACCAAATTCTAAATCTCCTAAAACATCTCCTTTTCTTGTAAAAAGGATTGTTTCTATTTGAGTCATTAACATAGAAAGCTCAGCATCTTGCTGTAGCACATCCGGTTTAAAATTTGGTTCTCCTATTTCTTTTACGTAAAATTCCATATATCTATATATACCTTTAAGAATGCATCATCCAATCGGTACCTTCATCTGATTTTATTTCTTCAATTACATTCTCAAGTTCAGTCTCTCCTAATCCTTGTATAACATCTGCATTTACTTGAATGTTTCCAGGTAATGTAAATCCAAATATTGAAAGCTTTTGTCCTAAAGAAACTTTAATTTTTGCAGCACAATATCTAAAAAAAGCCTCATCACTAAAGAGATTACATTCTGGAATAGTTTCATATACTTCTAATATAACATCTTTCTTCGGAGTGTCTCCTGTGAACTTTAGTTGGTGCGTTGATTGACTGTATTGAAAACTAATTGGGTTTTCTAAAATTTGTCTGGCTAAATCATAGAAGCTTTCGTTGATAACATAAGCTTGTAGATTTTCAGCACCGGCTGCTGTATGAGCTCCTCCATATAATCCTTGAGCCATCATTCTTTCTACAGCAAAATCACCCTGTAAAAAATTTATGTCAGAAGTCATTCCAGATCTTGATCCTGTTTCGAATACGCCATATACTGAATAAACTTCGTTTCCGCCTGTCGCAGGATCTACCCCCGGTAAAGTTATAGATCTATTTGCTTTAAAATATTCTGAATTAAATAAAGCAACTGGTAATACTACAAAAGATTCCTTTACAGAATACTCATAGTTTTTATAAAACCATTTCTTAGCTCTTTTTACAATGTTTTGAACTTCTTTTTTAGGAAGATTCATAGGTATCATACACGATCCTGTAACTTCCTCTGCTAGTTCATTAACAAATTCATTAAAACAGTCACTCCCTAGTTGAGGGTCTGATAACCATGATTCGTCTCCTACAAATATATTACTCATATTCTATTTATTTTATTTTTATACCTCTTGATAAAGTATTTTTTCAGTTTCTTTAAATTTAGCAGTATTTTTATCGTATTTACCTTCTCTAAATATACCACCAGTCATACTCCCTTTCATAATTCCGTTTGTTCCATATATATACACATCATTTAAATGACAGCTACTATGTACGTATGAATTTTTTACTTTAGAAGAATTAATTTGACAATTATCATAGAAATTACATTCGTTTATATCTGATCCTTCTATTTGACATCTAAATAAATCAGAGTGAGATATTTCTCCTCTAATATGGCAATTTACAAAATCATAATTTTCAAGTTGAACACAATAAGATAATTTACCATCATTTAATTGAACTCTACCAGTATCAGTATCATAGTTGATATGTCCTTTTGTAATATCACCATGTGTAAATAGTCGCATAACTTGTTCTTTAATATTTGTCCAATAAAGATCAACTACTTGCGGTGTTTTTACAAGATCCACTGTAAACTCTATATTTTTCCAGTTTTTTTCTATTTCTCTCCAGTTTCTTCTAGAATCTATAATTCTTTTATTTTCTGAAAGTATTTTTTTTAATTCAAGAGCATTTAATGGAGTAAACCTGCTAGACTCTGTTGAATTCCAAAGCTGCGTTATAAATTGATCCATCATGTGCAATATTGTATTAGATTTCTTATCCCAGTCTTTACCTCCAATATATCTAAACTCTAAATAATTACTATGTCTTTTTTCAAAATTAATTCCATAGTATTTAGAATCTGGGTATATAAAGTTTTGTTGATTAATTGTCTTGCCATCAAAGAAATAAGTATCTTTATTTGGTAAAACGAATTTAATAGATTTAGCGTAAGCTGAATCTTTTCTTTCAGGAAAGAATTTAAAAACCTGACCTTCTTTAAAATCTAAAATAAACTTAAGAACATTCATTTTTGAAATCCTATTCTTATTTTCTATTTTGTTTTTATCAAAAGAAATATTTAAGTGTATTGAGGATCTGTCGTTTGTATATCCGTTTTCTTCAATCCACTTACAAACATTAATAATCATTAATCTAGCAAAATAATATGGCTGTGCACCTGTAACTAATTCCATTAGCTTTGCACCCCCGCTCATATCAGGTTCTATCTTAAACTCGTCTGCTGTTACTACAAAATCACTATGTGCCTTGGATTCTACCCTAATCTTCTTATTTAGGAGACCGGCTAATTCTTTAGCAGTATCTTCTATTGGTAGATTTGAGTAAAATTCAAATTCTACGCCAACCAGGGCGTTCTTCAGTATTTCTGAATCATTAAATGTGTTCATCCGCGAATATATTCTAAACTTAAGTTAGTTTATATATTCGAATTATATTATGATAATAACCGGATTTATATAATAGTATAAGGTTTGTCCCATTTACCAACATGAACCCATGTGTAGTAATCTGGAATCATTCCATAATCTCCGTCTTCAGTGCTCTCTCCTTTACCCTCGTTTAAGATTGGCATAATAACATCCATAACATCTGCGATTGCTGGATTACTTTCGTACTCTTCAGTATTTCTGTTCCAAGTCTCAGCTCTATAGTCGTGGTATTGGTTTAATTGAGTGTATTCAGTTCCAACCCCAGTAGGACCTGACATGATTGCAACTTTAATACCTGAATAATGTTCAGTTGTAATAGATAATTTGTACTGTGGAAGAGCTTCTTTAAGAGCTTTTCTTTTTGATTTTACTTGTTCTTTTGTGATGTAAGGCATCTTTATTTGTTTTTAATTACTATACTAATATAAGCAAAAAAAACGACATAAAAAAATTTTATGCCGTTTATTTTTAAAAAAAATGAATTTTTTATAGCTTCAAGAATATTTTTCTAGTAGATGCGTCAATTCTTGTAACAGTTACTGTAATATCATTACCTGGTTTAATAGCCTCTGTATCTATATCTTCAAGTTCAGAAATATGCAATAAACCGGCAACTCCCTGCTCAACATCCACGAAAATACCATAATCTTTAACTGCCTTAACTTTACCAATTATTTGAGCAGGTGCCTTGATACGATCTTCAATACCTTCCCATAAATCAACAACTGGTTTAGATTCTAATTGAGTTAAAATTATTTTAGTTTCACTTACTATTTCTTTTATTTTAAAATCAATAGCATCTCCTGGTTGAATTTCTCTAGATTTATGTGCTTTTAATAACGTAGGTGTTAAATCATTAACGTGAATCATCCCAGTTAAACATTCGTTAAATTCAACAAATACTCCGTATTTTGCAGATCCTGTAACATTTCCTTTTAAATCTTGAGTAATATTTTCTTTAAGCTCTGCTATTTTAGAAGGGATCATAGCTTTTAAATATTCTCTATGAGATACTACAATAGTTCCTCTCTTTTCTGAAAAACTAACAGGCACTACATACATATCTGTTCCAACAATTGATTCAAAATCTGGTAATTTGTTAATACCTGCAAGAGAACCTGGCATAAAACAATCTATACCTTGTACGTTTACAATATAACCTCCTCCTGGAATCATATTAGCAACTTTACCAACGTATGCTGTATTTCCGTCTTTAATAGACTCCATTATTTCAGCAGCGACCGCAGTCTTAACACCGGCTGAAATAGATCCTAAAACAAATCCTCTAGCTCCTCCCATTTGTAGAACTTGAATCTTACATTCAGCTCCCACAATAAAAGATTCTCTAATACTTGCCTCTTCTTTTAAGTAATTTACATACACCATCTCCCTGTACCCGATATCAACTGATACCCATTCTGCGTTTACACTATAAATAGTACCCGTGTAGATTTCACCAACCTCGATACGCATCTTTTGTTCTGGTGTGTCTGCTTCGTGTCCTATTAAAATGTTTAAGAAATCTTGTGCGTAAGGATCCTTACATAAAACTTTCCAGCCATGTGGAATGTTTTTTAGATTTGTGTTTGCCTTTCTTGTTAGAGATGGACACCCAGCTTCATGCTCGGCCCAGTCAAACTCTTCTGGCGGTACGTTAGCGTTAGCTAAAACTTGATCTTCTTTTTTTTCAGCGACAACTTCTGGTTGAAGTGTTCCTGAAAGTCTTTTTCTTTTTTGTTTAACGTCTTGTGACATTTTTTTTAATTTAAGTGGTTAATAATAATATTCTTTTTATATATCTTTTTTTCTAGAAAACTGCGGGAACAAATCCGATCATAGGTATTGGACCAAACGGCGTTGCTATTCCTCCAAGGTAAATAAATTTTAATTCTAATAAGTAAAAACTGCATGCAGCTGCAACTGCAGTCGCAACAGCAACTGAAGGAGGCCTTTTCATTCCTTTTAATTTAAACTTTTTACCAGTATTAAATGCTCTTCTTAATTTATTTGCTAATCGTGTTTGACTACCATAGTAAATAGGAACATATTTTCCGCCTAATGGTAGCGGGACATTACATGGCGGTACTGGTGGGGTTGCGTTAAGGGGTTGAATAGTACAGCTTTTCCAATAATTAATAATAGATTCAGCTAGATCGTCATAACCGTCTCCCTCTGGAGTTTCTTCGCTTGTATCAATATCTTTATTGCTTACACACGCAGTAACTCTCTCAAACCAAACGTCCTGTTCGTCCTTATATTTTTTTAATTTACCTTCTTTTCTTAACGTTTCAACCATTGTTGAATTGCCACCAAACGTTGATTGATCGTAGTATTTATCGTAAGTAAAAGCGACGATAGAGGTTTTGGTTAACCATTTAGGTAAATCTTCATCTAATTTTTTATTAGACTGCCAAACATAAGGATTTATTTTAGAATTTTCAATAATTTCCTTTATTTCAAATCTATTAAATATTACTTTATTGTATTCTGTATAGTTTCTATTACCTGGAAGTAATCCCTCTTTTTCAATAACTTTATCTTTAACAGAATCTGCAAGATCTTTAATTTTATCTTCAAGCTCTTTTAATAAAGTTCTAACCCATTTTGGATAATTTAAAGAAGAAGCTGTACTAAATCTTTTAACCCATTTATAAAATTCTTCTGTTTCGTCATTCTGTAATAAAATTCTTTCAGTCAACACATTTAATAAATGCTCTTTAACCTCTTCATCATTAAGATCTAATTCATCTGTATTTAATATGTCTAATATCTTTGGAGTAGATTCTTGTAAATCAGATTCATCCTTTAAAACGTTTACAATAACAGGATCTCCTTTTTCTGAAATAGTAATACTAGCCTCTTTGTTAATTAATTTAATTAAATTACCGTCTTCATCAGCTACTGATTTAAAAACATAATTATATTCTCCAGCAGCTGCCGGTATTCTAGTTATAAACTTACCCTCAGACGCTCTTTCAAGAGGCTGATCTTCTCCATTTATAGAATATAAAAATTTATAAGATGATGATTCTTCAAACCCGTATATACTTAATGTTGCGAAGATGCCTGGCCCTTGTTGTGAATTAATTAGATCATTATCTTTTTCTAATTGATCGTTTATTAATTCTTCAATGTTAATACCTCCTGTGAAATCAATTTCATCAACAAAAGGTTGAGGACATAAAGATTCAAATAAAGAAAAGAATTGAAACTTACTATACTCGTGGATTTTTTCAGGCTTATCGTTTTTTCTATAATCTATAAAACTTATTTTTAAGTCTCTATTTTGATTTATACATTCTTCAATTTCACATGTTGTGTTATTTTCATAATTAGGGACTACGGTAGGATCGTTAAAATCAGCAAATCTAGGTAATTCAAATTTATCCTCAAACGAAACAGTTTCCTCATTAAATATTTTATTAAACGCTTTAACAAACCCTGCGTCTAATATTGGTTTTTGACCTGACACGTGCATTTCTCCGTATGGTGCCTGTGCTGTTTTAACGGTATTAAAATATTGATTAGATAGGAACAATGCCCACTCATCGACTGAATCGTAATTTTGACTGATCATTTGATCAGATACATCCTTAATAAATTTAGGCCATTGTGCAGGCATAATTATTTATTTTTTTGTTGATATTTGATGTGATCCCTTTTTAACTCGTTAACAATGTATGGTGTCGGAAATAATGGAGGCCCAGTAGGCCCAACCCCTGTTGGGTGAAAGTGTCGATTGTAATCATCTAGTAATTTGTTTAACCATTTCTCTAAAGAAACTCCTCGAACGGCTGGTTCGCTTTCGTCTGCTCCGCCTTCTCCA
>Ga0206128_1001505_pt1 | contig 22963 bp, 29 predicted proteins | sample Helgoland_Spring_7_FD_148601 | JGI IMG/M metagenome (GOLD analysis project Ga0206128, IMG submission 148601) | Pelagic subsurface seawater microbial communities from Kabeltonne, Helgoland, North Sea - Helgoland_Spring_Bloom_20160426_1 | ecosystem: Environmental > Aquatic > Marine > Epipelagic ... | reverse complement strand
TTCAAGAAAAATTAACTGAAAGACAACAACACAGGAATAAACCAATTTATAATACCCAAGTAAAAATTATTCCCTAAAATAAATTTTATTTTAGGGAATAATGCCGTGGAGCCCATAGGAGTGAAGTCACACTATTTTGGGGAAGATTTGGATGTTATTAGCTAAAGCTTAAATATAAATTTCTAAAAATAGAACTTACATTAAATGTTTAGTGGATTTATAGAATCTTATTTAAACAAAAGCAATATTAATTCTTTGTGGATTCTCTAACTATTAAGTTTGTTTTAAGTTCAATAGTTTTAGGAATAATTTTTATATTATTTTTTTGTTTTTTCAGTTCTTTGTAAAGCCTTTTAAAGGCTACTTTACCCATTTTGTAACCAGGTTGATCTATTGTGGTTAATGATGGTGTTATTGCAGAAGACATAAACCAATTACTAAAACCAATTACTGAAATGTCTTCAGGCACTTTCACCCCAAGTTCTTTAAAACCTGTAATCGCGCCAATAGCAACCAAGTCTGTATTTATGAAAACACCGTCAACATTTTGATGATCCTTCTTTAATTGATGTGCAAGGGTTTTACCTTCATCAAAAGTCATATCATTGCAAATATATACAAGGGATGGATCGTAGGTTATATGATGATCATCTAATGCTTTTTTATATCCTAAAAAGCGATCAATTGAGTTTTGCGGCAATAATGGACCTCTAAAATGCGCAATTCTTTTGCATCCAATATCAATTAAATGTTTTGTGGCAGTATATGCAGCTTCTCTATCATTTATAATAACCTTAGAACAATTAACAATTTTTGCGATCTTGTCAAACATAACGAGTGGTTTATCTCTTTCCATGACAGATTTAAGATGGTCAAATGTTGCAGTAGCATTAGCTAGAGAAATTAAAATACCATCAACATTTTTATTTAATAGTAATTCTATCTGCTTTTTTTCTAACTCAAACGATTCGTTGGACTGTAAGGTAATTACTAAATACCCTTTTTTTTCAGCTTGATTTATAATGCCTTTAATAACACTAGAGAAAAAATGATGTACAAATTCTGGAATGATAACGCCTATAGTTTTAGATTGCTTCGTTCTTAAATTTACGGCAAATGGGTTAGGGGTATAGTTAAGAGTAACTGCGAGCTCTTTTACAAGTGCTATGGTTTTTTTACTAACATCTGGATAATCCTTTAAAGCCTTTGAGGCAGTAGATATAGAAATACCAAGGGTATCTGCAATGTCTTGGAGGGTAACTTGTTTCATTAAATGTTTAATTGACTATAAAAGTAATTAAAAAAATCAACGAAAACGTTTTCGTTGATTACGAAATGCTTTTCGTTAAAAAAAATACAATTTTTATCATATTGTCAATATATTTTTGATCCTATTATAAATCAACAATTTTTAAACTAAAATAAAATGAAAAACTCAAAGAATTTTAAGTTAAGCCTTACGGGTTTATTTTTGTTAGTGACCTCTTTTATATTTGCGCAATCAAATATAACTGGAACTATAATAGATAGTACTGGTTTACCGGTAACTGGGGTTAATGTGATTTTAGAAAACACAAACAATGGAGCTATTACAGATTTTGATGGAAATTACACCATCACAAATGTAAGTGACGGGACATATGTGCTTTCTGCTTCATATATTGGTTTTACTAAAGTAAAACAAACCGTAACAGTTGCAGGTAGTGATATAAGCGCATCATTTACTATGGTTGAAGATGCAGAATCACTTGATGCAGTAGTTGTAACTGGTGTGACGAACCCTAAATCAAGAATAAAATCAAGTGTTTCGATAACTTCATTAAAACCAAATAAAATTGAAGAATCCGCTCCAAGAACAACCGCAGAAATTTTTAGAACGATTCCCGGTATTAGATCAGAATCTTCTGGTGGTGAAGGTAACTCAAACATAGCAGTGCGTGGTGTACCTGTATCTTCTGGTGGTTCTAAGTATGTGCAATTACAAGAAGATGGCTTGCCAGTGTTATTATTTGGTGATATTGCATTTGCTACTGCAGATATTTTTACACGTTACGATGCAAATATTGCCCGTATAGAAGCTATTCGTGGTGGTTCTGCTTCCACTTTATCTTCAAATTCTCCTGGTGCAATTATTAATTTAATAAGTAAGACCGGTAAAAGAGAAGGCGGATCTGTAACTACTAATTTTGGTTTAGACTACGGTAATTTTAGAACAGACTTTGAGTATGGTGCGCCAATAGGTGAAGGCTTATACTTTCATATGGGAGGTTTTTACAGAACAGGTGAAGGCATAAGAGATGCAGGTTACACAGCTAACAATGGTGGGCAATTTAAATTTAATATTACTAAAGAGTTTGATAAGGGATATGTAAGAGTATATACAAAATACCTTAATGACAGAGCGATTGCATACTTACCTAATCCAATAAAAGTAACGGGTACTAATGATGATCCTAATTTTGAAAACATTCCTAATTTTGATGCAAATAGCCAAACATTACATACCCCATTTTTAACACAAAATGTTGGTTTAGGCGCAAATGGAGAACGCAGAAGATCTGACGTAACAGATGGAATGCACCCAGTAAATGCTTCTTTTGGTATGGAAGCAGCATTTGAGTTAGCAGACGGATGGAAAATTAAGAACAATGGTCGTTTTTCAATGAACAAAGGTGGGTTTAATTCTCCTTTTCCAGCGAGTGTACAGACTGCGGGAGGATTTTTAACTGGTGACTTTGCGACAGATAATGGATATTCTAGTTTGGCATATCAAGACGGAGGTGCTGTCCCTGATAATGCATTAATCACTCCAGTTGTTTTATTTGACACGCAGTTAAACAACTTTAATAACTTTATGAATGATATAAGACTTACAAAGAAGTTTGATAATGTAGATGTTACCTTAGGTTATTTTAAAGCATACCAGAACTTATCTATGTCTTGGTTATGGAACTCTTACTTACTTGAAGCAAGTGGTGACGATGCACGTTTAATTAATGCAAATGATGCTGCTGGGAATAGATTAACAGATAATGGGCTAGTAGGTTATGGCGCTGCTTTCTTCGGAAATTGCTGCCAAAGAAGCTACGATACACAATATAATACTTCGGCTCCTTTCTTAGCAATTGGTTTTGAGGCTTCAGAAAAATTAAACTTTGATGGTAGTATTCGTTTTGACTTCGGAAAAGTGAATGGATCATTCTCTGGTCCAGTAACTTCTCAAGTAGACGTAAATAATGACGGTGAGATTTCTTTAGCAGAACAAACAGTGCAATCAATAGACCTTGCTAACCCAACTGCGGTAAACTATGATTATAGCTATGTGTCTTATTCATTTGGAGCTAATTACTTGTTAAATGATAATCAAGCAGTATTTGGTCGTTACAGTAGAGGTGGTTCTGCAAAAGCAGATCGTATCCTTTTTGGTGGATTAAACTACCTTGATGGTGATCAAATTAATGCGTTAGATTTTATTGATCAAGCAGAAGTAGGATTTAAAGGAAAGTTTAAAAACGCAAACCTATTTGCAACCTTATTCTACGCTAAAACTGTTGAAGAAGGTGGTTTTGAGGCTACTACGCAACAAATTATTGAAAATGATTATAGCTCTGTAGGTTTAGAACTTGAAGGGGGATATCGTTTTAGTGACGATTTTGATGTTCGCGGTACATTAACATACACCAATGCTAAAATAGATTCTGGTGATAACGAAGGAAACGCACCTAGAAGACAACCAGATTTTATTTACAGTTTAGTATCTTCTTACAAATTTGGTGCTACAAAAAGACATAGTGTAGGTTTAAGCGCAATAGGTCAAAGTAAAGCATATGCACAAGATAGCAACGAATTAGTATTACCTGCGTTTACAATTTTAAATAGCTTTATTAACTATGAGATTACAGATAACCTTACTATGAACCTATCTGCCAATAACTTGTTTGATAGTTTAGGAATAACAGAATCTGAAGAAGGTAGTATTACAGAAGGACAAACTAACTACTTACGTGTTCGACCAGTTCCTGGAAGATCCATCTCAATGGGTGTAAACTATACATTTTAACCCGTTACTTACTTAGGAAGTATTTTTTAGTTTGGTTAAATTTATTCCCTAAGTCAATTGTTTGTTTTTAAAGAGTCAATGTTATTAAGATGTTTCATTGACTCTTATTTATTCTTACATTTATGCGAATTTTATTCTTATTTATATGTTTTAGCAGTGTTGCTTGGGGCCAAACCGATGCGGTTTCAAAAAGTAACCCTACGCCATTGATAGTGTACGGAAGTGATACCTGTTATTACTGTCTAGAAACAAAGGCGCATCTGCAAGAAAAAGAAATTTCATTTATATATTACGATATTGATACCAATGAAATAAAACTGCAAGAAATGCTTTATAAAATGCGCAAGGCAGAATTGTCTGCCTCAAATGTACAATTACCAGTAATTGACAAAGCAGGCGAACTATTTATGAATGATCAAGACTTTCAATATTTTTTAAAGCGTATCACTACCTCTAAATTATGATTAAGAAACCAAAATTAACCTTCTGGCAAATCTTAAACATGAATGTTGGGTTTTTTGGAATCCAATATAGTTTTGGGTTACAACAGAGCGCTGTAACACCCATTTATGACTTTCTTGGCGCTAGTGCAGATCAGATACCTATCTTACACCTAGCAGGACCAGTTACAGGACTCTTAGTACAGCCTATAATTGGTGCTATGAGTGATAAAACTTGGAGTCCCAAATTTGGTAGACGTAAACCTTTCTTTTTGGTGGGTGCGATACTCTGTAGTCTGGCATTGCTCATCTTTCCATTTAGTAGTTCTTTATGGATGGCAGCCGGATTGTTATGGATTCTAGATATAGGTAATAATACTGCAATGGAACCGTATAGAGCGCTCATAGCAGACAAAATGGATGACGAGCAACAGCCTTTAGGTTTCCAGATGCAAAGTTTTTTTACAGGTTTAGGCCAAGTACTCGCAAATTTGTCATTGTTTATCTTTCCATTAGTTATTGTTGGTTTTACTGGTTCGCTGCCTAACTGGGTGTATGCATCCTTTTTTCTAGGAGCAGTTTGCTCTATCGCTTCCATACTGTGGAGTATGAGTAAAACCAAAGAAATCCCACCCACTGAAGAAGAATTAAAGAAACTTAAAAGTGAAAAAAGAAGCTTCATAAGACCATTATTAGAAATATTTTCTGCTATAAAGGACATGCCAAAAGTAATGTGGCAACTGGCATTAGTGTATCTATTTCAATGGTATGCCTTGTTTTGTTATTGGCAAAATTCTTCAAAAAGTGTTGCGCTATCTGTATGGAATGTGACGCCAGAGAATACAGAAGTCTACAGCGAAGCTGTAAGTTGGACCGCTCTTGTAAACGGTTGGTACAATGTTGTAACCTTTCTAGTGGCATTTGCACTCGTTGGTTTTGCAAGAAAATACAGTGCTAAATGGGTGCACGCTACGTGTTTACTACTAGCTGCTATTGGATTTTTAATATTTCCGACGATAGAAAACAAAAACTTATTATTCTTTGCCATCACTGGCTTTGGTATTGGTTGGGCAAGTATGATGGGGATTCCTTATCTAATGATCGTTTCTAAAATCCCTAAAGAACGGTATGGCGTGTATATGGGAATCATTAATATGATGATTGTGATCCCTATGATTATACAAACGGTATCTTTTGGTTACATTTTAAAAAACTTTTTAAATAACGACCCACGCCATGCGATCACTTTTGCGGGCGTCTTACTTATTATTGCAGCTATTTGCACACTCTTTATCCAAACAAATAAAAGTCAAGAACCTGTATCTTAAATGAATTTGGTAATTTATAATAAAGCAATTAGCATGCTACATGCTGCAAGTAGTAAAAATGGATTTTTGGCAAGTGCAGAAGCCATTTCTAACTATAAACGTGTTTGGGCAAGAGATGGAGTTATATGTGGTCTTGCAGCACTTTTAGATGGTGATGAAAAATTAATTTCTATTTTTAAAAATACCCTAACCACATTAGCAAATCACCAACACGAGCTAGGGCACATACCCTCAAACGTTTATTTTAAAGAAAATAAACAAACCCAAGTAAGCTTTGGAGGCCTTGCAGGACGCGTAGACACCATTTCTTGGTTTATCATTGGAGTTTGTAATTATACAAACAGTACAAAGGACACAGCGTTTTTTACTAAAATGAAAACCCCTATAGAAAAGGGCCTATCGCTTTTAAACGCTTGGGAGTTTAACAACAATCATTTAGTATATGTTCCAAGATCTGGCAACTGGGCAGATGAGTATATTACAGAAGGACACATTTTTTACGATCAGGTACTCCGGTTATGGGCGTTAAGATGTTTTAACCAAATTGAAAATTCGCAGCACATTTCAGAAAAAATAAATCGAGTTACTGCAATTATTGAAGAAAACTATACATCAGGAACGTCATTGCATCCCTTTCATCCAAGAGCCTATAAAACCTTAAAAAAGAAGCCTTACTGGATGGCATCTATTAATCCTTCTGGGTATCAGACTATGTTTGATGCCTTCGGAAATAGTATTGCATTGTTACTAGAGTTAGGAGATGATACCTTTAGAACGAACCAAATAATATACATGGAGAAACTTCGGAAATCGCTAAAACTTAAATTATTGCCAGCATTTTGGGATCCCATTTTTCCTGAAGATGAACAATGGAAATTATTAGAAAATAATTGTAAATATGAATTTAGAAATATCCCCTATGAATTTCATAACGGTGGCACTTGGCAAATGGTTAACGGGTTTTATAGTATGAGTATTTCAGAGGAAAAACCTGATGTAGCAGAAGAAATAATAGCAGGAATAGAGATGCTAAATAGTGAAGAAGATTATAGTTTTTACGAAAACTTCAACACACAAACGGGTGCCGCTACAGGCGTAAAATATTGTACTTGGAGTGCGGCAGGGCAGATTATTGCCACTCAATCTAACAAAGGAAAAACATTTTTAAAATAACGTGATTTATGAAGTATGATATTTTATGTGTGGGCGAAGCGCTAGTCGATTTTATAGGCCACGAAAAAAACAAGTCTATCAAGGACACAAGAGATTACCATAGATATCTAGGTGGATCTGTTACTAATGTTGCTATGAACCTTGCACGTTTAGGACTTCAACCTAGGCTCGTTGCAACAATAGGTGCTGACGGCTTAGGAGATTATATTTTACGACGAATTAACGAAATTGATATAGATAGCACTTATGTGCGCCAGTTAGCACACGAACCTACGAGTACTGTCTTTATTTCTCGAGCAACCGCAACTCCAGACTTTATACCTTATAGAGTGGCAGATGCGCATATTGTAGAGGAACAAATACCTTCAGAAATATTACAGGGTGTAAAAATTTTCCATACTACCTGTTTTGCACTTAGTAAAAATCCTGCGCGGGATACCATTTTAAAGAAAGCAAAAGAAGCACACGCATTAGGGATAAAATTAAGCATTGATATTAACTATTCTTCAAAAATTTGGAGAGATCGGGTAGAGGCGCAACAAACTATTGAAGCCTATTGTAGCTTAAATCCGCTCATAAAAGTGAGCGAAGACGATATGCAACGTTACTTTGCCAAAACGCTCTCCCATCTAGAAATTTTTGAATACTTTCATAACCACGGCGCAGACGTAGTTTGTTTAACCCTTGGTGCAAAAGGGGTAAAGCTATCAGAAAAAGGCAAAGACATCATTACGCTAGCCGCCGAAAAAATAAACGAAGTAATGGATGCTACCGGTGCCGGTGACGCGTTCTGGAGCGGTTTTCTATTCTCTTATATAAAAGAAAACTCTTACACATCTTGCTTAAAAATAGCTTCGAAACTTGCTGTTTTAAAACTACAACACGTAGGACGACTACCTAATAATATAAATGTTATAAGTGAGTTGTTTAAAAATAGTAACTAAGTTAGCGAAAAGATGTTTTTTTACGGACTCAGAAAACTTTGGTAAAACTATAGGGGAGTTGAACGTAAAGCGCTCTAGAGAGTTAGACCAAAGTAATCAAGAAATTTATTTGGCAGTAGGATTGTATTAAATTTTTTACTCTTACGGCAAACCTGCTCATAGCAGACAAATAATTATAAAAAAAGCAAAGTGAGATAGCAGGGTAGGAGAGATTTAAGATCCCTGAGGCTCCAATGTTGCAAATACAATTGCCAGGGCCTTACAGCCCTGGTGTCTAAAAACACAGAAACCCGATCAAGCATATATGCTTGTCGAGTTTCTTTTGTTTTTACCCACGCGTTGCAATTGTGAGTGTCGTGGAGCCCATAGGAGTGAAGTCACACTATTTTGGGGAAGATTTGGATTCTTTTACAACTTATTATCTTCAAGAATAACTTTGTAGGCCTCAAGAGTTAGGTCAAGACAATTTGGGAGCGCTTTAAGAGACAATAAAGTTTCTTAGACATGTATACTAAGCATTTTCTTTTACACGTTCAGGCACTATAGAAATCTTTAAGAGAACTGGTTCAATAACCAAGCTAAAGAAAGCTAAGAGGCATTATCCTATAATAGTTTATTGTTTATTCTCATTTTAATTGTCAATCGCATTAATTTTTTGCCTTTCTATTTCTTTATTCCAGTCGATTTTTGAATAATCAATACTATTCGTGTAACTCATTATATTTTCTGAATTTTTCTTATGTTCTTTAGTCAAGTACATTGGAATATTCAAATCAGATATTTTTACTGAATTCAAAACTTTTCCCAGGCTTGAAATTTTGTTGTTTCTATCTATTTCTTTAATATTTTCTTCTTTGAGTTTTTTTATATTTCTAAATTCAGCATCAACAACATATAAATTTCCTTGATTATCTTTCAAAACGTTACGTGGAAATAAGTCAAATACTAGATAATTATCGTTTACATAAGATTCCGGCGTTGTTTGTCTAAAACTTATATTTTCCATAAACAAATTTATTTCAAAAGGTTCTGCTTTTATTAAATTTGGAATATAAGTCTGTTTTAATACAACTTCTATATGTGGCGTTCGAGATTCTCCATTATCAATTCCAGTAAATCCAATAATTTTATATTTAGTTTCAGGAAACAATTTATTGTGGATTTGTACCTTCTCAATTACGTTTGACACTAAATATCTTGAATTTATTAAATTATTTGATTTGTAAACAGTTTTGTTAGTTGTATTTAAAACTAAAGTATGTTCATGTCCACCAACTAATCTGAAATTTCCTAACGCATAAAAATCCTCAATCCATAAATCATTTTCTTTTCCATATTTGAGGGTTTCAACTTTTTCAAAATCTTCAAGTTCGTTTTGTGTCATTAATTTTAGGAAGTTTTTTTCTATTATGGGCAACGGTTTTTATAAGCGGCTGTTTTAATACCGCTTATACATTGTTATGAGCTGTTTAATCTTTAGAATAAAATGTCGAACCAACCTTGAGCCCATTGCATGAGGACATTGTCAAAATTTGATCACCTGGTATTGTTCCTTCTGATGTTCTAGTGTAAGAAACTTTGACTTTACCAGGACTTGTTACTGACCAATTACCCCACGTGCTCATACCACCAAACATAGTTGTACTAGAGTTGAATGTCCCGTCCGAAGAAAATTTCCATGCTCCGGAGGGACTGCTGCTTGAAGGATAAACCCAGTCATAGCCAATAAGACAGGTTTTGGTTCCTTTAATAGTTACCACTGATGATGAAGTTTCTGACGTCTCTTCATCATCACTGCCTAGAGCAATAAATAAAAACATTGCTGCTGCCATTACCGATGCTAAATGTTTAATTGTCTTTTTCATGTTGTTTGAGATTTAGTTATAAAAATAAGTTATCCTAATTTATGGTGAAATACATACTATGGTACTAAAAGCTAGATTATTTTGATGCGGAAAATCGCCCTATTGTTACCGTATTACCAGAAACATAACCAACTTTAACAAAGCCGGATTCGTCGTAAAGATCTTTTCCACGAACTGATCCATAATCATAGTTTCCATTGTCATATGAGTTAAGTTTAAGTACGCTAGACCAAGAGCCTCCATTTATACTTACACTGAATTGTCCACCTGGACCACCTCCACTAACAGTAGAAGTATATGTCCCATCAGGCGATGAAGACGATTCTGTCGTCTCTACAGGCGATGAAGACGATACTGACGTCTCTTCATCATCACTGCCTAGAGCAATAAATAAAAACATTGCTGCTGCCATTACCGATGCTAAATGTTTAATTGTCTTTTTCATGTTATTTTAGATTTAATTGTTTTTGAATTAGTAAATATTAAAATAGGAAGAACCGTCCCGCATAAGTAAAATGTTAAATCTAATATGTCAAAAGTTCCTGGGACTATTTTAAAAAGCTGTCCGATTTCTGAGAATATAGCAACCACGGGAACTAAAAGTAGCCAATGAATATTATGCTTTGTAATTACATTCTCCCAAACCACCAACAAAACGGAAAGATATGAGAATAGCCAAAGACCATCCGGAAGTGAATATAAAAACCAATTTGGTAAGAAGTCAGCCAACGGAAGCGTGTATAGCCTGAGTTCTGAAATGGCTTCTGAAAGATTAACACTATCAAACCAATTGAACATTTTTAAAGTGTCTTGCCGAAATGATATATAGACAAGTCCACCTAATAGTAAGGTGAGAAAATGTCCTAAGATAATCTGTCTCTTCATCTATTAATTGCCCATAACGGTAAGTATATGCGTAGTTACGGGAGTTCAATGCAACAGCGTTTCAACCTTGCACAAAAGTTTTTTTAATGTAGTAAGTTCAATTTACCACGAAACCCCGAAATTATCGCATATACAATGTTATGGGCTAGTTTTACTCTGCCTTAGGGTCAGCACCGTATTCGTTTTCGCCTTTTGCCCCTTCGGTACAAGCTAAAATCAAATTGTAAATTGGAATAAGTATAAACCAACCACTTTTTCCAACATCATGCATTCTTCTCACTCCAACCAAAATTGAGGGAAGCAATATTGCTAGTGAGTATAATTGTGCTAAATCTGGAACTCCAATAAGTCCACAAACAAATCCAAATACAAAAGCAAAAATTATATTGAATAAAGTAAACATCCAATATTCTTTTCTTCTTGCTCGCCCACTAAATGTAGCGTAATTCTTTAAAACTTTGAAATAATAATTCATACTGTTTTAATTTAACATTATTAATTTCCTACTCATTTGGCTTTTCAGAATACGCCCCAGTTTTTTTGAGTGGGTTCTGGTCTCCACATTATTTTAATTTTTAGTCAAAATTGTATTTTTAATTCCTTTTAATTCTTATTTCTGTCCATTATATCGCTCCTTTTACTTGCCCATAACGTGTTATAACAACAATATTGTGGTTGTTATTCTATAAAAATGCTAGGGTATCATTAGTAATAATTATTTTTCAATAAACTAAATAACACTTGTTTCGCAACTTTTAAATATATGTATTTTTTTAAAAGTTTCTACTAAATAATATGTGAAACCATAGTATCCCATATATTTTGAATCTTTCACGCCAAATTATCTTCAAGAATAATTTTTGAGACTACCGGGATTAATAAATTTTATTTAGTTTTTTAGCACAATTTAAACACTTTACTTTTTTGACACCTAGGTTCACTGAAACATTTTAATTGAAGTGGCAGGATAGGCCTATTTTCTAGAATGGAAGATCATCATGTTTCTTAATATTCTTACTTTTATCATCATTCTTATAAGGTGAATCATAATCTGCAAAGGGAAGATCATCATCAAATTTTTCAATAATATCAGTAATTAGCTCATCAAGTTTCTTTTTTAATACTTGTATCTGTTTTTTTGAAATATTATCACTGTATTCAAGAGACTCTAAAAAGCCTCTTATCCAATTAGCTCTATTTTTTAATAATTCATTGTGCATACTCATAATTATTTATCGATTAGTTTAGTAAATTTATATAAAATAGTAGGTATAAGTCCTTATGATTTTTCTATTTATTCTTTTTCTCGTAAACATCAGTAATTAACTCATCAATTCTCTTCCTCAATATTTGCAAATGTTTTTTTGAAATATTATCACTTATTTCAAGAGATATAAAGTTACCCTTAAGTAACTCAATTTTATTTTTAATACTATTAGGTAAATTTCCTTTTAATTCGGTAAATCTCTTACATTCTTCACACACAAGGCCTGATACGTCTTGCCTTTCCCCTAACATAGCACAAGTATCGCATATTCCCAAATCATCTAATACTCGTTTATTGCAATTCAAACAAAAATAGATTCTTAGCATGTCAAAGCAGTACTGACAATTATATTCACTCATATTCTCATTTTTTTTAATTTCATCTTTTACTGATGTTGTTTAAAATACAATTCACTCTTAAAAGTATTCTTGCGCTATACGTCTTTTAAGGTTTTCATTTATTAGTTTTTTTATACTCCCCATCAAAGTAAACTCCATAGCCGGCATAAATCATGCTGCAATCTTTTGTTATAACCCTTATAGTTTCTTTACCAAACTCAAAAAACACCTTACATCGCTCCTCTCCTTCCTTATATAGAGGGAAATCATCAACTTCAACTAATGTGTCATCTGTGTAATACCCATAGTTGTCTATTATTTGAACTATAAACCTATCTTCTGTCATACTTCCAGGAAACCGTATTATTTGTTTAGTAAAAGTATCGTAGGATTTCCGCCAACCATCAAATGAAAATTGGTAGATGTTTTCTTTCTCATCTATTTTTTCTAGTGTTAGAATGTTTTCAAACGCTTCGCCAGAGGCGCTCCACTGCCCCTGGTAATTTTTATCTTGCCCAAACACAAGTAGGGGAGCCATCACAAGTAAGATCAAGATACTTGTAATGATTCCCTTATTTTTATTCCATTTCTTCATTACCGTGTCTTGTTTTAATAATTTCCATTTCTTTCTCGGAGGCATGCAGTTTGTCTTCCCTTTTATTTTCCTCAGCTTTTCTGTAGGTACAACCGGGGCAAAAAATATTCTTATCTCTTCTAAACTGTCCTCCACATTCACAGGGGCTTTCTAAAGCAACACGAACCCCTTCTGGGTGGCCATCTTCTGAGCTTTCTAGTTTACCACAAGATTGGCATTGGAAAGCCCACAAGTAAATTGCTCTTTCAGAGGTTCTAATGCGCGCGTGGCTACAATATACTGTTGTCTTCTTGCAAGTTGGGCAAGTGGCCTCTATGGGGCTGTATGGGCTTATTTCTGGCAGGAAATATTTTAGTGGTTTATCTTTCATTAAAGTGATTAAATTTTATTGATCATATTTCTCAATTAGTACTTTACAAACATTTTGTATATCATTATATGTTGCAGCAATTTCATGTAACTTGTAGTATTCTTTATAATTATCAATACAATAGTTGTCAAAAGAATATTGTATCAGTTTTGTGTTTAAATCCTGTACGCCAGCGTAATATAGCCCAGAATATGTTGGATATAAATAATCATTTTTAAAATCATTGAGCTTAGAAATATTTTTTAAAATATCTCCTTGATTAAACACATATTGCTCTTTTGAATTTGATTTGTAAGTAACTAGTTTCTTTCTAGGCATAAAAAAACTATTTGAAGTACCAGATTTTCCCCACTCTTGTTCATAGTACCATACTTCTATATTTTTGGTATCTATTGGGTTGATAACAATTTCATTTTTATTGTCTATTGAAAATTTCCTATAATGATTATTTTTTGTTGGGAGTATTAAATATGTTTTTGCTGAATACGTATTTCCACAAATTGAACCAACTCCATCTACTACCCAACCCACAGGGTTACCTTCAAAATTAATTATTTCTTTGAATTTCATTTCTTTTTCAAACTCATTTCCGCACCCAAATAATATGGTATCGTTAGCGTAATTTTTAATCTCTATTCCATCTACATAAACTTCTACAGTATAATAGTAATAAGCTCCAGCAAATTCTTTGTGCTTTAAAACAATTTTGAATGAAGAGGTATCACTGCTATATTCATTGGTGTAGCTTAGACCTTGTCTTTTTTTGTTTATGGTTTCATATATCGATTCTTGCCCATTTGAATAGTTGGACATAAGTAATATAAATGTTACAAGTAGTGTGGTTATGTTTCTCATTAGGTATTGTAAAATAGGTTTTATTAGTTGATGCACATTTTTTTTAAATCTTCCAATGTCCCGTTGAAATCATTTCCGTCAACATATTCTCTTATCCCGTTAACGATGACTTTTTCAGTAAATTGATGAAATGTCCAATCTGTGTTTTTCACTCTATGTTTTCCAGAGTAGGCTGCTATCCAGATAGGGTAGTTATCCACATACCCTTTTAAAATATTATTGTAGAAAGATAAACCTGTGTAGATCATAGGTTTTACCCCATATGCTTCTTCTGCCAATTTCAACCAATTTAAGATTCCTTTTCTTAGATTTTTTCTTCCAAAAATACTTTCCTTTTCTATATCTAGTACTGGTATAAAATCTCCAGTTTCTAATCTAACCACAGATTTAAAATTATTAAACTGTTTAGTAGAGTTTTCACTAGGGCGATAATAATGATAGGCTCCTCTTACATAGTTGTGTTTTTGAGCATTCTTCCAATTCTCTAAAAATTTGCTGTCCTTTCTGTTTTTTCCCATCGTTGCCCTCACAAATACATACTCAATAGGGTGGGAGGAGGTTTTTACTTTATCCCAATTTATTTTCCCTTGATAATGAGAAATGTCAATACCAAATGTGTGCTCTGTATTTGAAATTGCCGTGTTTTCTGGGGTATCTATTGCAAGCCTTGGTGTATGTTTACTAAATCCTTTCTTAGCACTCTTAGCCGAATAAAAAAGCCCAACAACAACAGCTATTACAAAGAATGCAATTAGATAATAATTCATTGACAAGCTTTGGATGTCACTTTTTTTATCCTCTCTGGGAGCTTCTGTATTGTCAGTAAAAGGTTGTGAAGTCTTATTATCCATATCTATTCTGTACCTCTTTTTAGTTTTCCAAAGTTGTCTTTGGGATGAAGCCACTTGTTTTTAGTAGGAGTTTTCTCTGGGCCAAATTGGATAGAATATTCATTTTTTAACGGTTCTTTTTTAACCTGTTTTGTCGAAACCGGTTTAATACCAAATAATTTTTTAAGCCACATGTTTTAATATTTATTTAATTTATAGCAAGCTTTATTAGTTATTAATTGCCTTTGTTATTTTTTTTTGCTCTGTCAATTTCAATCTGATATTTATTTTCAGTTTTTAGAAATGCGAAGCAAAATTTTATTTCATTGATTTTACCCTCATTAGTGTTAAGCATTAAACCAGTTTTTGACCTTTCTGAATTATGCTTTATTTCTCTTGGAAACTTACCTTGGTTTAATATAATTATAGATTTTCCAAAACTACAGCCAATACATTGGTCAAGATCAACAGAACTAACAGTCGTAGCTTCTAGTTTTTTTTTGATACCAATCAATAAATGCATCTTTTTTTACTTCAATACTATTTTTATTTTCATCCTGAATTTCAAATTCACCGTTAATATCCAGTAGTTGTCTAATATTTTCTATTTCATTATTTAAAGTATAGTCTGAAAATTCTTTAATAATTGATTCTGTACTCTTTGTAGTTGTGGTATTCATATTTTGTTTTTTATGTTTTAACGTAAATTTTTTTTGGCAATTGTCCATCAAAGACATATTTAGTAACTGCACACAGCCATACGGGTTTATTAAAATTGCTACTTCTAGTGATGTAGGTGGCTCCACCAAAACAATTTAAAAGCTTTGATAATTTTATGCTAGCACCTTCAAACATTTTTGTACTTACTTTTAGATTAACAACGTTGTCCTTGTCTAGGTCTAACTCGTCAAGCAGGGTATCTGCGCCAGCCACCATTTCAAGTTCACCTTTAGTTCCTGTCCAATCTGGCAAATCAATATACCATCTGTCTGCCTCTTTGTTGAATTTTAAATTTTGTTCCATAGTTGAAAATATTTTTAGATTTTCAACAAACATAGCCTCTAAACATTCTTTTGCATTAATTTCTGCAACCTTGTAGTTATGCCTGGTAAGTTATAAAAGTCCTGTCAAGGTTTATCTTATACTTCTCATCCCTCGGGTCTCTTTTAATAACATAATAATCACTTAATTTTTCGCCAATAGTTGCTCTAAGCTTGTGGTTTATGCGAGATATTTTTTCCTGCAAAGAGCCATCCAGGTAATTGCATAGTGCATTTATACTATTATTAAATTGAGCAACATTTGTGCCATTAAAAAATGTGCGATATAATGTTGTTAACGCATCTTTATAGGTTTCAATCTCATTGGCTTTAATTCCGTCAGGGTATTCTATAAATAGGTGATACACTGTTTTTTCAAGTGGTGTGAGCCTGACTTTATAATTTCCTGCATCTACAAGTATCATTTCTCTTAGAAGACCTCTAAAAAGAACTTTTCCAGGACCCAGTCTAGCAGTGAATCGTTCTACGGAGATTAGCTTTTTTCTCAGTTCTTCAAACACATTTGTAATTTGTTCAAAAATAGGAGTGGAGAATGCTCTTTCAATTATAAGGGACTGACAATCAAAACAAACATCTGCCGTCTTCATTTTAAGCCGTATGTCTTTTTTGTTTTCACAAAAATCATTCACGCAACCTCTTGATTCATCTATGTGTATATGGTTGTTTAAATCATCTATATCATTAAAAAGAAGTACTTGCAAAATATTGCTTACAACCTGGTATGCTATAGGAAAGCTTCTGTTGCAATCTAGATAAAAGTCCCATTCAGAGGTATGTATGAATATATTTTTATCCTTATCTGCAAATGAAAACCAATTTAGCGTATTTGCCTTTTCTGTAAGAAGGATAACAAATTCATTATTTCCAATATCATATTTGTATCTAAACTCTGCACACCGTTCTAACAGATCTTCAGGTGGGTAGTTTTCTCTTTTTATGACAGAACTATTTGCTAGTATGGTATTTTCATGCACAATAAAACTTAAAGGACCTCTTGATTCATTGAGATGGCCAAAGACCTCTTGGTAGAGCTCTTTTGATACATCTGGGTCTCTAATTATATGTACATTCATATTTATTTTCTTCTAGATTTTATAAACTCTTTCTTTTTGATATTATTTTCTTTAGAATCAAAATAACTCTTCATTGATAATTTAATATCATCATAATCCTCTTTCATTGTGGCTTTACTATACCTAATTGCATTTTCCTTTTTGATATTCATACCCATGGCATAGTTAATGGCATCAGGTGTGTTGCTAAGATAACTAAATGTCCAGTTATCTGAAAGTTCCAACTCTTTTATCATAGATTGAATTTGTCTGTAGGTATATTTAACAGATGCATTTTCATGCCCATCGGTAATAATGACAACTACAACAGTGGCCTGGTCATTATTTATTTCTTCATTTGCAAACTTTAATATGTTGTTTACAGACATTCCTATAGCATCATAGAGTGCTGTCATTCCATTAGGCAAATAATTAATGCGGTTTTCATTTTTTTTGTAATCATGAAAATTATTGCTGGTGGTAAGTTCTTTAATATTATCTGGATTTTCTTGATTTATATCAAAGTGTACCTCTTGATTAAATGTAGTAAGAGACACTACAAATTCTTGTTTAGGATATTTTTTCTTTAATGAGTGTATCATTTGCATTTGTTCATTAAAGCCATTAATTGTTGTATTTACACAATCATGCATAGATCCAGATTTATCTAGTATAAGTTGATAATAGGTTTTTTTGTTTTTTAGCATCGTAAATTCTTTTAAGGTGGTTAAACAATAAAACAATAGTACATCCAATAGCATCAAATACATTAATTTCTGCAAGCTTGTAAATAATTGATTTTTAAAATTAAAAGGCGCTTTTTTGTAATATCTATTATTAACTTAGATGTTTAAAATTATGTAGTGAATGTAAACTTGTATTAGATGAAAGACAGCCAGCAATATGTATTAATTGAGACAGTAACACTTAGATATGTACCACTTGAGATGAGCCATTCACAGATGTGTATTACAAATAATGATAGTGGAATAGAAAATGAGGCTCATAGAAGCTTTCAGGTTAACTTTAATAAAAATTATAATGACCTAGCAATCTTAATTCATTTTAAGCACCTACAGATTTCTGATTTACAGTTGTATTACAGAAAGAAAAAATTAAGAAACAAAAACAATAAAAAAGCAAATCCTCAACGTAAAATGAGATTACATTTTAACACAACCTTAGAATTACTCACTTACCTATCTAGTAAAAATTATAATATAGATTGGCTTGAAATTACATTTGAAAATGGCTGGGCCATAAAAGCTATGTTTTTGAATGTTCAATTTATTACCAATACCGTTAAAGAGCGAAATCAACTTTTTGAAAAAATAATTGCTATTAGCGGACAAGGTCCAATAGATATAAATACTTTAGAAATTAACAAGACTTATATTCTAAGAACAAATGGCGAGGTGAGGTTTAAGCCACTATTTTCTTGATTTATTTCCAAAAATAAAATTTATTTTTGGAAATAATGCCTTGGAGACCATAGGTGTTAAGTCACATTATTTTAATCAAAATTTAGTTATTATTACATATTGTTTTAGAGATTTAAATAATATAAAAATGAATAGAGATTTATATAATCAAACCATAAAAACGTTAAAAGAGGGCCAAGAGATTAAGGGTACCTTTGAGTCGAGTGGGGGGATGGGGAGATTAATACAATTTGAGTCTTCAAATCAAGTATTAGATGAAAACCTATCTTTTTGGTATTCTGATTATGAAGATTTACTTCTAGAAGCCGAGGGTTTTCAGTCAAACTCTGGTGAAATTGAATTGATTTACAAGGGTAATTATTTAGATTGTAAAATAGAAGGCTGGATTGATGATGAGTATTTTGAAAAACATACCAAAGACGAACTTATAACAACAATTTTTTTAGATGTAATTAGTCAATACACTTCAAAGGCTAAGGAAAATCTAGTTGTAGAAGATTTCGATTTTAATATAACTTGTGATTTATCAGAAGAGGAGTTTGAAACTATTGATATTTATATAAACGACAATTCTATCTGTTTATCTAAAGAACATTTAGATAAAATAAAAGAAGAATTTATCTCGGTATTTAATCTTTGGGATGACACGTATCCAGGAGAAGATTATGATGAAATTAAAAAGTATATTGAGATTCATTTTGATGATAATGATTTTGATGTAACTGAAATTATCACAATCATCAGATGTGTTGATCCTGATGAAATCTAATTGAATATCACACTCTATATCCTTGCATTAAACCATTTTTTTTAAATAAGACCAAGACATATTATTAATACTTCGCATACTCTTCATGCCATCGGTCTACTTGTAATCTTATGAGTCTTATACATCTATTAAAAAGTAGTTTGTAGTCATCTGGATTTGCTAATAGAGTCTCAGTATTTATTTTTATCCCAGAGCAATTTTCTCCTAAAATTGAAACCGAAGTTGCTTTTAAAGTACCATCTGTGGCCTTTACTATTGCCTTAATTTTATTTGAGCAACCTTCTTCTTTATTATTCAGGTAATAAGACATACTAAAATAATTTGATTTTGAAGGCCATATCCAATAGGTTTTACCCTCATATTTAAATTTAATATCACCATCCTCGTCAATGCTTCCAACATAACCCTCAGATTTTAAAAATGATAAATAATTAAATTGTAATTCTTTAATTTCTTGCTCTTCATCTTGTGCATACGTGTTTAATGAAATTAGAATAATAAGTATGGATATGATTTTTTTCATTGTATAATAATTTATGGTACCGTTTTTTAAAGTTTAATAATATTCTGTAAGGTGTTATTTATTCTTGTATATTTTATAATTGACTGGTTCTAACAACTATAAACGATGGAATAATATATGGAGTAAAGGATGAGATTAAACTTAATCTCCATTTATCATAACCACCATTAATTTATTTGCTAATCTATTATTCTTACATTAAATGGACTAATATAATCACCTCTGAAATCTGAAAATGTTACTGATACATCATTTGCAGATTCATCTCTTACCTTAACCGTTTCAATTTCCCCCGTAAATTTATTAAATCTTAGCACATCTTTTTCTCCTTTGTCTGAAAATTCATAAATACTATTTTCTGTTGTTTTTAATTTAGTAGCGTTAATACTTAATAATATTACAAATGCTCCTAAGAACCCAATCAACATACTTTTTAAATCTAATTTGTTCATTTTATTTAATTTTATGAAATGTAACTTACTCCTCTTTTGAGTCTTTTTTCAGTTTATTCGGACTTCTTTAAATATAAATATTTTTATTTTATTTAAAAAAAAAATAAAATAAAAAACTTTTGATTTCACATAGTATAATATCCTCTTTACTGTTCTTGAAAAAGTAAATAGACTATTACGTTAAACAGGTAGGGGAGGGCTTACCTATTTTAATGAAGCTCATTTTGAGGGTTTAAGAGCAACCGCAAAATAAATAATCTCTTATCATGAATATAATCTCAACTAAGAAGCTATAGTTAAGTCCTTATTTACTTTCCTTATGTTTACTATACAACATCTGGCAAACCTTATCCATAGACTTAAATATAGCCATATCAAAACTGGACGATTTAGAAATACTCGTTAATGTTTGTACAGCATTGTAAAGCATAACATTATCACTTTGCACAATACGCTCAATAAAATTGATTTTATTACTTCCTTTGGAAGAACCAGAAACAATTACTTCCTGTGTTTGTATGTCTATTGCAAATAATAAGCTTTTATTCATAACTCGTACTTAATGTTATTGGTGGTGATGACATCTACCACTAGTATGTTTTGTTCTGTTTTTACATCTAGCTCCTTTTTTAGTAGTGCCAGAACATTGCTGGGCGGTTGTTTTAGACTGCTTTGTGGTACTTCCTTTACAACAATTAACCCCCACTTTATTATTATGTACTTTACAATAGCAGCTATTTGATTTACTTCTATTACAGGTTCTGCAGAGTAATTGAATATTTGACACCTCACTGCTACCTCCGCATGAGAAGGGTGATATATGATCGTACTCCAAACTAGAATAACTACCACAGCACTGGCACATACCGCCATCTCTAGCGTACACAATCTTTTTTGTTGACTGAGATACATATCGGCTTTGTGCCAAACAATTGGCACTACATAAAATTAGTAAGAGCAGTAGAACTATTTTTTTCATGAGAAAACAGGTGTTATATTCTTAAATTATTTATAAAGCACTAAAACTTTATTTTGTTTATCGATTTCCCATTTATAAAATTTATCAAGAAAACTTTTACCACAAAGCAAAGATCCCTCATCTACTACAGAAATAACAACATTGCTTATGGTGTAGTCACCAATAGTAATATTATTAACCTTAACCATTTGCGCTTCCATTATTTGGTTGTTTGCTGTTGTGTATTGTGTTTTTCCTAAATAATTCTCTCTTTTCAAAACACCATTTAACAAAAGTTCTCTCTCTGTGTCTCTATCTATTATCAAATCACTAGCACCAGTATCAAACAAGTAATATTTACTAACCCCAGATATTGATATTTTAATTTTATATCCCTGTCCTAGATAGTCCACCAAAGGGATGAAGCTACGGTATTTATCTCCCTTTATATCATTTATATTGTACGTGTTTGACGATTTAAATTCTGGATTATCTCCCAAAACCAAGGAAATACAAGGCATTGCAATTTCATTGAATGATTCACTATTCTCATCTTCAATTTCTTGTATGTCTTTGTAGGTATACCCTTTAGAGAATAATTTATCCATAGCACATTCGCAATATTCCTCAGCTAATTTTTTGGTCCAAAGATCATTGTTTTCTGGAGCATCCAATATTTCTTTTACACAACTTTTAATACTATACTTTCTTTGAGTTTCTGAATTACCTGAGTCTTCAAATATATAATCATCATCTACTTTAAAATTCCCCTCGAGGCAATTCATAAGTATTTCTAGATTTTTGTCTTCAAGAAACAAATCAATAATTTTATTTTCTTTTACTGCTTTTTCCATTTCCCAACTATTTAGTGTTGGTATTAAATTATCACTAACACATGAGCAATATTTATAAGTTTCAATTTCTATTCCGTTAAATTTCATTAATTCTTTTTCAGCACCTTTGGTGCAGGAAGCTATAAGATCGCTTCTTTTTCCTATTGTAACACCGTCCTTTGTTTTTATAATCTGTGCAGAACCATTAAGAGTTAGGGTTATCACACAAAGTAGTGTCAAATATTTCATATATATGTGTTTAAATGTTTTGCTATTTACGATTATTTTAGAATTAATACTCATTTATGATGCGGTATTTACTTTCCACTTTTTTATCTAAAATTCTAATTTTTTCCTTCACCACTTGAAAACCATAACACAAAATGTATAGGAATAGAAATTAATATTATTGGGCTCAGGGCTAGTAGAAAAAGTATAAACCAGGTAACAATAAGAAAACAGATAAAAATATCCATAGTATTAACCTGTTGAAATATGTGGTTCCTGAGATATATTCATTATCATAAGTGAAATATTTTTTAAAAAAACCTGATTTTTCTGGGTTTGCTGTCATTATTATTGATTCTGTTATTTCATGTAAGATACTAATTTTCCTGTATTTACAAAGCATCAGGAACGTAATTATACGTACCAACCGACTCTCTCGTAGCAAGGTTGTATTAACTCGCAGTGCCAATATAATGGGGGAGTATAGTCACACTATTTTGGGGAGGATTTGGATGTTGTAACAAGAAATTATCTTCAAGGATAGAAAGTTATCTCCAAGAATAATTTTAGGAGCCCATAGGAGTGAAGTCGAACTATTTTGGGGAGGATTTGGAATTATTTTAAATCCAAAGCGATAGCTGATTACAATCCTTTATCTTTTGTTTAAATAATTCCTCCGATAATATCTCTATCTT
>Ga0206128_1001492_pt1 | contig 23084 bp, 21 predicted proteins | sample Helgoland_Spring_7_FD_148601 | JGI IMG/M metagenome (GOLD analysis project Ga0206128, IMG submission 148601) | Pelagic subsurface seawater microbial communities from Kabeltonne, Helgoland, North Sea - Helgoland_Spring_Bloom_20160426_1 | ecosystem: Environmental > Aquatic > Marine > Epipelagic ... | reverse complement strand
TGAGAATGCTGGCCAGTCATGGTCAGCGGCTTGACCATCCAGTGATTCCCGCGATTCCAGAGACGGAATACTTGAAGGGTTTTGTACTGCAGGTGATGCCTTCCAGGTAAGCCCTGAAGAATCAATACGCCAAAAGAAAAAGTGGCGATATTGCCCGGCATGGTGGACGGGCGGCAGTAAATTTGAAGTTGTAAGCAGTGAGCCAGAAGCTTAATGATTTGTTGCCATGATGACATTGATTATCGCATTGGGATCCTTAGTTCTCTATTTGCTAGCCTACCACACATACGGCAAGTGGCTAGGGCGTAAGATTTTCAGGCTCAGTGCGGAGACGGTGGTGCCCTCCATAGAGCTTGAGGACGGCAATGATTATGTGCCCACCTCTAAGGGCATTGTCTTTGGCCATCATTTCACGTCGATTGCGGGCACAGGGCCTATTGTCGGGCCGGCGCTAGCGGTAATATGGGGCTGGTTACCCGCGTTGCTTTGGGTTTTGGTGGGTTCGGTATTTGTTGGGGCCGTTCATGATTTTGGCGCCTTGGTGGTATCAATGCGCAACAAGGGGCAAACGGTGGGTGACATTGCCGGCCGCGTGATTTCCCCACGGGTGCGTATATTGTTTTTGCTGATCCTGTTCATGGCGCTGACGATTGTGTTGGCTATTTTTGGTTTGGTGATTGCCTCGGTTTTCAAGGCCTATCCTCAGTCCATCACGCCTTGTCTGATTCAAATACCACTCGCTGTTTTTATCGGTCTCTTCATCCATCGAAAAGGTGGTAATATCATGCTGGCATCGGTGATCTCTCTCGCGCTGATGTATCTCTCTGTGGTTTTTGGCGATGTGGGGTGGTTGGGCCAAATCAACGAGTATCTCAAAAGCTGGTCGATGATGCAGTGGGTCAGTGTGCTTCTGGTCTATTCCTATGTTGCCTCAGTGCTGCCGGTTTGGGCCTTGTTGCAACCGCGTGATTATATCAACTCACTGCAGTTACTTAGCACCTTGGGCTTAATTGTTGTTGGGCTGGTGTTTGCAGGTCTCTTTCATGGGGCACCTGTCGATGGTGTGCGGCCGGCGCTTGAAATTGCGGCTCCGATGGTTGAAACCTCGATCAAGCTGAAAGACCTGCCTCTAATTTTCCCCTTTCTTTTCATCACGATAGCCTGCGGTGCTGTTTCTGGTTTTCACTGCTTGGTGTCCTCCGGCACCTCGTCTAAGCAATTACGCTCTGAGACAGATGCTTGTTTTGTAGGTTATGGTTCAATGCTGACCGAGGGGTTTTTGGCGGTGCTGGTCATTCTTGCGTGTGTCGCTGGTCTGGGACTTGGTGTAGCTGATGGCTCTGGCGGGACCCTGCTTGGTGCTGATGCCTGGAATGCCCGTTATGAGGGTTGGGCAACGATGAGTGGCCTCGGGGCGAAGGTCGGTGCCTTTGTCGATGGCGCTGCGAATTTCCTTAAGGCTCTTGGTATTTCCGCTGTATTTGCCACGGCTTTGATGGGTGTCTTTGTCGCCTCTTTTGCGGCGACCACACTTGATACGGCATGCAGGCTCCAGCGTTATGTGGTTCAAGAATTGGCGGCATGCCTGGTTAGGCCAAAGACGGAGGAGTCTACGGGTGAAGCATCAGACTCCCCGGCAGTGATTCGCACCACTGCAAATCCCTTGACCTGGTTGGTCAATAAACACGGGGCTACTATTTTTGCGGTTGCTGTTGCCTGGTGGATGGCTTCCTTGCCTGCTGCTGAGGGCAAAGCTCCGGGGACGGGCGGTTTGATTTTATGGCCGCTATTTGGGGCAATCAACCAGCTGCTCGGAGGATTGGCATTCCTGGTCATCATTTTCTGGATGTATCGTCAGCGTATGGCGGTATGGTTCATCGTTTTCCCAGCGTTTTTCATGCTGGTGTTGCCGGCTTGGGCGATGACATACCAAATTTTTTGGCAGGCCATTGGCTCCACTGAGAGCTGGATCGAGCAGGAGAGGTGGTTATTAGTCGGTATTGGTTCAGCCGCCCTCATCCTCGAAGCCTGGATGATCCTTGAGGCGGTCGTTGGATGGAGAAAAAGGGCAAGGTAGATTGCTGCGCCCAAGTGCTGCGGATAGCCCATTCCATGAGGACTTTAGCCTAGACATCATAAAGGCAGCTGATTAGCGTCCAACTCTGATGCGTGGTCTATGGTTGAGCCTTTTATTCTTAGTTTGTTCGGGGGTTTCCGAACTTGCTCCGCAGGCATCAGCGGCTTTGCCGGGGAGCAATGCTCAGGCTTCTCAGCGTCACGTTATTTTATGTGGTGGTCCGGCACTTCGCAAGTGGGAGGACCTCAGGGTAGAAGAGGACCAGCACGACCGTTGGTGGGGAAACTTTATCAGAGCATCTACTATCCGCATCGATGAAATCAGACGAGCTTACGGTGAGCATGCCGCGATTACATGGATTGTTTATCGTCCCGGGTATGTGGCTCGTGGCAGTGAAGACGGCAAGCCCTACACCAAGTGGATTGCCGGGCAGGCCAGCAAGCGGGGAGTGAAGTTGGTCTGGGTCAATAGCGGCAATGGGGCCATCAATGCTATCAACAAGCACCCATCTGGGTCAGTGGTGACTTTTGATTTCTTCGGGCACTCAAACAAGCATTGTTTCCTTCTGGATTATAGCGCCATCATCATGGGCTCTAGCAAGGCATGGATTCACGAAAAGGATTTAGCCCGTATTCGCCGAGAAATTTTTGCCCGCAATGCTCAATGCCAGAGCTGGGGATGCCACACAGGCGAAAGCATGAGCGCTTACTGGAAACGGGCGGTTGGTCAAAACCTGCTTGGTGCCCGAGGTAAAACCAACTATGAACCTGTAGGGCTCGGACAGATGCCCTCCATATCTGGTAAGTGGGTTCGATAACAACGTCATTTCCCAGACAAGAAACCTTTTCTTTCCATCTAATTTTTATTACCACAAATCTATGAAATTCGAACAACTCAAAGAAATCTACGAACTTCCGTTTTTTGAACTGATTCACAAGGCTCATGAAGTGCATGTCGCGAACTGGCCTGAAAAGGAAATTCAGCTCTGCACCTTGCTCTCTATTAAAACGGGTGGTTGTTCAGAAGATTGTTCTTATTGCTCACAATCCTCGCGTTACAAGACAGATGTCGAGCGTGAGCCGCTGATGGATTTGGATGCTGTCATGGAGAGTGCTACTGCTGCTCGTGATAATGGATCGACCCGTTTCTGCATGGGCGCTGCATGGAAGGGTGTGCGTAAGGGCACCAAACAGTTTGATGACGTGCTTGAGATTGTGCGCAACGTAGCTGGCCTAGGGATGGAGGTATGCACCACACTCGGTGAGCTTGGTGCGGAAGAGGCCAAGCAGCTCAAGGAAGCTGGAGTCACAGCATACAATCACAACCTAGACACCTCGCGTGAACATTACCCAAAGATTGTTACCAGCCATACCTATGATGACCGCTTGAACACCATTCGCAACGTGCAGGATGCTGGCATGAGTGTTTGCTGTGGTGGTATTCTTGGACTTGGAGAGACTTCAGATGATCGTTTGAAAATGCTGGAGGTGATTTCTGAGTTCAACCCACAGCCTGAAAGTGTGCCGATCAACTCTCTCATGCCAATGCCTGGCACGCCTCTGGCGGAATCCAGCTCTGTGGATATTTTTGATGTGGTGCGCATGATTGCCGTGACACGCATCGCCTGTCCTAAAGCGAAGGTAAGGCTCTCCGCAGGCCGTAGCAATATGTCCGAGGAGGGTCAGACGATGTGTTTCTACGCTGGATCAAACTCGATCTTTTATGGTGAAAAGCTGCTCACTACGGTGAACCCAGCTATCAAGAAGGACCTGAAGCTTATTGAGAAACTTGGCATTAACCCACTCAAACCAAATCCTGAGATGGATGCTCCTGGCCAAGAGTGTGACAAGGAACTCTCTCCTTGCTGCAAGTAAGGATCAAGGTCGTGTGCGGATTAGCATCATGATCTGATAGGATCTTTAACGACCTTTTTGTAAAGTCATGAATATAGCGATTACTGGTATCGGCCTGACCAGTGGTCTGGGAGACGGCGTGCAAGCTCATCGGGAAAAAATGGCCGCTGGAGAGCATGCCTTGCGCCCGCTTGCCGATCTGCTGGGTAAGGATTCTCCATTTGCAGGTGCCAATGCTGCATGGATCGAGAAGAGAGAAATAATGCTGTCCCGTAAGTGGGCGCCGGCATCGATGCTCTCTCTTCATGTAGCCAAGCAGGCAGTGGCTGATGCGGGCCTAAGTTCGGAAGATTTGGCGCATACTGCCGTCATAGTTGGCAGTAGCCGTGGCAACGCCGCAGGCTGGGTTTCGGAATGGCCTGCAAGGCGTCCCTTTAAGCTGATGGCCGCGAGTAACTCCATGCACGGAGAGCTGGCATCGGTAGTCAGTATTGAGCTGGGTATTCGTGGCCCATGGCAAGTGATATCGAGTGGCTGTGCGGCCAGTCTGGATGCGATGGGCATGGCCTGGATGATGATCAAGCAGGGAATGGTGAAGCGGGCCGTCGTTATTGGCGTTGAGCTGCCATTGATACCTGAAGTTTTACAGGCCTATGCCGATACCGGAGTGCTGGCGACCGATATGGTCAATGATCCTTACTCGCCGCACACCAGTGGATTGTTTCCTGCTGAGGCGGGTGCTGCAGTGGTGCTCGAAGCGCTAGACCAGGACGATTCAAATTCAAGGAGCTCCAAGACTTTAATGAGCGGCTACTGGTGTAACTCAGATGCTGATTCCCCCATAGGAATGCCGAGTGATGGTTCGGGTTTGCGAGATTGCCTCAAGCAGGCGCTGGCAGGCTTAGAGAATGAGCCGGCGATCGCAGCAATTTGTCCACACGCGAGTGGCACGCTACTGCATGCCAAGGCCGAGCTGGCAGCACTGAAGGCGGCGCTGCCTGCCGAGCCGACTATTTCCCTGCACCCACTTAAGCCCTATACGGGGCATTCTGTCGGAGCTAACGGAGTGCTGGATTGTGCGATTCTGGCAGATTACTTACAGAATCGGGAGCTGCCACCCAACCTGCAAGGCATCACGTGCCCCGGTCAGCCTTTCAGCCTTCAATCTAATGCTCTTTCAGAGCAAGGATCGACTGTTTTAAAAGTAGCCGTTGGCATGGGCGGTCATAATTCGATTGTCTCACTGCGATCACCATCGATCAAATAATGCATATTTACATATCCATCGGTGAACAAAAATTGCGCCTGTTTGAGGGAGATGCGTTGGCGGCCGAGTATGTGGTCTCGAGTGCGGCTAACGGTATCGGTTTTGAAGAGGGTAGTTATTGCACGCCGACGGGACGCTTCGAGGTGAGTGAGAAAATTGGTGACGGCGAAGCCTTGGGAACGATCTTTAAGTCGCGCAAGCCAATGGGGGTGTGGGATGGAACACCGAGTGATGACGATATGATTTTATCACGCATCCTGCGTTTGAATGGACTGGATGCCCAGAATGCTAATAGCATGGAGCGTTACATCTACATACACGGAACTAATCATGAAGCCTTGTTAGGCGAGCCTGCCAGTCATGGCTGTATCCGCATGGCGAATGCAGATATCGTTGAGCTCTTTGATCGCATCGAGCTTGGAGCGCCACTGTTGATTGGCTACTGATTGGCTACGGATCGAGCTTTTTGCGCACGTGTTCGAGCAGCTGTTGGCACCCGTCTTCAAGCATGTCGGCCACGAGCTCAAAGCCTTCATCGCCGCCATAGTAGGGATCGGGAACATCGGCAATTTGATGGTCAGCGTGTTCGCAGAAGCTGGTAAACAGGGTGACTTTTTGAGAGCTCTCAGCTGATCTTGCAAGAGCGCTCACTCCGGCGTGGTTATCGCGATCCATAGTCAGGATCAAATCGAAGTCGGAGTAGTCGCTGATGGTGAATTGTCTGGCAGCACCAATGCTAGGGATGTTGCGTTTGCCCAAGGTGTTGCTCATGCGTGCGTCCGGTGATTTGCCGGGGTGATAGTCATGCGTTCCCGCTGAGTCGATGTGGATGCACGTCTCAAGCCCAGCTTGCTCGACCTGATGGCGGAAAATGTTTTCGGCGGCAGGGGATCGGCAAATGTTTCCGAGGCAGACAAAAAGAACACTGAAGGTGGTTTGGGACATGGATCTAGTATGCTGTTTAGGGCAGTGAGCGGTTTTTACGCAGTAGCAGCCAGAGGAAGAATGGTCCTCCTAGAATAGCGGTGATGATGCCCACGGGCACTTCCGCTGCTGAGCTGATATTACGAGCGAGGGTATCACAGATGGTGAGGAAGGTGGCCCCAAAAAGAAGGGAAGCGGGAAGGAGGAAACGATGATTAGAGCCGATGATGAGCCGGCAGATATGGGGGGCCATGATGCCGACAAAACCGATAGGGCCGCAGACGGTGATGATGCCTGCCACCATCAGCGAGACGGCAAAAAAGAGCAGCTGGCGGCTACGATCAACATTAACCCCTCGGCTGGCTGCCATATCGTCTGTGATCGATAGCAGATTGAGTTCGCGGTGCAGCAAGGAGACGATCAGCGCACCACTGATGATGAAGGGAGCCAGCTGCAGCACCGAGTCCATGCTGGCGCGGCTGATGTCACCCATGAGCCAGTGGAGGATACGAAATGAGCTGCCCGCGTCACTGAGATACTGCAGCAAGAGGATCAGGCTCGAAAAGAAAAAGCTAATAGCAACTCCACCCAGTAGCATCGTCGTTGGGGAGAGCTTGCCTGAGGTGCGGGCGATTCCATACACCAGCGCGATGGAGAGAATGGCCCCCGATAAGGCTGCCAGAGAGGTGCCGGAGAGCCCCAGCAGGCTGAAGTGAATACCACTCACAATGGCGATGGTGACACCAAGGGATGCGCCACTTGCCACCCCTAAGGTGAAGGGGGTGGCTAAGGGATTGCGGAACAGGGCTTGAAAAACAACACCGCCGAGTGAGAGACCCGCGCCAGCGAGTAATGAGAGCAGGACACGGGGCACGCGGATTTGCCAGAAGATGATAGCATCCACATCATCTGCACCTGGCCTGAAGATGACATTCCATTGCGGTAGGTGATGTCCGAGCCACGGGGTTACCAAAGCACACAGCAGGGTGATGCCGAGCAGGGCAATAAGCAGTTTGGATTTTGTGCGATCGGTCATGGTTTCTGGGACGGGCTGGGAAGCACCATGGGGCGACCTGACTCAGGGTGGGGGTGGAGCAGCCAGTCAGCGTCAAAGATGTCCATCAAGGTTTCTTTTTGCATGAACGCATCGGCTTGAGCGTCGACCATGGTCTGGCCGGCCTTCATGCCGATGATGCGGTCAAAGTCTGCGGATGCCCAGTTGAGGTCGTGGGTAATGACGATCAGGCTGATGTTTTGCTCACGGGTGATTTTGGCTAACAGGCCATGAATGATATCCCGTTGTTTGGGGTCAAGGTGTGCCGATGGCTCGTCGAGTATGAGGGTGGGGGTCTGTTGGGCAAGGGCTGCGGCAATGCTGACACTCATGGTGGAGAGTGCTTGGTGACGTAGGTGGCCGATCCCAGTGAGCTCGATGGCCTGCTCGGTGGCCTCCATGCCTTCCTTATCCGCCTGTTTGAAACCAGCTCCACGGCCACCTCCAGCTCCACGGCCGCCTCCGCCTCTTCCTCCTCCGTAGGCGTAGCGGCTCATGCTGATGAACTCCATCGCGGTAAATGAGATGCGTTCGGCAAGTTGCTGGGGAACGTAGCTAACCTGGCGCGCAAGCTCAGTATGGCTGAGTTCGGCAAGAGGACGGCTGTTGATTTCAATGCGGCCACTATCTGGCTGGGTCAGGCCGAGCAAACAGCGGATCAGGGTGGTTTTCCCCGCGCCATTGGGACCGACGATGGCAAGTCGTTCACCTGTGCTGATGGCAAGGCAGGCGTCATCGAGTAGCTGCGTCGAGCCAATGCGCAGATTAAGGTCTGATGCCTGAATAATAGGTGTGGGGTCGGGTTGCACGGTGGTTGGCACGTTGGTTTACACCTTGGTTTAGGGATGGATGGCGCGGGCGAAGTGTTCGAGAGTCTGGGGGAAACGTGGCCCGGGAATCAAGTGCTGATCTCCATGAATGATGATCACACGTTGGTTACTGACTGCCTTTAGCTCTTGGTAGCTATTCCATTGTGAGAGCAGTCGTTGCTTGCCGAGCTTGTTCCATGTCTCGGTATTAACGAGATCAATGATGACGTCTGGGTTGAGCTCGATGAGCTTTTCTCGTGACAGCATGGGAAAGGCGACTGAGCCTTGATAGGCATTACGTGCTCCGATCATCTCAACGAGTTCACGGTGGAATCCCGCACTGCCGGCGATGATCACCTGAGCAGGATGATCCGCAGTGGTGTCCCGGCTAATACTGATGAGCACGCGGGGCTGATCCGGCATGTTCTGATGCTCTGATATTTGTTGGTCCACCGTGGTGTTGATGTCAGTGACTATTTGAGTAGCTTTGCCTGGGCTGCCTAGCTCGTTACCGATGATCTTGATAGATTCGATAATGCCATCGGTATCGTCATGGCTGATGTTGATGGTGTGAATACCCAGCTGTTTTAATTTCACAGCCAGAGCGGCTTGTTCCTTAAGCAAGATGACGCAGTCAGGCTGGAGTGATATGAGCTTTTCATAGTGAAGGTCAACATACCCCCCGATAGCGGGTTTCTCTTTTGCCTCAATCGGGTAGTTGGAGAAACGTGATACGCCGACTAGCTGGTTTTCAAGGCCAAGCAGATAAACGATTTCAACGCTGCTCGGAGATAGCGCGACGATGCGTTGGTAGTTCTTATACGGGCTTGTGGGTTGTTCTGGATTGGCGGCCTCGGGTTGGAGCCATAAACGGGCGTAGTAGCAGCCGATGAAGCTGAGCACGACAGCTATCATCAGTAGGATGACTCTGGGTGATTTCCGAAGTGATGTCCGTGCTGCGGGCATGAGTGTGACGTAGATTTTTTTAACGCTTTAACATTAGGTGGTATTGTTACCACTCAATAGTCACTCCTCCGAAGATACCAATTCCGCGCCCTGGGTAGGCACTGCCAAAGCCATTGTAATATTCGTAGTTTTTATCGAGGAGGTTCTCAACGCGTAGGTTGAGGGACACGTTGTCGTTGATTTTATAATCCCCGTAGAGATTGACGATATAATAGGACGGTAGGCTATTTCCTCCGTAGCTTCTTTGGTCGAGGTAGGAGGCGGTAAGTCCAGCATGGAGTCGCTTGGTGATTTCACCATAGATACGGAGTCCTATGGTATTGTCGGGGATATCTACCAGAGCCCGGTCTAGCCATGTGTAAGAGAGTGCGATATTGAGGCGGTCATTGAAAAAGTTAGCTTCGCCAGACGCCTCAATACCACTTGTCTCGGAAATACCAGGGGTATTGATGTAGCCGTCACCAGGGTTGGTGATTGCATTTTCAAGTCGGTTGCCAAAGTAGGTCACGGCCAGTGTGTATTGGCCATCACAGAATGCTTGTTCAATGCCCAAGTCCCAGCCCAGTGATTCGACAGGATCGAGGCTGGAGTTAGGAGCAATGCCAAATGCGGGGTTACCGTTGAGTTCGTTTGAGTTAGGGATGCGGAAGCCGTGTCCTAGGCTGCTGCGGATAATGGTGTTACTGCGGGCAAATGTGTAAGCATTGGCAAGGCGCCAAGTGATAACGTCATCATTGAAGCCGTTGCTGTCGTCATCGTTATAGTCCTCCCAACGGAGGCCGCCGGAGATGCTCCATTGGTTTGTGATATTCCAGATGTGATTCGCGTAGAGCCCGTTTTGTTTGCGTTCGCGATTATCATCACCGCCGAAGCTGTCCCTGAAGAGGTAGTCTGACTTTTCGTAGACAAGGCCGGCTATCGTGGTGTGTTGGGAATTCCATTTGATGGTGTTGTCCCAATATGCTCCATATTTGGTGAGGGATTCATCATTAGCATAGGAAATAGTTGGGGGGCTGGTTGGTAGTGAAAATCCGGGGAACCCTGGCGTGGGCGCTCGACTAACAAAATCAGATTCTTGTTCATAGATGCCCAGAGTTAACTTGCTGCTCCAGATGTCATTGATCTTATGTTCGGCGAAAAGTGTAGTGAGATTATAACGAAAATCACTATCGTCTGGTCCGGAGTAAAACGCTCCTGTCTGGGGGCCTTCATAAGTAGAGTCTGCTCCACGTAGGGTTAGGCCCATGCGAAGACGATTGTTCAATTCATAATCAAGACGGATTGCATAGGATTCCATTTCGAAGCTGTTGTGAGGTAGGTCGTTATCGGTCAGGTCATGGCCAAGAGAGATCGAATAAGATAGGCTCTCTGAAGATCCTTGTGCAGCGAGTGAGGAGCTCCATGTATTGAAGGAGCCTGCTTCAACGTGAACGCTACCGCTGTGGTCTCCTTCTCCTTGTTTTGAATAGAGACCGATTACGCCACCGATGGAATCGCCACCATAGAGGGCGCCCTGTGGACCGCGCAGGATTTCGACACGAGATAATCCGTTGAGATTACTAGAACCTAAGAATTGTTTGCTGAGAACAAATCCACTGTTGGTATCGCTGATTCGTATGCCATCGATAATAATGTGGGTGTGCGTAGTACGTAATCCCCTGATGTAGAGATCTGATGAGGATCCTTTTTGACCGCCTACCGAGTCAGAAGTGACACCGGGGACGAATTTGAGAGCCTCATCGAGAGAGCGGATTCCAGCTTCAGAGAGAAGATCTACATCCAGAACGCTGACAGAGCTGCCCACCTGTGAAATGGGAGTCGCTATTCGATTAGCGATGATCGTTGTATCAGGAAGCTTTGCAGGATCCTGTTCGGCCGAATCGACGGCGGTTGCAGATATAAGGCAGAGGGCGATGAAACATCCTGATACGCGGTCATTGAGACGAGCGGGCAGGGCCGACTTGGTGGCACTCTTATGGAGTGCTGCTGTTTTATTATTCATGGGTGTTGAGTGGTTCCTGTTTGACGCAGGAGATCGCTCTAATCCTCATGGCTGGCATTCTGGCTTGTCATGTCACTCTCGTGGTATGACTTACAGTGGCGTAACCGCTCCAGAATGGCCTGCATGTTCAATGCGAGCGTCACTGGATTCCCCATCTATTTCCTGCCCGTCAGTAGCGGGCCTCCATGAAGAGATCACATCATGTGTTGATGTGATGAATGTCTTTAGTGCTGAAAAAAACGAAAGGCAACAGGATTGTAAAATATTCTCAGTATGTAGTTGAAGACAGCGGCAATATGGTGGAGTATTACATTGTAATTTTTCCTAACAAAAATAACCCATCAACCATTGATTAAAAAATGACTGAAAGTGAAAAAATAGAACTGAGAAAAGCCCTTATAGGTCAACAACAACACGTCTTGGCCGATGTTAACCGACACAGTAAGAAGACAGGTTCAGGTGTTATTGCAGACGAGACGGAGAGGGCTGACAAAATTGCCGAAAACATGGTAGAGCATCAGCTTGGTTTCTCAGAGAGCAAGCTGTTGGAAAAAATCGAATACGCTTTGGACCAGCTTGATCACGGCACCTATGGCATCTGTGATGATTGCCAACAGGAAATCAACATCGAGCGCTTGAAAGCCAAGCCATCGGTCTCGCTGTGTATTACTTGTCAGACGGCTAAAGAGCAGGCGAGCTAAGGCGGGAATGTGTGCTAGGGCTTCTAGGGCTCCTAGCGCAGGGCATCGGCGTTGAGTCCGATGGTGGTTTTGCTAATTGCCAGCAGGTTTGGGGGCAGCCGCAGGTTTAGGTGCAGCAGCAGGTTTAGGTGCAGCAGCAGGTTTAGGTGCAGCAGCAGGTTTAGGTGCAGCAGCAGGTTTAGGTGCAGCAGCAGGTTTAGGTGCAGCAGCAGGTTTGGGCGCAGCAGCAGGTTTGGGCGCAGCAGGTTTGGGTGCAGCAGGTTTGGGTGCAGCAGGTTTGGGTGCAGCAGCAGGTTTGCTTGAGGCTCCCAAGATGACTTGAGGCGTGGCCTTGTCTTGATCTTCCTCCTCGAGGCCTTGTTGGGCTTCTTGGTGTTTGTCAGTGAGTGTCTTTTCCAGTGACTTGGCGGCTGCCTCGGTAACCTTGGTATTCCACAGATACACTTTTTTCAACGAGCTCATCGGCTCCAGGTTCTTGATGCCTGCATCAGTGACCTCTGTGCTGTGGAGGTTTAAAATCTGCAGTTGATTGAGTTTCTGAATTTCAGGTAAGGATGAATCCGTGATGCTGGTCTGGTTGAGCTTGAGTGACTGCAGGCTGGCAAATTCACCGAGGCTAAAGGCCGCAGCATCGGTGATGGCAGTGGCACTGAGGTCTAGCTCAGTGATGTCAGCGGCGGCATCCTTGAGAATCTCGAGGCTTTCATCATTGAAATCCTTACGGTAGCTGACAGCGGAGAAAGAGAGATTGGTGCTGTCCTTGGAGATATAGTTGAGCGAGCCAGCATACTTTTCGTTGACCGACTTTAAGGATGAAGCAAGGCGAGCGCGCTTGGCCTTCATGAAAGCAATGCGCTCTTGCTTGGCTTTTTCCTTAGCTGCTTTTTCGCGAGCGATCTGCTCTGGTGTTTTGAGGGTGTCAATGGCTGCGATGATGTCCTCAGGAACTTCCACGGCACTGAGTGTGTCTGTTTCTGGGGCACCAATCTTCACCCACCACTCGATGATTTGAATTTCTTCTGGGGTGAGCTGCTTTTTGCCTTCGGGAGGCATGTGCATGTCATCTTCCATAGGCAAGTGCATGTAGGTGACCATTGCGCTGCTCTTTGTATCTCCTGGAACCAAGCAGTCGGTCTCCTCACCACCATCAATGAGAGCAGCGTAGCTGTCCATGCGCAGACCGCTTTTCTGCTTGGTCTCACCGTGGCAGGTAATGCACTTTTGCTCCAAAATGGGATGAACAATGTTGGTGTAGAGGATGGGATCAACGATCACTTCTGCCGTGGCTGCCTCTTTATCGAGCTTCCATGGCGCTTTGTCGAGTGGGTCGCCGTGGGTGATTTGCCCACCGTGATGGCCTGCGCTCATCATCATGGCAGTCGTTAGGAATAGGCCGACGATGTAGGATGGTTTGGCAAATTTACCCATGAGGCCGATATCAGAGGTGTACTTAACAAGGAAAGTGGCAATGAGAAGGATGGTGAAGATAATGCCATCACGCTTGTGTTCCTCAATGAGCTCACCGGAGAAGTCTCCTGTCAGGTAGAGGCAGTAACCGAAGGCGACGGCAAAGACACCAGTGGCCGAGGCGAAAAATAAGCCCAGTGTGGTATTGGGGGTGTATTTCCCGAAGGTGATCAAGCGCAGCACTTCCATGAGTAGGACGAGCATTAAGGCACCAATAGGAAGGTGTAAAAAGAGGGGGTGAAATTCACCGAGAAAGCCGATCCATTTACCAATAGTGGTGGTGGCGCTCTCACTAGCCATTCCAATTTCCCCGAGGGTGGGCATGATGGCAACAAGCAGGATGGCAAGGAAACCAAGAATCAGGACAGGCACAAAGAATTTTTTCTGAGCTGAGCCCTCGCAGGCCCCGCAGCTTGCAGATGTTGATTTGGCAGTATCTTGACCCGTTTTTTCGGTCTTTTTGCCGGCCTTTTTCCCATTGTCCTTGCTGGGTTTTTGATCGTTTTCACCTGCGTTTTTATCCATGATATTGCATTTACGTTCTACTCAGTGAGAGTCTTGCGAAAAATCTACACAAATACAGCAAGAGTTGTAGTGTTAAATTAGTTTTGCGCAGAAAAGAAAATTAGCCGCGGCTAATTTTAACTTGACGGTCTCTGACTTCTGTTTTAAGAGGATTTATGGCAAAAAAGATAGTGGTCATTATCGTGGTTATCGGGGCACTGGCCATTGGCTTGTCTTGGATGCTGCAGAAAGAGCAAGGCATGTCACACAGCTCAGCCAATGAAGAGGGCAAACTGAGGGTCGTGACCACCACCACCATGGTGACCGATATGGTCAAGATCATCGGCGGAGAGCGTATTTTGGTTCAGGGTTTGATGGGGCCTGGTGTGGACCCGCACAGCTATCAAGTGACATTTAGAGATACGGCGGCACTGCAGGGTGCAGATATTATTTTTTATAGTGGTCATCATTTGGAGGGAAAGATGCAGGATGTTTTGGAGAAAAGAGCAAAAAAGCATGGTGGCGTGTTTGCTGTCACAGACGGCATTGCCAAGGCGGATTTGTTGCAACCAGAAGAAGAATTCCAAGGCTACTACGATCCACACATCTGGGGGGATCCAGCGCTTTGGGCAGGGTGCCTCAGCGTTGTCGTTGATGCTTTATCGGAGGCGGATCCTAATGGTGCTGAGCAATACCAAGAGAGGGCAGGGAGGTATCGCGATGAGCTTCTTGCTTTGCATGATTGGGCACAGGCAAGGATCGGTGAGATTGCGCCAGAGCAGAGAGTGCTGGTCACTAGCCATGATGCCTTTCATTATTTCGGTAAAGCTTTTGCGGTTGAGGTTAAGGGCTTGCAGGGTGTGTCCACCAATTCGGAATCGGGTTTGAAAGATAGGTCCGACCTTGTCGATTTCATCCAGCGGCGTGCATTGAAGACTATTTTTCCTGAGTCGAGCGTGAACGCGAAGGGCATCAGGGCTGTTGCGGCTGAAGCGGGTGTTCAGGTCAGTGAGCACGAGTTATTTTCTGATGCGATGGGCGAGCTCGGTGATACGGTGACACTGCATGGGGAAACTTATGATAAAGGAACCTACATCGGCATGATCAAACATAATGTGAATACCCTGGTGGACGGCTTGAAGTGATCACCGCTTAGTGGTATTGGCGACATGGACTGGCGACATGGACTGGCGAGATGGTAAATTTGATGAGAGAACAATAGTATTAGCTACAGCAACAGCAATGAGTGACGAACAACAACCAGCACTGGAAACCCACGACCTTACGGTAACTTATCATAAGCGACCTGCACTTTATGGTATTGATGTAGCTGTGCCTGCTGGCAGCCTGGTCGGTATTGTCGGGCCAAACGGAGCGGGCAAATCCACCTTTATTAAAGCGGTGATGGGCGTTGTGCCCTCATCTGGTGGCTGGGTCAAAGTATTCGGTAAGCCGTTGCGGGAAAATCTGCATCGTGTTGGCTATGTTCCCCAGCGAGAGAGTGTCGACTGGGATTTTCCCGTTACAGTAATGGATGTTGCTCTGATGGGAACTTATGGTGGATTGGGTTTATTCCGCAGACCGGGCAAGGCTGAAAAAAAGCGCGCCTCTGAGGCACTCGAGAAGGTGGGCATGCTGCCCTATTCCAATAGGCAGATTGGTAATTTGAGTGGTGGTCAGCAACAGCGGGTGTTTCTAGCTCGGGCGCTGGCTCAAGATAGCGATCTCTATTTGATGGATGAGCCCTTTGCTGGGGTCGATGCGGCAACTGAAGCAGCCATTGTAACACTACTTCGGGAAATGCGTGAGCGTGGCAAAACGGTACTGGTGGTTCATCATGATCTGCAATCCGCGGGTGAATACTTTGATCGCCTGCTGCTGCTCAATATGCGGCTTGTTGCCTTTGGCAAAGTCAAGGATGTCTATACCCGTGAGCTGCTGCAAAAGACCTATGGCGGACGCCTGACGATTCTTAGTGAGGTCGCAGATCGGGCTGCCAAACTATAAAGATCAGCATGATTCAAGAGATGTCAGTTTTAGCCTCTACCGTTGATTTCCTCATACCGGCAAGCGGTAGTGGTAAAGCGATGATGGCGGCAGTATTGCTGGGCGCTGGGTGTGGTTTGCTGGGTTGTTTTGTTGTTCTGAGGCGAGTTGCTTTAATGGGTGACGCGGTCTCTCACGCGGTTCTTCCCGGGGTGGTGGCAGGTTTGATCTACAGCTCGGAGCGCAGCCCGGGGGTGATTTTTGTATTCGCTGCCACAGCGGGTTTATTGGGGGCCGGTTTGGTGCGCTTGATGATGATGAGCACGCGCTTAAAGTCGGACGCTGCACTGGGGATTGTGTTGGCGACATTTTTTGCCTTTGGCATCATGTGGCAGTCCAGAAATCAGCAGGATACCGTTGGGGTGATGAATTTCCTTTTTGGTAATGTCGGCTCGATTGATGCCAGTGATTTGCGAATGATGCTGATGACCACATTGGTTCTAGTGGTGACGATGTTTTTTCTGCGGCGCCCCTTGTTAGTGATGAGTTTTGATGAGGGTTTTTCTAGGGGGCTTGGTTATCCTGTGAAATTACTCAATGGGGTGTTTTACTTTTTGCTGACCTTTTCGGTGGTGGTGGCATTGCAGGCGGTGGGTGTAGTGCTGGTTTCTGCCATGCTGATCACGCCAGCGGCGGCGGCTTATCTCCTTACCGATCGCTTTGACCGCATGTTGCTCTTGTCCGTGTTATTTGGTGTGCTTTCCGGGCTTGCTGGCGGCCTTGTCTCGGCTGAGGTCAATGGACTGCCCACGGGTCCGGTAATCGCCTTGTCAGCCACTGCGCTGTTTGCGGTGGTTTACCTCGTAGCTCCTCGGCACGGAGTATTGTCGAAGGTATTGCGGACCTTGAGGCGCCGGATGCGTGTCAGGAGGGAAAACACGCTGAAAGCCATTTATCAAATTCATGAAGTTGAGGGCTTTGCCCACGAAGAGGTGAGTGTCTTAATGCTGGCTCGCAAGAGGGGACTGACTGAGGATGTGGTGAGGAGGGATTGCAAGGCTCTGCTGAGCCGTGGCTTTATTGATATGGCTGAGGATGGTGTCTCTTTGCACTTAAGCCGCTTGGGCTGGAAGCGGGCGATGGAAATTGTGCGTAATCACCGTCTATGGGAGCTCTATTTGACCAATGAAGCTGACTATGCCGAAGACCATGTGCATGAGGATGCAGAGAAGATAGAGCATATCCTGGAGCCCGGCATTGTTCGCCAACTTGAGCAGCATCTTGATTTCCCCGAGCTTGATCCGCACGGTAAACCCATCCCGCAGCCAACACACCTGGTTGCCCAGCCTCTTGCCACCCTTTGATGAACACGATCGAATACATCACCTTGCCATGGGACGTTCTCGGCATTGGAGCTCTTTGGCTAATTTTGATGGCCTTTTTTGTCGCCTTGCCGTGCTCGCAGATGGGCTCGTTTTTGATTTTGCGTCGCATGGCACTCACCGGTGATGCGATCAGTCACAGTGTGTTCCCGGGTGTGGTTATTGCCTTTTATATAACGGGGGATCTGTCCTCGCCTTGGCTCATTGTCGGCGCGGGGCTAGCAGGTTTGGCATCTACCGTCATTATCGAGCTGATTCACAAGTGGACCAGAGTGAAGCAGGATGCTGCTACGGGTATCTCATTCACGGCGCTCTTTGCCCTCGGGGTTTTGTTGATGGAGTTATTGCTGGGTAAAAATGTAGACCTCGATCTCGAGTGTGTTTTGCATGGCCGCTTGGGGCTCTTGCTGGAGGATGATCGGTTAGCGCTCTTTGGGCTGATGGTGCCCGCACCTGTCCTGGTCATGGCTGGGGTGGCTTTGGTTACCATGGTGCTATTGTTCTTTTTCTGCCGGGTGATGATGTTGAGTTCATTTGATGCTGATCTCGCCGCATCTTTTGGTTACCGACCCGCTGTGATTCATTATGGCATGATGTTTGTGGTGTCCTTTATCGTTGTTGCCGCATTTCAGGCGGTCGGTGCTATTTTAGTGATCGCATTACTGATTTTGCCAGGGGCCGCAGCTTACCTGTGCAGTTACCGCCTCAAGGTAATGCTGCTGATTGCAGCACTGCATGCTTTGTTTTCGGCGATAGGGGGTTTGTACCTGCATGTCTGGTTTAATTCCAATATGGCAGCCTCAGTTGTGGTGAGTGGTGGTGTATTATTTGTGCTGGCATGGCTGCTTGGGCCGGTGGATGGAGTTCTCTGGAAATGGTTCAAAGAGGAAGCCCCCACCCCCGAGGAATCAAGCGATCAGGTTGGAAATAGGCTATCTTGACACATTCGGCTTGCTCCCAATAGCTGCTGAGGGTAGTTCAGTGACCCCGCATTCAAGGGATATTACCAATAACACATTATGGCTATTCAACGCGCTCTACTCTCTGTTTCCGATAAGTCCCCCCTGGTCGACTTCGCTAAAGGACTGGATAAACACGGTATCGAACTGCTCTCTACGGGAGGCACGTCCAAAACACTTCGCGAGGCTGGCCTCACGGTCATCGATGTTTCCGAGTTCACCGGCGCTCCTGAACTCTTCGAGGGACGCGTTAAGACACTACACCCCAAAGTGCACGGTGGCCTCTTGCATAAGCGTGATGATGAGGAGCACCTCAAGCAGGCGAAAGAGCATGACATTCCGCCGATTGATCTGGTGGTTGTTAATTTGTATCCCTTTGAAGAAACCGTAGCCAAGGAAGATGTTACCCTCGAGGAAGCCATTGAGAATATTGATATCGGTGGTCCCTCCATGCTGCGCAGCGCGGCAAAAAACTACAAGTCAGTGACCGTGGTGACCGACCCCAAGGATTATGATCGGGTACTTGCTGAGATGGATGAACACGATGGTGACACCTCTCACAAGCTGCGTGAGGAGCTGGCGCTGAAAGTGTTTCTACGCACCTCTACCTACGACACCGCGATCACCAATTACCTCTCTCAAGCGGGAGAAGGAACTCGATCTCAGTTTGTCATCAGCCTGCCACTCGATCAGGAGCTGCGCTATGGTGATAATCCGCACCAGCCAACCGCGCTGTATGGTGATTTCAGCAACGTCTTTACTCAACTACAGGGCAAGGAGCTCAGCTACACCAATGTCATTGATATTGAGGCTGCATCCGAGCTGATCACCGACTTCGTTCGGCCAACGGTGGGAATTCTTAAGCACACCAACCCATGTGGCCTTGGTCAGCATGATGATGATTTACGCAAGGCCTGGCAGCTCGCCTATGAGACAGACACGCAGGCCCCGTTTGGTGGTGTGATCGTTGTCAACCGCCCCCTCACGGAAGGACTCGCTCGTATCATCTCCTCGATCTTTACGGATGTGATCATCGCGCCTGACTTTGAGCCTGAGGCTCGTGCCATCCTGCAAAAGAAGAAGAACTTACGTTTGATCAAGATTAACAGCGATGCGTGGGAAGCGGTCAGAAAAGACCCTGTTATTCGTTCCGCTCCGGGAGGCCTGATGGTGATGGGGCGTGACCACACTGCCTTAGGTCTCGATAATATCGAAGAGCGTGTTGTTACCAAACGTCCGCCAACGCAGGATGAAATCAGAGCAATGCGCTTCGGTTGGAGGGTCGTCAAACACGTTAAATCCAATGCCATTGTTTATTCAGGCATGGATCGCACACTGGGAATTGGTGCAGGACAAATGAGTCGTGTTGACTCTTCCCGCATTGCTGTGTGGAAAGCGAACGAAGCTGGATTGTCTCTAAAGGGCAGCATCATGGCATCCGATGCGATGCTTCCATTTGCTGATGGACTTAATGCTGCGATCGAAGCCGGTGCTACGGCGTGTATCCAGCCCGGAGGCTCTATCCGTGATGAGGAGGTGATCGCCGCCGCTGACGCAGCAGGCATCGCTATGGTCTTTACCGGCCATCGTCACTTTAAGCACTAGCCTGATACACGTTGGGTGGTTCAAGCCGGGCAAGCAGCCTGGCACGAGCTAGCACGAGCTGGCACGAGCTGGCACAAGCTGTCACGTGCTGGCATGTCACGTCGAGCTCTGCCTATGAGAAATAGGCATTGACGGACTTCGTTTATGCGCGGAGGTTATGAAGGTTATCCCATGACCCGCATGATGAAAATTCTCTGTATAAGCGTGCCGCCACTTGTTGTTCTGACCCTGTATTTTTCTCAGACTAACGGTGCTCAAGGAGCATCTGAAGTCTCAGCAAAACCAGAGTATGTTGCTGAGGCGCCACTACCAAAGGGCTGGCCTAAACCCGGCCCATACAATGCAGTCTCTTTGAAGCGTTTTCCCGCCTACCGCGTAGCGTATACCGATGCTTTCAGTAGTAGTTTTGCATTTTGGCGTTTGTTTCGCCACATCAAGCGCGAGGGCATTCCGATGACTTCACCCGTTGAGATGGGCATGAAGGAGAAAGGAAGTAAGGGCGAGAAATTGGGCATGAAGTCGATGGGCTTTCTCTACCAAGATGAGGAAGTCGGTAAGCTCGGCAAGGATGGTAAAAAAATTGAAGTGCGAGACGTGCCGGCGATGCAAGCTTTCAGCTACACGTGGCAGGGAGACAAGAATGCAACGACGATGCAGAAGGCAAAGTTGGCACTTGATGAGGCAGTCCAAAAGGCGGGGCTAAGGAGTGAAGATTACCGAGTGATGGGCTACAATGGTCCCCGAACTCCCGATGCTAAAAAGACCTGGGAAATGTTATTGGTGTTGCCGGCTAAAGCGCAACTCCAGCCGCCTGTAGAGAAACCTTAGTAGGCACATACCCATGGAAATTTCTCTGGTTTATCCGCATCAGCTTTACAAAGAGCACCCAGCTTTAGATGAAAAACGTCCTGTGTTTCTCATTGAGGAACCCCTGCTTTATGGCAGTGATAGCAAGTGGCCGATTGAGCATCATGCACGCAGACAGGCCCTGCTTCGGGAGGCCGGCGTGCTCTATGTGGATGGATTAGTGGCTTCTGGCTACAAGGCTGAAATCATTGAGATTCCATCCGGCCAAGCGCACAGCTGCGACTTGCTTGATGAGCTCCCCGGTAAGGTTAGCACCATCCATGTAGCCAAGGTGGTCGATGACTTGATCAGCCGGCGCTTGCAGCAATGGTGTGATCAGAAGGGCATCGATTTGCTGTGGTATGAAACACCTAACTTCCTCACGCCGGAGGACTGGTGGCGCGGATACCTGGAGGGTAAAAAGAAACCCTTCATGGCGCATTTTTATCAAGCGCAGAGAAAGCGCATGGGCATCTTGCTTGATGAGAAAGGGAAACCCGAGGGCGGATCCTGGAGTTATGATGAGCTCAATCGCAAAAAACTTCCCAAGACCTATATCGAGCCCAAGCTACCTGAGCTCAAAGCATTCAGCGCGGAAACAAAGGCCTGGGTGAAAGAGCATTTCCCGAATGCCTGGGGTGAGTGCAGCATGGGTTTGCCCAGAACGCATGAGGAGGCAGAGGCCTGGCTTGAGGTCTTCTTGCAGGAACGCTTTGAGCTCTTTGGTGACTACGAGGATGCCATTTCTACGCGCTACGCTACCCAGCAGCACTCCTTGTTAACGCCGATGCTCAACATTGGATTATTAGATCCGGGTTATGTGGTGCAGCGTGCCATCGATTACGCCAAAGAACACGATGTGCCGCTCAATTCCCTCGAGGGTTTTGTTCGGCAAATCATCGGTTGGCGTGAGTTTATGCGCTGCATGTATGAGCTTCATGGACGTGAGATGCGGGTGTCGAACTTTTGGGGATTTACCCATGAGCTGCCAACGTGTTTCTACACAGGTCGCAGTGGTTTGCCGCCTGTGGATCGTGCGATCAAAGAGTTACTCAAAACCGGCTACTGTCATCATATCGATCGGCTGATGGTGTTGGGCGTTATTTTCCAACTTTGTCATGTCAAGCCGACCGCGGTTTACCGTTGGTTCATGGAGATGTTCATTGATGCCTATGACTGGGTCATGGTGCCCAATGTCTATGGTATGAGCCAGTTTGCCGATGGGGGTAAATTTGTCACCAAACCCTATGTCTGTGGATCAAACTACATTCGTAAAATGTCAGATTATCCCAAGGGAGACTGGTGTGATATCTGGGATGGATTGTTCTGGGACTTTATTGACTCCAATCGCGACTTCTACAAAAAACAACCGAGGCTCGGAATGATGACCATGCAGCTCGATAAGATGGCGCCCGAGAAATTGCAGGCGCACAGAGATAATGCTGCGGCTTATCGTGAAAAGATCCATTCGGGATGGCAGTCTGAGTCGACGGATGAAGCAACTGAACTGCCACTCTGAAAATTGAAAAAGCCCATGAAGATCAAATACCGCTCCTTTATTTCCATTCTGATATTATCTTCCGCTACGGCATTGATCGCTCAAGAAGAGAAGCCGCCACAGAGCAAAGAAAAAACAACGAACATGCTCATCGATTTTACGGACAAAAAGGCAGGCCATCAAATGAATGTCGTTAACGATGGTGTCATGGGAGGGCTTTCTCAAGGGATCATCGAAATGACGCAGAACGACAGCTTGCTTTTCAAGGGGAATATCTCGCTGCAAAACAACGGGGGTTTTTCTTCGTTTAGAATCGCAGGCAAGCTCTGGGATCTCAGTGCATGGAAGGGGGTCGAGATTCTCGTGAAAGGAGACGGAAGGACGTATGGCTTGCGAGCAACTACGGACGAAACATTTCTCCGATCCTCTGTTTCCTTTACTGCGGATTTTAAGACGGTGAAGGACGAATGGGTGAAGCTACAGATTCCCTTTTCGAAGATGAAGGCGAGCTGGCGTGGTAGGAAACTCGATCGCAACTTCGACCCTGCCCAAATCAAGGGGCTCGGCATCATTCTGGCTGACAAGCAGGCAGGAAAATTTGCCTTAGAGATTAAATCTATCTCAGCTTGGAAATAGAGATCGGCTGGTATCTAGAAGGTGCGGACATCGCCCATGCCGCCGTCAGCGTGGATGATCTGACCGGTGATGAATTTAGATTCATCGGATACAAGGAACTGAGCTAATGCGGCGATGTCGTCAGCTTCCCCGATTGTCTTGAGAGGATGGCGGTCAGCCGAAGCCTGACGTTTGGCATCACTGTTAATGAGGTTCTCGGCAAGTGGGGTATCGGTCAGGGAAGGAGCAATTGCATTGACACGAATCGATGGAGAAAGCTCGGCGGCAAGTGAACGGGTCAGTCCTTCAATCGCACCCTTGGCCATGGCGATGGAGGCGTGAAATGGCAAGCCAGTCTGAACAGCTACGGTGGAAAAAAGCACCACGGAGGCCGCAGGTGATTTTTTGAGCGCGGGTAGGCATTGTTGAATGACTTGAGCGGCTCCGAGGGCATTGAGTTTAAACTCTGTGAGCATGTCCTCTTCGCTCAGGCGGTGAAAAGGTTTTAGCGTGATAGACCCTGGCGCATAAACGATGCCGTCGAGTTGATCGGGGAGGTTCAGCGCAGT
>Ga0206128_1001488_pt1 | contig 23101 bp, 49 predicted proteins | sample Helgoland_Spring_7_FD_148601 | JGI IMG/M metagenome (GOLD analysis project Ga0206128, IMG submission 148601) | Pelagic subsurface seawater microbial communities from Kabeltonne, Helgoland, North Sea - Helgoland_Spring_Bloom_20160426_1 | ecosystem: Environmental > Aquatic > Marine > Epipelagic ... | reverse complement strand
CTCTTGTGCTGTTAATGTTAATGACGTTAAAACTAAACATAGTGTAATAAATAAATTTTTCATAAGATTTGATTTTATTATATAATCACACGTTTTTTTTAAAAACTTGTTTTTATACTCCTCCGCCGTCACTTATTGCTCCAACATCAGCAATTAATTGCGTTCTTGCAGCTTCTGCCGCTCCACCTAATGTGTATTGAGCTGAACCAAAATTTAAAGTTCCGTTATATGCTAATGGTATTTGTGCAGCCCATCCAATTAAAAGAGCATCATAATTTGCTGTTGATAGTCCGGTTGAATTAACCATAAAAGAGGTAAAGCTAGTTACTTGGTTAATATCCCATGACCCTATGTTTTCATCAAAAGAATCACAATCGTATAACATTTCATTCATATTTGTAGCAGACCTTGTATCCCAGCCACTTATATCAAGGTCACGGAATTTACAGTTTTGGAAGGTTCTTCTAAATTTAGCAACGTTCCCGGTGTTCCAGCCATTTAACCCCACAATAGGACTACTGCTTCCGTCCAGATTATAAAACGTATACTCCATGTCTGTAACGTTGTCAGTATTCCAGTTAGTAACATCTAGTGATCCTAAAGCTCTACAGTTATAAAATGTACTATTCATACTAGTTACATTACTTGTATTCATTCCACTTACATCTATTGATGGTAAATTTCTACAATATGCAAACGTAGCTGTTAGGTTAGTTAACGACCCTGCATTCCAACCAGAGAGATTTAAAGTTGTTAAAGCCATGTCAGAATTAGAGCTAAATGTATAACTCATATCAGTCACACTACTCACATCCCAATTTGATGCATCAATAGTAGTTAATGACTTGGCTTTATAAAACATTTGATGCATATCTTGAAGATTAGAACTTAATGTCCATGCTGAAGTATCAAGGGCGGTTAATAGTACGCAATTTCTAAACATGTATGCTGTGCCGTTATAACCAACGTTAGAGTAACCTCCAGTTAGTCCTGCAAGTCCAAACCCTTCATTTCCTGTAATTGTTGTAAGAGAACTACAATCCTGGAACATACCGTATGTATTGGTAACACTATTTAAGTCACAGCCTGTCATATCGACTGAGACAAGGCTAGTACAACCGTCAAACATTAAGTTAACAAAAGTAAAGGAAACCCCTCCACTTAAATCTATGGATGTTAAGCTAGTTGCGTCTCTAAATGCAAGCTGTGCAGATATATTACCTGTTAGGCTAGATAAGTCAATACTTGTTAAAGAACTGCAATTTCGGAACATATAGTTTATATCAATAACACTCTCTAAATTCAATTCAGAAAGATCTAATGTTGTTAAGCTATTACAACCATCAAACATAAAGCTTAGCCTCTCGGCATTAGTAAGATCTAACCCTGTAGTAATTACAGATTCCAAGCTTGAACAGCTACTAAACATATTACTTAGATTAGTGATAGTAGAAAAATCTAAGCCTGATAAGTCTATACTTACTAATCCTGTATTCCTAAACATGTTAGCCGTAGCGGTCATATTTGTGAAATCCCAAGATGAAATATCTATAGAAGTTAATGATGAACAGTTAGCAAACCAATAACCAAAACTATAAGCATCTGTTGTTGTAGGTCCATCAGTAGCAGTTACTGTTAAGTTGGAACAATTATAAAATGTTACATCTTCATCTAATACAAAAGAACCCCATTGAGAAATGTTACCCATTTGGCTTGTATTAACAGTCACTCCATCTTGATTTGCATAGTAGTATGACCAGCCATTTATTGTCCCTGTTACAGTTATAGTGTGTGTGCCTGCTGTAGCATAAGTATGTACTGCTTCGGCAGAAGAAGTTACTGTATCAGAGGTTCCATCTCCCCAGTCAACTTCTGCGTTAACCGTACTTGTCGTTCTAAAAGGCATTTGAAAAACCTCAGCGTCCGCTGTAGTTATTGCATCAAATATAAACGGAGCAGGGCTTGCGCCTCCACCGCCTAAAGCAATTGATACCATAGGTATCCCGATCCCTATTGCATTGCTCATGTTATTTTAAAGCTATAAGATCACCCGCCCCTGCAGCAGTTCCTGTTGCTAATACATAATCAACTATAACCGGCAAGATAGATCCTGCTGGCACAGCTTTAAATGTTACCGCTTGAGCAGCTGTTGGAAAACCTCCTGCTGGATTAACTACCCCGGATAAAATTACTTTAATATCTCCGGCTACACCTACATATAAGCAAGCTTGGTTTAAGTTAGTCGCGTAAGTTATTGCATCATTTGGAGTTACGGCTACTGCCTCTGTTCCAAACTCTGGTTGATTTCCAAATTGTCCCATTATTCTTTATTTGTTTTGTTATTCATTATTTTTCTACTCTTTTCCCACGATCTACCCACAAAGTAAGCACCGTAGACTGTAACTAATAGCGTTTGAAATATAGGTATATATTCTGCTGCTATTTGAAAGTGACCAATATTTCCGTCAGCAAATGCTAATACCGAAAATATAAAGGTAAGATATATCAATACCATTGGCCTAATGTTTTTAGAAAGGAAGCTATCCGAACTCATGTCCGACTTCCATCTTGCAGTAACCTCCACTTGTGCGTTAGCTTCTGCTTTTTCAAGAATCACTTGCAATTGCTTTTTAATCTCAAGCTTTTCTTCTTTTGTAGTCGTTAGACTATCAATTACAGATCCAACCTCTTTAATAAGGCCTCCTGTTAACCATGAAATTATTTTGCTCATATTCTTTGTTTAATAAAAACCCCACGGAATGATTAAATTCCGCAGGGTAATTAATTGTTATGCTACTACTAATTGTACAAAGTACATTCTGTCATCAGTGCCAGATACTCCAGCTCCGTCAAATCCTAACTGAGCCATAGAAGTTACTCCTCCCGGGTTTGCAGTTAATGCTCTGTTGATAACCTGTGAAGGCATGTTGCTTCCAACTGTTGGTGCCGCAGGCGGTACGATTGCTGGTAAATTACTTGCTCCTGTTATAGGTGCAGAAATTATAGTTGTACCTAATGTGAACGTGTAAACTAACCCGTCTCTAAGTTCAACTGCTACAGATGCTGCATCAGCGCCGTCTACTATAGATGAAATCTGCTCTACAGGAATTAATACTTCTCTTGATCCGTTTCCAGATGCTACTGTTTCGCCGTTAGCGATTCTAAATTTTAAAAATTTCCCCATTTTGTTTTTGGTTTTGTTTTTGTTATTGTTTATGTTTGTTTAGGTTTATACAGTCCTATTCTGTTATTTTTTCTTTACACAATTATTAACGGTTTTCCCGCCTTTCTTTTTTGTGCCTTGCTTTATATATCCTCTCCAACAAGGAGTTGTTTTCTTTTTAGCTTTCATCGGTTGCGTGGGTTAGTTATTCTAAATACGGGTTTTGCATCCCACCCGTTTCGGCCTTTAGACCCTTTGGTTCCTGTTTGTGCAGGCTTCATGTATTTACTGAGGCACCCGCAATTTAGTTTGCTTTTCTTCATATTAACAGTTCCATTTTCTTCGCGCAGCCAATCCTCTTTCTGATTTCCAGCTTTTAGATCTTGCGCAAAATGCTTTACGTCTTTTAGCAGCTTTACTACCCTTCTTTAATTTAGAAGGAGGTGTCGTAACAGCGGTTTTAAGTTTACTCCCAGGATTATCTTTGCGATACTTTGCAACACCTTTAGCGGTCATACCGCCACCGGCTTTTTTACCTGTTCCTTTACCTTTTTTTACTGCCGCGTAATTACCTTCTGACTTTTTCCGTGAAGGCGCTTTACCCTTTTTCTTAGGGGCTGCTTTCTTTTTTACTGCCATACCTATTTATTTGTGTTGTCCCACCTTGCTTTTGTTCCTCGTATATCGTAATGCACAAACGTGTTATATAAACCTAATCCTCCCTGCATTACATGGTTGTACTCAGCTAATGTATCTAATACTTTATACAGGTCTTTTGGCGGTAAGCCTTTAACCTGCAAATCAGCTGCCTTGCCTAATATATGTTGGCTGTCAGAGACTCCACCCACTTCTTTGTTGTGACTTCGGCATCGATATGCATTAGTTATTGTTATTGGTAATTCTATAAAGTCACGAGTGTACTGCAATTGGTTTGCTAGCTTTTGGATGTTAAAGAACACTTCCATAGGCATTTCGCAACCGCATTTGCATTCAAACTCGGACTTTTTAAAGTTACTAGTAAGATTCATTCGAGCGTCCTTTAGCACACTGCGTGATTGGCTTAGCTTCGTAAGGCGTTGGGTATTTTAATACCTGCATACCATTCTTACCTGAAGAAGATCCTTTACCGTGAGGCCTACCCTCTTGGCTTAATGGCCCATCCCATAATGCTGATTCTCCTATTTGTCCTTTAGCTCCACCTGTTGGGTTGGATACCATTTGTTTTTTATAATCCATAGTTTTTATATTAATCCTTGCATAGATTTATTTCTTGCTTCAATATCTCCCATCACACCATTTGTTACAGCCGCAAAAGCAGGATTAACCCCGTTTGCTTGGTAAGTAGGTTGCTGCATACCTCTAGCTTGTAGTTGTGCTTGCTGTTGTGCAGCCATAGCCTGTTCCATTGCCATTTCGCTTGTGTCTTGTACACCAGGCATTTGGCCCATCATGTTCATGTTTACCATAATTATCTTGTTTTATCTTTGTTAACTTTATCGAATGCAGCGGAATAAACCTTTGCGCTGTATGTGTCTTTCTTCATTAAAGGATTACGCCTAGTTGAAGTAGGTATATCCTCTTCGCCTAACATTATACGATACATCTGCTGTATTAAGCATTTGCACCTAAAACTAATCTTATATATACTATAGCTTTTATCCGACCCGTTGTAGCCTCGCCATTTAACAATCCAGCCCTCTTTAAGCAGCCTATTCCATCTCCTATTGTCCCAAGAGTATGTAAGGCTACCGTCTTCGAAATCGCGCTTCCTAAACTGCCCTAAACAATCGAAGTAAATCAACAGCTCTAAATCAGCATCTGTAATACCATTTGTTTTACAAGCCCACTTGCGTATAATCCTATAATGCTTTAACAGTCCGAGTTCTTTTAAATCACCTCCTGTTAACTTTCTCATAAAACAAAAACTACATCCTGGGTTTTTATAACGTGGTATGTTTCCCTATCCAGTTCTATTTTATGCCCCGCGTGTCTATCGTAATAAATCACATCGTTCTTTTTTATACCATCACATTCGCTGCCCGTAGATATGACTGTAGCTTCTACGTATCTTATGTCTTCACGATGATTCTCAGCAAGAAGCAAACCGCCTTTTGTAGCGGTTACTCCTTCTTTAAGTTTCTTTATTATTATATTTCTACCTATTGCGTTCATATTATTCTCTTAAGTTAGACATAACGCAGTTAGTTGACAATATTGTCGAAGCAACTGATGCAGCGTTCTTTAAAGCTGATTTTGTAACTAATACAGGATCTATAATCCCTGCTTTAAACATATTAACTGTTTTGCCGGTCTCTACGTCAACACCCCAATCTTTTTTGTCGATGTTCTTGTACTCGAGTCCCGCGTTTTTCATTATTGTTTTGCATGGAAGATATAACGCCTTTAACACAACCTCTTCGGCTGGCGTTTTAGCTTTTATACTTTCGCTTGCGTTTACTAAAGCAACTCCACCGCCAGCAACCACACCTTCTTTGATAGCCGCTTTAGTCGCGCATATTGCGTCCTCCACTCTATCTTTCTTTTCGTTTAACTCTACGTCTGAGTCACCACCTACTTTTACAATAGCTAGTTTAGCCGATAGCATTGCTAATCTTTTTTCAAGTTTGATTACTTTACCAGAATTTAGCTCTGTAAGCAATTGCTCTTTGATATTTTTAATTATAGCCTTAACTTCTTCAGACTGTTCTTCATCTATTTGAAAAACCGTGTCTCTGAACGTTGATATAGCTTTTACGCAAGTACCTAAGTGTGAAAGATCGATTAGATCTAAATCGTCCCCTAGATTCTCACTTATAACTGTAGCTCCCGTTAATAAGGCTAAGTCATCAAATATTTCTTTTCTATTTACACCGTGAGTTGGTGCTGGTACTATATTAATCTTTATAGCTCCTTTGTTTTTGTTCATTGCTAAAGCCGCAGCTACTTTTGCGTCAACATCCCCTACAATAAGCAATGGTATGTTGTTCTTTATAACGTGCTCTAGTATAGTTTGTATCTGCCTAATAGTATCTACCGCAGAATCAACTAATAATATCTTAGGGTTAACAAGTTCCGCTGTATTAGCTGCTGTGTTATTAACGAAATGATTATTTGTAAATCCTTTCTCGTATTGCACACCTTCTACAACCTCTATACTTGTATTGCCATCTTGTGATGTCTCCATCATTACAACGCCCGTTAAATCCACCGCTCTATATGCATCTGCAATTAGCTTACCTAATACAGGGTCATTGTTTGTAGATATAGTAGCTACTTCGTCAATCATATCTCCCTCAACCGCTTTACTGCGCTTGTCAAGATACTTTAAAGCTTTTTCAACGATCGTATTGATTGCGTCGCGCTTTTCACGGCTAGTAAACTTCATTTTTGACTTACTAAACTCTTTTAGTATCGCATAGGCCAATACGGTGGCTGTTGTAGTTCCGTCACCGGCTTCTTGTACAGTTCGTCTTGCTGCTTGCTTTACTAACGAGGCTCCCATATTTTCTACAGGATCTAACAGAACACTTAGCTCTGCGACAGTTACACCGTCTTTTGTTATAACCGGTATTCCGTGCGCGTCTTCAAAAATAACACACTCCCCGCCACCACCTAACGTGGAAGCAACCGCTTTTGTTAGTACCTCAATACCTTTAAATACTTTGTCTTTACCTTCGTCTCCAAAGCTAAACTCTTTTACTATTTGATTCATTTGATTAGATTTTATTATATAATTACGTGTAAACGCAAAAAGCTACATAATAATCATTGTTTATTCCCCTATAATCAAGGGTATAGAAACGGGATTAATTAGGTTTTCAATTGAGTACGCTACTGTTTCTTCCCAAAAAGCTACAGTCTCCGCGCCCATAGTGGATTGTACCCACCCAACAGATATTTCATTAGTTAATTCTGAGAAAGGAATAAAATCTGTTATATTGCTAGTGTCTATAGCTATTGTGTTTTCCCAAAAAGATGTATAAGGATTCCCTTCAGGGTCTAAAACATCTGAAACACCTGTAACAAGCCATGTTACCCAAAACACTACGTCAGGATAAACTACCCCATCTGATTCGAATTCCGGATAAGCCTCTACCCTTCTGCAATCCCAATTATAAGTTACCATATCTTTTTGTTTTAATTTTTTTCTTTTTTTTCTTTTTCTTCTGCCTTTCTTTCTAGACATTTAATTTGATTTATACTGATCCAGCAGCTATTTTATGCAAAGTTACTGAGCTTTTTGCACCTGTTATAACGCTAGTAAGGCTTGTGTTTGTTGTGTTTAAAAACGCCAAATTTAGTACAGAGTTTGAACCAATAAAAATTATTCCTGTCCAAGTAGTACTTGCCTCATCTGTTCCGTTGCTATTTCTAACATAAGCCATACCTGCTACCGCTTGATTAAAAACTCCATCAACACCTACCGTCATAGTTAAGTTACCCCTTAACCTGCTCGAGTCTGATTGAACCATAGCTGTTACCTTATATATTCCTCCATCTGTAATAGTTATAGCGCTACTGCTTGTAACGCTTATTCCACCACTTGAAAATTCCGGTGTAGTATTCAGGCAAGCAGTTGCACCAAAGCTAGTGACATTTACTATAGTTGTATTTACAAGCTTTGTTTTTAAATATACAGGTGAGGAGCGAGAAGTCCACTGCGAACTTAAGTCGCCGGACCTTCGTTCAAGTAATTGTCCTGCTGTTCCGGGATTACCATTGTAGTCACCCAAAGTATCCTCCACCCTTATAATGTCTGTTATATATTCTTTTCCCATTAGCTTATCTTATAAACTGATACTGCACTCTTTGCCGCATCTAGCGTACAAGTTCCTGCCTGCCCTAGTCTTACAAACCCTATTGATATATATCCACCTGTTGGTACTTCTACAATAGAAGACCAAGTTAAACTAGATTGATTGTGTCCTGAAGAGGCTCTGATATAACCCATAGCTGCTTCTTCCCCTGTAAAAGTGTTGTTAACAGCAACCTGCATTCCTACACTAACCCTAGCGGTAGCAGAGGTGTAATACGCCATTACATCCACAGCGTACACTCCAGCTGATGGAGGTATAACTCTACTAGATGTAAAAGTAAACCCAGAATTTTGTACTGGACTTGTGTTGATAACACTAAATACACTCAACAAGGCTGAGTTGTTAATAGCTGTATTTGCAGTTAACTTTGTTTTTGTGTATGGCTTAACTGAATTGTCATCCACCCATAAAATACCTGATCCTGTAGAGCTTAATAACTGCCCTCCAGTACCGGTTTCCCCGTCTCCGTCAATAATGCTTTCTAATATTACTATAGAGTCTGTTATATATTCTTTTCCCATATTATGCCCAAGAGTTTTGCACTATGTTAACCCAACTGTAAGTTGATGCACCTGTTTGCATGCACATGTCAACATAACTTCTCGTGGCAACCACTCTATAACGCAGAGTGCCTACCTTGCTTGCTGAAGCAGCGCCAGGGTCATCTGCGACCCTAGCTCCACCTTCAACATCAATATCATTTAAAAATTTAATTGCCATGTTTTGTATTAGATTATGCGCTTACCTTCGTTAGTAAGGCTCTGTATGCTCCAGCTGTCTGTGAAGCTGCAAAAGTAAAGGTAATTAACCCTGTAGTTTTGCTGCGGCTAACATCCGTGTAAACAGTTGCTCCAGTAGCTTCGTCGATTAGCTCAACCATAATTCTATTACCATTCGTGCCTAAACCGTGCGTAGCTGCCGTTATCGTATAAGATGTGCCCGCAGGATTGGTGTTAGTAAACGATGTTCTCTCTAGAACAGCCGTTGATAGATTCGCTACTGTAACTTTCTTGTTTGTACCTGCGTCATATATAGGTAGTGTATCTGCATCAGCTAAAGATTGCACACCTGCAAGATTATTTATATCTAGACCAACTTCCACGCTTCCAGTAGTTGGAGATACTCTTATACCTAAGAGGTTGTTATCAGTGCTAGCGTCAACGGAATCTACTTGAGGTACACTATCTGTCCACGGCACGTTAACCACCAGTTGATTACTAGCATTCTTTTGAACACCGTATGTTCTAGAAGCTGTAGCAGATACTGTGTTACCAGCGACAGTTTGTGTCGTGTTCGAAAACAATTTACCTAGACCAAGTACGGTAGCTGACATCGCATTATACTCAGTGTTTTCCCATGGAACATTAACTACTAATTGTCCAGCCGAGTTTAACTGACTACCATACGTTCTTCCTGCGGTAGAGCTTATCGAGTTAGCTGCTACTGATTGGTCCGTGTTACTGAATAATTCAATACCACCTCGCACTGTAGCAGTTGCTTCTGGTAATGAGTAAGTACCTGCAGGTGTAGCCCAGTTTCCAGCTCCGTTAAGGAACGTTCCAGCTGCACCCCCAGAAGGCACAATACCTAATGAAGAACCTCCACCATATATATCAGATGAAACAAATCCGTTAGTGGTTACATTAAAGTGAGCAGAGTTGAAACCTGCAATACCTTTAGTTGTTGCTCCGTCAGAAGCTCCTTGACCTGCAATGTCTTGTCCAGATTGAACAACTGTCCAATTGGCAAATGTTGCACCAGGATTGTCTTGGTTAGCATATATTAAATCTCCAGGCTGGACTTCTTCAGAAAAGAAATCACCTGTATCTGTTACTGCCCAGAACCAACCATTTTTAATAGCAGTAGAAGGTGAAGTATCTAAATCAGGTGTGTTAGTTGCTGCGTTGTAGCCTCCTTGGAATATTGATTGACCAACATTTGATTGGTCTACATATTGCTTTGAAGCTGCATGAGCGTTAATAGTTGGAGTAACAGGTATTACTACATTACTAGTAAAGGTTTTAGTACCCGCTATAGTTTGATTGTTTGTTGTTCTAACAACCGTGTTATCTACTTGAATGTCGTTTGCGTTAGCTGTAATACCATCACCACCTATTACATTTAAGGTAGGGTTAACGGTTGAAGTACCACTTTGCGTCATACCAGTTCCTGCTGTTACAGAGGTTACTGTACCGTCAAATTGGTCATTCGATGTTACCGTTAATGTATTACCCGATCTTGTCACAGAAGATGTTCCTGCTCCAACGATTAATACATTGTCAAGAGTTCCGTCAGAACCGTCAAGTTGTACACCGGCTGTTCCGTTCGTAGAACCTACTCCAAATAACTCGTATGTAGTATCTGTTCCCGCAGGTACAGTTACTGTTTTTATGTTAACCGCAGTAATATGCCCTTGTGCACTAGATGTTACAGAATCAACTACAGGAAATGTATTACTACTTAAAGAAGAAGTTGTGTCTGTTCTAGATACATTATCGTGTGTTACCGATATAGTGGTGTTGCCCGCTTGATTCGCTGTAAAAGTTCCAGTTCCTCCAAGAACACCTGTTCCTTGCACTGTTAGTGTTCCATCGCCCACAGTTGGTATAGAAGCCGTTAAAGCGTATCTACCATCTAGATCAACTGTTACATCGGATTGATTTGATACACTAGCTGTTAAAACACCCGTGCCTGTATTAAATGATAATCCATCTAAGAAATCGTTTGCTCCAGTACCATCTGGCATAGTTAGCCAGGCGCTTCCACTCCAGACCCTAAGCTTATCTAGGTTTGTGTCAAAGTATATTTGACCTGAAACAGGGGCAATCGGTGCCGACCCTAAATTTTGAATAGCTGCATTCTGCAACTCATTCTGGGTTAAGTCAATGTTGTTTAAAAATTTTACTGCCATGTTGTTTGTTTATTTATTTGTTTTAGTTTAGGTATGCGACCCCAGCAAAAGCCGCGGTAAAGTTTATTCTTAAGTTATTGTTGTCTCCGTAATCCACTTCGCCTATTACGTTGGTACCTGCAGAGTCTATTACTGATACCGAAGGGAATTTCCCAAGGTTATGTGCTATATCCCATGAGGCCGACGCAGTATTTTGCGTAAATGTAAAGTTTAAATCCCCCACCGCATCCGATGCAAGTAAAAAATTATCGAGGTTATAAATTACTGTAGGAGTCAAGTTGCCCTGTCCCCCGTTAAATGACACCTCTATAGTATAGTAGTCTGCAGATACCGCTGTGTACGATTCAACAGTGTAATGGCCGAAGGCCAATAAATTTTTTTGCTCATTTATAAGTATGTCAGAGCCAACTAAGTAGTTTACAAACGCGGTTGTATTAGAACCACTCTTGTCATTAGTACTTAACGTCAACGACGTCACATTAGCAAACGGTGTAGCTCCTCCCCCGGCCTGTAAAGCCATAGTGCCTGTACCCGCTAAAGACGTTGATACATACTCATAGACCATAGCCGAGCCAATAGACACTTTACCGTTTACATTAAGGTAATCTGCTACCGCTTGAGCTGTATACTGCTTCGTCTTCCCTGTAGATGCCTCCGATCCTATCCACGCGTCTCCATCCTTGATATCATTATCATACGGGTAAGATATTATTCTAGACATATTCTATTTTTTGCTTTTAGTTTTACGTTTTGGTACCTTGTACCTTTTTTTACCCTCACGTTTAGTCCCTTTTCCGTCATTTGCGCGATTTCTAGCAACACTTTCCCATCTTCCGTCCTTGTGATCCCAATCTTTACCTTTAACATTGACACCTTTCCTCTTCGCCTTGCGTCTTTCCCTCTGCGCATGGGCTTTTTTAGCTCTACGTGCCGGCGTCTTAGCAAAAGCTAGGTCCCGGGCAGCTTTACGCTTCCTCGCCGCAGGCGATAATTTTTGTTTACTAGCCATTCAAATAAAATTTAGCACTATGACTAATATAATTACCCAGTTTTCTAAAAAACTACGCCCGAAAAAAAACTTTATTACATAATTAGGGGTATAGGGCTATATAGTAAATTGAAAAACCATTTTGATTACGGAAATGGATTTGATTTGACCCACCCCCCTTTGGGTTTTAGGGATTGGGGTTAAGGGTTTACCTTTAGCTGCGGTTTTACGCCCAGGGTTTAGGACTACTAACTAGGCCTTAGCTAAGGTGCTTGCGCACAGCGTGCGTATAGCAACGCGTATAGCATAGAGGTCGGCTTGCAGACGGATCACGTTGTCTTATAGATAATATAGTTGTAAGATAATAATAATAATAAATAATAATAACTATGATAATATTCTTGATCGCAATACCAATGGCTTTGATAGCAACCTTCCTAAGATGTAACTGGGATGATTAACCTCAGCCTGTCCTTGACACCAGGGCGGATCCTTCGCAGACGGTTTACGTTGATCCATAGATAATATAGTTGTAAGATAATAATAATTAAAATAAATATAAGATGAAAAATTTAGATCCCGCTTTAGAAATGAAAATCCAAGATATTAAAGACCTTATCTACCGATGTCTGAGATAACCTCAGCCGGTCCTTGATGCCAAGGCGGATCCATTGCAGACAAACCACGTCTACTCTAAGATAATATAAATGTAAGTAACTAAATATAATAACTATGACAAAGATTCTATTCAACACAGTCTACAAGACTATCAACCAGATCACAAACAGTAATAAACTGAACAGACCAGTCCATATAACATACGGCGGACTGATCGTAGACAACAGTGACATCGAAACAGTGACTAAGATACTCGACCGAGAAATAATAAAGTATAAACTAAAATCCATATAACTATGTCCTTACAAGATCACAACACAATCAATGAACTGATAAAGTTCTACCAGAAGAACCGAAGTGAAGCCGACTACAAGAAAGGTATACAACCTATCGACGGCCACAAGATCGACAGCCTGATGATGGCTAACTATCTGGCGGGAGCTAAGAAAGATCCAAACATATACTAATCTAAAACCAAACAGATGAGAACACCAGAACAGATTATCCAAGCCTACGCCATGGGGCTACTAATGCCTGGCGAGGTAGCAAGCCAGATGAAGGACCACTACCCAGGACTGAACCCAGTACAGATTATGAACACTATAAATACCATACTAAAATGAAAGCATTCAAGAGGATACTTGCTGACCTGGCTCGAGGAGCTGGGTATGCACTAAGGAACTAAGATCACGACCTCGCGGCGCCAATGCCTGACCCCGATCCCTATAAGGAAACTAGCAGCTGACGTGGCTGTGGGTCACAGCGGCAACGCCGGAGGCGTGTATAGCAACGCGTATAGCATGCGACGTTATGTCATGTCATTTTGTCACCCCCCATTTTTGCAGACAAACTACGTTCACTTTTAGATAATATAGTTGTAAGTAAGTAATTAATATAAATAATAAAATAAAAATAAATTAAGAAATTATTTAATAATACAAAGTTGCAGACTAATCACGTCTATAAATCGATAATATAATTGAATACTAATAATAATAATTAATAATTAAATTCTAATAACTATGCAAAATTCAAATGAAATTTTACAGAATGCACTGAAATCAATGTCCAACGAAGATAAAGCTAAAATCTTCCCGCCGATCGAGCGAAAGAACTTCGTAGTCCGAGAAAGCTGGATGAATCGAAATCAAATAATAACTTTTGTGAACAACAAAAATCAAAGAGTGACTTACAATCACGACGTGATACTCGAAGCAATGCTTCCGAAACTGAAGTTCCAAGCTTGCTGGCTTAAGCGAAAGTACTGGTCTCAAAGCACTAACTTGCCGACGAATGTGAGGCACTTGGCTACGATCGAAGAACTGGAAATTGACGAGACGTCAAAAGAATTCCAGGATTCTGAAGCAAGTCTGACTTAGTCAGGCTTAGGCTTCGGCCAAATGCAGACGAATTACGAGTACTAATAGATAATAATAATGTAACTAAAACTAAATAATATGAACTATACTGAAACGAAAGAAATGTTAGAACTATGTCAACGAAGTCTAAGCTATCACGGATGTGAGCCGATCGCTGACGATATACAAAAAGCACTAGATAATCTAGAGTATGCAATTAATAATAACTTAATAGAATAATTATGTGGAGTAACTGTTGTGGCTCAGAGCCAAGCTATTTAAGCGACGAACTATGCGGATCGTGTCTAGAGCACGCCGTATTTGACGACGAAGATGAAAACGAATACTAACTAAAAAAACCACACCTCAGCGTGTGTATAGCATAGGTATGTTCCGTCCTCAGCGGGCGGTCATAGCGGTGTATAGCAACGCGTATAGCACGGTAGAAGCAGTGTCACCTTGCAGACAGATTACGCTCACCTAAAGATAATATATGTGAATACAAAAACACACTAATATGACACTAACTACTGAAGAATTAAGGGAAGAAATTTACACCGATCTAATACAGGAATATGACCACCTGACTCACGAAGAGATAACGGATATGGTCGATGTAGGAATGGTGATAAATTGGATCGAAGACGGTAATGTAGAAATGATCGGTGAAGATACCTATATAGAACAGACAACACAGTGGAGGAAAAAGTTCACGATGTCAGAGTTAATAAGGTTTTACTTAAAAGAATTTTAGGTCGATGTTGAAGAAATGGATCCCACTGAGCTAACTTAGATAACTAAGCTTTAGTTAACAAATACTAGTGTAGAGTAGTCAGAGACTATCTATTAGACTATAACTACTATTTACTTGGAGTAATAGAATTACACTTAAACAACTAGTATTTAATTAAATTAATATAATTACCTGTTTTGGAGTGAAAGCTACAGTAAATATGGGATTATTTAAGTGAATAAGCGGTATTAAGTGTTTGTAAGTGGCTACGGTAATGGTTGTCACGGTTGCAGACTAATTACGACTACCTTTTGATAATAAATGTGAATACTAATAATAACTAATAAAACTATATAATATGAACCTAACAGACGAAGAATTACACTTATGTTACCAAGCACTATACTTCGAAGTAGATCAAGTAACTGACGGGCTTAAAGAGCACGTAGAAGACTACCAAGATGAAATAGTATTAATGAATAAAATATATTACCGAAATAACTAATAATAACTAATAAATATATAAATACCATGCAAAAAGCAGAACTAGAATTACCAGTAAAACAATTTCACCAACTATACGATTTATTAGGTGATATACTTGACCACGAAGCCGAGACTAATGACTTCAATATGGAGAATAATGACATCGAGTTGATCGAGGATATCCGGACTGAATTATTCAACCAAATACCCGACGAGAAAACCTACACTGATTACGCTGTAACCGGCCGATCGTCAAACCCTAGTATACAAGCGGGTAAACTATATAAAATAGTAGAACAAACGAGTAAGTACGGTTTCAAACTAGAAGTTGAAGACGATGAAGTAATCTATTGTCTCTTCAAGAACTGTGCTTTCCTAAACGGTAGAGATTGGACCATTATTAACGTAGAAGACTAAGTAACTATGAAACTAACGGACGAAGAAATAAAAGAAATAGCGGATCGCATGGACGACCTAATGTGGGAGGGATTTCACGATATAGTATACGATGTGTACTTACAACGTGAAGAATCCTTCTTAGACGAAGAGATATCAGACAGTGATGTAATTAAAGTAAGAAAAGAATTAAAAAAATATATATAACTATGAAGGATTTAACTGAAGAATATGTAAACATCGATTGGAGCGGAATATGCGAAGACTTCGATCTTGAGTACGGTGATATTACACCTGAGCAATCTTTCGAAGTAGACCGCGCACTCGGTAATATAAATGAAGTATTACACAAATTTATCGAACAAAATAAACCGAAAGTACATATAGGTCAAACTACACTAACTAGTACAGAACACAACGTACTAATGGTTGCGCTCGACCACATGTACGAGCATCTAGACGATCTTGTAGGTGACCTAGAAACCTTTGAAGAAGAAAATATTAACCTTAAACGCAAAGATGCTGTTAAATCGCTAAAAGAAATGTTTAACCTATAATACTATAAAACTATGGAAGAAGAATATAAATACCTATGGGTGCTCGACTACAACGACAAAGCAACGTACAAATATGCGGTTGCCATACGCGAAAACCCTAACGATTACCGTAAAATGCTACGGGACGTAGGTCATGATCTAGCTAAAATAGAGTGGATGTTATCACCTTATTATGAAGCGATCAATGCAAGCAACGATATGCGAGTAGATGACGTTTGCAGACCAAATACGTCCACCGACCGATAATATAAATGTAACTAACTAACAATAAATACTATGATACAAGAATTAGACAAAGTAGTGCACCAATGGTGCGATGATAACGACAGATGGATGTATATAGAGTACGACCGCGACGGAATGGTAATGGGATTAAACTTTATGCAAGGCGATGAGTACGAGTGCTTTAAGAAATCGTGGTGTGTAAGCGATAAAGGTTTAACAGCGTTTTATAAGCAAATGCTATACACCTTCGCTACCGAGCAAAAAAACGTACCCGAGCACTGCTTTATAAACAGTTGTATGTGGGCATACCACTCTGCAATCTCCGAGTACGAAGATAACAATTGTAAAATAGGTAACGCTAAAAAATGTTGCAAAGCAATTAGCGGAAGATAACGTTGCAGATAAAATACGCACCGTAATCGATAATATAAATGTAACTAAAATATATAACTATGACCGAAGAATTATCACCCTTAAAACTTTCGTTTAAACGAATTAACGAATTAATACCAGATAGCCATGACGTACTGCTTCGATGCAGTTTATACGAAATGTGCGTTGAATTAACTAACAAATCTTTCTCTGAAGGAATTAACACTAAATACTAATAACTATGAAATACAAAGTAAAAATTGAAGACAGAAGCCTAAGTATAAACCTTATGCACTGCAGCGTTATCGATCTCGGTATATTTACTGTAAAAGCTACAACCCACACATTCTTGTTTGAAGCCAAAGACACCGATTGGGGAGCGGATATAAATGAAACGGAACTTGAGTTCTACGTTAACGACAAGCGATGCAAGTACGTAGGGTTCAAAGAATTATACACTCAACTATACGGTAACTCCTTCAATACCTGGGAAGCCGATCTAACACGCCAGATCGAAGAAGTAGTTGCAAAACGAATTGTAAAAGAATATCCAGGAACTGATGTAAACTTTTAAATATATAACTATGAAAAATGTAAACACCTTTATCGAAGTAGAATTAGCAAAATTAGGCCGTGGCATTGTAGCTACACCTGACGAAGATTACCTAAATCAATTTACTGACGCTAATCACGGCAGCAACGATTTCTTACTAGTACAAATGTCAAAGCAGTATGGCTACAAGCTAGCGTTACTTGCTATACGCGAACAACTAAAAACCAAATAACATGGGAAATATGAGCTACTGCAGGTTTGAAAACACTGCACAAGACCTACAAGATTGCGTGAGAGCGATCGAGAACCGCGACGTCTATGACTTTAATAGCTACGAGTTAAACGGATTTAAGAAACTAATAAGACTAGCGGACGAGCTAGTGAACATGGATTACGAAACTGAAAGAATAATTGAACACTATAAAAACGAAGAATAATATGAAGTCATTCAAATACAACCGACAAAACCGAACTATCAAACTAGACGGCGTTAAGTACCGACCTTACACTGTAGGTGCATTACCACCAAGCTTCGGCTTTAAGATCTCTGACGACGGAGAAAAAGAAGGAATATCTAACTGGTTCAACTACAAAGGTTTAACCTACATAAAAGCATAACTATGAGAAAATTTTCACACACTGTACTAATAGTATTTAAAAGAGCAAACAGATTATTAACCGAGCTTGCGGCTGGCGCTGCGTATGCTATACGCAATTAACTTATGAAACCTGAGCTACAAAACGAGTTAGACGAGGTCGTTGACCGTATAATATTCTACTTAGAAGATCACATACTCAACACGATCGACTGGCAGATGGAAGGCAACACTATAATAGGTGATTGCGAAGGCGACGAATGGATGGATCGCCGACAATATGTTTATAACAAAGTAACTAAACAACTATAACTATGGGAAGACTAACTGAAATATCACCACAACAAAATGTTGTTAACAAAATTAATGCAAAAGCAGATTTTACTCACAACATAAATAATACTAGGCTAGAACGCTACACTGTTAGTACACAAAATGTGTTTATAGGTAAAAATCCTTCGCTATTCCTTAAAGATACATGGAAAATAGTAGACGATGCATTTAACAGCGATCAAGAATTACTAGGCGGTTGGTTAAGTGAAGATGATATATACTTCCTTGACTACGGTTTAAGTGTAACCGATCTCAAAAAAGCAATGAAAATAGCTAAATTTAACAAACAATTAGCAATATATGACAATGTGTCACAAAAAGTAATACCAGTTGCAGACTAATTACGATCACTTAATGATAATATAACTGAATACAAAATCTAATAACTATGAATATATTTTATTTACATAGCGATCCAGTTATCGCTGCACAAAAACAATACAATAAACACGTTGTCAAGATGATACTTGAGTCAGCACAGCTACTGTGTTCAGCTCATCACATGCTAGATAGTGAGATAGATGTCCCCTACAAACTAACACACAAAAACCATCCGAGTGCTGTGTGGACCAGACAATCTAAACAAAACTACGCATGGCTATACTTCCACATGTTAGCTCTTGGCAACGAATATACTAAGCGCTACGGTAAAAAACACCTGACCATAACTAAGTGCGAAGACATACTGTCTCAAACACCTGGTCCGATCTTTAACACCGGCTTGACTGAAATGCCTCAATGTATGCCAGACGAGTATAAAGTTTCAGGCGATTCCGTAGCTGCTTATCGTAATTACTATGTAAATGAAAAAGCACATTGCGCTAACCCTAAAGTTGAAATGCTATACACTTCAACGGATCAGTTTGACTAACCTAAAACCTAAAAAACTATGATAATATTTTTTATAAAAGCACTATATATTGTTAACTGGACTATTTTAATATCCGCTATAATGGTTGATATAAATGCGATATACCACGACGATTGGGATGATATGTGTATAACCACTAAGAAAAAGTTATTACTAAACGTTGTACTACCATTTTACTTTATGTGGCCTACTATTGGCAGACTGTTTAAAATGTGGTATAAAAAACTAAAATAAGTAGTATCACGAGCGGCAGCGTAATTAACTGCTGGCACGGTGCAAGTCCGATCCTGCAAAGGAAGATAACTACCAGGCGAAAGATACGATTAATGATCACACAATAGCTGATAACCGCGAAAGGAACGCCGTTACGCGAGCGAGGGAGTTCGACTCTCCCTGCGGTTACTAATATTAAACTAAATAACTATGACAGCAAAGCAAATTGACCTTATGCCTATCGAAGAACTAGAATCGCTAGCATGCAACTTAACACCAAACCAATTATTTCAATGGAGTGCCTCCGGGTATGATGGATTAACCTATGTAAAAATAAAACTCGATGAGTAAATTCATGATCTACAATGCAGATGAAGTAACATTCATATTGGCAAAAACACTAGACGAAGCTAGGCAATGGGCAATAATGTATTGCGATCATTCACACGAGATAATAGTAAGAGAAATAAGTGATATTAAATATAAATACTAAAAACTATGAGTAAAACAACTAAAGAAATCCTGATCGTAGAATCAGAAGCGGTAGTCTATGCGCAGTATAAGCACCGAGAAGAAGAACTAATGGTAATGTTTACCCGTGGGGCTACGTATACATACTTTGATGTACCAGTGCATGTATGGCGTGGATTACAAAGAGCACATTCAGCTGGCGGATTTGTAAGTAAACATATAAGAATGAAGTATGAATTTAAACTTGCAGACTAATTACGATCGCTAATAGATAATACAATTGAATAATAACAACTAAATATAATAACTATGGAAATGACTAAAGAAGAATTACAAAGAAAAGTAAAAGAATTAACGGCGGCTATTACAACGTTTAATAACGATGCTGAAATGCTACAGAAAGATCTAGCGGATGCTGAGCAACGGCTTGCGGTTGTAGACAGACCTAAAGTAACTAAAAAATTCTTAGACGAACTAAGCGAGGCTGTTGAAGAAGCTATTGGCAATATAGATTTTACTGATTGCAATGCCTATGACTACGAGTTTAACTTAGATTATGATAATAGAATATCATTAGAAAACATCGAGTTCAATCATACACACGATATAGGTGATGAGATCTATTCTAAGCTAGAAGATTTGTTTAACATAATAGAAGATGAAGATGAAGCCTAGAGTAAGACAGATGACAACTAGGGGTGGCAATCCTGCCCCTAATCAATTCTTGCTATACACGTCTGATGGCACGTACTTTCAAAGTTACAACAGTACGGTTGCTTTCCGTGATCACAATGGCAAGGTACAACTTGACGAGAACACATGGGACTATTCTAAAACCACAGCTGAGTACAGGCGTGATTTCTTAGGAGAAGGTGTCGATTTAACCCGAGATAAAATACTATCTGGTGAATACCAGTTAACTAACTTAAATTAAAGTATGACAGAAGAAGAAATGGAGAAGATCGCAGATATGATATCGAATAGAATATTTGCCAAAATAGAAGCGGATACAATAGCCTTCAACGAAGAATTTGTTGATAGCTTACCAAGTAATGAAGAACAAATAGCAGAGCTGCAAATGTTACTATTGCATTACGAGAAGCAAGAAGACTATACTAGAGCTGCTAATGTTTTTAAACAGATCCAGTCGTTAACAAATAAAAATAACCCAGGCCGTGACATATAGGATGCTTAAACTACAAGTTATTATTTTTAGTTAAAAATAAAAGATTAAACTAAAATTTAAAGTGTTTCAGTATACGTATATAATCACACGTTTTTACGACAAACTCGCATGGTATTATGCTAAAGTTTAAAAAATAAATTATGGAAGAAAAAGATTATTACATAACAGAAGAAGGTTATCGATGCTTCACTGAAGCGTATCATCTTAGGAGAGGCTATTGCTGTGATAATGGTTGCAAGCACTGCCCATATAAGAATGCAGACCAATTACGATCAACAAAAGATAATACTTTCAAATAATGCTATACATTTATGAACAAACCCGACGATCCAATTAAAGAAGTAGATAAATTTAATGAGTGGATGCTTAAAATCCAGAATAAGTACTACTCTAATCATCAAGCTATGACAGAAGCCTACAAAAAAATAAACAATGAAAAAATATAATATTGACAACTATGTAAGATACCAAAAAGATCTTAAAGAAACGTTAAATAATTTACCCGGCGTATTCTTTGATGAATATACTCGAGACCAACTTATAACTAAGTTCATGCCCTTAACGGAAAACCTTGCACGTAAATTTGCAACATCACATCAAGCCATAGGAGTGCTATCAATTAATGATCTGATACAAGCAGGGCACATTGGCTTAATAAAAGCTGTAGATAAGATTGACTGGGAAGTTTTAAACAGTTCTAACAACATAGAACAAACTATTAAGAGTTTCCTATCAAAGCGAATTAAGGGCACGATTAGGCGCTACATTAATCATAACATGGGAGATATTAAAATTCCTGAGTGGAAGATCAATGAAGTACGTAAAAGTTCTGACAATCCTGCAATTAATAATTTGCTAAGCAAATCTAAGTCGATGTATTTAGGTGATTTTACAATGAATAGTGATGATGATAGCGGATCAGTAATTGAAATAGAAGATGATTCTACTGAGTACAATGTAGATCTTATGAATGAGTACATACTTGCCTTACTAAAAAAGCATTTAACAGAGCGTGAACAAGATGTAATAAGACTTAGCTATGGTCTTGATTGCGATAAGCACGATGCTGTAGAAATATGTGCCATATTAGGTATCGAAGGATCCTATAAAAAGAAGGGTGTAAGAATCTCTGAAATAAAACGGAAGGCAATTGATAAATTAATTGAAAAAACCAATGACTCCCAAGTAGCTGATATTCTTTAGTCCGTGGCTGTAGTTTATCGACAAAACGTGTGATTATATATATAAGAGTAATCTCGCAAATTTTTAAACCAATAAATAACTATATAAATGAAATTAAATTTAAACCAAAAATTAGCAGAAATTCAAGCTAATCTTAAGGCTAAAAAATCCAGATACAATGGGTTTGGTAAATACAATTACCGTGCTGCAGAAGATATACTTGAAGCTATTAAACCGTTCTTATTAGAACACAAAGTTACAGTAACAATTTCAGAGGAAATGTTATCATTTGATCCACCAGTTATGAAGTCAACTGCGACTATACTAGATGGCGAAAGCAAAGATGCTATACATACCTGTGCAATTGTCGGCGTCGACCTGATGTCAAAAGGTATGAGTATGCCGCAGAAATACGGTGCAGCCTCGTCTTATGGCAAGAAATATGCGTTAGGTAACTTACTTTTAATTGATGATACAGCAGATGCAGACGCGTCTAACGATCACTCAGGCAAAACTGCTAAAGTTACGTTAACATCTAAGAAAAACCCGTTGTTTGCTAAAGCAATCAAGTTTGTTTCCGAGGGAGGCGCTGTGTCGGCTATCGCTGGCAAGTATGATCTTAGCAAGGAAATCAAGAAAGCTTTAGAAGATGCTCAGCCTATGAAAACCGAAACGCTATAATGACTAAATCCGAACAGAAGAAAGTAGTAGAACTACTTAGACAAGATGCGGAATATTATGACGGAGTAGGTAGGCAGTATAGATCTAACTCAGATATATACAAGCTACTCAACGACCCGGAGCAATTTGGAAAGCCGAGTGAACAAAACATCAATTTCGTTATTGGCGGATACATTCACACGGCAATCCTTGAGCCGGAAAAACTAGAAGCTAACTATCCTGTATCAGAAGGATCAAGTAGACTAACAAAAATTTACAAAGCAGATGTTGTAGCTAACGACGGTAAGATGATGATCTTACGTAAAGAAGTAGACAGCTGCAACCTAATGATTAACAAAATTAAAAACAACTCAGTATGCCAATCTCTATTAACCGGTCAAGACGTTATATA
>Ga0206128_1001486_pt1 | contig 23165 bp, 21 predicted proteins | sample Helgoland_Spring_7_FD_148601 | JGI IMG/M metagenome (GOLD analysis project Ga0206128, IMG submission 148601) | Pelagic subsurface seawater microbial communities from Kabeltonne, Helgoland, North Sea - Helgoland_Spring_Bloom_20160426_1 | ecosystem: Environmental > Aquatic > Marine > Epipelagic ... | reverse complement strand
GTTGGAAATATATTTTAATCCTTTTAACTATTGGGTTAAGTCTGCTGTATGTCACACCAAATTTTTATGGGGAGTCCTTTGCTGTCCAAGTGATGCCCGTGAAAGCTGGTGAGACAATTGATACATCCACGCTTAAATTAGTTGAATCATCGCTTGATAAAGCAAAAATCCAAAATATTGGAATTGCTTTTGAAGATACCGATATAAAAATTAAGTTTAAAGAAGCAAATGACCAATTAAATGCCAAGCAAGTTATTGAAAAAAGTTTAGGTAATAAATTTGTCGTAGCACTCAATCTTATATCCAACTCACCTGATTGGCTATCCAATCTTGGTGCACTACCCATGTATCTTGGCTTAGACCTTAGAGGTGGAGTTCATTTTCTAATGCAACTTGATTTATCAAAACTTTCAGAAAAAAAGAATGACGGTTTTTTAGTAAATGTTAGAAAAGAGCTGCAAAAAGAAAATATTAAATACTATGATTCAAAAGTCATTAATAATTATGTTCAATTAAAGTTCAAATCAGAAGACGCATTAAATCAAGCAAAAAATATTATAAGGGCTCAAGGTTCGGGTCGCTCAATTTTTGGAGGCAACTCGCCTTCAAAAGAGACAGAAGCATTTAATTTTTCACAAATTAAAAATAATAATGAATTCATTTTGAAAATTAAAAATAATCAATATACCGATGAGGAAAATGTTAACTTTGCTCTAAAACAAAATCTTGAAACCTTACATAACAGAGTTAATGAATTGGGTGTTGCTGAACCAATAATCCAACAACAAGGTAAAGATCGAATTGTTGTCCAACTTCCAGGCGTTCAAGATACCGCAAAAGCAAAGGAAATTATTGGCAGAACTGCCATTTTAGAGATGAGAATGGTGGATGAAGAGAGATCAGACCCAGCTACCATAGAGAAGGCGGAGAATGGGCAGCTACCTCCTGGTACTGAACTTTACTATGATCGCTCTGGGAACCCCCTTTTAGTAAAAAAAGAGGTGATATTAACTGGGGAAAGGTTAGAGGATGCTTCACCTGGCGTGGATCAAATGACAGGTCAGTCTGTTGTATATCTTGATTTAGATTCTGTAGGTACTAATATTTTTAAAGAAGTAACCCGAAAAAATATAGGCAAAAGAATCGCATTGTTGCTTATTGAAAAAAATTATACTGAAGTAATTACAGCACCCAAAATTAAGAGTGAGATTGGTGGAGGTAATGTGATGATTACTGGTATGGAAAATGCACAAGAATCAACTGATATCTCATTGCTTTTAAGAGCAGGATCACTTTCTGTCCCAATGGAAATAGTAGAAGAAAGAACGGTTGGGCCAAGTATGGGTAAAGAGAATATTGCTCGCGGTGTTAATTCGACGATGTGGGGCTTTGCAGCTATCGTTATTTTGATGGTCGCCTACTACATGTTCTTTGGAGTTGTTTCAGTGATAGGCTTATCGGTAAATTTATTGTTTTTAACTGCATTATTATCTGCGCTTCAAGCTACATTAACATTACCTGGGCTTGCTGCGATTGCTATCACAATTGGTATGGCGATTGATGCTAACGTCCTAATTAACGAGCGTATAAGAGATGAGATTAGAAATGGTATGCCCCCACAAAAAAGTATAAGTCAAGGCTACGATAAAGCATGGGGGACAATCCTTGATTCAAATATTACGACTATGATTGCTGGTCTTGCCTTGTTTATGTTTGGCTCTGGCCCAATTAAAGGGTTTGCTGTAGTTCTTGTGCTTGGTATCTTAACCTCAGTATATAGTGCTATCTTTGTCTCCAGAGGGATTGTAAATTATATTTATGGAAATAAAAGAACAATTAAAAAAATCTCTATCGGAGAGATTTTCAAAGTAGAAAATAATTAAATTATGGAAATTTTTAGAGTAAAAACAGATATTCCTTTCATGAAATTTAGAAAAATTTCTGCAATTATTTCTACCTCGATATTCATTGCTTCAATTTTATTCTTGGTCACTCGAGGATTAAACTTAGGTGTCGATTTTACTGGTGGCACGCTAATGGAAGTGAGTTATCCGCAAGCAGCAAACCTTGAAGAAATTCGTTCGACACTTAAAAAAATTGATCTGCCAGAGGCACAAGTACAAAATTTCGGAACGAGTAGTGATGTTTTAATTAGACTTCCAGTAGTAGAAAATTTATCACTTGCCGACCTGTCAGAAAAAATTGCTTTAACATTAAAGGAATCAGACCCAGCATTGGAAATTGAGAGAGTCGAGTCGGTTGGCTCCCAAGTTGGTGATGAACTCTATGAAGACGGGGCCTTAGCGATACTATTTGTTGGTATAGGAATCATGCTCTATCTGTGGCTTCGATTTGAGTGGAGATTTGCTATTGCTGCAATCGTCGCTAACATGCATGATGTTGTGATAATACTTGGCTTCTTTGCATTTTTTCAATGGGAATTTAATCTCACTGTTCTAGCAGCTGTACTAGCAGTTTTAGGATACTCGGTTAATGAGTCTGTTGTTGTCTTCGATCGAGTCAGGGAGAATTTTCGCATCATGCGAAAGTCATCAGTTATTGAAGTTGTTAACAACGCAATTACAAGAACAATGTCACGGACCATAATGACGCACCTGTCTACCCAAACAGTTGTCATATGTATGTTAATTTTTGGTGGGGAAATCTTACATAACTTTTCAATTGCATTAACAATCGGGATTTTATTTGGTATCTATTCTTCAATTATGGTGGGTTGCCCTCTAGCAATCTGGCTCGGAACTAATCAATCTAATCTCGCAGTTGTCGATGTTAAAGCAGAAAAATAAACAAATTTTCCTATGGATTTTAATTTAAATTTTCAGCTTGCTCTATTAGCTATTCTTTTGGTGCTATCTGCATTTTTTGCTATTTCTGAAACTAGCTTAATGTCAGTTAATAGATATAGACTTAAACATCTCAGCAAACAAGGTAATGTCGGAGCAAAGCTGGCCATAAAGCTTCTTAACGAAACTGATAAGTTACTTAGTGTAATTTTACTCTGTAATAACTTTGCAAATGCAGCAGCAGCAGCACTTGTTACACTGATTGTTGTTGAATTTTTTGGTACGCAAGAAAGTATAATCTTTATTGGAACAATCATTACTACATTTATGATTGTCATTTTTAGTGAAATTTCTCCAAAGGTAATTGGAGCAGCCCACCCGGAAAAGTTAGCCCCTTATTGTAGTTTCATACTCTATCCTCTCTTAAAAGTTTTTTATCCCATCGTTTTATTTTTGAATTTTTTTGTTCTTGGGTTTTTAAAGCTCGTAAACATCAAAACAAATTTTAATCAAAAAGACTTGATTAATATGGATGAGTTAAAAAGCATCATTAGTGAATCTGGTACATTTATTCCTCAAAAAAATAAATCAATTTTCTTAAATTTAATAGATTTAAATAAAGTAACAATTGATGAGGTGATGATGCCACATACAAACGTAGAATCTGTTTTCCTTAAACAACCTATAGACGAAATACTTGAAAAAGTCATAAATTCTAATTATCGGCAAATGGTAGTCAAAGCTAATGATGAAATTATTGGTGTAATTGATTCAAAAAAATTACTAAAGCTGGTAGTTAAAGAACAAAATGGTGAAATTACACATGAATCCTTAAAAGAATTAATAGAGCCCCCTTATTTTATCCCCTCGGGAACTACTATTTATAAGCAAATTCAATATTTTCAAGATAACCAAGAGAAAAAAGGATTTATAGTAAATGAGTTTGGTGATTTCTTAGGCTTGGTCTCTTTAGAGGACTTGCTTGAGGAAATTATCGGAGAATTTAATAAAGATATACCCTCCAAACTCTCAAAAATTGTAAGTGAAGATGATGGATGGATTGTTGATGGTGCAATCTCAATTAGAGATCTTAATAAAAAACTGAACCTTAAGCTGCCCACTAGTGGTCCTACAACATTAAGCGGACAAATTATTGAATTTTTGGAAAATATTCCAGAAACCAATACAAGCTTTAAAATGCATAAAACAAAATTTGAGATCATTAATATATATGAACAGACTATTAAAAAAATTAAGATTTATAAATAGTAATTAAAATAATTGTATGAATATTAAACCAGACCAACTTGAAGACACCATAGTAAAAGAATCTCAAGTTAAACCGAAACTTCCTAAGAATTATAAAGTCATACTACTAAATGATGATTACACTCCTATGGAATTCGTAGTCGATGTCATTCAAAAAGTTTTTAAAAAGTCACATGATGAAGCAACAAAAATAATGCTTCAAATACATACTGAAGGCATAGGCATATGTGGTGTTTTTCCGTTAGAAATTGCAGAGACTAAAATGAATCAAGTACTAAATTTATCAAAAGAGTCCCAGCACCCCTTGCAATGTATTATAGAAAAGATATAGTTAAATTATGATTGCACAAGAATTAGAAGTTAGTTTACACATGGCATTTATGGATGCTCGACAGAAACGTCATGAATTAATTACTGTCGAACATTTGTTGCTGGCTATGTTAGATAATCCATCTGCCTCAGAGGTACTAAACTCTTGTGGCGCCAATCTTGACAAACTCAGAGAGGATGTTGTTGGTCATATTGAAGAACATACACCAAAGGTTGGAGGAAAAGATGATGTAGATACTCAACCAACTTTGGGTTTTCAAAGGGTAATTCAAAGAGCGATGTTGCATGTCCAATCATCTGGGAAAAAAGAGGTTACGGGTGCAAACGTTTTGGTTGCTATCTTTGGTGAAAAAGACTCTCACGCAGTTTACTTTCTTCACCAACAAGGAATCGCTAGACTGGATGTTGTTAATTTTATCGCTCATGGTATTGCCAAGACGACTGAAAATAATCAAAAAGAACAGGCTCAAGAAACAACTGGAACTGATACCAAAACAAGTAAAGGGTTAGAAACTTATGCAGTAAATTTAAACAAGCTTGTTAGTGAAGGTAAAATTGATCCATTAATTGGTAGAGAAGCCGAAGTTGAAAGAGTTGTTCAAATTCTGTGTAGACGAAGAAAAAATAATCCACTTCTTGTTGGTGAGGCGGGTGTGGGAAAAACTGCAATTGCAGAGGGTTTAGCCAAAAAAATTGTAGATAAAAATATTCCAGCGGTTTTAGAAAACATGACTATATATTCACTTGATCTTGGTGCGCTTATTGCTGGCACCAAATATCGAGGGGATTTTGAGCAAAGACTTAAAACTGTCATAAAACAGCTTGGGGAGCAGAAAAATTCTATCTTATTCATTGATGAAATACATACAATTATTGGTGCAGGATCTGCAAGTGGGGGAACACTAGATGCATCAAATATTTTAAAACCTGCCTTAGCAAGAGGAAATGTTAAATGCATTGGGGCAACAACCTATCAAGAATTTAGATCGGTCTTTGAAAAAGATCACGCATTGACGAGAAGGTTTCAAAAAATAGATGTCGAAGAACCGACAGTAAAAAATACCATAGAAATTCTCAAGGGCTTAAAAACTCATTTCGAAAGTCATCATAATGTTAAGTTTACTAATAATGCATTAATAAGTGCGGCTGAATTATCTGCAAAATTTTTAAATGACAGACGCCTGCCTGACAAAGCAATTGATATTATTGATGAAGCAGGTGCGGCGCAAAGAATTCTGCCTAAGTCAAAACAAAAAAAGAATATTGGTTCAAAAGAAATTGAAGACGTAATCGCTAAAATTGCACGAATACCAGCTAAAAACATAAATAAAGATGACAGAAGCTCTTTGAGAAATCTTGAAAGAGATTTAAAAGCAGTTATATTTGGTCAAGACAAAGCTATTGAAACACTATCTAATGCAATAAAAATGTCACGAAGTGGAATTGGCCCAATAGATAGACCAATTGGTAGTTTTCTATTTAGTGGTCCAACCGGTGTTGGTAAAACTGAGGTAGCAAGGCAGCTAGCATATACACTTGGTATAGAGCTTATTAGAATTGATATGAGTGAATATATGGAGCGTCATTCTGTTTCTAAGTTGATAGGAGCTCCCCCAGGTTATGTTGGTTACGACCAAGGTGGAATCCTAACAGAACAAATTAATAAAAATCCTTACTCTGTTTTATTGCTTGATGAGATTGAGAAAGCTAACCCTGATATTTTTAATATTCTCCTCCAAGTTATGGATAACGGTATGTTAACTGATAGTAATGGTCGTAAGACTGATTTCAGGAATGTGACAGTCATTATGACTACTAATGCTGGTGCAGAAGCTTTATCGAAATCAAATTTTGGCTTTACACAAACAAAAGAAAATGGAGATGAGAATAGTGAGATTAAAAAAGTCTTCTCACCGGAATTCAGAAATAGATTGGATGCAACAGTTTCATTTTCTTCTTTAGATAATGAAATTATTTTGAAAGTTGTCGATAAGTTTTTAATTCAATTAGAGACTCAATTACATGATAAAAAAGTTGATGCTTCATTCACTCAAGATTTAAAAAATTATCTCGCAAAGTCAGGTTTTGACGAACAAATGGGTGCGAGGCCCATGGCTAGACTTATTCAAGACACAATTAGAAAGGCACTTGCTGATGAGCTTCTATTTGGTCGATTAGTTAACGGTGGTGAGGTTGAAATTGATATTGATAATAAGGAAAAAATTGTTCTTAATATCAAGGTTGATGAAAAGGCTTCTGTTTAAGTTTCTGGCTTCTTCATTATCTTAATAAATAAATCTGAGCCACTTATTCTCTCCACCCAATTTTTTAAGTTAATATAAGAAGCTTCCTCAAACCACTTCAGATCTACGTTAAAAAATTGTCTTATAAATGGAAAAATAGCCATATCTAAATAACCAAACTTATTTGATAATAAATATTCCTGCTTCTCAAGTCTTTCATCAATATTTTTTAAATAAGCCTCACACTCTTTTCTGTATCTTATCTTTAAAGATAGTTCCTTATTACTTGTATATTTATATAGGTCTAATTTATTTTTAAATTCCCCATCATTAATTTTTATCATGCTTTTAATTATTGCCAAATCATGAGGGTTTATTTTTATAGAGTTATTATTTTGTTGTTTCATTGCCCAATTCATAATATCTATACTTTCATCTAGAATTAATTCCTTGCATACAAAAACTGGAACCGTCCCCTTAGGGCTAATCTCAATCATTTGTTTTGGTTTATCTTTAAGAGATATCTCATAAATATCAAAGTCTATGCCACATGACAATAGTGCCATCCTTGCTCTCATAGCATATGGACATCTTCGGTAAGAAAATAATAAAGGTTTTTCCTCTCTTGTTTTATCTAGTTGCCTTACATAATTCATTGACAAGCTCATGCCCTCTGAATATAAGTCCCGTATAAATTTGAATCAATGATGCCCCATTTTTTATTTTTTCAATGCCATCATCTGCAGTTATTATCCCACCTACTCCAATAATTGGTATTTTTCCATTTAGACATTTGTTAAGATATTTAATAACATTTGTAGATTTTTTATTTAACGGGGCTCCTGATAGCCCTCCCTCTTCCATAGAATATTTAGAGTTCAAGATAGCTCTTCTATCAATTGTTGTATTGGTTGCAATAACACCATCCACTTTATATTTTAGAAGCAAATTTGCTATCGACTTTAATTGCTTACTTGAGTTATCTGGAGAAATCTTAACAACAAAAGGGACTAATTTTTTAAATTTTTTATGTAGTTTTTTTTGCTCATTCTTTAATGATTTTAATAATGTTTCAAGGTATTTTTCACTTTGCAAATGACGTAAATTTTTCGTATTTGGTGATGACACATTTATCGCAATATATCCTGCATAGCGATATGCCTTCCTGAAACAAATTAAATAATCCTGAACTGCTCTTTCTATAGGTGTGTCAAAATTTTTTCCGATATTAATACCCAAGACACCTTTAAACTTTGCTTTTTTAATATTTTTAATAAATTGGTCAATGCCTACATTATTAAAACCAAATCTATTGATAATGCCTTTCTCCTTAATCAATCTAAATGATCGTGGCCTAGTATTCCCTGGCTGACTTCTGGGTGTAACAGTCCCTACCTCAATAAATCCAAATCCCAGTTTTGCAAGGGGGGTTATGTACTCCGCATTTTTATCTAACCCTGCTGCAAGCCCGACCCTATTTGGAAATTTTAGTCCCATTATCATTATTGGTTTGGAAGTTATCCTTTTCCTTCTTATCAACCCAAAAAAACAGGCGAGCTTCAAGCCTTTCATTGATATGTGGTGGGCTATTTCAGGGTTTAACAAAAACAAAAAGGATCTAATAAATCTATACATATTTTTTTAATATTCTTATGTTGAAATCCATTCTAGCCCTAAATCTTGATCAATTACACCGACATTTGAATTATGTTTATCTACTATCTGAAATATCATTTTCTTCACAAGCTCTATTTTATTATTTTTTTCACTTAGATGAGCAGCGACAACCCACCTTAATTCTGAGTGGCTTATAGATGACAAAAGCTTTAACGATTCTTTATTATCAAGATGTCCATACTCTCCATTAATTCTTTTTTTTAATGAGGCAGGGTAATCAGAATCCTTAAGCATCTCCTCGTCATGATTAAATTCAAGCACCAAAAGATTTATCTTAAATAACTTTTGTACAACATGTTTTGTAATCTTTCCTAAGTCAGTCATGATTGCGATACTTTTGTCCATACAATCAAATCTATATTGAAGGGGTTCTCTGGCATCATGAGGGACTGGCATAGGAGAAACTGAGATATCATCAATCATGAATGAATCAAAGTTATTGATTAATTCAAATTTTATTTTGTATCCATCATTAATTTTTTTATGACTCATTTGATAGGTGCCGTGACTTAAGTAAATTGGTATTTGAAACTTGTTAGCAAGCCTAAATGCCCCCTTAACGTGGTCCTCATGCTCGTGGGTTAGCAATAACGCGGTAATTTTACTTGGGTTTAGTTTAAATCTTTCTAGTCTGTCAATTGTTTCTTTCAAACCGAAGCCGCAGTCAACCATTAATACTGTTTGATTATTTTTAACAATAAATGAATTCCCCGAACTGCCGCTACCTAGTGAGCAAAACTCCATTTATTTTAAATAATCATAAAGAATATTTAAGATTGAATCTGCCGTTGGTGAGTTATTTTTTGTGCCATCTGGGTTCTCGATTGTGACGTATGTCTCACTATCTGATTCATTTAATTTTATTAGATAACTTTTAGCTTCAGGTTCCTTGTCACATTCATCACTAAACATACAATCTAAATCAAATTTATATGCAGCCCCTTCATTTTTATTTGCACCGCCCTTGTTAACAGCTCTTGCGGCATCAACATCTAATACCTCTTCATCTTCTTTCTTCTTGCCTCTTCTACCTTTATTTCTTATATCTCCATCTTTAGCGCCCGTTTCTTCCTGAGCCATTTCTTCTGCTTCAGCTTCATCATCACTCCAAAAGTCAATTGAATCTATCCATCCTTCTTCCTCTTTCGCTTTTTTATCTGCTTCTCCAATATCTAAATCTGTATAGGTAACATAATAAAGCCCTTTACTTCTATCTCTATCCTCTGTTAAAAACCCTATCATATCTAACGCGATAGAAACTCTCCTCCAAGAACGGTCAAAAGGTTCATAAAGTTCAATGGAAGTACCATTATTATTTATCAACTTTGCTTTAACGATAACTTGAGGTTTTTCAACTGTTTTTTTAGCTTCTAAATCTTGCATTCCCAAGAAGACTAATAATCTACGCATAATCTCTGCATTAATCTGAACATCAACTTCTTTTAACTCCGTATCTCCAGACGGAACAGGTTCTTTTGGGTCATCAAATGATTTATATTCAGGAATGGCCAAATCTCTGCTGGGAACATATGTTCCCTGTTGTGCACGTGCAATTGCTTTCTGGGCTTCAGTATTCATCCCGTCTCTATTACGGTGAGATATAAATATTTCAGTTGAATTAGTCTGAGAACCTTTTTCAAGTCTTGTCCTAAACTTTGTTTTTTCGTCGTCCCCTGAAAGTCCATCAAGCCATGAATCAAATGTATCACCAATGCCCAATTCTTCTTCAATGTTTTCAGGTGAAGTCCACTCAGTTTCCATGATTCCTAGCCTACGGTTCACCTTTTTCATATTAAATCCTTGCTCATACCAAAAATCTTCCAAATGAGGCCAAATTTTATCAGGACTTTTATTCACAATAAGCCATCTAAAGTTTCCAGACTTTACCAATTTAATTCCATCTGGATCATTTAAGAGCTCAACTTTTTCTATTTTTCTATTTTTTTGATTTTCAAAATCTGTATAAGAAGTAGCTGCTCCCGGTACATTGTATGTATCTGAGGTTTCATATTCAGATAAGTCGGGTGGTAATTGGAGCTTTTCTGCTTTTGATGAATTTACATAATCTGGCGCCGTTACCTCATTAAACTTATCTGTTAGGGGCTTAAAAGAGCATGAACATAAAATTAAAGCTAAAATTGGCAAGCCAATAAGCTTCTTCATAAAGATGCCTCGTAAGCTGTAATTATTTTTTGATGATATTTTTCATCAAGGGTGACTAATGGAAGTCTAATTTTTGAATTTATTTTTCCTAGATAACTTAGCAACCACTTAACAGGAATGGGGTTCGATTCAACAAACATGGCGTTATGTAACAGCTCTAATTTTTTGTTGATTTTTTTTGCATCCTCATACTTTTGGTTAAGCATGTTTTTACAAACATCATGCATTAAATCAGGTCGGACATTTGCTGTAACCGAAATTGTTCCTTTACCTCCGTGCCTCATATATTCTAAAAAAGTTGTGTCATCACCGCTGAGAAATAAAAAATCTTTATCTACATTTTTTTTTAAGTCATCTATTCTATCAATCTCTCCAGTTGCATCTTTTATGCCAATAATATTTTTAAGAAGACTCAATTCTGTGACAGTTTTGTTATCAATATCTACACCTGTTCGACATGGCACATTATATAAAATTTGTGGAATATCGACACTGTCATTAATAGCCTTAAAGTGCTCATACATCCCTCTTTGGTTAGGCTTATTATAATATGGTGTGATTAGCAAACACGCATCAGCGCCCAGTTCTTTTGATTTTTTTGTTAAAAATATTGCTTCTTTAGTTGAATTTGCACCTGAACCCGCGATAACAGGAATTTTACCATCGATATGTTTGACTGCTTCTTTAATAAGATATGTATGTTCGTCAACATCAATCGTCGGAGCTTCGCCACTTGTTCCTACAACAACAACACCATCACTTTTACATTCTATATGAAAGTCTAAAAGCCCTTTAAAGCTTTTAATGTCCAATGATCCATCTGAGTTCATCGGTGTAACAATCGCTACCATACTTCCTTGAAACATAATTTTCCTAAATCAATTTTATAAAGTTTTTGTAATAAAACTAAAATAAACGTATTCAATGCATCCGAAAAATAGTACCTGGTGCAATTATAATCATTTTGGCTCTTAAATTATAGTTGAAAATTATTTTTCAACGAAAGCGTGTTCAATTACATAATCACCTGGCTCCCCAATGCGTGGTGATACTTTAAAATTCATTGAGTCTAAAAGATCTTGTGTGTCTTTTAGCATTTCTGGGCTACCGCATATCATCGCCCTATCATCTGCTGGATTCATTTTTTCTAGTCCGATATCTTTGAATAATTTACCTGATTTAATTAAGTCAGTTAATCTACCCTCGTTTTTGAATGCTTCCCGGGTAACCGTTGGGTAATAAATTAATTTATTTTTGACTTCGTCACCAAAGAATTCATTTTTAGGTAATTCATTTTCTATAAAATCTTTATAAGCTAGATCATCGACTTTTCTCACTCCATGGACCAAGATAACTTTTTCAAATCTATCGTAAACCTCAATGTCCTGAATCAGACTCATATATGGTGCAAGTCCTGTACCTGTTGAAAATAAGTAAAGATTTTTTGCAGGCTTGAGATCATGAATGACAAGTGTTCCCGTTGGTTTTCTGCTAACAAGAAGCTCATCGCCTACTTTGATATGTTGAAGCCTTGAGGTTAGTGGGCCGTCTTGTACCTTTATACTTAAAAACTCAAGGTGTTCATCGTAATTTGGGCTAGCAACACTATAAGCGCGAGCTAAAGGCCTTCCATCAACCTCAAGACCGATCATTACAAATTGTCCATTTTCAAATCTCAATCCATCTTGACGAGTTGTTTTAAAACTAAACAAAGTATCATTCCAGTGATTAACACTTAAAACTTTTTCTGTTGAATATTTACTGTTATTGCTCATTTATTAATTACTTTCATTAAATTTTTTAAGTTAACTATTCTTTAATTAATTTATTAATTTCTGGAATTGCATCAAATAAATCAGCAACTAAGCCATAATCTGCAAATTGAAAAATAGTTGCATCAGGGTCATTATTAATTGCAACGACAACCTTACTGTCTTTCATTCCATAAATATGTTGATTTGCTCCAGAGACGCCTACTGCCATATATAATTCAGGCGCTACAACGACTCCAGTTTGTCCTACTTGAATCTCATTAGGAGCATATCCAGCATCGACCGCAGCTCTTGTTGCGCCCAGTGCAGCTCCCAGCTCATCCACCAAGGGTGATAAAACTTTATCGAAATTTTCTTCGCTTCCAAGAGACCTACCACCTGATATTACAATTTTAGCATCGATTAATGCAGGCCTATCTGATTTATTTATTTTCTCTGACTTCCAACTTGTCATATTCACTGCTTGCGGCGTATCTTTTGAAATTATCTCGGCATCTCCACCATCTCTAGCGCATGCTTCAAAAAGGCTTGTGTGGATAGTAAGTAATTGGATAGGATCTTTGCTTTGTATTTTTGCATGGACATTGCCTGCGTATATTGACCTAGTATATATGTTATTACTCTCTATTTTTAGGACATCTGTTATCAATGATACGTTTAAAACTGCAGCTACCCTCGGCAAGAAATTTCTACTAAACCAGGAATGGGCCGCTAGTATAACCTGGTAATTGTTACTTAGCATTTCTACAATTTTTGCAGCATCTTCTGCAAGGAGGTGTTCTAAGTGATCTCCATCAAGCCTTATAACACTGCTTACATCTTTAATTTTTGCAGCTTTTTGTGCAACATGTTCGGTATTCTTGCCCATGACAAGCAAGTCAACTTCACCGTTCCACGATTTTGCTGCCGAAATAACTTTAAATACTGAGTCATTTAGCTCGTACTCATTATGCTCTGCTATGACTAAAATTTTTATGTGGGTATCTATAGCTTTATTCCCTCTTTATCTTTTAATTTTTCTAGTAATTCTTTCACGCTACTTACCTTGATACCTGCCTTCCGAGATGGTGGTACTGAAACCTCAAGTAATTCAAGTTTTGTTGATGTGTCACTAGCGAGCTCGCTCACCTTAATTTTCTCAATTATTTTTTTTCTAGCCATCATAAGATTAGGTAGCTTTACGAAGCGTGGTTCATTTAATCTTAAATCTGCAGTTAATACTGCGGGTATATTCATCTCTAAAATATTGGTGCCTCCATCTATTTCCCGGGTCACAATAAGTTTATTATTATCAATTTCTATTTTAGAAACAAAGGTTCCTTGAGGATAATTAAGTAACCCAGCGAGCATTTGTCCAGTTTGTCCAGCATCACTATCAAGAGCTAATTTCCCAAGCAAAATTAAATCAGGCTTCTCTTTTTCTACCAAGCCCTTTAAAACCTTTGCTACTCCCAGTGGCTGAAGGTATTCTTCACTTTCGATTAATATAGCTCGGTTAGCGCCCATTGCAAGCCCATGCCTTAAAACATCCTCGTTTTTTGAATCTCCAATTGAAACGACCGTGATTTCAGTTGCCAGCTCTTGTTCCCTTAAACGAAGAGCTTCCTCTAAAGCATTTTCATCAAAGGGATTAATACCCATCTTTACCCCATCAATGTCGACATCAGAGCCGTCACTTTTGGGTCTAACTTTTACGTTGTAATCTTGGACTCTTTTGATTGCAACTAATATTTTCATTTAATTTTGGCTTTTTAAATTTTTCAAAGACCAAATTATACATCTTGAAATAGTTTTATCCTATTGATTGAATGTATAATATTTGTATTTATCCTAATTCTCAAAATATCGAAATCTACTTAATTTAATGAGGTGTATCTTAAAAAAATGAACTGAAATAGGAAATGGAATACAAATACTTAACTAGTATGTAATCTTGTTTAACAAAATGTATCAAAGCTTATGAATGATAGAGATGTAATGGAATATGATGTTTTAATTGTTGGTGGGGGTCCTTCTGGTCTCTCAGCTGCAATCAAAATTAAACAACTTGCCAAAAGTGAGAAAAAAGACATTTCAGTTTGTCTTGTTGAAAAAGGCGTTGAAGTTGGATCTCATATTTTATCAGGCGCTGTCATTGACCCAATCGCCTTGAATGAACTCATTCCTGACTGGAAAGAGAAAGGGGCTCCATTGAATACAAAGGTAAGTGAGGATAACTTTAGCTTATTTAGCGAAAAAAATAATCATTCAATTCCTCAAATCCTCATGCCTCCCTTAATGAGTAATAAGAATAATTACATTATTAGCTTAGGTGATTTGAGTAATTGGCTCTCAAAAGAGGCTGAAAGCTTAGGTGTTGAGATTTATCCAGGTTTCTCAGCACAAGAACCATTATTTAATGATCAGAATGAATTGATTGGCATCTTAACTGGAGATATGGGACGAGACGCCAGTGAAAATGAAACAAATAATTTTGTTCCCGGCATTGAAATCCATGCAAAATATTCTTTAATTGCTGAGGGAGCCAGGGGCTCTATTACAAAATTAATTGAACAAAAATTATCTTTAAGAAAAAATAGCGACCCACAAAAATATGGATTGGGCTTTAAAGAGATATGGCGCTTAAAAAAAGGGAAGCATAAACCTGGATTAGTAGAACATAGTTTGGGATGGCCATTAAAAGATGATACTGGGGGTGGCTCTTTTACATACCATTATGGCGAAGATTTAGTTTCTTTAGGGTTCGTTGTTCATCTTGATTATTCAAACCCTTATCTATCCCCATTTGATGAGTTTCAAAAGTTTAAAACACACCCTAAAATAAAAAAATTATTAACTGGTGCTGAAAGAATAAGCTATGGGGCCAGAGCGCTTAGTGAGGGTGGTATTCAGTCTTGGGCAAGCCTTGTCTTTCCAGGCGGGATATTTTTGGGTTGCAGTGCTGGTATGGTAAATGTGCCCAGAATCAAAGGAACGCACAATGCGATGAAATCAGGTATATTAGCAGCGGAAGCAACTGTTGATGCCATCATCAATCCTGCAAAAATACAGAATAGAAGATTGACAGCATACAACGAAAAAATAAAGGGCTCTTGGATTTGGACTGATTTATATGCAGTGAGAAATATTAAGCCTCTGATAACAAAGTTTGGCACTCGATTGGGTATGCTTTTTGGAGGTATTGAGATGTGGCTCACCTCATTTAAATTAAATCTACCATGGACACTCCATCATAAGAAGGGTGATCATGAAACCTTAATGGACATAAATAAAGCAAAACCCATTCAGTACCCGAAACCAGATGGTATATATACCTTTGATAAGTTAAATTCGATTAGTTTGAGCAATATTGGCCATGATGCTAATCAGCCATGTCATCTTAAACTTAATAATCAAGAAATACCTATCAGTTATAACTACCCCAAGTATAATTCACCTGAACAAAGATATTGTCCAGCTGGGGTCTATGAGATTGTCAAGGATGGTGACTCGATAAGACTTCAAATTAATAGCCAAAATTGCATTCACTGCAAAACCTGTGACATCAAAGACCCTAAACAAAATATAAACTGGGTTCCACCAGAAGGTGGAAGTGGTCCTATTTATTCAAAGATGTAACACGTTTTATACCCAGTATCTTTCTACAGTAATATTTCCTGGCTTTGCTCTTCTATTTTTATTGAGCCCAAAACTTTTTAATACCTCTGTTGTTTCCTTTATCATTTCTGGGTTACCACAAATCATAAATTGTGAGTCCTCGTTAATTTCTATTTGCGTAGTTTCTTGGAATTTTTTAGATAAAAGTCCTTCGGGTATTCTAAAATTAAACGAGCCCTTAACCTTACTTCTAGTTACAGAATTTAGATAGATGAATTGATCAGGATATCGTTGTTTCATCTCTGCTATCAGATCTTGATAGATTAATTCCTCTGCATATCTCACACTATGAATTAGGATAACTTTTTTAAACCTTTTCCATGGGATTGATGTTTTTAGTATTGCGAGAAATACTCCTAAAGCTGTTCCAGTGGCTAACATCCATAAATTTTCTCCATCGGGTATTTCATCTAATGTGAAATAACCGATAGCTTGTTGCATGACAGACACTTTATCGCCTATTTCTAGTTTATGAAGTATGGGGGATAATTTACCGTTAGGAATATTGACATAAATAATCTCAAGCATTTCATCTTTCGGGGCACTTGCGTATGAATAGGAACGGGTTATGAAATCATCATTTACCTTTAAGCCAATCCTCGTGAACTGACCTGCTTGATGATTATTTATTTTTGCCTTGATTTTTAGTGAAGCTAAATTGTTCGTCCACTTTATGTTTTTAACAACTTCGCCTTCTAGCCATTCTTCCATATAATTCTAACCAATTACAAATTTAACTAATGTCTTAACCTATCATCATTATACTTTAAATAAAAATCGCCTTCGTCGATGCATTTATCCCTTAAACCTATTATTATTTCAACATGCTTGATGATTTGACCGAAAAAATAAATTCTATCCTGCCACAAACTCAATGTGGTAAGTGTGATTTCTCTGGATGTAAGCCCTATGCCAATGCAATTGTAGAAGGTAAGGCAGATATCAATCAATGTCCCCCTGGGGGTAAGACAGGGATATTAAAAATCGCGCACCTATTAAAGGTCGAGTATAAACCGTTAAATGAGAGCCATGGGGTTAGCAAACCAAGAGAAATAGCAATTATTGAAGAAGATAAATGTATTGGTTGCACACTCTGTATTTTAGCTTGTCCAGTTGATGCGATATTGGGTGCTAGTAAAAGTATGCATACGGTAATTTCAGAAGAATGTACCGGTTGTGAGTTATGTATTGAGCCCTGCCCCGTTGATTGTATAAAAATGGAGACTCCCGGCAGTGAAGATGACGAATCAATAAAAGCTAAAAGGTCCGCTATAGCTAGATCCCGTTATGAATTTAAACAACAACGTATTTTGAGAGAAAAAAATGACGCACAAACTAACCGTACCACTAATGCTGAAAAAAAACAGGCGATTGCAGAAGCTATGGCTAGATTAAAAATGAAGTAAATACGTAAATGCATCGTAACTTACATACAAAACTATGAACACAGAAAAAAGAAGGGCAATATTTACCCTTTTAAAAGAAAATACACCTAACCCAACTACTGAGTTAGTTTATCACTCACCATTTGAACTCCTAATTTCAGTCATTCTTTCTGCACAGACAACTGATATTGCAGTCAATAAGGTGACAAAAAAATTATTCGATGTTGCAAATACACCCTTGTCTCTGAGTAATTTAAGAGTAAACAAAATTGAAAAGCTAATTAACTCTATTGGTCTCTACAAAAATAAGGCAAGAAATATTCAGGCGACAAGTTTGAAGCTACTAAGAGAATTCAATAGTACAGTGCCTGCAAATCGAAAAGATCTGGAAAGCCTTCCTGGGGTGGGGCGTAAAACAGCAAATGTAATTTTAAATACATTATTTAATGAGCCAGTTATTGCCGTTGATACCCACCTCTTTAGACTGGCTAATAGGATTAATATCGCGCCAGCTAAAACACCTCTGGCTGTTGAAAAAAGATTGACGAAATTAATACCGAATGAATTTTTAAGCGACGCGCATCACCTACTAATTCTTCATGGAAGGTATGTCTGTAAATCTATTGCGCCTCAATGTGGCGATTGTGTGATTGAAAATTTATGTGAATATAAAAAGAAGGTACTTTAAAACAAAGATTGGGCTCTTTCATCCAGTTTCTTCATAATCTCTTTTCTTTCCTCTTCTGTCATCAAAGCCCAGTTTGAAATTTCATCAAGTGTTCGAAAACAACCTCTGCAGATGTCCTCGTTATCATACTGACAGACGCCTATGCAGGGCGTGGAAAATTCGCTATCGTCACTCATTACTTCAACGCTCCACAACAATGTTTGTATTTTTTTCCACTGCCACATGGGCATGGCTCATTTCTTCCAACTTTTTTGAATTGTTGGTCATTTTTTTGCTCATCTACTTGGGCTTTTTTAACTTGCTCAGAATTTTTTTTGTCGATCGCAGATGCATCCTTTTCGTTTTTAACCTGAACGAGCATTAACACACGCGTACTTTCATATTTAATTGATTCGAGTAAGGCTTCAAATAAAGCAAATGCTTCTTTTTTAAATTCTTGCTTTGGATCTTTTTGTCCGTAGGCTCTTAAACCAATACCCTGCCTAAGTTGATCTAAGCTGGATAGGTGTGATCTCCATTGATGATCAATAATTTGAAGCATCGCCGATCTCTCAAAGTGATGAAGAGCTTCAGCACCAGCTAACTTTTCTTTTTCAGCATAAATTTTATTGGCTGTTTCATTGGTTCTTTTTACAACTTCCTCTATCGCAAGATTTGGTTCTTTTTTAAACCAACCTTTTATATCGACTTTTAAGTTATATTCACCCTGTAATTTACTTTCTAAAGCAGGTAGGTCCCACTGTTCCTCAATGCTCTCTGGTGGCATGTAGTCATATATTGTCTGGGTAATCACATCCTCTCTGATTCTTGAGACAGTATCCTTCATACTCGTGCTGTCTAGAATGTCATTTCTTTGCTCGTAGATGACTTTTCTTTGGTTGCTTGGAACATCATCAAACTCTAATAACTGTTTGCGAATATCGAAATTTCTCGCTTCAACTTTTCTTTGCGCACCCTCGATTGATTTATTTACCCATGGATGCTCAATGGCCTCACCTTTTGGCATTTTTAATTTTTCCATGATTGATGAAACTCTGTCTGATGCAAATATTCTTAAGAGTGAGTCCTCAAGTGACAGATAGAAAGAACTAGAGCCCGGATCGCCTTGCCTCCCTGATCTCCCCCTTAATTGATTATCAACCCTTCTTGATTCATGACGTTCTGTACCAATAATGTGTAAGCCCCCCGCATCTAAAACTTTTTTATGAAGGTCATCCCATTTTGCTTTTATTTCTTTAATCTTTTTATCTTGCTGTACCTGATTTAGCTTGCCATTATTTTTTACTTCCTCAATTTCGGGCTCGACATTACCACCTAAAACAATATCCGTTCCCCTTCCAGCCATATTTGTTGCAATGGTAATCATGCTGGGTTGGCCAGCCTGAACAATAATATTTGCCTCTTTTTCATGTTGCTTAGCATTCAAGACTTGATGATTTAATTTTGCCTTATTCAAAAGCTTTGATATCAATTCTGAATTTTCAATTGATGTTGTTCCTACTAAAACAGGTTGAGATTTCTTTGCACATTCTTTGATATCTTCCAATACAGCTAAATATCTCTCTTCAGAAGTACGATAAATTTTATCAATTTTATCTTTTCTAACAGTGGGTAGGTGAGGCGGAATCACAACGGTTTCAAGTCCATAAATAGAATTAAATTCTTCAGCTTCAGTGTCAGCCGTTCCTGTCATTCCACAAAGCTTTTCATACATCCTAAAATAATTTTGAAAAGTAATCCCCGCTAAGGTTTGGTTCTCTTTTTGGATAGCAACGTTTTCTTTTGCCTCTATGGCTTGATGAAGGCCATCTCCCCAACGCCTGCCTGGCATCATTCTACCGGTAAATTCATCAACAATCGTGACTGCCCCGTCCGCGACGACATAATCCTTATCTTTAATGAACAAATAATGAGCTCTTAAGGAAGAATTGATGTGATGTAGTAGGTTAATATTCGCCGCATCATACAAATTAGAGTCTTTTTCTAATATGTTGACCTTAACAAGTATCTTTTCAATATTAACGTGACCATCATCTGACAACACCGCTTGATTTGATTTTTCATCGAGCCAAAAGTCACCTTGGCTATCAGGTTTATCTTGTTTTTTTAATTGAGGGATAATCGCATCGATTTTTTTGTATAAATCAATATTGTCTTCAGCTTGGCCTGAAATAATTAAAGGCGTTCTCGCCTCATCAATTAATATTGAATCGACCTCATCAACAACAGCAAAATTTAACGGTCTTTGGACACGTTCAGATGCAGCGTAAACCATATTGTCTCGCAAATAATCAAAGCCAAATTCATTGTTGGTGCCATAAGTAATATCTGATTCGTAGGCCTTTTTCTTCTCTTCCGGTGCAATTCTAGAAAGGTTAATACCTACGGTTAAACCAAGAAAGTTATAAAGCTTACCCATCCATTCTGCGTCACGCCTTGCTAAATAATCATTCACTGTAACGACGTGTACTCCCTTTCCTGACAGGGCATTGAGGTAGACGGGAAGTGTGGCAACCAGCGTCTTTCCCTCACCGGTTCGCATCTCAGAAATTTTGTTGTCGTTTAAGACCATGCCGCCAATTAGTTGCTCATCAAAATGGCGCATACCAAGTGACCTGACTCCAGCCTCCCTTACATGAGCAAAGACCTCAACTAGAATGCTATCAAGAGATTCGCCTTTCTTAATTCGCTCTTTAAATTCTTCTGTCTTATTTTTGAAATCAACATCTTTTAATTTCTTTACCTTGTCTTCGAGCGCATTAATTTGGGTAACTAATTTTTTATAGTTAGAAATTAATCGGTCGTTCCGTGTTCCAAAAATACTTCCTAATAAATTTTTTAGCATAATTATCTTATCTTATTTTTTTAAATATTGCCTTGGGTCTAACGCTCTTCCATTTAACCTAATTTCATAATGCAAATGTGGTCCAGTTGATCGTCCTGTATTGCCAACTAACGCTATTACTTGGTTTCTTTCAACGATGTCGCCCTTCTTAACTAAAATTTTTGAGCAGTGTGCGTACCTTGTTTCTAAACCATCGCCATGCTTAATCTTCAAAACATTTCCATAATTTTTTTCTTTTGCAACCATTGTGACTATGCCGGCACCGGTCGCCATAATTTTCTCACCATGGGCCGCACTAAAATCTAATCCTGAATGGAAAGCACGGATACCTAGAAAAGGATCTCTTCTCCAGCCAAAACTTGATGAGGTATAGGGGACTTCAACCGGATAAAGTGTTGGCAATGTTTCTTTTAGCACCGAATGCTTCAATAAAAGCGCTTCTTTTTTGTTATAAAAAATTTCTCTTTTTTCAACCTTTCCTAACAGATGGGTTAATACTTTATGAATATCCCCTGATGTTAAGTTTTCATTTACAAAGGGGCCACCCGAACTTTTATTTTTTTTTTCTTTAAGCTTGGGAAGTTTGTCCTTGCCCAAGATTTGGCTTTTCATTATTTCTTGTATTCTTTCTGACTGCACATCGAGCTGCATTATACGTGCATTAAGCTCTCCAATCTGGTTTATATATAAATCTATTTCCTGTTTAGAAAGATTCACATCACTTCCGATAGACAATAATTGTTTATCAAGAGTTTCCTCTTTATGTGCTTTATTGAAGATGGTGAATGCTATCCCAAAACCGATCGTGAAAATTATCAAAATTAATAAACATAACGAATAAAAACTGATACTTTTAGGTTTCTTAGCATTCTTATTTAAGAATAATATTTTCATCTATAAAGTTGTTTTTTTCTATTATTAAAATAAGGTAGCATTATAGTATGGAACCCATAAAAAAGTTGTTAGATAGCCAAAAATTTTCTGAATTTAATGCAAAGAAAAAAGAGCACGATTCGCTACAAAAAATCCTCCTAGACTGCTTAGATAAAAAATTTAAGGGAAAAGTGCTCGCAAAAAATATGCTTGATGATGTGTTTATCATTGAAGCAATGAATAGTGCCGTTGCCTCACAACTAAAATTGGCAAGTGCGTCGCTTATAGAACAAATTAATAACTCAAAAAAAATTGAAACAAAAATAAAAAAAATTAAAGTTAACTTAGCTATTCATCACCCAAAAAATCCAAAAATAAATATCAAAAATATACCCGCTTCAGCCAATCAATCTCTTAGAGACATGAAAGCGGAGATGAGCAACTCTCCTTTAAAAAGCATATTGAATGGTTTATTTAAAACCAAAAAATAAATAATCTCTCATGGCTGAAATCATCATCTTCATTTTTTCTGGTGTCTTTATTGGGATAGCAGCAGGGTTATTTGGATTAGGAGGTGGTTTGATGATAGTGCCAGTCGTCACCTATTGTCTAGTTTACTTTTCCAACACCCCGTTTGATCAAGCCATCATTATTGGCGTGAGTACATCGTTAGCTTCGATGGTCATTACAGGTGCAATGGCAGCCTATGCTCACAGCAAAAATAATAATGTCGACCATGCATTAATAAAAAGATTTATCCCAGGTTTAATAATAGGATCTTTAATAATAGGATTTTTTATTAAAAGTGTTCCCGGTGACCTCTTAAAATATTTTTTTATTTTTTATGCTTTCACGATTGCCTATAAATTGTTTAAACATCAAGAAGCTTCAAAGAAAAGTACCTTACCCAATCGATTGCTCTCAAATATGATTAGTTTTATTTTTTATGCTTTCACGATTGCCTATAAATTGTTTAAACATCAAGAAGCTTCAAAGAAAAGTACCTTACCCAATCGATTGCTCTCAAATATGATTAGTTTTGTTTTTTCGATTATTTCAGGCATCGTTGGTATCGGTGGGGCTACCTTATTTGTCCCTTTTTTGATTAAAAATAACATCCCTCCCAAGCTCGCTATTGGTACATCCAGTGTGTTAGGTTTTTTCATTGGATTGAGTGCATCCATTGCGATATATTTAGGTTACCTTTATTCAGGCTTGAACAATCCACAGACATTTGGCTTTATCTACACACCAGCCATCTTATTTTTAACGCTACCTAGTCTTATTTTTATCAAATTATCTGCAGGGTGGCTTTTAAAGTTAGATGATCTTCTGATTAAAAGGTTATTTAGCCTATTGTTAGTCATAATTGGAATTATGATGTTTTTAAATTAAACAGAGTTAAATTTTCTAACTGACTATTTTTAATTCAATTTTTGATTGAACCTTATTTTAAAAC